>Ga0210407_10000714_pt1 | contig 35251 bp, 49 predicted proteins | sample IncBWC27MmetaG_FD_150860 | JGI IMG/M metagenome (GOLD analysis project Ga0210407, IMG submission 150860) | Forest soil microbial communities from Barre Woods Harvard Forest LTER site, Petersham, Massachusetts, United States - Inc-BW-C-27-M | ecosystem: Environmental > Terrestrial > Soil >...
CTCCGCCAGCCGACAGCATAGACAACGCGCACGTGGACGATGTGACGGTGATCGATCCCGTTGCAGCCGAAACCGCGTCGCCGGCGCTCGAGGCGAATCTTGAAAAACTCGGCGAGGCGCATGAAGGGAACGTCGTAGAAATTCCGAAAGCGGAGTAAATGGCGCAGCGAATCAAAACCGATGTATTGCAAGCGCTGGACGATTGGAACGCCGGCAAGCCGGTACGCTCCATCGAACTCGGCCACGTCCACCGCATGAAAGAGCATCCTGGCGGCGCGCCCGCGGTGGATTACAGCGTGCGCCTCTGGAACGATCAGGAACGCGTGCACGCCTACTGTTTTTATCTGCTCGGAAAGTGTGTCTCGGAAATTGTTCCAGAAAATCACGATCAGTTCCTAGCCATGACGGTGCTTTATCGGACTAGCTTTACGGATTTGACGGACGCGGAAGCCGTTGCCGCCGAATCGTTGGCATGGAAAGCGCTGATCATTGGCTGGGCGCGTGCCATCGATGGCCACCGCGAAGCCCATTACATAGAAGTGCGCCGGACTTCTTCCAGTTCTCCGCTTACCGCGGGAGAAGTGGCGGCCACATGAGCGCACGATTCAGGCACGAAGACGTTGCCGCAGTGCCAGGCGGATGGAAAGTCCGCACGGTGAAAGCGGGATCGCATCGTGTGCGCGTCGCGTTTCCGCCAGGCCGCAAACAGAAAGGCTCTGGCCGGCTGGTGAGCGTGCTGCATCCTCTCTTCGGCGGCAATCCGTGCGCGAACGCCTGCTCTATGCGCGCGGCGAATCCCGCTGAACTGATGGTGATGAGCGCCAATCATCCGCCGCGGCGCCGCAATCCGGAAGCGCGCGCCGCGAAGACGAGCCAATCCTTACTGAAACTTGCAGACAGAGCGCAAAGAAAAGGACAAGAGCATCTTGCCGAGGCGTATCGCGAAATGGCGCGTAAGAATCCTGCGGAGTTGCTGATCATGGGTGCAAATCCCGGTTCGCGTGCGCTAAAGAAGGAAGCTCGCGAACGTGCCGAAAGAATTCGCGCCGCTCGCCTGCACACCAATCCGCGCGTGGAAGTGGTGGCCGCGCCGAATCCGCCCACGGAAGAGATCGTAGAAGAGTTTACCGGCCGCGAAGTGGAATTCATGGACGTATACAACGAGCCGCACATGCCGCGTGGCCGTTACGCGAAGCTCGGGCCGCTGGTGGCGCTCTATATCAAGCCGGCAAAGGGCGGCCAGGTGCAGCGCATTGGCGCATCGGAAGCCGTGGGCCATGATTTTCCAAAGGCATGGGGCGGGCGACCGCCTTTGGTAGTTTGCGATTCCAGCGCGCGGCAGATTTATTTTGTCGACGGCGCGCAGGACATTTCCGAAGCTCTTGCGGCGTTTGGCGCCATCGACAGAGGAAACGGAATTGTCGAGCTCGGCCAGGGACGCCGCATCGATTATCAATGCCGCAAAGAACACGTGGCAGAGCCGGATGAGGATCTCTGGAAGCACGAACACGGCGAAGAAAACGGCGCGCTACCCACGGTTTTGTTTGACACGCGCACGAAGCGGATCCTTTACGAAGGCGGCGATTACCGCATCGAAGGCCCGTGGATCAGAAACTGAGGAAACTGATGAGCACCGCTAACACGCTCGCGCAAACTTATTTTTCTAGTGACAGGAGAGAAATGGCCACAGCAACACCAGCACCGAATCGCAGCGCATCGATCATCACCAGTTCGCCGTTTACGCTTACGGATCGGCTGCGCATCCAGCAAGACTTCATCCGCCGCGGCGAATACACAAAAATCGGCAAACTCACCAGCGTTTTATGGGAAGGGCAGCGCAGCAGCGTGGGCTTGAGCCAGAGCAAAGATATTGGCCGCGGCATGATGGCTGGCTTTGGCCAGTGGAAGCGCAAAGCATGGGCAGCCTGCACGCTCGATTGGCTGCACCATAATAACGCGCCCATCCTAGCCGTCTCGCGCGATCGCAACGATCTGCTGCTACCTTTCAAAATGAATGCGCTGCCGGATATTCCGGATCCGCGCTGGACAGGTTTTAAGACGGCGCCGGCGGCGGATTGCACCAAGCCAGACATTCCGCGCATCCCGCAGCTTTTTGCCGGATGCCCCGTGGTGGGCGATCGCGCGTGCGGCACGATCAAGGACCGCATCAGCGGAAAAACCTATTTGATCTTTCAGCCGCTGCTGCAATTGCAGGTGCTCTGCGGCAAGGGGAAAGATTCCGGCTTTGGCCGCATCACCTGGATGAAGTCCGAAGGCGTGCACGGTGCGCTGCTGGTGGAGATCCATCCGGACAGCGACGGCAAGTACGAAGCGTATTTCGTCGGCGGATCGTTCATCGCCGGCTAACAATTTTCTTGAATAGACAAACGACTTTTGCCGGAAGGGGGGTGAACAAAAAATGGCATATCACAGAAAGCATCATCACAAGCGCCACCATCACCGAAGGAATCCATTCGGCTTGAGCGGCGGCATTGTGAAAGAAGCGGCATTCGTTGCTGCGGGCGCAGTCGGCGCCGCCGCATTGCCGGGGATGGTTGCGCCGAGTTTCAGCACAGGCTGGGCGGGCGTAGCAGCTTCGGCGGCGGCAGCGATCGGCATGGGCTTCGTGGGCAAGATGATCGGCGATCATGGTGGCGACGCGCTGAAAGGCGGGCTGGCCATCACGGTGCTAAAGGCTCTAAAGCAGGCGGGCATCAACACGCCTGGCTTGGGGCTCTACGCGCCGAGCTGGTTTGGCATTCCCACGGCTTCCAGCCAGTACCTGGTCGCAAGTCCGGGCAACATTCCGGTCAATCGCGGCGCAGGCACGCTGGTGGCAACTCCATCCGGTCCCGTCCTGGTAGCTCCGCCGGCAGGCAGCCACGTCAGTGGCCGCCTCGGGTATCACCGCTTCCGCAGCCGCTACGCAGGCAGCTACGGATGAGGTTTAGCTCCGCGCCGGTTTTAGCGAACGGCGCGGACAGATTCAGAAGCGAAATTCACGTTCGGAAAGCGGGGTGAAAACAAATGAACAGCAGAAATGCATCACGGTACGAATCGCGTTACGCGCATTTGCCCGTGCTGGAAGAAAAGGAAGTGGGGCGTCCGCATTTTCAGAGTTTCCGCAAAAACCCGATCGTTGCAGGTCAGCTCGAGTATCTCGTTCAGCCGATCTACGACTTTTACGGCGTAGCGGTGGCCACGCAGGTGACGAAGCAGCAGCTCTTCGCCACGGCGATCGGCACATCGTATACCCCGGCGGGCGGCGCGGCCTTCACGAAAACGGAATACCACACCAACCTTGTCCAGAACGGAATGTTGGACGCCCCCAAGAAATTCTTGGTCAAGGCCCCAGCAACGATCGTGCGTTCGGACGCGGCTCCTTCTGACTTGAACGCTTTCATCGGGCAGACGCAGTTTGACCTATCGATTTCCGGAAAACTTTACTGGCAATCGATTGTCAGCAAGACGCCTGCAGGTGCCGGCGGTTTCGTCAGCGGCGCAGCCGTTACCACCGCGGTGGCTACCAACCAAACTGCACTGACCTCCAGCAACGGCTGGCCGACAGCGCAGAACGTGGCATCCATCACCGATCCCATGCCTCAGATTCCCGGCTTGGATCCGATGGAGCCCATCCTCGGGCAGCTAATCGAGCAGAACCAAAACTTCGCTGTGATCCTTGATCCAACGATCACCGGCGTGGCGGCGTTCAGCACGATTGCGGCTTTGGCTGGTGCGGCTACGGGCGGCGTGCAGGGTACGGGCATCAACGCCCATGTGTATTTGGAAGGCGTGCTGGCGCGCGCGATTCTCTAATTCGAAGAGAATGCTTTTGGCAGTATGACTTGATCGCCATCGAATGATGGCGAGAGTGAGCATCGGCGACAAGTCAAGTTTTTGGCTGGCTGAAACCCAGACCGGAGAGATGCAATGAATTCAGCTTTAGACGATCAATTCGAGCGGCAGTATTTCAGCTACGTGCTGGATCGCACCGTGCCGGCGAGCGCCGTGCAGGATCCCAACGCGCTGCAAATTCTCTCCGATGCGGATTTCGAATGGTGGTGGACGCTCGCGAGCCGCACCAGCGGTTTGCTGAAAGTGTTGATGAAGGAACAAGCCACAGGCCGCGACTTTATCGGCACATCGCCGCAAGCGCAGGCCGGCGGCGCCATCTTCAACGGCATCAACATCGACAATTGGGCCGGCACGGCGACGCTGAACGCATCGTTCCCATTGGCGGTGCCCTATGTGATGCCGGCAACGCGCGTGTATTCGCTGCTCTTCACGGATACCAGCGCCGCGCCCAACGTCACAGAAATAGTTTTCAGCGGCTTCAAACTCTGGCCGCGGCCATCGGTGCAATAAATTGGGGCGGCTGAACATCAGCAAAGAGGCGCAGATTAAGGGACTGCGCAAAGCGATCAAGAATCGCCGGACGCCGCGGCAATTTATCCCTGGCATGAAGAAACGGCTCGCAAAGTTGACGAGGTAGCGAATGTACGCAGGCGATGGCAACGGCAATTCGAACGCTTCCGGCAACACGCAAGCCAGCGCTGCGGGCCGCTCGGCATCCTTCCATCGGCCAATGAATCCCGGCAAAGATCCCAACGTGCTGATCAACTATCTGGCGCGCATGCTGCCGCTCGACAGCTATCAGCACGCCGTCTATCGCTTGGGCGAAAAACATCCGCCTGGCTTTGAAGATGGCTATTGCCCAAGCTGGGAAGTGGGTACGGCGTTGCTCCCCGCGCTGGCCACTACGCAGCTACGCATCAACTTCCAGCGCGAGTTTCATCTTTTTGGTTTGATGCAGACGTCGACGCAGGCCGGCGGCTTTCGCATGCAAATCTACGACGCCAAAAAGCGGTATTACACCTGGCAGGATGTGGGCCGGCGCATCATGGGCGACTTGCAAGAGAAGCCGGGCGTGCGTCTGGCGGGCCGCGGCGTGGTGGCCGCTCTGCAATGTGGTGGCGTAACGATTGGCTGCCAGCCGTTTATGCTGCGCGAGCCGTATTGCTTTGGCGGGCCGAATTCGCAGGCGCTGATCATCATCCAGAATCAAGACACCAGCGGCGCAAACAATGAATGCCAGGTAGCGCTTTTCGGCATGGTGCGGCGCTTTAACTGGCCAGACTAGGTGATGCGTGAAGGGATTTCTCGAAAATATGCTTCCCGCTCTTGGTGAAGCCAGAAAAGCGCCATCCCGCACGCAGATAGCATCTGCCCACAGGCCACGGACAATACTCCGCTCCGTGGCATTTTCGTGTGGCGAGTTTTCGCGCCTCAATAAAAGTGTAAGCGCGATGCGGCCCCCACTTTTGAATAGCAAACGTTTCGGCCTCAAGAATAATTTCGCTGGCAGGTCGAAGACTCTCATTGTGGAATATCGCATTGTTATAGCCGATTTGCTTATCCATCCGCATCGATGGATCGGGAAACATCCACACGAAGAGAATCAATCCAGCGGTATCCCGCAAAACAAGTTTTCTACCGCTGTAGCAAAACTGGCGCGCACCAATCGTGCGCCGCGAGTAATGCCGATCAGCAAGCTGCCGCATTTCGTCATCAAAATGGTTTGTGACGATCAATCCATCAGTAAAAGCCAATCGCATGAGCGGAGTGTATCGTGAGCGGCTGCGGATGCCAAGACGGACACGATTGCGGCTGCCACGGGATGAGCCACTATCCCGGCGGGGGGCGTTCGCTCGGTGTGTATCGCCGTCTTCGCGGGCTCGGCGCCATGTCTCCCAGCGCCGCCGCTGCGCAAGTGATCGGCTCGGATGCTCACGTCAACGCCGGCAGCAAAACGGCCATCGCCGCCGCCGCTGCGGCTGGCCACATGGTGGGCGCAGCCGGCGAAGTGGCTTACATCCCCGGTACGGTGGACTGCGCCGCCGCCACAGGCGCCCCCTCTGGCGCGCAGACAGATCTAAAGCTGGCGCAAACTTCCACAGGGCTGGCTTTGACAGGGCTGCAGCTCGCCACTTCTTCCGGCATGCTGGCCGCGCCCATCACGATGGGCGTATCGATCGCCGTCTCGGCCATCGTGGGGCTTTTTAGCACGCTGATCAATCATCACGCGCAAGCCGTGGCCAAAGAGCAGACGGTGCTCTGCTCCGCCGTCCCCGCAGCCAATAATTATTTGAGCATCATCGCGCAAGCCGTCTCGAGCGGCTTGGCCACGCCGCAAGACGGCATCGCCGCGCTGGAATCGCTGAAAGGCGATTTCCGCAGCGCGGTGGGCGCCATCTATAACGATTGCAACGCCGCATGCGTGATGTACATGGAGCTCGAAGCGATCTGCCTGGTGATGGAAAGCCAGCTCCAAGACATGATCAACGCCGCGAACGCGCCGGCCGCTGCGCCCGTGCAGGTAGTAGCGCCATCGCGGCCAAACACCACCGCGCCCGCAGCCGCCGCGCCGGCCAGCAGCTACGCACCATTTTATTCGCAGGCCACCACGCCAAGCACGCCCGTGGTGCCCAACACCGTGGCCGCGCCTACCAGCTCCGTGCCTTCGTTCACCACCGCTTCCGCCGTGCCAGCAGTCTCTTCCGCGCCTGCCACTGCAGATTGGCTTCCGATCGCCGCGATGGCGATTGGCGGCTTTTTCCTTTTGAGGAGTCTTTGAGGCGTCTATGACGGTCACTTGCGAAAAGTGCGGAGTGAGGTATGACGATACGTACCGTTTCACCTTCTGTCCACACGAACGATTCGAAATGAATACGACGGTCGGAAACTCCAGCGGCATCGTTGGCGTTGCGCATTCGCTTGAGGAGTTAAATCGGATGCTGAAAGAGACAAAATAATGTCTTCCATTCTTCATTTGCCGCAGCGGCGCTTCAATCCGCGCATGTCGCTTTCTGGCCGGCGTTTCGATCCGCGCGTCTCTCTGCAGGGTTTGGGAGACGGCGTTACCTGCGAAGATTTGCTGGAACGGAAGGCGCAGCAGCCCGTCTACGAAGACACTCCCCCTGATGGCTCGGCCACTGGCGATTCCGATCAGCCCGATCCCGTCCAAACGATGAAGATTGACGGAATAAACTACGTCACCTTTCCACGCGGGATCCAGAATTGGGAAAACATCGATCAGGATAACTACGTCCTGCTGCCCGCGATCGGCGCCACCGCCGTGATCGTCTCTTACGTAGTGCCGCCAGGGCGCAACGGCGTGATCTATAAAGTGGCCAACAATTTCGTGGGCGGCGGCTGGGTGGAGGGCACAGGCGATATCATCTGGCGCATTTTGGTGGATGGCACGCCGCCGCCTGGCGCCACGTCCTATAACTCCATTGCGGCTTCGCTAGGGAATCCCGCCAGCCCCACGGAGATTCCCGGCTTCCGCATCTTTGAAAATCAGGTGCTGCAGCTTGTGGCCTTTAATAATCCCGCTGGGCCGGATGGCGGCGTGATCGTTGCCGGCCAGCGCGTTGGCGCTCGCTTCGTTGGCTGGAACTACCCAACGGATATCGAAGCGGCAGACGTTTGGATTTAGGGATGACGGTAGCGATTGGAAACATTCGCCTACACTTCCGTGCATGCCTTATTTGGTGGCGTTTTCGGTGCTGGCCAGTGGCCGCATGGAAGATTCGTTCTGGACAGCGCGACAGATTCAATATGTAGGGGGGCTGAATGCTCAAAGCAAAGAAACTTCTGTTCGCCGCGCTGCTGTCTCTGCTCGGCATGGCCTTCCCGCAGGCGGCGCGCGCGCAATTCATCGGCGATGTGGGGCTGCAGACCGTGCAGCAATCCTTCGTCACCAACACCTGCAGCGGCGCTCCGCAATTCTATTTCATCACCAACATTGGGCAAATCGCGCACCAGGCAGCGGTGATTTCCACGGCCGCTTCGATGGTGGTGGAAATTGACGCGCAAGACGCCATCTCCACTTACAAAATCTCGAATCCGCAAATTTCTTTTGCGAATACGCTTGGGCCTGGCACGGTCTATATCGTTCAGGCTTCCGGCTACTATCCCAAAATCATCGTCACGGTCACGTGCTCGCCTGGTGCGCAGTACAACGTCAGCTATACCGGAGCGCAAACCGCTTTTAGTTCGCTGATCGGCCCGCCCGGGGGAACGGTAGTCAGCACCGGCGGCCAGCTCGCCGCTAATGTGCAAGGCGTGGTGGCGCAGCAGCAAAGCGGCGGCGCCGTGCTGCCGATCATCGATGGCGGCTTGCAGCTTCCTGTCAACACGAATTTCCTTACCACCGGCATCGATAATTTCAATACCGGATCCGTGGGCGTGCCATCTGGAACGGCCGGCATCGTCACCGTGGCCACTACGCCCACGCCCACCGCCAGTGGTGAATTCGGACTAGCCTTTGAAGCCAGCCTCTCGGATGCTTCGGCCACTTCGATCGTGGCTCCCTGGGCGTGCGTGGCGGCCTTCCCTGGCGGATGTACGGGCGGCGCGCCGCAAATGTCTATGGCCTTTCTGGCCAACGTCTCTGCAGGACAAAAATTCCAGCGCACGTTTGCGAATTCCACGCCGGCTGGGCAAGATATTGCCGCGATCGTGCTGTTCTCTTCGCCGGCAACGGCCGTGCGCCAAGCCAATCTGGCCAGCGGCTCGGGCGTGGTGGCCTACACCGGCAATACGCTGGCAAACAGTTCGCTGATCGCTGCGGTGCGCTGCTCGGGCGTGGTGCCGTGCACTGTTAGCGGCGTGGCGGATACGCAGGGCGGCACGTGGAATCCGGTTACGCAGATCACCTTTAATGATGGCCAGCAGGCTTCCGGCATCGTAGTGTGGGCGAGGAGCACGCTTTCCACCGCTGCGGCCGATACCATCACGTTCACTCTCTCGAGCGGCACAGCTGCTGGCGCGATGGCTGCGGAATTGACGGGCACCACGCCTTCCACCATTACGCAGCCAGCCATTTCCGTGCAGGCAGATCCCACGGGCGCGCAGGTTAGCCGTGCGGATGCGCAATTCCCGAATCAGTTTGTGTGCAACGTCACAATCTCGACGGCCACCACCACGCAATGCCAGGCGCCGCCCACCACGATCAATAACGTGCCTGTGCGCGCGTACGTGACGGACATTCAGGTGAACACCACCACCACGGGCACGGCGAGTGCGGTGCAACTGGTGACGGGCACGGGATCGAACTGCGGCACGGGCACGGCAAATCTTTCCGCGATCACCTATTCCACCGTCACAGCGGCCGCGCCAGCGCTAGCCAGTTTCTTGGGGATGCGCACGCCGCTGATCGCGCCGCTGCAAAGCGCCGTGTGCGTGAAGCAAACCGGCACGCCGGCCACGGCAGTGGTGGAAGTCCACGGCTTTTTTGCGCCATAGGAGTCACTATGCGAAGGACAAGTTTGAAAAAAATCGGACTCTATTTGGCGTTGGTACTGCTTTGTCCTCTCTCTGTCTTTGCCCAGGGCGGCTTCACCACCGTTACGGGCACCATCACCGGCGCGGTCGATGGCATCGTATGGAGCTGCGGATCGATCTCCGCGCAGCTCATCACGGCCGGCGGTGCCAGCGCTACGCTCAACGGCGGCGGCTTCACCACGCAGACTTCCCCGGTAGGGCTTGGCTGCCCTACATCGCCAGGGACGGGCGCGCCGGGCAGCTTTGCGATGCGCCTGGCGGATAGCGGCGTCATCAATCCAGCGAACACTACGTGGAAATTCACCATCAACATGACGCCGGGGATAGCGCCGCCCGCCGGCACCGGCCCGCAGTCGTTCACGTTCACCAGCGCGATCAATTGCAGCACAAACACGCCCAACACTTGCACCGCCAACACCATCGACATTTCCGCGCTGCTTTCCGCGCTCGCGCCGCGGCTTTCGAACAGCGGCAGTGGCGGCAGCCCTTCGTTTACTTCCATCACCAGCGGCACAAACACCACCGCCGCGATGGTTTGTGGTACGGGATGCTCAGAAAGCACCAGCGGCACCGGCACGATCACCGCAACGAACGGCACCACGTCGGTGTCTACTCTCCCTGGATCGGCGACGGCTGGCAGCAGCTTTTTGCTTCCCAATGGTGCCGTTGTCACTAGCCAGGGTGGGAGCGTCTTCACCGGCGGATTAGAGAACGCCATCCAGCCATCCGCCAACGGCGTGAAGATGGATACGAAGATGTGTCGTGATGCAAACGCACAATTCACGACCACGCAGAGCGTTACCTGTCTGACGGCTACATTCACGGCCACTGATCTCACTAAGGCAGAATTTGCTACGTGCTGCGGGCTGAACGGCGGATCAAACCATCCGGTATCCATTGTGATTGTCCCCCAAGGAACGATCACCGTCATCAATAGCGCCACGAACGTCACCGTATCGATTGCTGGCACTACCACAACTTGCGCCGCAGGCGGATCGGGCTGTCTTTTTCTTTGGGGCACGGATGACAGTGCGGCTTGGGATGCGACGTGGACAGCGGCAACGGGATCGGCGGGACATTGCTCCCCCATTCAAATGGGCGGGGGAATGTCGTTTATCTCAAGCGCGAAGTTTCTAACGACAGTCTGCAATACCGGAATCACCGGCCCCGGATCGCAAGGCGCCTCTATCGTGGGCTTGGGCTATAAAGCAAGCCAATTCGTCATTCTTCCTAATTTCCCATCGGCTAGCTGTATAGGAAGTGGCGGTGGTTCTTGTTTCGGTCCAGTAAGAGGTTTTCAGTTCATCAACATGGGTATCTGGGGAGGAGAAAACGGAAATGCTGGTGCGGGATTCAACGGAAAAAATTTCGTTGACGTTGGCATCGATTCCTACCTGATAAACGTGCTGTTCGCTGGATTCAATTCTGGAGTGGGTTCCATGAATGGCGTGCAGTTCGAAACCAGCGGGCAAACGCCGTCTACGATGATCGTCGATGGTTTCGGCGGAGGCTCTGGCGGAGGAGCAGCCTGCAATATCGCGGGAGGAAATTATAACGTTTTTGTGGAAAGTTTTTGCGGAAACGTAGGCGGAACGTCCGTGAACATCGCCACAGGGGCTATCTTGACATCCTATGGCGGTCTTTATGGAGCCGGTAGCAACACAAATTCGACCATGATCAACTTCGGCACTTTTAGATCGTTCGGCGATCTCATTGCGCCCACGGGATCCGGCGGAGTTGGGGCGGCCCTCGTTGTCAATGCCAACTCTCAGACATATTTGCAAAATACACAAATAATTAACGCCGCCAATGCGGGCAGTTTCGCGCTGTTTTTTGGAGCGGCCTCGGCAAAGGTATGGTCGCAGAATACGACGTATCAGGGCGGCGGGCCTGGCGGCGCCATCGGTATCGGCACGATGGGAACATTTTTCGATCAGGGCGGCAACGTTTTTGTTACCACTCCAAGCGCAGGCACGATTCTTCCCACATGCGCCGAATCGGCAGGCAACGGCACTTGTGCGGCGCTCACTGGAAGCGAGAATGAAAAAGGCATCATCCGCATCACGGCCGGCACAACGACGCTGCTGAATCCATCGTTTACGATGACGTTTGCGGGATCGTTCTCAGGGGCGTCCGCGTCGGCTCCGACTTGCACCTTCCTCATTCAAAATACGGGCACAGGATCTTGGGTTACGGCGGCTCCTAACGCAACGGGGCTGCCATCAGCAACTGCTATTTCGACGGCCTCAGTCACAGTGGGCATCGCAACGACAGTGAACACGGTTTCCGCTTCGACTTACGACGTGGCGTATACGTGCGTGGCGAAATGATGAAACGAATCCAACCGCTGCCGGTTTTGTTGGCCATCATCATCGTGTTTTTGCTCTTTTCGAATTGGCACACAGCGAAAGTGCTCAACGGTAAAATCGAGTTTCAGCGCAAGGCTTTGGATCAAACGCAATGGCTGATGATCAACTCTTTTTTCAAATGCCAGCCATCGGTCTACCTGAACAGCACCAATCCCGTGGATGCCATCGCTTTGATGCGCTACCGCGATGCGACGAATGGACGCGGCTGCGTCTTTCTGAGCGATGGGCGCTACGGTCAGCTTTGGTGGAGCATGATCATCGAAAAGCAAGACAAGGCGCACCTGGAATGGAACTTTCAGGAATTGGGACACTACAAATGGTGAAACGGCTAGCGATGCTTCTCTTGCTCGCCTCTCCGCTCATGGCGCAGACGGTGCAGCACGCTTCCTCGACGTCGCTGGCATCCAGCACGAAAGCTACGTTGCCCGCCGCGCAAAACGCTGGGGACACGCTGATCGTGGGCGTCTATCCGCCGGGCGGTGCCGTGGCAGACCTCGCTGGCGACACCTTCACGCAAGATTGCACCGCCAACGGTATGGCCGTCTTTAGCGCAAAGAACATCGCCGCGGGCGCCGCCACCGTCACGTATAAGATTCCCACGGCCACCTACATCGGCATCTTTGTGAACGAGCAGAAAGGCCAATGGGCTTTCTTCCAATGTGGCCAGGGATCCGGCACAGCGCCTGGCGGCGTCTTGCCCATCGTGCCGAATGGCGATCTGATCTATGCGATGCTCAGTTCCTCGAGCTGCTGCATCGGCACCACGCTTGCTGCGGGAATGAGCATTTTGGATGGCCAGGCCGATACGTGGTATGGGCCGAATACTTTTTCTGGCTGGGCCATCGATGCCGTGGGCATCCCCACCGCCGCTGGGCCGCTCTTCACCTATAACAGCGGCCAGGGCAGCGGCACCGGCAATGCCATCGGCGCATCGTACCAGGCAGGGGCTCCGCCGCCGCCGTTGCAGTCCGTCAACTTCACGTTTAGCGGCACGCTTACGTGGTCCGATCCCGGCCAGCCCGATGATGGCTCGCCGATCGCCGGCAGCGTGCAGGTGTCCGAATATAATCCGCCGTCCAATGCCGTGTGGAATACGCTGGGCACGGCCACGCCAGATGCCAGCGGAAACATTTCCGGCACGGTGAGCCTCTCTACGAACTTCGCGGACTTTCCTACCATCCAGTTTGTGCTTTTGAACGCCGCCGGCGTGCAGCAAGGCATCGTGCAGCAAGGCGCGCCGGGCGCGATGTTTGGTTCGCAGGCTGCCGGCGTGGTGACGCAGACGATCCACGGCATCACTGGCTTTAAGCTGATCATCAGCAAGCCAAGCTGCGCGGTAACGTGCCAGATCGCCCCGGGCACGGTATGGGGTACGCTGAACTGATGCGCCGCAATGTCCGCAAACCTGCCTCTACTACGGAAGGAAGCGATCCGAGAGACTTTCGAAATGGAATGGGTTTCCATCGATGTAGAGCTGAACGGCAAGGATTTGAAGAACGCGCAGCGCATCGTTGGCGATAAATACACGGTGGAGTCCGTCCGGGCGAAACTATTCATTCTCGTAAGGAAAAAGCAGTGAGCGAAGAACCTGCCAGCAAAGATTTCGTGGACCGCGAGATCACCCACCTCAAGGAACTGATGAAAGAGAAATTCGAGGGGCGCGATAAAGCGATCACGCTGCTGGCGTCCAAGGTTCCGCTGATCGTCTCGATCGCCGGATTGCTCTTGGCCGCGATGGCCTACTTTAAGGGACATTGACATTTACGGATATTGGGAATAGAACCTTCCTATGTCCAAAGATCCAGAGCGCTGCTGCATAGTGGATGCCCGCGGCAAACGCTGCGAAAATAAACCCATGTACAAAATCCGAATGCGGGGCTTCTGCGAGCAGCATAAGGCTTACGCTCGCCAATCCCTTGCCGTTTTTAGGTCGGATCAAGATCATCTGCTGCCAGGACACAAATAATGGCCACCGCCGTATTCAGCTTCAAAGTAGACGCAGACGGAAAAGTGACGATGGCGCACGTGTTCTTTGGCTCCACGAAGCATGCCGCGGAAGCGGAGATGCGCGGCCACGCGGAGATTTGCCCAAAGTATGGGCCGGCGTTTCGCGCGAATGAGACAATCGAGTTTGCGCGGGAGATCGATGCGCTGCCGCCAGCCGATGGCGACGAACTGGAAGAATGGCTGGATGCCGTCTTCGGCGAAGCGGACGAAGCCGAAGACGAAGTGATCGAGATGGAGCGCGAGGAATGAAACGGACGATCACGGTTATATGGTGTTTGTTGGCGCTGGCGTGGATAGGACTGCGTTTCGGGAAGCACCTGAAATTTCAGGAGACGTGGTTCCATCATTGCCCGCTAGCATGGACTGGACCTCACGGATCTACTCAAGAATATATTTATGTATGTTCTGAGACTGGCGAAACGATGGGGACGATCTACTACGATTCATGGTCAGAGTCTTGGCATGTGTCGGAGTTTGAAACCTTAGTCCCTATTGTCACAAATCGGCGAACTTTGGAAGAGGCTAAGAAACTCATTGAAGATAAGTTTAAGTGACGCATGGGCACCGCCGCTAAACTCGCAGTCTTCCCGGCCAACAATGAGCCGTTGAGCGCGGCGGAAGAATACGCGCTGCTCACCGGCGAAGAGATTTTCGCCGCATCGCGCGAGACTTCCCGCCAGTTCAACGGCATTGTGCTTGCCAGAGCCACGGTGATTGTGCAGACGCGGCTACGCTGCTCTTCTCCTGTGGAGCTCGCGCGGCGTATGGGCGTCGGCAAGTCCATCGTCTATCGCCACATCGCGGCGCGGCCCATTTCGGAGCATCTCTTTCACCGTTCCCTGCGCGATCTTGCTATCCTGCTGGAAGAGGAAGGCATCCCTTGCCGGTAAAAATAAAAGCGAATCCTTTAGGTTCGTGCCCCTGTGGCCGGCAAATCTACGCCGCTGCGGAAGGATGCGTGGTTATCCATGAACTTCCACAGTGCGAAAAGTTTATCGAGTTAGATCCTTATGAGTTTCTAAGGTACGTGCGGCGCTCGCGCGGCATCCCTGATGCCGCCGTGGAGCATGTCCAGTGAACCTTTCGCCAGCGCAGATCGCGCAGTACGCCGCCGCCGCCGGCTTCACCGGCAACGATCTGCTTACGGCCGTGGACATTGCGCTGGCCGAAAGCAATGGTGGCAATCCAAACGCCTATTTTAATGAATCGCAAGACGTGCCAGGACGCTACGGCCGCACAAGCGCCAACGATGGGAAAGGATCGTATGGGCTCTGGCAGATTTACCTGGCAGCTCATCCGGAGTTTGCCGGCGAGAATCTGGCCGATCCGCAAACCAACGCCAACGCCGCGTATTCGATTTATGCCATCGCCGGCGGCTTCACGCCGTGGAGCACCTACACCAGCGGCGAATATGGGATGTACGAATCGCCGGCAGTGCTGGCCGCCGTGGCGGCGTTTGCTCCCAGCGTGCAACCTGCCAACGTGCAACCATTAACGCTGGATGCGTCGACGGGCCAGCCCATCGTTTCTCCTGCTGAAATTGCGGCAGGGGCATACCTGCCGCCGGCCAGCCCATCCGTAACCGATGTGCTGCTGTGGGGCGGCCTCGCCGTTGGAACTCTGTGGCTTCTCAGCGAGGTAATGTGATGCAAGCACGAATCGAGCAAGGTTGCCTTAAACTAAAGGCGGATACGGACGAAGAAAAACAGATCCTGCGGAAATTCTATGACTCTTTCTTCGCCACGAAGGACGGGCTTGAAACCGATTTCGGTATCAGCGATGAAAACGATGAGACGTTTTTTCTCTTCATCCGCCCAGCGCCTAAAGTGAATTGAGGGCTTGACACGCAGGTTTCGCGGCAAGCGAACACTTGACATTGGCGAAGTTTGGTGTTTATCTCTCTCGCAAATGGCTGCCGAACTCATCGAAGAGAACGAAGCGCTGTACCAACTCGCCGTGCTTCTAGTTCGTTCCATGAAACGCCCCACCGTTGTTTCCATCCAGCGTAAATTTGAGATAGGCTACGGGCGAGCGATGAACATCATTGACGTGATGATTGAAAAAGGCGATTGGCCAGCAGGCGTTTCGCGCGAATGAGACAATCGAGTTTGCACGGGAGATCGATGCGCTGCCGCCAGCCGATGGCGACGAACTGGAAGAGTGGCTGGATGCCGTCTTCGGCGAAGCGGACGAAGCCGAAGACGAAGTGATCGAGATGGAGCCTGAATGATGGACAAGCCTAGCAGCACGATTATTTTTGAAGGCACGCTTCAAAAAGACATCCAGAATGGTGAAGTGATTGTTCTAGGAGTCTTACTCTACCGACCGAAGGAAGAACAGCTTAACGTAGAAACGCCAATAGGGCGTGCCAATGAAACGCTCGCGATGCTGCATAAGTTTGGGATACACATGCAGAAGGAACTCTGTGGCTTCTCAGCGAGGTAATGTGATGCAAGCACGAATCGAGCAAGGTTGCCTTAAACTAATAGGCTACGGGCGAGCGATGAACATCATTGACGTGATGATTGAAAAAGGCGATTGGCCAGCAGGCGTTTCGCGTCCCGGTTGCGCGAGGATCGCTTGACAGACCTCGAGCTGATGCAGTCCATCCAGACGAAATGGGGCGGCGCGATCGCCGAGGCGTGCAGCACGTCCAGCGTGCCGGCGGCCTTTCTGGCGGCGCTGATTGCCAATGAGACGGGCGGAAACTCCAATGCAAAACGATTCGAAAAAGGCGTGCTTGCTGCTCTCTGGGAAGTACTTCTGGGACGCAAAGAGGCTTACGGCAGCATCCAACGAATCGTGCTGGTCGGATACGTCGCCAATGTTGCCGTGCCCGCCGTCAACGCCCCCGCAAACCTTCCCGCTGATGCCTTCCAGCGTGTTGATGCTTTGGCGACAAGCTGGGGACTTACCCAGATCATGGGCTATCACATCCTCGAATCGAGCGCGCCCGTAAAGACGATCGCTGCGCTGCAAGATCCCGCGATGCACCTGGCGATGGCGCTGCGCCTGCTGGCGCAGTTTGCCGCGCAGTTTCAGCTCGACGTCACTAAAGATTTTAGCGCGATGCTGCATTGCTGGAACGCCGGCAGCCCCAGCGCGGCCACCTTCGATCCCAACTACGTCCCCAATGCGATGCGGCGGATGGATCTGTGGGCTAGCCTGCCGTGAGCAAAATGCCTGAGTGGATACAAGTACTAACTTTCGTATTTGCGTGGGCTGGATTTATTCTTGCTCTAGGGGCAAATGTTAGGATTGGTGATCTAAACAAAAAATGAGCGAACTTTTGCAGATGCTGGACGCGGCCGCGCAGAGCATCGGCGCGGATATCGTTGTGGGCTTTATCGTGATCGTTTCGTTTGCGATGGCGCTGCTTGGCATCCTGTTTTTTCTGCTGGCGGTGCGTGGCGTTTGGCGCTGGCTCACTCGCGAGTCTGTAAACCATGTGATCACATCCGTTGAGACAAAAGCATTTCGTGGTAGAGTTGCACCATGATTTTCCTAACCGTCTCAACCGGCGAAGAATGGTTCACTTTCGGCTGGCCGCACGCGCTGATCCTCGGCTTGCTTACCTTGATCTATCTGCTGCTCACCTTTGCCAATAAGCTGCCGAGCATGGCCAGCTTCAAAGACTTCACGGATACGATCAACTCCGCCGGCGGGCACATCATCATCCTCACTCTCTTTTCCGCGTGGTTTTTTGTGGCGTCGATGCGGCTGATTTTCCACATTATGGCTATGCCCGAGGAGCTGATCACCAAGCAAAACGCCATCATCATGGCCGGCGTGGGCTTTGTCACAGGGACGGCCTTTGGCGGCGCCTGGGGCGCGCTGCTCAAGACGATGAGCGGCATAAAAGCCAACGGCGTGTATCCGCCGCCCGCAGCGCCTTCCATCGATGTTCCCGCCGGCCCCACAGCCGCGCAGACGCCGCCAGCGCCTGGCGCGGCCCCTTTACCGTGAAAACTGTAAACGAAATTTTGCTAGCCATACTCCTCGGAGGAATGATCGGGGGAATGATTTGGCTGCAAGGCGAACTCTCGCTGATCCACGCCGCTTTGTGGAATTTTTCATCGTCAAGCTACGATCTAAAGCAAAACTCTGGTCGTGAACTGATAGAAACCAACAAAGTGCTGGCCGACGCGCACGATCTGATCGCGCATACCGATATCACGCTGAACGGCCCGAAAGGCCATCCAGGGCTGATCCCGCAAGCCACCGTGTTGGTGCAAAAGGCGCAGCCGGCGATGGATCATCTCACCGCGGCCGCCGCGCATCTCGATCAGGCTATCCAGCACACCGATGTGGCCATTCAGAATCTAAACGCGCTGCTGGCTAGCGGCACAGCCACGATGGCGGAAGTGCAGGCGTCCGTAAACCGCGTGAACAATTTGATCGTGGCGCTGCAGGGGCAGGTGCAGGATCCTTCGATCAAGATGGCGCTTGACAACCTGGCCGGATCGGCGAAAGCTATGGCCGATGGAATGCAGCAGCTCGCCGCCGCGTCCACCGATGTGCGCCAGATCGCCGATAAAGCCCGCGAGACGTATCTAAAGCCGGTGAATCTCTGGTGGGGCTTAGTGAAAGAATTGCTGCCGCTGGCCGGCAGCGCGGCGCAGGTGGTGAAGTAAATGCCTACAGCTCTACGAGTCGTACAAAAGTTTTTCCCTCACGTTACCGTCATCCAAGACGCGGTGGAATGCGTCGAGATTGAAGTCACGAAGCGCGATGATAAAACCGCAACAAAGAAGGATCACAAGACTTGCGCGATGGCCGTAGCCTGTAAGCGGAAACTCGGGCTGGACGGAGTGCTGATCAGCGTCAATACGGCGTACTTGGTGAAAGGTAACATAGCGCGACGGTACAAGTTACCAGAAAGCGTAGCGCGTGAAGTGGTATCCTTCGATCGCGGTGGGGGATTTGCACCAGGGCAGTATAAATTATCGCGAGTCCCTAAATCATTAAGGCTTGGCGCCAAGAAACCCGTTAAGGTAGGACGTGGCAAAACGGGGGGGGGCAGACAAGGATTTCATTCACCACACGGCGGGTATCCGTGTGGTGCTCGGATCTAAGATGTCCACAGACGAAGCTGTTAAACTTTGAAAAGAGGAAGCGAGGCAACATGAGCACACCAGCAACACCAGTAGCAACGTCCACCGCAAAAGTGGGCTTTTGGTCGAAAGTTTGGCACGATGTGACGGTGGCGGAGCACGCCGTGGTGAGCTTCATCACGGGCGCGGCCGCCAAAGTGCCGGAAGCGGAAGCGCTGATCGCGCAGTATGGCCCGGAAGCGGCCACGCTGCTCAATTCCATCAGCGCGGGCGCCGGCAAATACGCCACCACGGCGGCGAATGCCGCATCCACCATCGGATCGCTGATCGAAGATGGCGGCAGCGCCGTGGAATCGAAGCTGCTCAATGTGGGATTCGATCAGACGCTGATCAACGATATCAAGAGCCTGTGGGCGAATTTGAAGGCGTCGACGCCAGCAGCCACTCCGCCGGCGGCCGCTGCTGCGCCCGCGGCGAAGTAACAACTCGTTTTCCCCAAAATGCGCGCCGTCAATCCGTAGGTAGGCCACTACGGACGCGGCGCGCCGGTTTTTTGTGATATACTGGCATCTCTCCGTCCAACCGCAAGGGGAGTGTGTAGCGCCGGCGTTTTCAGGTAGCACGCTGGAAGCGTGACGCGCGTAGGGCTGGGCCGCACTCCCCTTCCCTTTTGCCTTTTCCCGCGATACACTCTCGCCACAGGAAGTACGCAGTACCACACTGCAAGCAAATCCAAACGGGCAATGCGCCTTCGGTGGTTCGACCATCGCGAATCGCCCGTTTTTTATTTTTGTTTAACGAGATGCACGATGGTGGTGTGGTGCCTGTGGAGTACGCGGCCAATGTGGGGGAAAGAATAGCCTTTCTCTCGCGCCTGGATGGCAAAATCCCTTCGCGCGTCCATCATCTCAAGCCATTGTCTTTTTGAAATAAGATCCTCTGCCGTGAGACTGTGCTTTTCGGCCACTTGTTCGAGCAGCAGTAGTAGCGGATGGATGTGTTTTTTCGGTACCTGTGCGGCTGTGCGCTTGTGCCGGCTAATACGCGCAGTGATCGCCGCCTGGCAGGAAATGCAGCAACCTTGAAAAAGACACAGGACTTCTGACAGCGGGATGTAGGTTTCTTCTGCGTCGTTCACGACGCATCCCAATTCCACAGCAAGCGATTCCCTTTTGCGGGGATGGGCGTGTCAAATACTTCGACCATTTCAAGACTCCATGCGTAGCGCCCATCTTCATAGTTGCCAAAGATTTGCTCACGCATCGGCAGTTCATCCCGCTGCATACACGCGGTTTCGCAAATATCAACTAGGCGAACGATACAGAGAATCTTCCCGTAAGGGAGTGCCTGTAAAATATCATCAACACGCTTTCCTGTGCGATGATCGCGATCTCGCGGTACGCAAAACACGTCTGCAAGCTCATCGCGGAATGGATCAGTGTGAGCGGAAGCCCCGAGCCACTTAGGCGGCCGCTTCATAGTTGAATGAATTGCAAGCTGTCCGCGATAGTCCGTTTTCCAGCATCGCGTCTCTATTCGCTTCTCTCCCATCGCTACCAGAGAAGCCCACGGCTGCCACAGTGATAGGGCTTTCATCGGCGGTTGAAGGCTTTGAAGGTGACGTTAGCAATGGGTTTGCCGGCGTCTTCCGCGGCGACGGCGCGGGCGCTACGTTCGAAAGCGTCATCGATCAAATCCAGATACCGCCGCTTCCAGTGGCTTGCGCGCAGAAAGAAAAACACCGCAATGCCCACAAGACTTCCAATCAGGAAAATCGCTAGATCAGTCATTAGAATAGCCTCGGATTCTGCTGTTCTTTCTCTTTCTTCTGTTTTGCTCGGCGTTGAGAGTCGCTCAAGCCGTCCGCCGAATACGGATGATCCGGATCGATGCAAGGGCCGCGGCGGCCACCGTCAACGCGATGCTGCGTATTCTTCTGACACTTGGCGCACCACGCCGTACATTCGAGTGTGTTCTTTGTGTAGTGCTCGCCCATGTCAGTCGTGGCTGCGCTTGCCTTTACATTTCTTGCAGCAACCCTTGAGCCGTTGACACTCGGCAAGCCTTGTACCGCAGTGGAAACACGGCAGTCCTAGCTGCAGGCGGATCGTAACGCTATCGAAAATGCAAAGAATCACGATTTTGCGTTTCTTCTTCATAAATCCTTTCAGGCGAGGAGAATGGGGTACTCTCGTCGTGGCGCGAGAGTACGGCGGTAAGTGGATTTTCTCCCCGCCTGTCCGCTTACTCCCTCAAATGCCAAGCGAGAGTAGGCGAATCTCTTCAATCCGTTTCACTTCCGCTACGCACCAGCTTCCCGAGCTGCCTGCCACTTTGTCAAAGAAGCCGATCAGATCGCGCAGCGCTTCCACGTAGATGGCGTTATCGTGCGCCGCGGCGGAGACGGACGCCTGCAAGGAAGTGATTTGAGCCGCCTGCGCCTGCGCCTGCGCCTGCGCCTTGCTTTCCTGCAGACGCTCGACCGCCGCGCGCGGGATGCGCATACTCGGCGACGTTTTGAACGCTTTCCGCTTCACGATGGCATCACGATCTTTGATGGCCCGGCGGGCGGCGCTTCAATATCTGGCTCTTTCGCCGACTGTGGCGTGATGATGCTGATGTGCAGCATCACGGCGCACCACGGGCATTGGACGGAAGGAAGTATCAGCGTGCCAATCTGGAAGGGATAGAGCACCACGATCGGCATATCCTTTTTGCAGTGCGGGCATTTCGGCGGCCGCGGCTCGGGAACTGTGGCGCCTGCTGGTGATTGCGTGCTCATGGTTTCTCCGTTTTAGCTTGCTTCCAGTGGCCGGTGTGGCATTGCGGACAGATTTTGATGTAGCGGGCATCCGTCACGGGGCACTGGCACACCTGCAGATCCATAATTCTCGTTTTGGCGAGATCGGCAATCCTGTGGGTGCTGGTGTCCATCAATCCCGCGCAGCCGTCGACGTGTTCCTGCGCGCGAATCACATAGTTTTCTTTGCAGAAAGCGAGCTGCGTGCCGCATGCGCAGGTGAATACGAAGCGCCAGGCTGGCCATTGTTTCCAAGTAGTCCCCGCCTGACCATGTGGCGGCTTTACGACGCCGCGGAAGCGCCGCAGCCACCATCGCTTCACCCCTGCGAGAAAGGCTTTCATTTCTGCGCCTTCTTCGCTTCGTTCTCACAATTCGTACACGCTACCTCTAGCCCGACAATGGGACTCGCGCTAACGGGGAATCCCATCGCCGCTGCAACGGATGCGAGTTTCTGCGCGTGCTCTTCGCATGCGGGAGTGTCTTTCCCTGGCCAATGGACAAGTTGCGTTGCTAGTTTCACGGTTATTCCTCTACGATGTGGACTTTCATGCCGGGGACGGCTTGGTATTGGTTGCCGTCGCGGATCAGGAATCCCATTTCTGTGATTTTGGCCAGCGGCTTGATCACGGCGGCGTTGCTGCTCTTCTGATCGAACCATCCGCGGCGCTTGAATTCTTTGGTGATGGTGCCGCCATCTTGCGGCGAATCGAAGAATTTCTGGCTGATCAGCAACGCGATGCGGCCGTCCGTGGATTCGTCGGACATTACGATGGTATGCCGTTTTAGGTTGACGTTAATCTCTGGCTGGTCATGGATGAGCTGTAGGATGGCTGGGTCGTTGCGCGCTCGTAGCAGAAACTGATTAAAGAGCGGCTCAATGTCCAGCACGCGGACGTATTCGCCGTTCTTTGGTTCAAATCCGCCTTTACCGGGGAAACCGAATTCCTCAGCAGTGCCGGGCACCACACCTAAGCCACCCACACCAGCCCTGCCCAGCCGTCCTTCTATCAGCATCAGACGCTGGGCAAGCTGGTCGTATTCGATTTTCAGCGCTTCGTATTTTTCTTTCCAGATGGCTTCCTCCTCTGGATCGTCATGCGGTGCCACGGGCCGCGCATCACGCGCAGCAGCGCTTGTACGTGCGGCTTCGGACTTCGCAGGCTGGCGATCTCTTCCGTTGTCAGTGTCAGTTCTAGCCGGTTCATGGTGCTGTCTCATTTCTCGCGGGGAACTCGTTTCGCCTTCTTTTTTGGCTTCGCCGGCAGCTTGATCAACCCTTTCGCTTCCATCTCGGCGAGCGCTACGGCCAGCAGTAGCGTATTGATTCTCTGGATGGGCTTCTTTGTGTTCACTGGCGTACTCCTTCAAAATGTCGCGGGCGGATTCCACTTCTTCCTCGCCGCGAGCAATGGCTTCGGCGTGCGCAGCCGTCATCCACGCCGGCTGCACGTAGACTTTGTGCATCTCTCGCCCAAAGCACACGTAGAACTGGCCTTTGCTCAATGTGGCGATATCCGCCGGCCGCGGCCTCTTGGCCGGCAGCCCTTCGGGCATGTGTTCCAGCGCGCGCCAGATTTCGCGCGTGGCGCGCTGCACGCCAAAGAGCCACACGCCCACCTGGCGCATCAGCACATCGGCCACGCCGGCAAGATCCTGCGAATCGATCCACAGAAAGTTTTTCATGGCGGCAGCTTCGCGGACGTACTCTTCCGCCGCCAGGCGCACCGGCGATCCGCGAAACTTGGGCGCGAACTTCCACGCCTCGGGAATGATGTTGATGGTGCCGTCCAGGTGTTCGCGGATGCGGTCTGTTACGGAGCGAATCACCAGCGCCTGCAGGGGGAATTCGTAGTCGCGCAAGTCCATCACGTTCAGGCCGGGCGCGAGCTCGAGCGCCGTGGTGTACGGCATCTGCCCGAGCTGCGGCATGATGTCGTCCAGGTATTTGTTCAGGACGTAGTAGACATCGCCGGAAAGCCCGCGCGCCGGCTTTTGCGTCCAGCGCTCTTTTGGTTCGGCAGGCTGCTTGCCGCGCTTTGGCTTCGCCGGCGGCAGCGGCGGCGCTTTGACGCCTTCCAAAAAGCGACGAATGTTGCGCTGCACGTCTTGCAGCGTGCGGGCGCCTTCGCTGGCGCGCATGATCCAGCTTTGCTCGAATTTCAGTTTGGTTTCGGTGGACGCCTCGAGCAGCGATTGCACGAATTTCCAGTCCGCGCGCTCTTGAAAGTACGGCGGAATGGGATGCATCACGTGGAAGCTGGATTCGCCGCGCTTGGTGACGTAGGCCACCGCCTGCAGCCCAGAGCGGGAGATCAGCCCCTCGAGCGTGGTGGTTTTGCCGGATTCCTGCGTCTGCCCGGTTACGGCGGTATGCCGCAGCGGGATTTCGACGGGTTCCCCCGTGCCCACCACATAGCCGAGATGGATCGTTCCGCTCATTTGTGCTGTGCTGCTGGCTGCGTCTTCTTTTTCGTGAGTCGGCTGGCGAGATTGTACAAATCACGGTCGCCATCCATCCTGGCGGGGATGCTACGGAAGTCAGCCACATTGCCGTAGCGATTTGTGAAATACCCGCGCACCTTCGCAGCTAACTCCTCTGCCACGGCGCACCAGTCTGAACTGCCTGGGATAAGTTTGCTCATTGGACCGCCGAGGGCGAATGCGCGAACGATACTGGCGATTTTGCCTCGCCGGTGTGGCCGTCAAACCATTGATAGCGCACATCCGTGCGATCCGTATAGATATCCACTTGGGCGGGAATGTAGAGCGACGGCTTGGACTCGCCTACGTCGACGATATTAAATGCAGCTAGGCCGTGCAGAATCGGGAAGCTGGCCAGCGGCTGCTTCTGGTAGACGATCGTGCCCACGGCGAACTTGGCTTCGCAGGTTTCCGCGCGAGACTGCCAGGCGGCAATCACTTTTTGCGCGGTGTTGACGGTCTTCTGTGTTTCCGCGTTGGCGCTCTCGATCGATGCGCTTACCGCAGCGTTGCCAGCCTGCACTTGGTTTGTGACGATGTGCAGCACGATGATCGTGGCAAGGATCCCGCCAGTGATCCCGCCTAACAGGAAATTCAGAATCGGCGATTTTGTCATTTCGATTTATCCTTTCGTTTCCGGCGAACCTCGTAGCAATGGATCAGGAACTCTACGTGCGCACGGGCTACCTCACCAGCAAATCTTGCCGCGCCGTGTTTGCTCTGCGGTGGATACCATGAATGAGATCTCCATTTCACTAGCCGATGCCGATCTGTTTTCTTGCCGGTATCTGGCTCCAGAAAACGCACTTCTACCCGTCCGTGCTTGATACGGGTATCCATGCGTAAATAATCCATCACCGCGCATATCTCAGATCGAAGGTAGCCGCGCCTTGACGCTCACGGCGCTGGCGCGCGGCTTTCTTGGATACGGGCGCCACGCCACTGCGCCGCGCTTCCCACTCTAAGAATGGTTCTTCCTGTCGCTGTCGCGCCGGCTTCGCAAGTAGCAGACTATCCGGAAGATCAGATACCCCCACAACATCAGCGCCACGATCCAATGTCCCATCAGAGATTTCCTTTCTAAGATTAACTTCGGCGGCGTGCAGCCGATCATCGGCGACGTCGACCAGCTTCCGCAGCCATCGCAACGTAAAGCGCCGCAGCGCGAGTTTCGTGGCGGGAGTCATACTTTCCTCGCTTTCAACGCTTCGAAGAATTCATGGAGTTTCACCAGAACACCGGCGGCATCAGAAAGCGTAGTCAATTCCACGATTTGCGTTTCGCGCAAATCTAACTGCCCGGATGAGTACCCTTCTGGCCGGATGTTGACCTGCACACTTAGTTCGTACTTCATGCGGGCCGCCCTTCGCGGATAGCTTTGCCGCAGGGCGGGCAAAGGAAGACAACGCTATTCGAATCGCCGCGCACTATCGATTCCGTTTCGTCGTGGCAGCAGACGCACGGCCCGCTGATGACGATCGTTCCTGGCGCGATCGGCGTATAGCTGCCAGATCCAGCGTCAAACACTTCCCATTCAGGAGCGGCACTTCGATTGGTTTCGACCATAAAGCATCCTCCCATCCAAGTAATCCCAAAGCGTGAACCTGTCCACTAAATCCCTTGCCAGGATCACCGGCTCCCGCGAACAGTTCCATCTGTGCCGGCAGCTTCCGCGTCTTCGTTGACTTCATCGTCTTTCTCATCGTTGCGGGCACCACTTGCCGCAGTTTTGCCATCGATCGGCGCCGGCGGCGCTGGCAGATACCGCTCGATCCAGCTTGCGATCCAATTATGGTGCAGATCCCACACAGGATGCCCGCCAAGCGCTTTTTTTAGGTTTCCCACCGGAAGGATGCCGCCATCGCCAATCGTAGCTGTGGGTAGCTGTAACCGTGCGGCGCGCCTTCGTGTGGCGCTTTCTTGAATCGCAAAAGCCGTGCGATTTGATCTGGCCGTAATGCCCGTATTTGCTTACCCCTTGACATATACGAACAATACGATATTTACGATTCTTTGTCAAGCACTATTTTCAGGTCGCACGGCGATTTATTTCAAGTCTTCCGTTAAGTCTAATAGACACAGGCATGTGCGCGATGTGCGAATGCTTTGTGCGGATCGGATGTGCGGCCATCGCAAACAAAGGACTTAGCGGCGAAGTGGTGCGGTGGTTTTAGTCTCTCTAAAGAAAAGAAAAGAGTTAGAGTCCTTTTGTGCGAGAGAGTATGAAAAAGAATTCATATTTCATTGTGTCGGAATAAACTGACAGTACCTAGTAAATACGAAGTATTGTGTTTATGTGCGTTTCGGGCGTTTTTGGGGGGTACACACACACACACTTCGCACATAAAAACGCACCTTTTATTGAAAACACACGGGTTAACGCGAAAAAATGTATATACATCGCACATACATCGCACAAGGGTTATAGATTCTAAAGGACTTACAGGTGGAAAACGCACATAGGGGTACGTGCGTTTCGCACATTTCAGGAATCGCACATCGGGGTGGGGAAGTGATTAGAAAAGGGATGCTTGGTGCTGGTTGGTGATCGCCGCAGGATTAAGCCAGACGCACTCGGTACGGGTTTTATCGTGGGTGTTTTGAGAGCAATACTGCCCACCCGTCCATGAGACTTTCTTCCAGGTGCGGTACAGCCGATCATAAAGCGGCCCCGGGTAGCTCGATATGATCACCATACCTTTGAGCGAATGGAGTAGATCGGAAAGCCGCGAATGATCTTTATCCGTCATTTCGTGGCTGTATCGTGGCCGAATATCGGATCGTTGAAGGAAGGGGTACGGCGGATCCACGTAATGCAGCGCGTCCTCCCGGTCCATCTTTTCGAGAATTGTCAATGCGTTCCGGTTTTCTATAAACACGCCCTGTAGCCGGTCAACAAATTCGTGGATGCGATCCGGATAGTTTGCCCAATCCGATGCCGCCGTGCTTCCCGATCTATTCGAGTTAGAACGAAACCCTGTCATCATGCGGTTATAGGAGTTGCTTTTGATCAGCCACGTTCGATTACTTCCTTTCGTCCGCGTGATCGAATCACTTCCAAAACCCATAAAAGAGCGGATGATCGTCCGCCGCGCGCGTTCCACGTCGCTGCGCGTGTGTTTGTAGCTCAATTCAAACTCAGCGCGGGCGAATGGTGTCAATCGCAGTGCCGCCTCGAGGCGCGCTGCGTGTTTGCGGTTCTGAAGGACGCGGAATACATTCACCACTTCACCGTCAAGATCGTTGTAGATTTCCGAGTAACACCGCGGCTTGAGCATCAACACGCTTCCGCCGCCGCCGTAGGCTTCCGTGTAAATCTGATGGTCTGGGAAAAGTGCGATAAGATTCGGCGCCAGGCGGAACTTTCCCCCGTGATAGCGGAGCACTGGCCGATGGACATGAACCTGAGGGGCCCCGATGATCGGCTGCGTGCTCATTCGTCCGCCTGGGCGGCAGCGATGCCTTGATCTTTAAGGGTTTTCTTGAGGCGATACACTACGAAGCGATCGAGTCCGGTGGCTTCCATCACTTCTTTAGGATGCGCGCCGGCCACCAGCAATTCAATCGCCTGCTTTTTGAGGATATCTTTCATCGGCCGCGTGGAAAACTCTGCTGCGCCATCATTCACTTTATAGGCGATTTCAAATGGCTGCGCCCATCGCGGATCCCACCGGCCATCCTTACCGCGGCGGCGCAGCTTCGTCAAACGCGCTTCCACGCGCAGCCCATCTTCCGGCGTGTAGTGATTCTGATTGCGCAGTTTGATGTTGCAGGAAAGCTGAATTTCTTTTTTCGATGTGCCGATCTGATCGCCGCTTTTGCCGGCGTGCTGCACCATAAAAAGGCTGATGCGATTCCGCCGTAGATACAAAATCCATTCTTGGATCACGGACCAGTCTTCCGATTCCTTTTCGTCGCCGCCAGGACATAGCGTCACGATGTTATCCAGAATGCAGAAGCTGCCCGGCTGCAGGTGCTCTTCGATGCGTGCGCGGCCTTCTTTGGTGTTGATGCGCGGGGGATATTTCGGCTGCTGATCCGGCGTGATCACTTTCATAAATCCGTGCGCCGGCGTGACAGGCAAAAACGCTTTCACAATTTCGTTGAGCCGTTCCTGCAGCGTGAGCTGATCCATTTCACCGTCGACGTAGAGCACTGGCCGCGCGTGCGGAATATCCCACACAAAACAATTCGGCGCGCCGATCGCCACGGAATAGGCCATGTGCAGCATGATGTACGTTTTGCCCACGCCGGTGGGCGCGAAGATCATGGCGGAATTGCTTACGGGAAGAATCGGCTCGATCACAAAATCAATCGGATCCAGCTTCATCTGCAGAAAGTCCAGCACGTCTAGCGCGATCAGAGAATTATCGCCGTGGCCGTTGCTGGACATTTTCAGGAATTCGGCGAGATCCGCATAAATCTGCGCGGCGTTGCCGTCTTTCGTCCAGGCTTGCTGCTGCAGATCGTGCGTGGTGCGGATGATGGCGCGCAGGCGCTCTTTCTCTTTCACTATTTTGGCGTAGTGCTCCACGTTCGAAACGCGCGGCATGCCATCGGCGAGCGATGCCAGATAGGGGTCGCCGCCAGCCGTTTCGATGGTGTGCTCTTTGTGGAGCGATTCGGAGAGGGTGAGCAGATCGATTGGCGAGCCTGCATCGGCGAGGCGCAGCATGTGGCGGAAGATCAACTGATGGTGCGTGTGGAAAAAATCGGCGGAACAAACATTCTTTGCGGCCACGGCGAGCGCCGAGTTATCCAGCAAGACGGCGCCGAGGATGGAGCGCTCCGCGTCTATATTTTGCGGCGGCGGATTGTCGGCACTTGTTCGTGAGCGGGGATCGGATGGCATTGGGCTGTCGTACTGCGGAGAAGGGAAGTGCCGAGCGCGCAGGAGCCCAATTTCCTAAACGCCCGGCACCAAACCCTCAGTCTCAACAGGGACGCGAAGGAAGGTACGCCCAACGGCGCGAACCTGTCAAGCACGCAAAACGGGCGTGTGTCTGTTCAATAACGCACACCTTGTGGAATTGTGGAAAACGCTAGGATTGGCGTTTCGGTTTGCGCAGGTTTGGAAAGTTACGCTTTGAGCGTCGCCAGTTCCTTTTACGCTTGGCAGTCCGCACGTAGGGCGTAACCTTCATGCCGGCTTGGGATTCGCGGGCGCAGCGTCGCGGAGACGCGCTTCGGCGGCTTCCGCTTCCGTGGCCGCCACGATGAATTTATCCAGAAACTCGGAAAGCCGCGGCACGTTCGAGAGACAGCCTTTCAATTCCGGCTCAAACGTGAAGAGCATCATCAAGCCGTCTTTGCCTGGTTTGAGGCGCGGATCGAGCGATGGCGGATTCAGCAGCGCGCCCACAATGCGCGGATCCGTGTCGTAGAGGAATTCCAAAACTTTGTCCACGGCTTCATCCGTGGGGAATTCCATGTTCGTGACGATCTTCGCGATGTGGTTTTCGATTTGCTGGAAGGTAAGCGCGGGAGCTGCCGGCGGCGGTGCGGCTTGTGGGGCTGGCTGCGGCGTGGGCAAGACGGCTGGCGCTGGCGGATTCGGCTGGGGAACGTGTTGCACTGGCTGCTGCGGCATCGCGCTGCGCTGAATCTCCGTGATGCGGGCATCCGCTTCGCGAGACAATCGATATTCGTGCATGACCGTCCCCAGCACTGGAATAAATTCGCGCCCGATATCGAGCAACGTGGTGCGGCCCGTGATCGCCGGCGCGGGATTAAGAATCTTTTCCACGGCGGCATTCAGAATGCGGTCCATCACCGGATTGCCCGCCAAACTTCCACCACCGCCATCGCCGAGCACTTGCTTCAATCTTAAAAACGTTTCGATGGGGTCTGGCGGCGGCGCAAGCAACTTCTGAATCATCGCCTGTTTGAAAGCGCGGTCCAGTTCACTATCTGCTGATGGCGCAGGCGTTGCAGGCTGTGCCTGGTGGCGCATTACAATTTCCGATGCGCTGCGCAAGACTTCCATCGAAAGGCGCAGCGCGTCTGGCTGCTGCGAAGCCATCGCATCGATTGCCCTAGTGGCGACGCTGGCATCAGTGGCTGCGGCGTGCGGCAAAGGATTCGTCATGTCGCTCGGATATTTCGGCGGCGCTTCGTTGACGCACTTTCCTTCGCAGATGCGCTCGCCATTCGCGCGCTTCAAAATTAGCCGGAACGCTTTGCCACCGTACTTCTGTTTGATGGCCAGCTCGATATCCTCGCGAGAACTTAGCGGCTGCTTCGTGCCATCGGGCATCGCGATATAGCCAGGACATTTTTCGAGAGTGTTCGTGCCGCCATAGAGCGATGGCTTAGGATCCTCGCGCAAGATGTAGAGTGTAAAATCGTCTCCCCACATCTGTGGCGTCATCTTCTCGATAAACTCCCAAAATTCTGGTGTGGTGCGTCCGGTTTTCTCTTGCGCGAGCTCGGCGGCAGTAACGGTGCGCGTTCTAGTGACTTTTTCGACTACGGGGGCGTCTGTGGCCAATCTTTTTCCCTCTGGGAAGGCATCTTATGCCCACTAATGGGCACCTGTCAACCTTCGTACAGCGTCGTACCTGCCCGTACGTTGGCAGAGTACTTGACGTACTGTACGTGCGTGATTGACACAATCGATGTAAAAAAGAGACAGTTGCGCCCGTGGCGAAAGAATCCTGATGCCGATCGCGTTTCCGCAGCAGCCGCTTTATCGAGTGCCGCTGATGGGCGGCGACGCCGGCGTTTCCCAAACAATCGATCAGATGCGCAGCTTGGTGAACGAAGCGATCGCCGATCCTTCCATCCTTCGCATCGCCAAAGATATCGTGCGCGGCGTCCCCGCCTTTGACGATACTTCGGAAGCGGAAGCGCTCTACAATTGGGTGCGTAACAACATCCGTTTCACGAAAGATCCCGTCAACAAAGAGACTCTCTATCCGCCTTCGGAGCTGCTGCAGATTCGCGCCGGCGATTGCGACGATATCTCCATGCTGCTCGGCACGCTGCTGATGGCCATCGGCTATCCCGCGCGGCTGATGACGGTGGCCGCGAACGGCGACGAATTTTCGCACGTCTACGTGGAAGGCCAGATCAATGGCCAATGGATTCCTATGGATCCCGCGCGCAGCGATTCGCAATTCGGAGTTGCGCCGCCATCCTACACACGCGCGCGCTGGTGGAGCCTTTCGGATTCTTCGCAGGGCGATCTGCCGGGGGCTTTTTCTGGATATCGGTCCCGTGGCGGGACGCTCGGGCACTATCAGCGTTTCAAATCGCATGTGAGCGGCATGGGAAGCTATGGCAGCGTGGCTCGCCATCGCACCATGATGGGGCGGCACCGCACGATGGCTTTCATCGGAACGCCGCCGGATCAAAGCGCCGTCAACGATCTCACGAACAACGGCTATAATCCCGCCACCATAAACCAACTGATCGCGATGGGCGCCAGCAACGAACAACTGCAAGCGCTGCCTTTCCCCGCCGATCCCGCCAGCATGCAAGCGGCGGTAAACGCGCTTGCCGCGCAGCTTGGCGGCACAACGGCCGCGCCTGCATCGTCTTCGCCAGCGGCCACCGCGCCCGCTTCTGGACAAATCACTTCGTCCACGATCGCCACCGTGGATCAAGGCATCGCGGATATTATTCGCGCGGCCTCGGGCCAGCCTGCCAGCCCGTTTAGTTACACTTCCGGACCTTACGCTTCTTTCCAGACGGCGTATTCGCCAGGCGCCGCGCCGTCTGCAGGCTATCCCGCCGCAGTAACGCCAGGCGTTTCCGTAACCGGCAGCTCAAACTGGATTTTGATCGCCGCGATTGGGCTCGGCGCATTGATGCTGATGAGGCGAAGATGACAGTCGGCGCGTATCAAGGCGTGGTGGACTTCGCGTATCCCGGCTGGCGGCTCACCGTGCCCGGCGGCCCGGCTGGCGGCCACTACAAAGGCTTTACGCACACGGAAGCCACCGGCACCACCATCCTTCCTCAAGATGACTACGAACAAGATCGCGGCGATGGCATGTCTTCGCACGATGCGGTGCACGCTTCGAAGAGGAATCCTCGCGGCATCTATCGCAGCTCGGCAGAAGTACCACCTCGGCCGAACGCGAGCGGCGCGGCGCACACCTATCGCGGCTTTCAGACGCGCCGCCATGCGGGTACCTCGGTAGCGCCCGGATCGTTCCCCGCGGACTTCAAACAAACCGGCGAAGACGATTTTCTTTCGCTGGCAGAAAACGCGCCGCACTATTTCACGCCGGGCGACGTAGCTTCCAGCCTGCTCGGCGATATGGGTGTGGCCTTCCGCAGAGTCGACGGCGGCCCGATCAGTGTGGTGGACGGCAGCCCGGTTTTTTTGCCGCAGCGCGGCGCGCCGATTTTCGAAACGTTCACGCCGCAAGCGCCGATTGCTGTGGTCACAGGCTCTTCCGTAGTTTCTTCCGCACCTGCGCCGACGCCGCCTGCCTCGGGCGCCACCAGTGTGGTAAATCAGCCCGCGGCAACGCCCGCGCCTGCGCCACCATCGCCAAGCATCCCGGTTTATACCGCGCCGCCGGTTTCTCCCGCGCCCGCGCCCACCGTGGCCACCAATGAAGTGGTGCCGCTCAACGATGGCAGCGGCAACTATCTGAATGTTTCCACCGGCCAGGTGATTCCGGCGTCTGCCGTCGCGCAGAATCTGGCCACGATGCAGCTCACCGCTGCTCCGAGCGCTGGCTTTACCGCCGCCGGCGCTATGACGTGGCTCGAGCAGCCGAGCTCGATCTTTCCTTCCATCCCGAATTGGGGACTTGTCGCCGCCGCGGCCGTTGCCGCTTCGATGCTGATGGGGAAGCGCCGATGAAAAATACTCTGCAAACCATCTGGCTAGGTGGAGCGTGTTTGTGGATTATTTTTGCTACGCCGATTTTTAAGCACTTCCCAAACAACAAAATTTTATTTCTTGTCGGAACGTTTTGGGCTGGTAGTGGGATCGCCTATAACCTACTGAGAAAGCCGACAACGGCATGAATCGCGAATACGTTATCGCCGATCTCATTGCAGCCGGCTGGATGCTTTCTCTCTGTCTGTATCCGCTTGTTTACGATTGGGCCGTCTCATTGAAAGAGAAGTGCCGATGATCCCCGGCCATCCGCATACGGTGGGCGCTTCGCGGGTTCCGCTCTATCTGCAGGGCTGGCAGCTCGGGCAAGATATCGTGGATCCCACGATGTACGATCCCAGCGGCGATCTCGTTCCCACGCCGGATACGATTCTGAATCTGATGCCATCCATCCCGGCCGTCTCGCCGATGGAAACTTCCACCTACGATCCCAGCACAGGGCTAATCGCGCCTGGCGGCGATGTTTCTTCGATGCAGCCGAGCCTTTCGCCTTCGCAATTGACGCAGCTTTATCAAAGCGCCGCCGCGGCTGGCACCATGACGCCGGCGCAAGCCGCTTCTGCGATCGCGCAACTCAGCACCGGAGCCGCAGCCGTGGCAAAAGCGGCCACGGGCGTGGCCACGGCGCCATCGCCACGCGTTGCGTTGCCGGCGGTGGCAGCCGCTGCACCGAGTGCTCTTATGTCTGCCACGATTTGGCCGAGCAGTGGAGTACCAAACATTTTGTTGATCGTTGGCGCGCTGCTCGGCGCAAAAGTAGTAGGCGATGCGATCAGCGGTGGGAAATAACGATGCCGTACATGGCTGCAGACACGGGCAACAAAGTGGGCTTTCGGCCCTATGCCAGCACGAATCCGCAATGCGCCGCTACGTTAAGCGGACTCGGGCAGAATCATCCATTCAAGCCGGAAGCATGGCAGCTTCACGCTGGGCCAGGGCTTGGCGAATACGAATTCAATCGCCCTTCCGATCCCTGGGAAATTTTCCCCGCGCATTCCGGCATGCACGGACTCGCCGGCCTCGGCGATAGCTACGGAAACTCTGGAAGCGATGCGCAAGTCCAAACCGCCGCAGACGATCTGCTGGCGAGCGGCACGATCACGCAAGCCGAGCACGACGCGATTCTTTCCGGCGAAATGAATTTCCAAGATGTGCTGGGCTACGATCCCACGGATCAGGCTTCGTGGACGAACGCCGTAGGCATGCTGCAGCAATGGAATTCCGATTTGCAGACGATTGAAGCGCAGGTGAGCGCCGCCAATTTGCAAAATCTGCAATCGGGCGTGACGCCGAGCGCCGCGTTCACGGCGCTTACGCAAGCGGTGCAGCAGCAGCGCGCGCAGTATGAATCTCTGGCGCAGAATTTCATCAATGCGTACCGGACTGTTACCGGAAATGTGCCCACAGGTCTAACCGGCTTGGGAATTCTTCCCGTGGTGGCGTGGGCGATTGGCGTAGGCGCTGTGCTGGTGGCGGTCTATTTCGGCTATCAAGCGTTTCAAAATTGGAAGGCCAGCATCAACGTGCAGCAAACCATCGCCAGCACTGCCGCCGCGGCGCAAACATCCAACACCGCCACGAACGCGCAACTTACGGCGGCGCTGGCGCATGCGCAAGCCACCGGCGACACCGTAACCGCCAACACGATTCTGGCCACGCTGCAAAAAACGGCGGTACCCACCACGGCTGCGCCCATGACGGCGATCGAGACATGGCTAACGAGCAATGCCATGTGGCTAGCCATCGGCACTGCGGGGTTGCTGATTTTGCCGAATCTTTTTAGTGGTGGCCGGCGGCGGTGAAAGCGACGTATGGAACATACGAAGTCAAAGGCGGAGTGCAGGAAGCATCCGATGGAGCGATTCTCATCGCGTGTCCAGGCTGCGGAAATTGCTACAGCCTGCGGAATCCGCCATTCACTTTCAATCGTGAAACGATTTCCATCGGGCCAGCAAGCATCAAGCTGCTCAATTGTGGCTGGCACGGATACCTGACGAACGGGGACTGGATTACGTCACCAGATTCAGGCTGCGGGAAATTATTGGCGATGGCGAGAGAGGGGCGCAAAGTGGCAAGAGAAGATTTGAAGATTGGCGATCACGTCAGCTTTTTGCGGATGAGCAACAAAGCCATCCGCCTCACTGGCACCATCGCGAAGATTCACGATGATGCGCCGATCGTAGATATCGCGCTCGACAATCACCCAGCCGACAGCATAGACAACGCGCACGTGGACGATGTGACGGTGATCGATCCCGTTGCAGCCGAAACCGCGTCGCCGGCGCTCGAGGCGAATCTTGAAAAACTCGGCGAGGCGCATGAAGGGAAC
>Ga0210407_10000715_pt1 | contig 35223 bp, 26 predicted proteins | sample IncBWC27MmetaG_FD_150860 | JGI IMG/M metagenome (GOLD analysis project Ga0210407, IMG submission 150860) | Forest soil microbial communities from Barre Woods Harvard Forest LTER site, Petersham, Massachusetts, United States - Inc-BW-C-27-M | ecosystem: Environmental > Terrestrial > Soil >...
GAAATCCTGCTCGAAAGGAAAAATCACGATCATCTTACGCACGTATTTTTGTATAAGCTTCACGCGGCCGGAACGCCACGCCCATATCTGCGGGCTGACAAAATAAAAGACAGGAATATTCAGAGCATGAAGCTTGCGCGCCAGACGAAGATTGAATTCCGGGAAATCAATCAGCACGGCAGCATCGGGCCTGCGCTTTCCCGCTTCGGCAACAAAACCGCGAAACCGACTGTAAATTCCAGGAAGATGCGTGACGACCTCAGCCAGGCCCACCACGGCAACGTCTTTGGCTTCAATCAGCAACTCGCATCCGGCGGCGCGCATCTTTTCTCCGCCCATGCCGAAGAACTTTGCGTCCGGCGAGAGTTGACGCAGCGACTCAATCAATTGTGCGCCGTAGGCATCACCCGAAGCTTCGCCGGCGGAAAGGAGAAAGGTCATCGGGAAGATTATATTTCTGAAATGCCGAACTGCTTCTGAAATCCCGAACGAAGTGAGGGATCCCTATCATTGCGAAAATCATTGGGCATAAAACATTTATTCGCTGCGGAGATGTCCACCATTAGATCATTGTTACTATAGGGGTCCCTCACTCCGTTCGGGATGTTAAGAGAGCCCCCAGCTCCTGGTCCTTATACTGAAGCTGGTAAAGCTTCCAGTAAATTCCGCGCTGGGCCAGCAACTCCTGATGGCTGCCGATCTCGCGCACCTTGCCTTTGTGCATGACGATAATCTTGTCCGCGCGCTGAATCGTGGAGAGACGGTGCGCGATGATGACCGAAGTCCGGCCCTCCACCATGCGCGACAGCGCGTCGCGTACGCGGAATTCGGTTTCCGTGTCCACGCTGGACGTGGCTTCATCGAGCACCAGGATATTGGGATCATGGGCCAGAGCACGAGCAAACGAAATGAGCTGTTTTTGTCCGGTGCTCAACTTGCTGCCGCGCTCCTGCACCGGCGACGCGAAGCCTTGCGGCAGGCCGCGGATGAAATCGGCCACGTTCACGTTTTCGGCCGCGGCTTCAATCTGTTCGTCCGTTATCCAGCTTGATCCCAGACGGATATTGTTTGCAATGGTGCCGGTAAACATGAACGGGTCCTGCAGCACAACGCCGAAACGGCGGCGCAGCGCGGTCAAATCCATGTCCCGGACATTTACGCCATCGATCTTGACGGCGCCCTGCTGCACGTCATAGAAGCGCATAAGAAGGGAAATAATGGTCGTCTTGCCCGCGCCGGTGTGGCCCACAATGGCCACCGTTTCGCCCGGTTCGATCGCGAACGAAACGTCGCGCAAGACCCAATCAGGCGCAGGCGCGTCGCCGTTTGTGGGATTGCCATTCACCGTCGCTGTTGTTGCGGCCTCTGGTTGGCGGTAAGCGAACCAGACATGATCGAACTCGACCCTGCCGGGGCCTGTCGCTTCCACCGGATGCGCCGGGGAAATTATGTCCGGCGGAGTATCCAGCAGCTTGAACACGCGCTCGCTGGATGCCATGGCTGCCTGCAGGATGTTGTACTTGTCACTCAGGTCCTGAATCGGACGAAAAAAGCGCTGGGCATACTGAATGAATGCCACCAACGTGCCCATGAGTGTCGCATCAATCAGTGCACGCGCGCCGCCGAACCAGACCACCGCGGCAATGGCGACCACGGAAAGAAACTCGACCACCGGATAGTAGAGCGCGTAGGCCAGGATGGCGTCCTTCCACGCCTCGCGGTTCTCGGAGTTTATCCGGTCAAAATCCGCGTAGGCGCGCTTTTCGCGATTGAAAAGCTGCAGGACCATCATGCCGGTCACGTGCTCCTGCACGTACGAATTAATGCGAGCAATGGCCGTGCGCGTGCGGCGGTAGGAGTCGCGCACAAACTTGCGAAAAATCATGGTTGCCCAGAAGATCAGCGGCAGCACCGCAAACGTAATCAATGCCAGCCACCACCGCATGGCCAGCATGACCACGATGATTCCCGTCAGGATGAATACATCTTCAAAGATCGAAACCACACCGGCCGTGAACATTTCGTTGAGCGCGTCCACGTCCGTGGTGACACGGGTGACCAGCCGCCCCACCGGGTTCTTGTCAAAGAAGCCGATATGCATTTCCTGCAAGTGGCGGAAAATCTGCTTGCGCAGGTCAAACATGATTTTTTGTCCGGTCCACTGCATCAGGTAGGTCTGGACAAACTCCAGCGCAAAGCTGAAAAGCAGGCAGCCCATGTAGATCAAGGCGATCTGGGCAATTCCGGTGATCGGTTGAGGGCTAAGCCAGCGGTCCAGAAGACGGTGCTTCATTCCGCTGGAAGCAGTCAGGTATCTGTCTATGGTCGTGGCTACGAGATAGGGCCCAATGACGTCCGGTCCGAGGAAGACCCTGAGCAAAATGGCAAGTAACGCCGTCCCGGATTGCCACTTATAAGGACGGAGATAGCCGAGCAGCCGCTTCATCAGCCGGCTGTCATATGCTTTGCCTATTACCTCTTCTTCTTGCGACATTCAGATGGGCCGCCCTTGGAACATTGTATAAAAGATGCACGACGGCAGCGCGCAGGTTCAATGATTGATGTCCAAAGGATTGATGCTTCGACTTCAGGGTTGATGTTTTAGAGATTAAGCCCGGCCTAAACCACCCGCCGCAGCAGCAGTGCGGAGTTTTTTGATCCGAAGGCGATGCAGTTGCAGATGGCATGCTCAATCGACACCTTGCGCCCGGGCTGGGGAACATAATCCAAATCACATTGCGGGTCTGGTGCTTCGAGATTAATTGTGGGCGGAATGGTCCCGTGCTGCATGGCGACCAAAGTGGCGGCCACGCCGGCGGCGCCACATGCGCCCTGAGGATGTCCTATCTGAGACTTCAGCGACGACATGGGAACTTTGTACGCGTGGTCTCCGAGTGCGAGCTTGAGCGCGCGGGTTTCTATGCGGTCGTTGAGTTCGGTGGAGGTGCCATGCAGGTTGGCATATTGCACGTCCTGGGGGGAGATCCCGGCTTCTTTCATGGCCAGTTGGATGGCGCGGGCCGGCTCCTCACCGCACTCCTGCAGGCGGACGCGATGAAAGGCTTCGCAGGTTGAACCGTACCCTGCCACTTCCGCGTAGATGCGCGCACCACGCGCCTTGGCATGATCGTAATCTTCCAGGATGAACATCCACGAGCCTTCGGCCACGACAAAGCCGTCACGGTCCGCGCTGAATGGACGCGACGCGCGTTCCGGTTGATCGTTCCACTTTTCCGTCATGATGCGCATGAGGGTGAAGGCCTTCACGATGCCGTACGCCAGCGGCGCATCCACGCCGCCTACCAGCATCACGGGTTGTATGCCGAGCTGGATCTGGCGCATTGCGTAGGCAATTCCGTCCGTGGACGAGGTGCAGCCGGTCGTGATTACGTGGCTCAGACCGCGAAAACCAAAGCGCATGGCCACTTCGCTGGACATGGTGCCCATGGTCCCGCTGGGAATGGTGAACAGGCTGACTTGCTTGACCTTGCCGGTGTAATAGAGGTGGTATTGCAGCTCGGAGAATTCCTGCGCGCCGCCGCCGCTGCCCAGCACTACGCCGATCTCGCGCTGTTCATCCAGCGAAAGTTTCTGCGGGTCAATGCCGGAATCCTTCAGCGCTTCCGTGGAAGCCGCAATCGACAGGGGGACCACGCGGGAGAGGTGCTTGCGGTCACGCGCCTCGACCCAATCGAGTTCGTTGAAGTCCTGGATCTCTCCGGCAATCTGCACCGAAATGTCGGAAGCGTCGAAGCGGGTAATCTTCTTTACGCCGCTCTTGCCGTCCAGTATGGCGCGGCAAAATGCCGCATTTCCAATTCCGTTGGGGCTGACCGCGCCCATTCCCGTAATGACCGCCCGTTTGAGCATTTAAGGATTCTATACAAGGATTCTATAATTGATGCAGGATTCGCAATTTAGTTACAGCCCATGTCCGCCGGACTTTACATTTCCATACCGTTCTGCCGCTCCAAGTGCACCTACTGCAACTTCGCATCGGGCGTGTTCTCAGCGGGCCAAATGGGGCGGTACGTGGACCGAGTGGGCGCCGATATCGCCGCATTTCCGGCCCTCGCCGGCCAGCACGGGGCCGAGATTCCGCGGCACATTGATTCTATTTATCTGGGCGGGGGAACGCCGAGCCTGCTTCCATCAGAAGAACTAAAAAGGCTGTTTTTTATTCTACGAAAAGAATTTGTAATTCTACCTGACGCCGAAATCACCGTGGAGTGTGCTCCGGGAACCCTGTCTGTTCCGGTGGTCGAAACGCTGGCGGCTTGCGGCGTGAACCGCGTGAGCCTTGGTGTGCAATCCTTTGTGGACCAGGAAGCGGCGTCGGTGGCCCGCTTGCACACGCGGGAGAAGACGCTGAGTGACATCGAGCGGCTGCGCGCCTATGGCATCACCAATATCAACGTGGACTTGATCGCCGGCCTGCCGCATCAGTCGCGCGAGAGTTGGGCCTACTCGCTGGAGCAAACCATTACAGCGAACGTCCCGCACGTAAGCATATACATGCTCGAAGTAGACGAAGACTCGCGGCTGGGCCGGGAACTGATCGCCGGCGGAACAAAATATCACGCCCACTTTGTCCCCGACGACGACGCCACGGCGGAGTTTTATGAGACAGCCTGTTCCGTGCTGGCCAAAGCATGGATCCACCAGTACGAAATCTCTAACTTCACGCGCGCCGGGTCTGGCTCCCGCCACAACATGAAATACTGGACCCGCAAGCCGTATCTGGGATTCGGCGTGGACGCACACTCCATGCTGCCGGCATCGGAAGAGATGCGTGCCAAGGGCATTGAGAGCTGGCGCTTCGCTACAACGGACTCCTTTGAGCAGTTCTTCATTTCAGCCGGCACGAAAGCAACGCCGGTTAAAATCCAGCAGGCCATGGAAGAGAGTTTTTTCCTGGGATTGCGTCTCAACCGCGGCGTATCGCTGGAGCAGATTGGGAGGCAGTTCGGCGAGGATGCGCAACGCTATGTTCCAGTGATAGACGATCTGATCTCGTCCGGACTGCTGAACTTGTCAGATAACATGGTCCATCTGACGCCGCGCGGGAGATTGCTCTCGAATGAGGTGTTTGAAAAGTTCATCGAAACAGCAGAGCCTGCGGTGCAGGGGGCGAGCGATTAGTATTGTGTGGCTGATAGTGGACCAAGGCCATGGAGGGTCGAGTTGATTTGAATTTGTGGCACAGGCACTCTTGCCTGTGCCTGCATCCCTCTGACAGCAACGAAGCACAGGCAAGAGTGCCTGTGCCACACAGAGTCTGTGCAGCACGAGGAACCTAGATGACCACACCGGCAATCGAACCCGAAGTCGCAAGCGCTGACAAACCAAGCACCAAGCGCGCCATTGACCTCCGCAGTGATACAGTCACCCAGCCCACGCCGGAGATGCGCCGCGCCATGGCGGAAGCCGAAGTCGGCGACGACGTTTATCGCGAGGACCCGACGGTCAATCGCCTGGAGCAACGCGCCGCGCAGATCTTCGAAAAAGAGGCGGCGTTGTTTGTTCCCACCGGGACCATGGGCAACCAGATCTCTATTCGCGTACACACGCACCACGGCCAGGAGATCATCTGCGAAGAACGCGCGCACTTCATCAATCTTGAATCGGCGACGGTGGCGGCGTTTTCCGGCTGCCAGCCACGCCCTATCTATGCGGAGGACGGCATACTCAGGTGGGAGCAGATCAAAAAGAAGATCGCTCCGCCGGCGTACTACCGTGCACAGACTGGCTTGATCGCGCTGGAAAATACAGGAAGCCTGGCTGGTGGCACGGTCTATCCCCAATCGGTCGCTGACGAAATCTGTGACGGCGCGCACGATGCCGGATTGCCGGTACATCTGGATGGTGCACGGATTTTTAACGCTGCTACCGCTCTGGGTACATCCGTGGCCCAGATTGCCAGGAAGTTTGATTCCGTAATGTTCTGCCTGTCCAAAGGCCTGGCCGCGCCGGTGGGGTCTATGGTTCTCGGGAGCAAGAAGTTCATCGAGAAAGCCCTTGTGTTCCGCAAGGCTCTGGGCGGCGGGATGAGGCAATCCGGAATTCTGGCCGCGGCCGGGCTAATTGCACTGGAGAAAATGCCGGCACGACTGAAAGAAGACCACGACAACGCCAGGCTGCTGGCAGAAGGCCTGGCGCAGATTCCGGGAATCAAGATTGACGCGAAGAAAGTAGCGAGCAACATTCTAGTTTTCGATGTCACCGGAACCGGCATGAATACAACGGAGTTCAGCCGCAAATTGGCTGAAAAGAGTGTTCTGGCAGGCGGTATTGACGCTCAGCAAATGCGCTTTGTCACGCACCTGGATATCAGCCGGGCAGATTGTCTGAAAACGCTGGAGGTTGTGCGAACAATTTGCGGGAGTGAGAGATCATGAGCCCGGAAGGTACAAGGGTGATTCGTGTCCACGCTGATTTCAACGGTGTGTTTCAGGACGGGCGAATGCTGTGCCTATCCCATGGGGACACTTCTACCGATGAAGACGGAAACAAGGTCATCTTGTGCGCGGGAATGCTTTTGACAGCGTTTGATGAAGACACAGATGAGCATGGCAACCGCGACAACTTGATTGCAACTGGAACTGTGGAGCCCGCACCAGACTGGTTGCGTAAACATGGTTCAAAATGGGTCTTAATGACCGACGAGAATGGCGTTTCGCACGAATCTGATCTGCAAGAGAACGAGTAGGCTCGCTGGGACGCCAGTCTGCTAAACTCCCAGTTTCAGCAAAGTCTTGAGAGATATCCTATGCCCACAGAAGTTATAACCGCCCCAGTCGTCTCCCTGGCCGATTTCCAGGAAGCCAGAAAAGTCGTGTCGTCCTTCGCTTATCACACGCCGCTGCTCACGTCGCGGCTGCTCAGCGAGCGCACCGGGTTCGACGTACGTCTGAAGGCCGAAATGTTCCAGAAGGGCGGGTCTTACAAACTTCGCGGGCCACTGAACAAATTTCGCCATCTGACTCCCGAGCAGCGCCAGCGCGGCGTGATTTGCTCTTCTGCCGGGAACCATGCGCAAGGCGTTGCGCTGGCGGCGGGCGTTTACAAGATGAAGGCCGTAGTGGTGATGGCCAGTAACGCTACGCAATCCAAAGTGGACGCCACCCGCGCCTATGGCGCTGAAGTCGTTCAACATGGGACGATCTGGGACGAAGCGAACGAGAAGTCCAAACAGCTCTCCCAGGAACGCGGGTTGACGTACATTCATCCTTTCGACGATATACAGCTCATCACCGGCCAGGGAACGCTAGGCCTTGAAGTCTATGAAGATTTCCCCCAGATTGATGTTGCCGTAGTCCCCATTGGCGGTGGTGGACTGATTTCCGGCGTCTCCATGGCGCTGAAGGCCTGCAATCCAAGAATCAAGATCATCGGCGTTGAATCATCCGACGGGCCGGGAATGAAGAAGAGCGTGGAAGCAGGCCATGTGGTGACGCTCGATAAGATTGACTGCGTGATTGACGGCCTGCGGGTGAAGCGCGTGGGAGAGACCACTTTCTCCGTGGTGCAGCGCTTTGTGGACGATATTGTCACCCTGCCGGATAAAGACATCTTTGACGCCATGATTTGGATCATGTCCCGCTGCAAACTCGTAGTGGAAGGTGCGGCCGCGGCGCCGGTGGCAGCGCTTCTTCATGGCCTGGTGAAAGCGCCAGCGGGAGCGAAAGTCGCGTGCGTGCTGAGCGGCGGGAACGTGAACCTGGACCAGCTTCGCGGGTTGAAGTGGAATTGACATGTAAAACCCCGAAGCGGAGCGAGGGGTCCCTATACCCACGAAAGCTATTGGGCCGCGAATTCACGCGAATGAACGCGCACGGTACTTTCCTAATTCGTGTTAATTCGCGTTCATTCGCTCCCCAAGGTTCCTGAGGTCATAGGGATCCCTCGCTCCGCTCGGGATTTCAGAAAAAGCTAGCTCTAGCGCCTAGAATGCGATAGCGTTACGCGCATGGCTAATTCACAGGATGAGCTGGAGCTACTCAGGATCCAGGTGCAGTCGCTGACTGCGCGTGTTCACAGTCTGGAGCAAAGGGTTGCTGCGGACACTTCCGCTGGCCGGGTACAGGGTACACCCGCGGATGCTGCCCAACGAGCAACAGCACCCGCTGCGTCGGCACCACCTCCGCCCAGACCGCCAAGCGCAATGCCGCCCATACCTCCTCCGACTTTTCGTTCGGGTGCGCCGCCACGGGACAGCTCCGATCTGGAAGGAAAAATCGGCAAAGTCTGGCTCAATCGAATCGGCATTGTGGCGATTCTTTTCGGCGCCGCGTATTTCTTGAAGTATGCCTTCGACAAAGACTGGATCCACCCCAATGCTCGTGTGGCCATAGGGATGATTGCCGGAATCGGCATCGTAATTTGGAGCGACGTGTTTCGCCGCAAGAACTATGCCGCTTTTTCCTACTCGCTGAAAGCTGTAGGCATCGGAATCATGTATCTGTCTCTGTGGGCGGCAGCCCAGTTTTTCTCGCCGCCGCTGATCCCGGTGTCCGCCGCGTTTATTGCCATGCTTGTGGTGACCGCCGCGACGATCGTCCTGGCGCTAACGCAAGACGCCGAACTCCTGGCGTTTTATGCGCTGATCGGCGGTTTCCTGACGCCCGCTTCACTTTCCACCGGGCAAAACCACGAGCTTGCGCTCTTCGTTTACGTCGGAGTGCTCGATTTGGCGGTCCTGGCCATGGCTGCATTCAAACCCTGGCGACGGTTATTTTGGGCCAGCTTTGCAGGCACGCAGGTCCTCTACATCGGCTGGTCCCTCAACTACTATACATATTCGCAGCGTACGTTGACTGTGCTGTTCACGCTGGCTTTTGGCGCAATGTTTGCACTGATTCCCGTAGTCACCCCGCATGACAAGTCCCGTTTGTACAAAGGGCCTTCCGTCACACTGACGCTGCTGCCGTTCATCAACGCTGGCACGGTCTTCCTCTGTTTGTTTGCAATGTATGAGAACGAGAAAGCCACTCTTACCTGGTATGCGCTCGGCATGGCCGCTGCCTATCTGCTGCTGGCCAGCTTGTTCAAATACCGTACATCGGCCCCCACGACGGCAACAACGGTCATCAATCTGCTGCATGTAGCGATCGCGATCGGGTTCATCACCATTGCCATCCCCCTGAAGCTCGACTCGCGTTGGATTACCATTGGCTGGCTGATCGAGTCGGCCGCGCTGCTGTGGATTGCCGTGAGCACGAAAGTGGATCTGGTGCGCATTTTTGCCGGATGCACACTTACCTTGGCCATCATACGGCTGGTGATTATTGATACGCATCAGACCGAGCACCTGCTCCTGAATGTGCGGTTCCTTACCTATCTGGTGGCCATTGCGATTTTGGGCGGAATCGTGTGGGCGGGTGAGCGCTATGCGTATAAGCAGGAAATGCCGCTCATTAAAATGTCCGCAGTCGCACTGAATGTGCTGGCTTTGATTGCACTCACCCTGGAGGCCGCGGACTACTTCCAACGTATCCGCGATCACGTGACAACGCAAGGTGACTATGGGCCGTTGCTCCGCCAGATTGACATCAGCCAGAACTTCAGTTGGTCCGCAATCTGGCTGGTCTATGGCGCCTTCTTGATGGCGGTTGGGTTCTGGAAGAAGTCGGCCCTCGTGCGCTGGCAGGCGCTGGTCCTGATCGCATTTACCATCGGCAAAGTGTTTATCTACGACACTTCGCAACTCGAAAAAGGCCTTCGCATCCTGAGTTTTGTTGCTCTGGGCGTTGTGTTGCTGGGCATTTCGTTTGTCTACCAGCGGGACTGGCTGAAGCTTTCCGTGCGGCCGGCCAGCAAACCAACACCGGGGGCGTCGGCATGAAGAGCATCGGCACAAAAAGTCTTCTCGCGTTTGTGGCCATGGCCATCTTTGCGGGCGCTTCCGCCAACTATTTCAAGTACCAGCGTCCAATGCAGGTATCCGGCGCCGCCCAGCACTACGTTGTAGTGGATGACGGCATCTGGGGACACGCCCGCGCTGATCTGGGAGACCTGCGCATCTTCAACGGTCCGACGGAATTGCCGTACGCCACCACCACGGAACGGGGCTCTCTCCACACTGAATCGCAAAACGTGCGCGTGCTGCAGCCGGGCAAAGTTGGCGGCAAGACGCAATTTGTGCTCGATATGGCAGGGATGGCGGAGTACGACCATATCTACGTCCAGCTTGCCACAACGAATTTTGTCGGGCATGCCCGCGCTGAAGGCAATGACGATCTGCACGGCGCGCGTTGGACGGATCTGGGCGGCACGATCTTTTACGATCTCTCGAATGACAGCCTGGGCCACAACAGCACGTTGCGGCTTCCGCTCACTACTTATAAGTACCTGCGTGTCACCATAGACGGATCCGTCGCTCCTGCGGATATCCAGGCCGCATCGGCGGCCGTTCGTGAAGAGGAAAAGGCGGTCTGGCGTGATGCGGGACAGCTGGAAGGTCAGACCCAGCAAGGCAAAGACACGGTTTTGACTTTCAAGTTTGCGCCTGGTGTTCCAGTCGAGCGCCTGAGCTTCTCCATTGACCCGGCCCAGCCGAATTTCCGCCGCACCGTGGAGATCCAGGGTGAGACTACAAGGCTGCTGGGGTCCCAGACACAAACGCACACGCAGACAGCGGAGCTGAGCCGCATCCACATGGTCCGTTACGGCCAGAAGATTGACTCCGAGCAGAGCGCCATTGATCTGTATGGGACATTGCCCAACACGTTCAAGGTCGTCATTCACAACGGCGACGACCTGCCGCTCAAGATTACGAGTGTCCATCTGCAACAGTACGAGCGAAGAGTCTATTTTGATCTCAATGCGCAATCATCTGCTGGTCCGGTGATGCTCTACTATGGCGACGACAAACTGGGAAGCCCGGAATACGATTACGCGAAACTTTTCCAGCGTGACATCCACGCTATCGCCGCGCAATTGGGCCCGGTAGCGTCCAACGCCGCGTACACGCCGCGGCCCGATGACCGCCCGTGGTCGGAACAGCACCCGGGGTTGCTATGGGGCGCAATTATTGCCGCGGTGGTCGTGCTGGGCGCAATTGCGATACGCTCGCTGCGGACCACAGCTGCTCAACCGCCAAACTGAAGGCGGCGTCGCTTCAGTTATACTTACAGTCCCTTCGGGGGACCGCATGAGTTACATTGACAAGTATCTGCTCTCGGGAGAGACGATTGCGTTTCACACGCGTCCTCACTGGATTGTCTGCGCCAAGCCGTTCTTCGCTGTGCTTGCGCTCCTGGGGATAGCCGGGCTGGGGGTAGCTTTGTATGCCTCCCGACTCCATGCCGCCAACGCCGCCGACAAGCTCTATGTCGAGAGCGGTTTAGTCGGGCTGTTCTTGTTGTTCCTGGCCATCGTGGTCCCCATTCTTTCCAGCAAGACGGTGGATTGCGTGGTCACCAACCAGCGGGTGATCATCAAGACCGGCTTCTGGAGCCACAAGACAACGGAAATGTTCCTGAACCGGGTGGAGAGCGTGAGCGTGGAGCAAAGTTTCCTGGGCCGGCTCTTTGATTTTGGGAACGTGACCATTCACGGCGCGGGCGGAACGCCGGAACCTTTTCACCGCATCGCGCAGGCCCGCGAATTCCAGCGGCAGATCCAGGAACAGATCAAAACGGCGGGCGCTCAAGGGCCAAGTTTTCCAGTGAAGTAGCTTACTTCTCTGAAATCCCGAGCGGAGCGAGGGATCCCTATGCGCGTAAACGGTCTGAGGGCGAGCATTGTTGAAGATTAATAGGGGTCCCTCGCTTTGCTCGGGACAAGGGCAGCTTACCGCAGCGCTTCTTCCACTTCATTCAGCCAGTCGGGGCGTTTAAGAACCTCGCGGGGCTTGGGACCATCGGCGGCGCCTACGATGCCGTCTTGCTCCATCAGGTCAATCAGGTGGGCGGCACGGCCGTAGCCGATCCGCAGACGGCGTTGCAAGAGAGACGTTGATGCTTTGCCGAACTCGATCACCAGGCGCACGGCGTCCTGGTAGAGTTCGTCGTGTTCGGCGTCGCCATCTTCGCTTTGGCCGGCAGACCCGGCGGAGCCGGTTTGTTTTTCTTCCTTGGGAGCTTCGAGGAATTTCTGCTCATACTGCGCCTGGCCCTGGGCCCGCCAGAACTCAACCACCGCGTGCGTTTCATTCTCCGTCGTATAGGGAGCATGCAAGCGGTGCACGCGCGCGGAACCGGAAGGCAGATAGAGCATGTCGCCCTTACCGAGCAGGCACTCGGCGCCATTGCAGTCGAGGATGGTTCGTGAATCGATCTTGGTGGCGACGCGAAACGAAATGCGTGACGGGAAATTCGCTTTAATCAGTCCGGTGATTACGTCCACCGACGGGCGTTGCGTCGCCAGCACCAGATGGATGCCGACGGCGCGCGCCATCTGCGCCAGGCGCGTGATGGACTCTTCCACGTTCGACTGGTCCAGCAACATCAAGTCAGCCAGTTCGTCAATGATGATCAGAATCTGGGGCAGCGGTTTGTGCTCGTGGTCGCCGGTGCTTGCGAACAGGCTTGGCGTTCCGCCATCGTCGAAAAGTCTGTTGTACTGCTCAATGTTGCGCACGCCCTTTTCGGCCAGGACCTTCAGCCGGCGTTCCATCTCCCGCACGGCATTACGCAGAGCATAGGCTGCAAGCTTAGGCTCCGTGATGATCGGTACGTACAGGTGCGGTACACCCTCGTAGATTCCAAGTTCCAGACGCTTGGGATCAACCAGGATCATGCGCACCTGGTCCGGCGTGGACTTGAATAAAACGGACATGATCATGGCATTGATAGCTACGCTCTTGCCCGAGCCCGTGGAACCGGCGATGAGCAGGTGGGGCATGGTCGCGAGATCGGCTGTGATAATGCGGCCATTGATATCCTTGCCCATGGCGAGAGTGAGCCGCGATTTGGCGCTGACAAATTCGGCCGATTCTACAACCTCACGCAGCCAGATGGTTTCGCGCTCGTGGTTCGGCACCTGAATGCCTACGGTCGACTTGCCCGGCATGCGCTCAATCAAGATACTTTCCGCGCGCATGGCCAGACAGAGATCGTCGGACAGGCTGGTGATACGGCTGTACTTCACACCGGCTTCCGGTTTGAATTCGTATGTGGTCACCACCGGACCGGGATTGATATGCGTCACCGCGCCGTGGACGTCAAATTCAGCGCACTTCTCCGTGAGCACCTGCGCCAGGACTTTGACCTCGTCTTCGTTGACGGTCTGCTGGCCCTCTGTCCGGTGCAGCAGGGAACTGGGCGGCAGCTTGTACCCGCCCGCGATTTTGGGCAGGACAGTCTTCGGCTTCTGGGCGCCGTCAGCGCGTGCCTGGATGGCGGGACTGCCAAGATTGGTATCGTCGTCAGCTTCCTTCGCTGACCTCGCGGAGGACCTGACCGTCTCTTCGTCGTGGCGCATTCGCTCGATACCGTTCCTGACAGGCTGCGGCATTTCACGCCGGGTTGGCGAGAATTGGCCCGCAATCTCGGGCTTGGTCGGCCGCTGCTTCGCCAGTGCTCTTTCCGCTTTTCTGCTGGCGCGCGCTGTTCTCCAGTCCTGCACGCGCTGCCCTAGCGCAAAAGCAAAAGCAAAGCGCGTTTCCAGCCAGATCCGCACTGCGCCAAAGGAAAATGCCGTTGCCAGATAGAGGGCCACTGCGATGAAGGCCACGCAAACGATATATGCGCCCGCCAGATTGAAGTAGCGCAAGAGGACATCACCCAGAACGCGCCCCAGCACGCCTTCGATGGGAACAGCCTGTCTCCAGTGCAAGCCCCAAGGTTGCAGAGCGAGCAGAGCAGGGAAGAACACGAGCAACATCGTTACCCCAACAGTTTTTACGCCGGGAGAAATTACTTCGCGGGACTTGAACCAGCGCGCCCCCAGCATTCCGATGATCACCGGAATAAAGAAAATACCGATCCCCGCGTATTGCAACAGCAGGTCGCTTACCAGAGCGCCGGCCATCCCGACCCAGTTGTGGGCCGAATGCGAAGCCGAAGAAGCGGTATTCAGCGAGGGATCAAGCGGGGAATAGCTGGCGAGCGCGAGCAAAAGGAGGATCGCGCAGACAAACAACAGGAATCCCACCAGCTCATTGAGCCGGCGGTTCTTGGTCGGCGTAAAAACCCGGGCAAAATACTTCATGAAGGTGTTCTGCCTCCGCAGAGACAACAATTCCGCGAACGGCCAGAGTCCACCAGAGCAGACTTATTATGGCAGAAACTGGTCTGAAATGCTCTATTTTGAGCAGGAACGCGGGGTGCTGAAAGATGTTCCAGGCTGCACCGCCGCCACGATATCGTGGAAGCTGGTGTTCCAATGGGAGTTGCGCTTTGAGCGTTCGGCCATGGTGCTAAGGATGGCCCTTCCACACCCACACCAGGACCGCGATTCCGACGATGATCCGGTAAATCGCAAATGGCGTAAAGCCTTTTGTCCGCACCCACTTCATGAACCAGGCCACAACTCCCAGGGCGACGATAAATGACACCACAAACCCGATGGCCAGTACGGTCCACTCGTGGGAAGTAGCAGGCATTCTTCCCAATGCGGTTTCACCAGCGGGGGCGCGCAGGTTTTTCAGGAGATCATATCCGGTAGCGACAATCATCGTGGGCATAGACAGGAAAAAAGAAAACTCCAGCGCCGACGCGCGCGACATCCCGCTCACCTGTCCGGCGGCAATCGTGGACATGGAGCGTGAAGTTCCCGGGAAAACGGCGGAGAAAATCTGGCAGAAGCCAATCCAGATGGCCTGGGCCATGGACATCTCTTCGATGTGCTCGGTCTTGTAATGGCCACGCGGCGGTACCGGGCCGAAGCGGGCATCGACCAGCCACATCACAATTCCGCCGATCAGCAGGGACAATCCAATCACCAGCAGGCTTTCCAGATTGGCGCCGATTCTTTTGCGCAGCAACCACGCCGGCCCGGCCGTTACGACGAAGGCAATGCAGACCAGCGTCAGAGGATGCGTCAAGAAAGTGCGGTCGCCCTTTTCGCCCCGAGGAAACGAGCGCAGCAGACTGACGATCCGCGGCCAGAAATAAATAGGCAAGCAAAGAATTGCGCCCAGCTGGATGACTATTGAGTACATCTTCCAGTAGGGATCGGAAAGAGAGATGTTCAGCAGGGCTTCGCAAATGCGCAAATGCGCTGTGGAACTGACGGGCAGGAATTCCGTGAGGCCTTCGATTATCCCGAGGAGCAGCGAAAGTAAGTAGTCGTTCAATTTGTCTCCAGGCAGCTATGGTTTCCAAAATCCAGTACCCCGGCAAAAAACAAGAAAGCACGCGCGAACCTCGGTGGAGTTGTCACTCTGTCGCTGATCCGTAGATTGGAACGGCCTGTTCCAGTTTGTACGCTAGGTCCAGAGCGCGAGGCTTCCAATCGCCTTGCGCGCCGGGCAGACTTGCCAGTTCCTGGGCCAGGGCGAGGCCCTTCTTGCGGGCATTGGCGCTCTTATCGCTTTCATTGTTGATCCTGTAAATGTCTACCAGGGTCGCCTGCCGCCAAGCGGCGTTGTAAAGAGCCTCAGCGGCCTTCGGAGACTGGGGATGCTCGCGGGCGTACTTTTCGTAAATCTCAGATTCTTTCTCCGGGCACTTCGCCAGACCTTTCCACTCGCCGCAGAGCTTGTTATCAATCAGTTCATACGCCGCCAGATCGGCCCATTTGCTGTGCGGATACTTTTTCATGATCTGCTTCATGAACTGATCGTCCATGGCGTTGCGCGCATCAGGGTCAAGCTCCCGCGCCGACGGACGGGACATGGTATCGGATTTTTCCAGCTGCCAGCGAATGTCCGCCGCGCGCCACATGGCTTCCGGAGCGAGAGGAGAATTGGGAAAGAATTCCTGCATGCGGTAGTAGAGACGCATGGCGTCCTGAGCGGCGCCTTTGCGGCCGCCGCGCTGCTCCGCCTGCTGCTCGGAGTCAACCGCTTCGCCATAGATGATCTGGTCGCCATTGGGACTGGAAGTGGCGATCACGCCTTTGGCCGCGAGCCAACCGGTAAGCTCACGGACGCTTTCTTCGTTTTGCACGATGGTCGCGTACACCTTGAGCCAGGGCTGGTTGTCAACGTTAGTGTGATCCAGTACGACCAGATCGCGCCCACGGTCCAGGTGGACCAGTTTCTCCGCCGTGTTTCCCGGTAGAACATAAAGCGTGGCATCGCGGACCAGCGTGGCGTGGTCTTTGTCGGCGGCCAGGGCGCTCAGCGCGCAAGAAACCAGGATTGCGAAGGCGTATTTATGCATGGTGTACCTCACACCGTCCCTATCAGGATCTCAGTAAACAGTAATGGTTCAATATTACCGCCGCTGACTATGGCGACGGTCTTCTCTGAGGAGGGAATCTCCGTTGCATGAAACATCATGGCGGCCGTGGTCACGGCCCCGCTGGGCTCGGCCAGAATGCGCGCGGAAAACAGCAGATGGCGTATGGCCTGGCGGATTTCATGTTCTTTCACCGTGATGATGGCATCCACATACTTGCGAATGTGTTCGAAGTTGATGGGGCCAATGCTCTGGGAGCGCAGCCCGTCACACAACGTCCTGGAAGTGCTTTCCGCGGAGACGGACTCGATCTTGCCGGACTTCAAACTGGCTTGCGCGTCCGCGGCAAATTCCGGTTCTACGCCAATGATCTTTACCGTAGGCCTGGATTCCTTCAGGGCCGTGGCCACGCCGCTGATCAGCCCGCCTCCGCCAATCGGCGCCAGGACCACTCCAACGTCAGGCATGTCCTCCAGAATCTCGAGGCCAATGGTGCCCTGGCCCGCGATGATTTTTTCGTCGTTGTACGGAGGCACGGGTACCAGATGCAGCTCTTTCTCCAATTCTTCGGCCTTGCGGATCCGTTCCTCGCTGGCCGGACCTACCAATACGATCTCTGCTCCCAGAGCGCGGGTGGCTTCCAGTTTCACTGGGGGCGCAGTCCTTGGCATGACGATGGTGGCTTTCACCTTCAGCGCTTTCGCCGCATACGCCACGCCCTGGGCGTGATTGCCGCTGGAATGCGCCACCACGCCGCGTTTTCGCTGCTCCGGGTTGAGCGAAGCAATCTTGTTGTAAGCCCCGCGGAGTTTGAATGATCCAATCGGCTGCAGGTTTTCCGGTTTAACGAATATCTGCTTGCCATGCGCCAGCTGGCATGCCACCAGCGGGGTGCGTACCGCAACCTTGCGCAGGAGTGTGCGGGCGTCTTGAATGTCTTTCAGAGAGATGAGCATAGAAAGCGTCGCTGCTTCAACTTTGGTTCTTTCCCGAGGCAGTTGCATCCGCCAGATCGTTTGTGGCGTCCAGCACGCTGGCCATGAAGCTGATCAGGGCCCATTGCTGTGACCACGTTACTGTTTTGTCCATGTCTACGTGAATGAGGGCAGGACTAATCAAGACTGCTTTTAGTTCCTGCCGCGGGACATCCCTGGCCAGCCACTGCGTTTCCGAGGGCGGAATAAGCGTGTCGCCCGCTCCATGCAGCAGGTAGACCTGGACGGTCAGTTGCCCAAGCTTGCCGTGGGGAGAGACAGCGGCCATCTCCGGGCTGTGCAGCTTGATCTGCTGCAGCAGGACCTCGTGCAACATCTCGCGATCATGCAGTAATTGGTCAAAGGTGGCGCGTCCCGCGGGACTCAGTTTCCCCCTTGCGCTGTCATCCACAGGTTTTTCCCAGAGATACTGCCGCAGAGCTTCACGCGCGGCCGGGACATCTTCCGGAGAAAAGAAGCCCTCGAGGTGCGTGTAGGCGAAGACCAGCACACCGTATTCGTGAGCCTTGGACCCGACGGTGCCGCCGTCCGGAGTTTCAATGGCGTTCTCGACAAAAAAGCGCGCGACGCGGGCCATGTCGTCATCCGCGCCGACCGCCAGCACAAAGCCAATCTTGTCCGCATACTGCGGCTTGCCGGCCGCCAGCAAAGCCAAACCGCCGGCAAAACTCATTCCCACAATTCCGACTTTAGGTTCACCCAGCTGGACGCTGAGAATTGTCGCTGAACTGCCGATCACATCAATCGAAATCGGCGTGACGCTGTACTCGGTAAGGTCTTGAAGCTGCGGCGTCATTACCGCCACGCCGGCCCCGGACATGGCGCGGGCCAGACTGATGAGCCGCGGATCTTCGATTCCCAGGTTGTGAATGCCATGCAACAACACTACACCGCCCGGATGACGAACATCTTGGGGAAGGTACAGGCGGAACTTAAGTGGTCCCTGCGGAGTCTGCGCTGATCCTGTTTCTTCTTTGACGGGATGCTGGGCAAAGCTCGCTACAAATCCTTGTGCCTTCGGGTTGGAAAAGCGCAGCAGGACGGACATGGCGCGGAGATGGGTGGTGGCCGGATGCCAAAGCGCCGCGCCTGTCACCACAATGGCCGCCGCCAGCACGAGCAGGGAAATCAAGGCTTTTCGCCTGCGTTTGGGTTTCGCCACTAGATCTCCAGGATCACGGGCATAATGAGCGGACGCCGTGACGTGGTTTTTACGATGAATCTTTTCAGGTCGGCCCGGATTTTCTCTTTGATGACGCCGTAGTCGCCTTTCTCTTCCGGATTGGAAGCGTCCAGCGTGCTGGCGATGATGCGGCGGGCCTCGGCGACAAACCCGTCTTCGGCGCCGGCGGCAAAGCCGCGCATAACGATTTCCGGGATGGACTCGACCGTCCCTGTAAGTTTATTGATGGCAATGATGGCCAGCACGAACCCGTCTTCACTTAAGTGGCGGCGGTCTTTGATGACCAGGTCTTCCACCACGTCGCCGCGGGAGCCGGAATCAATGCAGATTCTCCCCACCGGCACTTTGTCAATCTTGCGGGCGCCCAGTTCGTCAAATTCCAGCACGTCGCCGCTTTCCATCATCAGCACCTGGCCCACGGAGCCGCGCATGGAGCGCGCCAGGTCAGCGTGGATGCGCAGCTGCCGGTACTCACCGTGAATGGGAATGAAGTACTTCGGCTTGACCAGGTTGATGATTAATTTCAATTCTTCCTGGCTGGCGTGTCCGCTCACGTGGACGGGCGGCGAACTGCCATCGTCGTAGAGCACATTGGCCTCCCGCCGGAAGAGGTGATCAATCATCCGGTAAATGGCTTTCTCATTCCCTGGAATGATCCGGGAAGAGAGGACGACGGTGTCGCCGCGCTCGATCTTGGCATGCTTGTGGTTGTCCACGGCGGCGCGGGAAAGCGCGGACATGGGCTCGCCCTGCGTACCGCTGATCAATACGCAAACCTGCTCCGGCCGGTAGTCTTTGATCTGCCCGGCATGAATGAGCGTGCCTTCCGGTACCTCAAGGTAGCCGAGGTCAGAAGCGATGTCCGTGGATTCGGAAATAGACCGCCCGACCAGCGCCACCTTGCGCCGGTATTCCGATGCCGTCTCGATAGCCAGCTTGATGCGGTGGATGGACGACGAAAAACAGGAGATGAACAGCTTCTGTTCGGCGCGCGCGAAAATCTCATCGAACTTGCTGCGCACCGCGCGTTCGCTCGGAGTGTAACCGCGCCGGTCGGCGTTGGTGGAATCCTGCAACAGAGCCAATACGCTCTGGTCTTTACCGTATTCGGCAAAAGTATGCAGATCAAAGAGACGGTTGTCCGTGGGCGTGGGATCAACCTTGAAATCGCCGGTATGGATGACCACGCCCAGGGGCGTATGGATCGCAAGCGCAACGCAGTCCACCAGGCTGTGGGTGACTTGAATGGGATTGATGGTGAAAGGCCCGAGAGCAAAGCGCGCGCCCGGGCGGATCTCACGCAGGTCGGCGTCATCCAGCAGCTGATGTTCGTCGAGTTTGTTTTCCACCAACGCCAGCGTGAACTCGGTGCCGAAGACCGGTACACGCAACTCGGAGAGCACCCACGGCAGACCGCCGATATGGTCTTCATGCCCGTGTGTCAGGACAATGCCGCGGACTTTCTCACGGTTCGCCAGCAGGTAGCTGATGTCGGGGACAACAATATCCACGCCGAGCAGTTCCGATTCCGGAAACATCAGTCCGGCGTCGATCACAATAATGTCGTCGCCCCAGCGGACGGCCATGCAGTTCATTCCGAACTCGCCCAGGCCGCCCAGGGGAACTAAGTGGAGTTTTCCCGAAGGCATGGTCAATCTTTGATGCTATCAGTTAAAAAGATGCCGCGAAAGGAAGCCTCACGGTTCCACAATGGCCGGAGAAGGAACGTTCGTGTCGAATTCGCCTTCCCATCGCGCGATTACCGCCGTGGCCAGGCAGTTGCCGACCACGTTGATGCTGGTGCGCGCCATGTCCATGAGTTGGTCCACGCCCAGAATAATGAAAACAGGCCATGCGGGCAGGTGAAAGGAATCCGCAGTTGCCATCAGGACAACAAGCATGGCACGCGGCACGCCTGCTATGCCCTTGCTGGTGAGCATGAGCGTAAAAACCAGAATGAGCTGTTCGCCGAAAGTCAGATGGATGCCGGCGGCCTGTGCCACAAAAATGGCCGCGAGAGACAGATACAACGTGCTGCCGTCGAGATTAAAGCTGTAGCCGGTTGGCAAGACAAAAGCCACGATCTGTCGCGGCACGCCAAACGCTTCCATGGATTCCATGGCCCGCGGCAACGCCGCTTCAGAACTGGCGGTGGCAAAGGCAATGGAAGCTGGCTCGGCAATAGCTTTCACAAATCGCCTTAGCGGCAGGCGGGCGATGAGCGCCACGGGGAGAAAAACACCCAGGACAAATACCACCAACGCCGCGTACAACGTAGCAACCAGCTTCAGGAGATTTACGAGCACGCCAAAGCCCATGGTACTCACCGTATAGGCAATTGCTCCGCATACCGCAAGCGGAGCGAACAGCATGACGATGTTGGTGAACTTGAACATGGTTTCGGAAAAGCCTTCCATGAACCCGAGAACGGGGCGGCGCTTTTTCTCTTCCACCAGGGCCAGCGCAATGGCGAAGATGATGCTGAACACGACCACCTGCAGTATCTGGTTTTCGGCCACGGATTTGGCGATGTTCTCCGGAAAGACATGCAGAATGACGTCGGATGCGGTCTGCTTCTGGACTTGGGCCGGCGCGGCCGCATTAGCTGGTGGGGTGATTCCGACTCCGGCTTTCGATAAGTTGATCGCGGCCAGCCCGATGAACAGCGCAATTGTGGTTACCAGCTCGAAGTACAACAGTGCCTTGATGCCCATGCGTCCAACTTGTTTCAGGTTGGAGTGGCCGGCGATCCCGACAACCAGCGTGGAGAATATGAGCGGCGCCACGATGGTCCGGATCAGACGCAGAAAGATCGCGCTCAGGACTTGTAAGCTGGCGGCGAAGTGCGGCCATTCATACCCGATCTCGGCGCCCGCTAAAATGCCGACGGCAATCCACGTAGTGAGTGATCGGCGGAAGAAGGCGTAGCCGCAGAAAGCGAGAAGAGCTGCCCAGCGCAATCCACGCAAGAGATAAGGACTGATTGCTGCTCCGGCGTAATGCTCCAGCGACCATCCTAGAGCGGCCAGGCCCGCAAGAAGCAGAAATGCCGGGAGGAATTGTGACTGTCCAGACTTTTTCATCATCGCAGCAGGTCCTCCAGCTCAAGGGAAGTCTGTGTCTTCTCGTCACGATACTTCACGATGACTGGCGTGTAGAGTGAGAGGCCCCAATCAGCGGATTTACCTTTGCTGATGGCCCTCGATCCGGGCACCACGACCGCATTTTCAGGGACTACCAATGGCTCCGTTGCAGTGGCCCGATAGACCTGCTCGCGAACGATGTCATACACCGGAGTGGCCCGGGTCAGAATCACGCCGGCGCCCAGGACAGCGCCTTGCCGCACCTGCGTGCCTTCATAGATTCCGCAATTGCCGCCGACCAGGACGTTGTCTTCAATAATTACCGGGGAAGCGTTGACCGGCTCCAGTACTCCGCCGACCTGGGCGGCGGCGCTCAAATGCACTTGTTTGCCAATCTGGGCGCAGGAGCCGACCAGTGCGTGGGAGTCAATCATAGTTCCTTCGTCCACGTAGGCACCGGCGTTCACGTACATAGGTGGCATGCAGATCACGCCCGGCGCAAGATAAGCACCGGTGCGGACGGAAGATCCGCCCGGAACTACGCGCACTTTGTCGGCGATCTTGAATTGGCGAGCGGGGAAAGTATCTTTGTCCACAAACGAGAGCGCGCCCTGGCCACCCGTCTCCGCAAGTTCGCCAAGCCGGAAGCCGAGCAGGATGCCTTGCTTTACCCAGGGATTGACTTTCCATTGGCCGCCGAGCTTTTCCGCTGCCCGCACGCGGCCGCCGGTCAGCAGATCGCGGAACTCCAGGAAAACGCCCCGGGCGTCGGCCGCTGCCGCGCCGTTCAGGGCACCGGCAGCATAGAGTCGCTCGATCTCAGGTTGCAGGTTGCGCATTTGCTTGCGGAGTATACCTGCGGCAGCTTTTTGCAGCAAACAGTTGCGCAAGGCCCGGGAATTACGTCTTTAGCTCAGAAATTTTTGTTGCAAGAAATTCCAGCGGTCGCGATCTATCACCAGTAAGGGAAGTTTTCTCCTTGAGTGAAGGGCCCCGGCCCGGCTTTGGGCAAGAGCAGGTGGGCTTGTTTGAGGCCGGGCCGAAGGGGTTGAAGTCCAAGACGGCCGAGCTAACCGGCGCGGCCGCCCTTCCAAGCCTGTCCAGGCAGTACGCAACACGAAAAGTTGTGTCCATCCTCCCTTTTTTCGCTAGAATGGCTCGCAATAGGCCCGTCCAGTTTTAAGGAAAGTGCCGGTCTCCCCATGGTTGGAAGGGTTGCGCCTTTAAGAGGGCTACTGCTTTTCACAGCGCTGTGGTGTACCTGCCTGGCGGTCCAGGGCCAGGAAACACGGTCACTGCAGATTACTGTCCGCGACCAGGCACAAAAGCCGGTGTCCCAGGCAACTGTGACTGTGAAATCCGCGGGAGATGCGGTCTGGTCCGGAAAAACCGACGAAAAAGGCCAAGCGAATGTCCCTCACGTGCCGGGGCCGCACGTGGCTTTGACCGTGACCAAGGACGGATTTCAGCCACTGAGCGACCAGGCTATCGTGGTGCAAGGGCCATCAACAGAGCTGGACGTCCAGTTGGCGGCCAAAGTCGAAGTCCGCGAAACCGTGAGTGTGCAAGCCGACGCAGGTCCCACTTCCTCGTCGTCACGGGAACTCCATCGCGGTGAAATCAAGGACATGCCGAACCGGCCGCAAACCATAATCGATGCCTTGCCGCTGACTCCGGGAGTTGTTAAAGCCCAGGACGGCCAGCTGGTGATTGCCGGGGCCGACGAAAAGCATAGCGCCATGCTCGTAAATTCCGTCAACGTCACCGATCCCGGTACCGGTCAATTCGGCCTGAGCATTCCGGTGAACAGCGCAGAGTCGGTCAGGATCTATGACAATCTTTTTCTTGCGCAGTATGGAGGGTTCAGCGCCGGCGTAGTAGCTGCGGAAACGCGGCGCGGCGGCGACAAGTGGAATTTTGAATTCAACGATCCCTTTCCTGAGTTCCGTATCCGGAGTTTGCATGTTCAGGGACTGCAGTCTATTTCTCCCAACGTGAGTTTTAGCGGACCTCTGCTCCGGCAAAAGCTGTACTTCGCGGAGGCCGCGCAGTATGACCTGGAGAAGACTCCGGTGCGCACCCTGCCTTTTCCGGTGAATGAAACCAAAACGGACTCCAGAAATTCCTTTACCCAATTGGACCTGGTGCTTTCTGCGAAGCACACGCTGACCGGAACACTCCACTACCAAACGCAGGCCACGCGATTTGCCGGCCTGGATTTCTTCAACCCCCAGCCCGTCACGCCGAACGTCAATTGGAACGGCGGCGCAGCCACGGTGATTGACCGGCTGGACCTGGGCAGTGGCGTGGTGCAAAGCACAGTCACGGCACAGAATTTCCGGACTAAAGTGGCGCCCCAGGGAACAGAGCAGATGATCATCACGCCGGTGGGCGATCAGGGAAACTACTTCGCCCGCCAGGCCCGCCAGTCCAGACGCTTCGGTCTGATGGAAACGTACGCCATGCAACCGCTCAAATTTATGGGCGTGCACAACCTGACATTTGGCGGCAGTGCGGACCGCAGTGACAATCGTGGCCGCTTTATGGCCCGTCCCGTGTCGATTGAAGACCTTTCGGGAAATGTGCTGGAGCAGATTGATTTTGTCGGCGGCAGCCGGTTCCATTGTTCGGATTTTGAGTATGACTTTTTTGGCCAGGACCATTGGGTCATGAGTCAGTCGTTTGCCCTGGATGCCGGCTTGCGGATGGAAAACCAAAGGATCAGCGGCACGTTGCGCTATGCGCCCAGACTGGGGTTTTCCTGGACACCGTTCGGCGGCGACAAAAAGACCGTAATCCGCGGCGGCGCCGGCGTGTTCTACGACCATGTGCCGTTGAATGTATTTGCCTTTCAGCAGTACCCACAGCAGGTGGTAACCACAATGATTCCTGTGGGCAGTGCTGACGGACCGCGCACACTGACGAATACGGCCTCGGCGAGTACATCCAATTTTCTCCTGATACATCGCCATGGCGCAGGCAAGCTCCAATTTGCGCCATACAGCACCTCGTCCAGTCTGGAGATAGAGCACCACCTCAACCGGCTGGTCCGGCTTCAGGCCAAGTTCAACTATCGTGCTTCCAACGGGTTAGTGATGATTGCGTCCGCAACGGACGCGACTGGCCAGAACGCATTTGTGGTCCGCGATACCGGGGAAGCGCTCTACAGCAACCTGGAATTTACCGCGCGCGTTGGAGAACAAAGCAAGCGCAAGCTGTTTTTCTCGTACGCGCACAGTGTGTCGCGCGGCGATCTCAACATCAGCAATGCGTACCTGGGGAACCTGCCTGGTCCGTTGTTGCGGCCGGATGTTTTCACCTTCCTGCCAGGCGACGTGCCGAACCGCGTGTTGCTCTGGGGTGAAACGCCGCTCCCGTGGAAGACCAGAATCATTCCGCTGGTTGAATTTCGCAATGGGTTCCCGTACGCCGTGACGGACGTACGGCAGAACTATGTGGGTGTTCCCAATACCGCCCGCTTCCCAAATTATTTTTCGCTGGACACGCGTTTTTCGAAAGACTTCCAGCTAACGCCCAAATATGCCACCCGGCTGTCGGTGCGCGGGCTGAACCTGACGAACCACTTCAACGCTCTGGCTGTGCATTCCAATACCGCGGACCCGCAGTATGGCGGCTTCTTCGGGACCTTCAAGCGCCGTTTCAGGCTGGATTTTGACGTTCTGTTCTGAGTGAGTTGGCGATTACCGGATTTGTGGCTTATGGGTTCACTTGCAGCCGCCCGTCGCGCAGGATGGTGCAGGCGCGATTGCGCCACACAACGGTACCACCCACAAATCCACCGATCCAGACCAGGAAGCCGAGCACGTCTTGCGCCGGCAGGAGCCACCACTGCTTTCGCGTCAATGGATCGTGGGCCACGTCAACGGCCGAAGCCCAGGCTGCCCAACCGCGAAGCACCAGCGTGAGCAGGACCGCCGGCCAGGCTGCCGGCTCTACCGACCAAAGAAGCAGCGCCCAGGTCAGTGGATAAGTGAAGATCTGACCCCAGTATCCCGCGGGACGGGAACGGCGCGTGCTGCGGGCCCAGCGCAGGCGATGGCCCATGTTTTGTTTGATCCCCTGGCTGCCGATGCGGTGCTCAATCAACTGGGAAGAAAGCAGCACCGTATGTCCCAACTCGGCCGCGCGATGTCCCATGACGAAATCTTCAGCCAGATATTCCTGGAGGTATTCGAATCCACCCATGGAATTGAGCACGCTCGCGCGGACGGCAACGGCGCAGCCCAGCGCAAAGCGCATGCCTTCAATCATGCGGGCGACCAGCACTCCGCCCAGGAGTTCGGTATTCATGCCTACAGCCTCCAGGCGCGACCACAAGCTGCGTCCTGGGACGGCACGATAAGGACAAGAGACCAGCCCCACGCGGGGATCATTAAACTCCGCGGTCAGACGCGCCAGAAAGTCCGGCGTCACGCGCACGTCGCTATCGGCCATGACCAGCAGCTCATGCCGCGCTTCCCGCACCAGGCGTTTCAGGCTGTGCGCTTTGGCATTCGGGACGGGAGACTCTCCCGTGATGATCAACCTCGTTTCAACTTTCCCCTTGTATTCATGCATGATCTTCTCGGCCACAGTGACGGCGGGATCGTCCGCGCGATGCAGGGCGAGAAGCACTTCAAACTCCCGATAGTCCTGCTCAAAAAAGCTGCGCAGGTTGTCCTCCAGCCCTTCATCATGGCCGCACAGGGGTTTCAAAATGCTGACGGGCTGAGTTGGACGGGAAGGGGGCGTGAGCACTGAAAGATAGCGGCGCGATGCGACGATGACCAAAACACAATAGGCCAGCGACCCGGCCAGCAAGACGGAGAATATTGCCGTGAGCGTGATCATAAACTGCCGTTGTCCTTGACTTTCGCGCGGTTGGAAGCTGTTCCCGCCGCGCTGTTGGTGAAAAGAAACTTGCCGCCGCTTTCCGCAACCTGGTGCAGCCGGTCCAGACCAACTGCAGCCCCCAGGCGCGAGAGCTGTCTCTGGTCGGTCAGCAGGTAATACCGTTCGGCGCCGTTCCATAGGCGGGCAAACTGCGTATCATCAATAAAAACATTGGGTGCACCCGGAGCATACGACCCATACTCCAGGTTCTGCGCCCGCCCATTGAGCAGCAGCGCCGTCCGATCTCCATAGAAGAATACCGAAGAATAGGAGTAGTACTCTCCGTCTACAATCAGGCTGCCTTCCGGCGACTGTTCCAGTGCCGCGGCCAGCGGGCGGGACGAAAGATACGGATCAAAGACGGTCATGGCCTGGCGGCTGGCATGACAGAACAGCACCATCATTGCCGCAAAGGCCAGCATTGCGCGCCGCCGCGGAAGCAGCCATCCGCCTGCCGCTCCGATGAGAAGCGCCAAACCTGCCACCAGAAGAGGCACTCGGAGGTAGGCGAACGAGCGAAGGGTCAGGTCGCCCATGTGGCCCAGCGAAAGCGTATATACATCAGGATGATGCTCCAGGGCCCGCGAAATATCGCCTGGCGCGGGCACGTTGCGCACCAGAAAAAGGACCACCCCGATGACGGCGGCAGCCGCTGTGCAGATTCCAGCCAAAGCTCTGGCGCCGATGTTCAGCCATTTGCTGTCGCCCGCCATAGCGCACCCCAGCAGCAGGGCCAGCGCCGGATAGATCGGCATGGAATAGTATTCCTGGGTTGTCGAGAAAGTGAAGAACAGCAGGAGAAACCCGGTCCAGCACAGCACCAGCAGGCGCGTGCGTCCAGCGCGGTCCGCGGGTTTGTAACCCAGCTTCGCCGTTGCGGGAAAGTAGACGCTCCAGGGAAAGAGCCACAGCAGGTTGAGCAGCCAAAACAGCGCACGGGGTACGGTGTTGTAGTCGCGTGGATAGCGCAATCCCAGGAACCGCAACACGTGCTCGTTCATGAAATAGAACCAGAAGAACCCGTGATATTCACGCGGCCCGCTGTGCATTGAGAAATTGAAGTACGGCGGCATACGCAGTGCTGCCAGGACGTGCCAGGGGGCGGCAATAGCCAGCAGGATCAATGCACCCGTGAGGAGGTGCAAGCGCTGCCACGTGCGGCGCAAGAAGAGCTGCCGTGTTATCGCCAGATAGACGAGTGCGCCGCCCACCGGTATAACGATCGCAATGAGGCCTTTGAGCAGGATGCCAATGCCCAGGCTGGCTGCCAGGACCGCAGCCCAGCGACGGGCATAGGGCTCTTCCTCCTCGGGCTCAAGCGCCCTCTGGAACGACCAGAAGCTCAAGCACATGGAGAGTGTCAGCAGGACATCCGGAATCAGGATCCGCGTAAACAGAAACAAGCCAACGCAAGTTGCTAGAACCAGGCCGGCATAGAAGCCGGCCCGTTGGCCAAAAGCCCACCGGCCGTAGCGCGCCGTAATCCAACAAAGCAGAATGGCGGCCAGCGCAATTGGAATTCTTGCGGCCCAGTCGTGCACGCCAAAAAGGCGGTAGGAGACAGCCATCAGCCAATACAGGAGTGGGGCCTTTTCGATGTACGGAACACCATCCAGATGGGCAATGGTCCAGTCGCTCGAATCGAGCATGTTGCGGGAAATCTGCGCGTGTACGGCGTCCACATCATCCATCAGCGCGGGCGGAGCAGCGAGGCAGCCCAAAAATATCATTGCGGCGATCAAGCAGAGTGCAATTTCATAGGATCGCGCCGCTGAGATGCTCCAGGTCCGCGTTCTCGGGATCTCAGTGATGATTGCTACAGGTTCTTCTAGAGTCTTCATGATGAATGTTTCGGAACAGGGGCCCAAAATATGAAATATGACGAGCAGATAACGGTTTAACCCGCGCCGCAGCAATAAGTTGCGCTGGACGGAAAACGTTCGCGCCAAGCACCATTGCGCCACACCGCAGGCCAAACAATAAGCCTAGCTGAAGAATGATAGCCGAGATGTTAAGAAGTATTTAGAGGAAGTTACCAGTTGCTAAACATGCGTCGCAACAGGCCAATGGCCTCCGGTCGGGCACTACCGGTCGACACCCGCCGCATCTCGATCAGTTTCCCTTCCGGAATGTGGGGGCCTTGTCCGCGCCGGCACCGTGCAACACTGGGATTACGAAAATGCGCCCGGCGCCACTCGCCCAAGTCAATAATTCCAAAGTTCGCTCTTTCCGCGTTGACCATCGCACTTCCCTCGTGCAATATATCGGCCGCTGAAGAGTGATTCTTGACTCGAAAGTTCAGAAAAACCCTCCGGTGTTCCTATCCCCCTCCGCCAGATTTATTCCCCGACCGTGGGCATTGGGGTTACGACTCTACTAAGCAACATTTTGTCGCGTGAGCAGTCTGTCGAACAACTCCTGCCACTGGGACATGATCCGTTCACGGCTGAAACGCTTAACGACCTCGGGCGCGCGTGCGGCAAGTCGTGCTCGCTCTTGATCATCGCCCATGAGGCGATGCAGCGCTGCAGCCAGAGCAGACACGTCCCCCGGGGGGACCAAAATGCCATCGACGCCATCGCGAATGATATCGCGTGGACCAAAGGGACAGTCAAAACTCACCACCGGCAACCCGCAGGCCATAGCTTCTGCCAAAGCCATACCAAAGGCTTCCGATCGGGAAGAAAAAACAAAAAGGTCAGCAGCGCGGAGCGCCGGAAACGGATCTCGACGCGACCCGGCGAAGTGAACTCGTTCAAGCAAATGACACTCTTCCACCTGGTTTTGCAGGCTGTTCTTCAGGGGGCCTTCGCCAAGGATGGTGAGGGCCCACTCCGGATGGCGACCGGCTACCTGAGAGAATGCCTGTAACAGCAGATCGAAGCCTTTTTGACGGACCAGTCGTCCCATGCTAACCAGGGTGCGTGGGGCGGCGTTCCCGCTGTGCTGCCGATCGCCATTGGGGGCATCCGCCGGCAAGGCGAACAAGCAAGGAATTGCACATGTTCTCACCTTGATCCTCGCCCGGAACCACTCCAGGCCGGAGCTGGTGGGGCAAAGCAGTGTGTCGGCAAAGCCGTAGGTCAGCCGGCGCAGGCCTCTCCAGACGGGACTTATGTCATGTTGAGACGGATCAGTAGCTTCGCATACTATGACCGGCGCGCGCAAAGTCCGGGTCGCCAGAAGGGTAAGAATATTAGTCTGATCCATTATGCTGATCACAATGTCAGGCCGGGAATCGCGGATGGCGCGATGCAAGACGCGGATTCTCCAAACGTTGTTGGAAAGTCCGTTGAAGAAACCATTCGCTACTGCCAGCAGGCCAAGGTTCCTGACCTTCACTGCCGGATGAACGGGATAAGACCTTTCAGCGCCATGACTGATGGTAAGGAGGGTCACTTCCTTGCCTTGTTCCGCCCAGGAATTGGCCAGTAGACACGTCCACCGTTCTGCTCCGCCGCCCCAGAGAGATGAAATCACCAAAGTGATCCGCATTCGCCGTATATTACTTATGGTGCATTCATTGGACTGTGCTTTATTGCACAGGCAGGAACCGGCTCGTCGAAAAGCTTTTGCCACTAAGGCGGAAGTCTCGTCGGTGAAGCCTCGCTCTGAATTTCTCCATATCTTGTTCCACGGATTTATGGAGTCAAGCTCCTGACAAAACGTTAAGGTCTTCAAATAAATCGTCCCATAAGGACAAGATCCTGCTGGTACTGAAGCGTGTGAGTATCTCGGGAGCACGTAAAGCCATTCGTTCGCGTTTTGCGGCATCAGTCATAAGATCATCCAGTGCGGCAGCCAGGGCGTCCACATCCTCCGGGGGAACCAGGATTCCATCCACTTCGTGACGAATGATCTCGCCCGGCCCGGCGGGGCAGTTGAAGCTCACAGCCGGCAAGCCGCAAGCCATGGCTTCACACAGGGCATTGCCAAACCCTTCGTATCGCGAGGAAAACACAAATAGATCGGCTTGGGAGAGTTCTGAAAACGGCTCCGTCAGGACGCCGGTGAATTGAACTCGCCCGCACAAATTCAGGGTTTTTCTTTGAGCTGCAAGTTGTTCTCTAAGAGGGCCGGTCCCAATGATCTTGAGCGACCAGCCAGGATGTCGCCCGGCGATGCGGGCAAATGCGTTCAGCAGCAGGTCGAACCCTTTTTCGGGACACAGCCGTCCCATTGCTACCAGAACACGGGGCGCCGTTCCGCCGTCAGGGCTCCTCTGACGGCGCACAAAGTCAGAAGGCACAGCAATCAGGTTCGGAATAGCGCGGCCCCTGACTCGGATCGTCTTCTGAAACTCGAGCAGAGTTGACGTCGTCTGGCAGACCAGCACGTCCGCGAAAGGATATGCAAGCCGGCGTAAACGGTCCCACGTCTGTCCGATGTCAAGCATGGGATGGGACCGTTCGGACACCACGACGGGAATACCCAATCCTCGGGTTGCGACAATCGTCCGAATGTTGGGTTCAGGGATGAAGCTGACCACGATGTCCGGCCGAGATTCTCGAATAGCGCGGCGCAATACGGCGATTCTGCTGATGGTCCGTGCGAGAGTCTCGAAAATGTGGCGCGAGTGTGCGTACAGGCCCAGGCTGCGATGCCGGATTGAGGGATGAAGAGAGTAAGCGGGTACGTCACCGTGGTCGAATGTTAAAAGGGTCACTTCCCTGCCTTGCTGGGCCCAGGCGTTGGCCAGCAGGGAAATGGATCGCTCGGATCCGCCGACACTTCCAAGCGTGGAGATCAATAAGGTAATTCGCACTGTCTACCGTTTCCGGCCGGGCTAATCTCAAAGTGAAATACAGCTCGAGATATTTCGCGGGACAGTCCGCCCGAGATAACGTTCGCGCAAACCGTTAGCTGCTCTTGAGCAGGCCCACGTCAACGGCAGTCTGTTGTAACCGCGCGCGCGTATCTGCTTTCATGGGCAGCATCGGAAGACGGTAGATTTCTTCAACCTTGCCCATCATCGCGAGCACGGCCTTGACCGGCATGGGGTTGGATTCGATGAAGTTTGCCTGCATCAGCGGCAGGAATTTGCGATGAATCTTCCGGGCCTTCTCCCAGTCGTTATTCAGTGCTGCGCAAGTCATCTCCGACAGTTCTTTCGGAATCTCATTCGATGCGACCGAGATGATCCCCACTCCGCCCAGTGAGATCACCGGTAGAGTGATGGCGTCGTCGCCTGAAAAGACCAGAAAGCTGTCCGGGACATGGTTGAAGGCCTCGGCAATCTGGGAAATGTTACCGCTCGCTTCCTTGACGGCTGTGATATTTGAGATCTTCGCCAGCCGTCCGAGAGTTGCCGGCTCGATGTTGGCTGCAGTGCGGCCAGGCACGTTGTACAGTACGAGCGGCTTGTCCACTGCCTCGGCGATGGCCTTGAAATGCTGGTACTGGCCCTCCTGCGTAGGCTTGTTGTAATACGGCGAAGCGCTGAGGATCGCGTCCACACCTTTGCGCTTGCCGACTTCGCGGGCCTTGTCCACCGCGTCGGCCGTGGCGTTGGACGTTGCGCCGGCGACGATGGGGACACGTCCTCCCGCGACTTCAATAGTGATATCAATCACGCGCAGCCACTCGGCCCTGCTCAATGTTGCCGCTTCACCGGTACTGCCGCAGGGGACAAGGAAATGAATTCCGGATGCCACCTGCCACTCGACGAGGGCCCGCAACGCGTTTTCGTCAACACTCTGGTCTTTCTTGAATGGTGTCACCAGAGCTGTACCGCAACCTTGGAGCTTCATAGACATGGCCTAAAGCATAGCAAAGTCTTTGCCGCAGAGGACACAGAGGCGAAACAGGTCGAACGGCGAACTGCGCGCTAAAGCTGGTCCACGATCTCCGGGAACTCAAAAACCCCTGTCTTTCCCTTGAGCCATTCCGCGGCGCGCACGGCGCCTTCGGCGAAGCCCACGCGCGACTTGGCGTCATGGGTCATGAGAATGGTGTCGTGCGCGGAGTCGAACATAACGAGGTGCATGCCAACGGTCTCGCCTTCGCGCACCGAAGCGACTTCCACTTTCTCGCCGGAACCCGACTCCAGAATTTTCTGGATGGTCACTGCCGATCCTGAAGGCTTGTCCTTCTTGTGTACATGGTGCCGCTCGACGATGCTGGCCCGGTAACCCTGCTTCAGGGCCGGAGCGATCGTCTGCATGACTTTGAAAAAGAAATTCATGCCAATGGAGAAGTTCGAAGCATAAAGCAGCGCCGACTTGCGTTCCTGCACCAGTTCGCGAACGCGGTCCATGTGCTGGTGCCAGCCGGTGGTCCCGATAACGATGGGAATACCGGCATCGGCGCAGCGAATGATATTGGGGATCACCGCGTAGGGCGTGGTGAAGTCAATCGCCACATCAATCTGGCGAATCAACTCGTCGGTGAGTCCGCGGCCGTCCTGGTTCTCCTCGCTGGCCAGCGAGCGCACTTCATGCCCGCGTTCCTTGGCCACTTCCGCCACCAGCGCGCCGGTCTTTCCCCGTCCCAGAACAAGGACCTTCACGCAAACACCTCCGGGTCAACCTGCGAAAAGAACGTCCGGTGCAGGCGGGCGACGACTTCGGGCACGTCAGCTTCATCAATCACAAAGCTGATATTAATCTCAGAAGCGCCCTGGGAAATCATGTAAATGTTCACGTCCTCCACCGCGGTGAAGACCCGGGCCGCGACCCCGGGTGTGCTGCGGATGTTTTCTCCCACCAGGCAGACAATTGCCTTGCGGCCCGCATAGTTCACGTCCGCCAGTTTGGCCAGGTCCGTCGTAATTGCGGCTATGGATTCATTCGAGTCCACGGTAACAGAAACACTGACCTCCGAAGTGGAGACCATGTCCACGGGGCAGCGATGTTGCGCAAAAACTTCAAAGATGCTCTTGAGGAAACCATGGGCCATCAGCATGCGCGTGGCGACAATGTCCACAATGGTGATGCGTTTTTTGGCGGCGATGGCCTTGAACGTGTTCTTGCTCCGGGGCGCGGTGGCCGTGATGCGCGTGCCTTCGCATTTCGGATTGCGCGAATTGAGAATCTGCACGGGAATATTCTTCTGGATCGCCGGCAGCAGCGTTGCCGGGTGCAGGACTTTGGCGCCGAAATAGGCCAACTCGGCGGCTTCTTCAAAACTGATCGTCTTGATGCGGTGCGCTTCGGGACAAAGAGCGGGATCGGTGGTCATCATGCCGTCGACGTCCGTCCAGATTTCGATTCGTGCCGCGTTCAAGCCACCGCCTACGATGGCCGCGGTAAAGTCCGAGCCGCCGCGGCCAATGGTGGTGGCAATGCCCTCGCGCGTGGAGCCGATGAAGCCGCCCATGACCGGCACGCGCTCGCGCTCCAACAAGGGCTTTACGATTTGCGCCAGCCGCGCGTGGGTCTCTTCAAATTGCGGTACGGCTTTGCCGAAGTTGGCGTCGGTAACAATGCATTGCCGCGAATCCACGTGCTCGGCGTTGAGTCCGCGCTGGGAGAAAGCCGCCGCAGCAATCTTGCTGGAAACACGCTCGCCGTATCCCGCAATCATGTCCGTAGTGCGCAACGTCAGCTCGCCCACTGCGACAATGCCGCGCAGCAGGTCTTCAAGCGAGTTAAAGTCTGCTTCCAATGTTGGCCGGATTTCTGAAAAGCCATGCGTTCCCAGCAACTCACTGGCGGTACTGTAATGCCGTTCCCGCGCGGTACGGCACAACTCCAGGGCCGTTTCCCGGTCACTGCTGCCGGCCGCGGCGGCCATAGCCAGGAGCTGGTCTGTGATCTTTGCCAGGGCGCTGACCACGACGACGGGATGTTCCGGCAAACGCTCACGCACGATCGCGGCGGCGCGATCAATGGCCGGGGCGTCCTGGACCGACGTGCCGCCAAATTTCATTACGATCATGGAAGCACCGCCGCAGGCTGGTTCAACGGAGGTATCCCTGAGCGGAGAGAAGCTCACCGTTCAACACAGCGGCGCCGGCCGCGCCACGAATCACGTTGTGCGAGAGCACGGTGAATCTCCAATCGAAGATATTGCAGGGGCGTAACCGTCCTGCGACGGACACCATGCCGCGTCCGCGGTACACATCCAACCGGGGCTGCGGACGGTCCGGAGCACTTTCATAAATCACCGGTTGTTCCGGCGCGGTAGGCAACTTGAGCTTTTGCGGAAGGCAGCGGAATTCATTCCAGGCAGCAATAATTTCTTCCGCAGTCGCCGGCTTGGCCAGCTTGATGGAGACCGATTCCGTGTGTCCATCTTCCACGGCCACGCGGTTGCAATGCGCGCTGACCGCGATTTCCGCCGGCAGCACGCTCGCGCCGTTGAGCGAGCCCAGCAGCTTGCGTGTTTCCGCTTCCATCTTTGGTTCCTCGCCGGAAATGTACGGAATGACGTTGCCCAGAATGTCCAGGGACGGAACGCCTGGATAGCCGGCGCCGCTTACGGCCTGCATGGTGGCAACAAAAATCTTTTCTATGCCGAACCGGCGATGCAACGGCGCCAGCGCCAGCACCAGACCTATAGTGGAACAGTTGGGGTTGGTCACCATGAACCCGCCGTTCTTCCGATACCACTTCTGGGTTTTCAGGAGAGGCAGATGATCGCCGTTCACTTCGGGGACCACCAAAGGGACATCTTCCGCCATTCGGAAGGCGCTGGAGTTTGAAACCACAGCACAGCCAGCTTCCGCAAATAGAGGCTCAATCTCTTTGGCCGCAGCCGGATCCATCGCGGCGAAGATAACTTTGGGTGTGCTGGCGTTGGGCGCCGCGGGAAAGACCTCAAGCCTGGCAACTTTCTCC
>Ga0210407_10000718_pt1 | contig 35148 bp, 28 predicted proteins | sample IncBWC27MmetaG_FD_150860 | JGI IMG/M metagenome (GOLD analysis project Ga0210407, IMG submission 150860) | Forest soil microbial communities from Barre Woods Harvard Forest LTER site, Petersham, Massachusetts, United States - Inc-BW-C-27-M | ecosystem: Environmental > Terrestrial > Soil >...
TTGTCGAGTGAGCTGCAGCGGCGAATCAAACAGGAGTCAGTTCCAAATCGGGAAATCTTCTCTGCGCTCTCGGCGCCTCGGCGGTAAGGCTTTGCCTCTATCTGTTCTAACCACTAACCACTCACCACTAGCCACTGCCTTTTCTAATCGTTACACCGCGCGAGTAGAATGCCCTCTAACTCACTCAAAACAAACGTCGCTGGTACTTTCTAATCGATACAAATTCGTACCTCCCGGGGGAGTGACATCCTGGTTACCCCATCGTCCGGCACTCTGCACTTCTACCCGGTACACCGTGCGAATAGAAATCGCTCTAACCCACTCAAAACAAACGGCGGTCGTATTTTCTACTCGATACAAAAAGCCACCCCCCGGGGGAGTGCCTAAATGCTAACCAAAAGCGAAACCATGGCGAAACCGCCCTCTTGCCATAGCCTCCAGGTTCCTCCAGGTTATTCAGCTGTCAGATCCTGCCGAATGAACCGTGTACGCGGAACTTATCCGGATTCCCGGCGTGGGAGAAGCGGCTTGCTTGAACTTGGCACCGTGCCGAAATTGGCGCATGGCCCGATGAGGAAAAGAAGAAAGTTCGCCGCGAAGGCAGGGGTTCCGGGAGAGCCAGCAGAACAGAGAGAACCCAGGACTAGCTGGCGGAGGGGGTGGGATTCGAACCCACGAGACCCTTTCGGGCCTAACGGTTTTCAAGACCGCCGGTTTCAACCGCTCACCCACCCCTCCGGCTCTCTTCAGTGTAACCGCCAATCCCTTCCTTCTTCAATTCGCTCGCGCGCTGGATGCTCGAGTCTAACTGGGCCGGCAATCCGACGTACTCGCGGCCCGCTTTCAGTTAGTATGACCGCTGCTGTCCCACATGGCACCATGTCTGGAATTGTCGAAATCGGAGAGGCGCACAACGGCGACCATGTCGAGCTGATCGCGCCACAGATCCTGCGCATCCCCCTCCCGGAAGTACGCACTTCAGGTTTTCGCTGGGTAATGCGCCCCTTCGATCACCACACCGTCGCGCTGGTCGCAGACGAATTCGAACCCGGGGTATCGGGACAGGGAGGCGGTGCAACTCATCGGTGGGAATTTCGCGCAGAAACAACCGGAGCAATTGAAATAGCATTCGACTATCGTCGGCCGTGGGAGCGTGCGTTGCCGGTCGCACGCTCCTTCTCGGTCTCGGTCCGCGTCACATGATTTGCATGGACGCGGTTCGTTCACTATTGCCGCGGCATAGCGGCTGCCGCTTGCGGAGCGGCCGCCTTGGCCACCAGCCGCACAGTCCAGAGGTCATCCGCCAGGTTGCTATCCGTCAGGTAGGCGTATGGCATGGTGAAGTAGCCGCCAAGGCCCCAGCCCGCGCCCCACGAGTTGCGCACCGTGAACCGCTGCGTTTTGTCGTCGTAGCCAACGCCCAACACCGCGTGACCTCCCAACGACTTTTCGTTCGCCGCGGGCATGGGCACTTCGCCGGTTTTGGCCACTTCGTCGCTTTCAAAGCTCTCGTACACCGTGAACCCGAACACAAACGGGTAGCCCGAGGCCAGGCATCCCTTCAACTGCCTCAACACTTGCGGGACGCGCTGGTACTGCACCGCCTTCGCCAGCGGAGCATCTTTGTACGCTGGCGCCGGCGGCTTTTCCATGAATTTTGTTATGTCGTAAGCCCAATCCGACTCCGGGCATGCGCCGATGTTCCCGACGCTCTTGATCCCATCACGGATCTGCGCTCCGCTGTCCGTGCCGATGGTCCCTTCCATCGCGCGCTCGTTGTAATAGATGAACAGCCGCGACGGCGTGAATGTCTGCTCTTTCTGTTTTATCTGGTCAAATTCGAGCGCCGCGGCAATCGCGTTGGCGGTGCAGCTCCCCAACTGCCCCTGGTCATACACTTCCTTGGGACAACCGGGACGAAGATCCACATTGGCTGGCAGCGCGGCCAGGTTGATGATTGGTGCGGCAAAGAGAAAATCTCGATGATCCGGTATGTCGGGAACCCACCCGTAGGAATGTCTGGGCATAGCTATACCTCCTGGGGCACGAGTAACGCCCGTGCCGTGTTGGCTTACCTAGTAGTGGTTGTGACGAGTAATTCGTTTCATGAAATCCGACTGTCGGGCGAGCCGAGACTCGCCCCATGAAAGCGAGAACCCTTCGGCTCCGCTCAGGACAAGTGAACTCTCGCACTCCATACAAGTCCTCTCCCGGCCGGCGAAGCCCAGGCGAATACAATGATGCAAGTGTGTCGCGATTAGAAAAAGTTAAGCCATTTATTTTCCTAAGTTTGGCGGGAATTCTAATTTCGGGATGTTGCGAATAGAAATCTGTAGAAGCAGGGGACGAACAGGCGAGCCATTCTAGGAGCTGCTGTCCTCTGGCCGATTTGTCCTCCAGCGCCATCCGAATATTCTCCACTTCTACGTGGCATAAGGAAGCGACGGCTGCAATAGTACTCGGCCAAAGAATTCGCGAGGGATGCGCTGATGGATGGTTGTGGTCAGGTACGTCCGATGCTTCACCACAAGAAACGGCAACGTCAAAGGCAACCCAGCCTTCGCAAGAACGGCGAAGACTGGGGCACCCGCAAATTCAAAGACAAATTCAAAAGGAAAAACAAAGTCAGAACCACAAACAAAGTCAAAACCACAACCAATGCAAAACCGCTGCAAGATGAATTACCCGAGTGGTATCATCGGCGGCGCAGCGAGGTCAATTGTGGGAAGTACCGACGGAAAGGCCGGGCCACCCGCCTGCGTGCTTTAGGTAAAAATTATGAACACGGTAACAAAGTTGTTAAGTGACCTTGCTATTGCATCTCTGGCAGCCACAACCGCTTATTTTGTCCCTGTTCTGATAGTTCTGGCATTTCATCTTTCGTTGACACGTCACGGGGAGGAAATGGTGGGTGTGGGCATGGCATTTCTTCCCAGCGGACTCGCAGCTTACTTGCTCTTTCGAAGGCTACGGAACCGTTACAACAGCCGTGCTGCACTGTGGACCTCTATTGTATTTCTCATATTTGCCCCAGCTTCACTGCTTGTTGCAATCGTGCTCGCTCCGTTCCCTGCGGGACATGCCGAGCTACTGTTAGGTAGCCCGTTCTTTTTGGTTGGTGCATTCGTTGGAATCATAGTGATCATCACAATCCTAACCTTCGGGCCTTCCTTGTTCACGTTGTGGCTGTCGAGGCGTGGTGGCAGAACACAGCTGCAGCAATGATCCGAGCTGCGCACAACAGGCTGATTGGATGACGTTGTCGGCTCCTTCTCCCGAGTAGACTTGGTTGCTGATAGTGACCTGCTCCCCGAAATCCGCACGAAATTGAATATGATTTTGGAGGAAAGAAGGGGGCGATGATCTGCCCAACTCTCAGCTGGCTGAAAACGTACACGGATTAAGACCAGCAGCGCGCCTTGAGCACGCATGGAGGAATTTCGATTAAGAAGACAAACCCCACCCTTCGATGTCCGAAGGGTGGGGAATTCGTCGGGAAAGTTTAGTTGGAGTGTTTCGGAGCTTTGCTGTCGAGCAGTTGTTGTAGAGGTAGCGCCGCACCAGTGGCTTTGACGTCGCCGGTGCGCACGATTTCCTTGGAGCCGATTTTCTTGCCGTAGAGTCGCTCGTTCGCGTCGCCGTCTTGATGGAGCGTCGCTCCTTCCAGAGACACGCCGGCGAACAGTCCCTTGGCGCGCGCGTAGGTGTACACGTCCGCGCCGCCCACTTCACTGGCTTGAGCCGTAGCGCCCGGACCGGCAGCGGCAGTGGCGTCAGTGCCTAGCTTGGTTTTGTCCTCGAGGACGGCGTGGACGCCCTTGTCCGTGGCGATGACAAGGACGAAATCGGTTGAAGTCGCGCCCAGTTGGAGACCGACGCTGGCTCCGCCGATGCTGTACATCGCCGGGGCCGACCACTTGCCGTCGAACTTATCTCCCAAACGGCAGCTCATCGGGCCGCGCCCGCCGCTGCCACCAATGCCGATGCCCACCTTCTTCACATTGGGCAAAATTACGATGCAGTTGGCTTGCGCCAAAATGCTGGGCCTGATATTTCCGCTCTTGGTCATGTCCAAAAACACGTCCGCGGCATTCTTCAGTGTCTCTTCGTCCTTTTCTTTGTCACCGCCGATGGCCGGCAGAATGACCATCGCGAGAAGGAACGCAACGAGAAAGAATTGTGATCCGATTTTGAGTATCCATCGTGGAACTGCTGCTTGCTTCGATTGCTGCATATCTCCTGACCTCCCCTTCTGCAGACTTTGGTATTGGCTCACCATTCGTCTGTCAGGGCTGCCTGAAAAAGATATGCTTCTGGAAGGCTGCAAGTCAATGCCGAAGCGCTCAGAACGAGTCAATCCCCGCAGATTCCCGAATCGGCTTCGGAATGCCGCGGCTGACGTGCGGCGTTGCACCATTTTGCTGAGCCATCGCATGGAACACGCCGGCAGCCTGAGCCTATTATTCGCAGTGTAGTTCCCTGATAGAAGGGCGAACCGTATGAAAAAAGCGCTTGCATCCATCCTCGGCCTCGGACTGGCATCGAATTCACTGTGGATGCTGGCCAGTCCGGCGTCCTGGTATCTCACGGTTCCCGGAGTCACGGAAACGGGACCTGCGAACATGCATTTCATTCGCGACATCGGCTGTGCCTACCTGGTGGCAGCCGTGGGTCTTTTATGGCTTGTCGCGCGGCCGGCCATGGGATGGCCAGCGGCATTCGCAGGAGGCGGATTCCTTGCTCTGCACGCCACCATTCATGCATGGGACGCAGCCGCCGGCCGGGAACAGCTGGCCGCGCTGAAAGCAGATCTACCTGCGGTTTTTCTCCCTGCGGCCTTGGCCCTGTGGCTGGCCTGGCCCCGGGGACGCGGGCAGGAAATGGAGAAATAAAATGCTGGGATGGATTGTGAAGCAGCGGCTGGGTGCGTTTGCGCGCAGTTTCAACTACGACACCAGCTACTTGAGCGAGCTATACGACGCTAGCCCGCGCGCATTCTGGAAATTTTCGAAGGTCGCCACGCTCTCTCAACATCGCGAAGACGTCCCTAGAGAAGCGTGGTACGCGGCAAGAATTGTTGCCACGCTGGCCGAAGACTGCGGGCCATGCGCGCAACTCGTGGTCGACATGGCCGCGCATGCGGGAGTCAGCGCCCCCGCCCTTCGCGCCATCGTCAACCAGGACGAACGCGCCATGCCCCCGGACGCGGCCTTGGGCTATTCATTCGCGAAAGCCGTTCTTGCCCGTGATCTGGCCGAATCGGACCGGTTGCGCACGCAGGTGGAAACGCGCTGGGGTCCACGGGCTCTGGTATCCCTGGCGCTGGCCATCGCGTCTTCGCGCGTGTTTCCGGCGATCAAGTATGCCCTCGGACATGGCCGCGCCTGTTCGAAAATTCGCGTCGAGGGAGTGGACGTTTCGGTGGCCAGTCAGGCGAAGCACGCGTAAACATCCCCTCCCGGTGGTATCCTTATAATTGATCCGGAAGCTGGGGCGCCTCCGGAAAATTCTTCTCCGTTAAATTGAGGGTGCTCCTGTGATTCGCAAAATTTTCGTCGCGATTTTGATTTCAATTGCTGCTTTGGCGAGCGCTGCATTCGGATACTTGCGCGCGCAATCTTTGTCGCAGCAGGATCAGGCCGATATCCCCGCCTACCACGCGGATGCTCCCAAGCTGCCCCTCCCCGCCACTCTCGATCCCAAGTTATTCACAGATACTTTGAATCAAAACATCTACGCGCTGGCGGCGAACGAGAAGGCCGTCCTCTACCAACAGCCGTGCTATTGCCACTGCGACCGCGAAGTCGGTCACAAAAGCCTGCTCGAATGCTATGTGGACCGCCACGCCTCGGTCTGCTCCGTCTGCAAAATGGAAGCCGTGTTCGCCTACCAGCAAACCAAGCTCGGCAAGACGCCCGCTCAGATTCGCGAAGCCATCATGCAGGGCAAATGGAAAGAGGTTGACATGTCCAAGTACAACCTCCCTCCCGCCGCCAAGTAGCTGTCCGCTGATTTCAGCCGCTTTTGGTCGGGACGCCTCTCATCAGGCAGGCGGGTCCCGATGGGTTTCATCGGGAAACGCTGGGGGTGTGCGGACAGGTTGGTCGGGGTCTTTGCGTGATGCTAAAAGACAATAGGTGGCTTGATCTTTGCGACTCGCACCTTCAGATTCAGGAGAGATCAGTGCAGTGGCTTCGAGGATAGGCGCGCAGGCCAGTCCTGCGGTGCGAACTCCACGCCCCAGAAGTGCGGGCTTGGGGAGAGAAACTCCACGCCGACCCGGGTTCCTTTGTCGGAGGTATCGCCTACATACACCACCCGGCATTCCTGCTCCTCTTCCGTCACCGGGTTGATCAACACCACGTCTCCGCCCAGTTCCAGTGTTTCTTGCAGGTACAGCAGGCCGCCATGCGCGTTGATCACGATTGTCTGCGTGTTCTCGCGGAATTTCCGGCCGTCGGAGTTCTTGCCCGTCGCGCGCACGGGGATGCGGGTGAATACGCGGGAACTGCGCCGCGTGTTGGCTGTTTGTGTCTCTGGCATGGTCATGTCCCTATGGTGCAATGCGCACGCCCCGCAGTCAACGGAATGACCGCCGGTCGTGTCCAAAATACACAATTCGCAATTAGCTTGCTGAAATTGAGCAAGGTTCCATAGAATAGGCCGCTTGTTTTAATGTTGCACAGCGGTATCGTCAAGCCGCACACCGTCCTGGCGGTGGCTTGCCAATTCCAAAATGGGGGCAGGAGTTCCGCATGAACCTGATCGACTACATCGAGTCCAAGCGCGAGGAACACCTGAATGAGCTGAAGGAATTTCTACGCATTCCTAGCGTCAGCACGAAAAGCGAGCACAAACCGGATATCGAACGCGCCGCTCACTGGGTCGCCGACAAACTGCGCGCCGCCGGCATCGAAAAAGTGGAAATCATCCCCACCAAAATGCATCCGGTGGTCTACGGCGAATCGCTCAACGCCCCCGGGAAACCGACCGTCCTCCTATACGGCCACTATGATGTTCAGCCGGCCGAGCCATTGGACCTTTGGACCACGCCTGCTTTTGAACCCGCCGTGCGCGACGGAAATATTTTCGGCCGCGGCACCGCCGACGACAAAGGCCAGGTGCACATCCACATCAAGGCTCTCGAAGCCCTACATCGCACCACCGGGAAGCTTCCTCTCAACTTCAAAGTTATGATCGAGGGCGAGGAAGAAGTCGGGAGCATCAACCTGTGGGATTTCGTGCAGCAGCACAGGGACCGCCTGCGGGCCGACGCCCTCGTCGTTTCCGACACCTCCATGCTCGGCAAGGGCGTTCCGTCCATCACCTACGGCTTGCGCGGCCTTAACTACTATCAACTTGAAATCACCGGCCCGGCGCAGGATCTTCATTCCGGCGTTTTCGGCGGTGCCGTTCCAAATCCCATCACTGTCCTTTCCGAGATGATCGCAAAATTGCACGACAAGAATTTCCGCGTCACCGTGCCAGGCTTTTACGACAATGTCGCTCCGCTCTCCAAAGCGGAACGCAAGGCGCTGAATTCCCTTCCCTGGAAAGAAAAAGATTTTCGCAATACCGTGGGCGCTCCAGGATTGTGCGGCGAAAAGGGCTCTTCAATCGTGGAGCAACTGTGGGCTCGGCCTACGCTCGAATTGAATGGAATTTGGGGCGGCTACATCGGCGAAGGCGCGAAGACGGTAATCCCCTCGAAAGTCTTCGCGAAACTTTCCACGCGCTTGGTTCCCAATCAGGACCCCGCAAAAATCGCCAAACTGGTCGAGCGCCACATCCGCAAACTGCTCCCAAAGACGGTGCACTGCAAATTCGAAGTGCTCAGTCTCGGCAAGCCCTGGGTGGCCGCTTATACCCATCCGATTTTTCAGAAAGCCATTCACGCGCTCGAAACCGGCTTCGGAAAAAAAGCCGTGTTCATTCGCGAAGGCGGCTCGATTCCCTTCGTCACCAAGATGCACGACACCTTCAAAGTCCCCTGCGTCCTGATGGGCTTTGGGCTCCCCGATGAAAACGCCCACGCTCCGGACGAACACCTCGCCCTCGACAATTATTTCGGAGGCATCAAGTCCGTCGCTCTGTTCTATCAGCAACTCGCCGCAAAACAATAGTTGTCGAAAAGCGTCCCATAATGGAAAAGCCCGCTTTTTCGGGCTTTTTTTGATGTTTTACTTGCGTTCGTTTCCCAGTGCGGCTATAGTTCACGCGGCATCCCGACAAGCGGGGCCAACGCAGCACCACTTCTGAGGAGGAAAAAGGAATTCGATGGCAAATCCGCTTAGCAAATCCAAGATCATTGCGCACCTGGCTGAGAAGGTCAGCACCAAGGAAAAGCCGGTGTCCAAGAAGCAGATCGTGTCTTTCTTCGACGAACTCTTCAATCTCGCCGTGAAAGAAGCCAAGGGCGTCGGAAAATTCGTCATCCCCGGCTTCGGGCGCGTCGTCAAGGCGCACCGCAAGGCTCGCATGGGTCGCAATCCCGCCACCGGCGAGGCCATCAAGATCAAGGCTAAGACGGTTGTGCGTCTTCGCGCAGCCAAGGCCCTAAAAGACGCCATTTTGTAGTAGTCCGGCCAGGCGCAAAGGTTCGCGGCAAAACCCTCAGGCATGCCCGGCAAATAATTCCGCCGGAGGCTTGGGGGTTTTGTCTTTTCGTCCCCATGCCTAATCAAATGTACTCAGCCTACAAATCGCTTCCCTATGAACGTGGCTTCACAGTTGCGAAAAGCTCGCTTTTGCGCGGGTTTGAGTGGCACAGGCACTCCTGCCTGTGTGCCTTTTCTGCGCTCAAGTTCAGTGCACAGCAAAGATTCCATGTTGCCAGCCTCGAGGAAAAATGACCTCGCCGCATTGGGATGAAGCGCAAGCAGAGGCCCTCCGCCGCTTCCAATTCAACTTCCCTGAACAGCCTCTCGCAGGCAAAACAGTCTTGATTGCCGGTGGAACGGGCGGCCTCGGTGCGGCCACCGTTGCGCTGCTTGCCCGCGAAGGCGCGCGATTAATCGTCGGCTACCGGAGCAACAAAGCACGCGCCGCAGACCTATGCGCTGCCATGGAGAAAAATTCCCGCGCGCATCTCACCCTTATTGAAGGCGACATCGCTGAAAAAAGTACCCGCGACCGCTATCTTCAAGCCATCGAAACCGCACAGGCACCTTTTGCAGGCGCAGCAATTTTCCCGGGCGATCCCGCGCGCGTCCCCTTGCCGGACCTCGATCGCGACTCCATGCTCGCATCCTTCGAAACCAATTGTGTCGGCCCCATGTTGCTGGCCCGCGATCTGGGCGAGCTCATGGAGAACAGTTCCTCTGGCGGCAGCATCGTTCTACTTGCCACCATGCAAGCCATGGCCGCCTTCTCTTCCAGCCTCAATTACGCCGTGCCAAAATCCGCGCTGGTGCATGCGGCGCACATCCTGGCCCAGCAATGGAGCCGCGTGCGCGTCAACGTGGTTGCCCCGGGAGCGACGATTGCCGGCATGGCCGCCGCCAGCATTCAATCTGGAAAATACGACCGCCACATCTCCCGCGGCGCCATCGCCCGCTTCGGTCGTCCGGAAGACGTCGCCCGCGCCGTCCGTTTTTTTCTGGAACCGGACAATTACATCACCGGTCAAACACTCCTGGTCGACGGTGGACTGACGTTGCGTCGGGATCGCGGATGAAGCTGCCCTTGAGCAACAGCGATGCGTGAACACTCCGGACTTCTCACAGACCTCTACGAACTCACCATGGCGGCGGGCTACCTGCAGACACGCTTCGAAGCCCGCGCGACGTTTGAATTGTTCGTCCGCCATCTTCCACCGCGGCGAAATTATCTGGTTGCCGCCGGACTCGAGCAGGCTCTCAATTTCCTCGAGAATGTCCATTTCACGCCGGATGAAATTGCCTATCTGCGGCGGCATCCCGTCTTCCGCCACATCCGTGACGACTTCTTCGAATATCTCGCCAAATTCCGTTTCACCGGCGACGTCTGGGCCATGCCCGAAGGAACGCTGGTCTTTCCCGGCGAACCAATGCTGCGAGTCGTTGCGCCTATCATCGAAGGGCAAATCCTCGAAACCTATCTCCTCGCCACGCTCAGCTATCAAACCATGATTGCCAGTAAGGCTGCTCGCGTGGTCACCGCCGCCAAGGGCCGGCAAATCGTTGAGTTCGGCGCCCGCCGCGCGCATGGCAGTCAGGCCAGCCTATTCGCGGCGCGCGCTGCTGCAATTGGCGGCGCGCAGGGAACATCCAACGTTCTCGCCGGCCAGCAATTCGGCATGGAAACCTACGGCACGCAGGCGCACTCCTGGGTCATGGCTCACGAAGACGAGGCCGAAGCGTTCAGCCATTTCCTCGACGCGTTCCCCGAATACGCCGTCCTGCTTCTCGACACCTACGACGTGCGCAGCGCCGTCAGAAAAATCATCGCCATGGGACGCAAACCCGCCGGAGTCCGCCTCGACAGTGGCGACCTCACCAAAGACAGCCGCTGGGTTCGTCGCGAACTGGATCGCGCCGGCTGGAAAGAAGTGAAAATCTTTGCCTCCGGCGACTTGGACGAAAACAGAATCTCTTCCCTGCTCGCGAAAGGCGCCGCGATTGACGCTTTCGGTGTGGGCACTGCGCTTGCGACCCCCGGCGATGCCCCGCATCTGAATTTGATTTACAAACTCGTCGAGGTCGAGCGCGAAGGAAAAGTCCGCGAAGCCGCCAAATTGACCATGGCTAAAGTCACCTACCCCGGTCGCAAACAGGTGTTCCGCGCCACCACTCCCCGGGGCCAATACGCCGGCGACAGAATCGCGCTGGAAGGCGAACCGCCCAACGGCGGCGCTCCTCTCCTCGCGGAAGTGATGCGCGCCGGCCGCCGAACGCGACCAGCAGAACCGGTTGATGCACTTCGGCGCCGCTGCCTGGATAGTCTCGCGCGCCTTCCCGAGCGCTACCGGCAGATTCATCGCGCTGCGGTTTATCCCGTCCGCTACAGCAAACGCCTGACCACTCTGCTCGAAAAGGTTCGCCGTCGCATCCGCCGCACTGCGCTAAAATAATCCAATCAAATTTGGGAGGCTTGCCGATCCATGGCAGCGCGGAAAGTCGTTTTCTGGGAAGTGGACACGCAAGCAGATTTCATGCTCCCAGGCGGCAAGCTCTATGTCTCCGGCGCCGAAAAAATTATTCCCAACATCAAGCGCCTAGTGGACGAAGCGCGCGCGGGACGCGTGCTGCTCATCTCCGACGCCTGCCGTCATTTGCACAATGACCCTGAATTCTCGACCTTCCCGCCGCATTGCATTCGTGGAACCCCGGGCGCCAGGATTATTCCTGAGGGTCTGGCGCAGACTTTCTGCACCGTGCCGAACGACGAAAAATTCCAGCTTCCCCGGGATTTTAAGAAATACCAGCAGATCATCATTGAAAAGCAGACTCTCGACGTTTTCGACAATCCGCATACTGCTGCAATCGTAGATCGCCTCGGCAAAGACGTTGGCTACATTGTCTTCGGCGTTGTCACCGAGTATTGCGTGCGGCTGGCTGCCATGGGATTGCTGACGCGCAGCCACCATGTTTCGCTCGTGAAAGATGCCATTGAAACTCTCAAGCCCGAGGACGGGCAACGCACCATTGCCGAATTGAAAGCCCTCGGCACGCGATTCATCTCCACTGATGATGCTATTGCCCTCGTCCGGGAACTCGCTCCGCAAGGCTCGACCAAGTAGCTTGAACATGTCCGCCGAACACATCGAACAAGCCTGGAGATTGTTGCAGCAGGCTTACCAAGCGCAGATGGAAGGTGAACTCGACCGCGCCGTCGAACTCTACAAGAATTCTCTGGAAATTTATCCCACCGCCGAAGCGCACACCTTCCTCGGCTGGACCTATCACTTCCAGGGCAAAGTGGACGAAGCCATCGCGGAATGCAAGCGCGCCATCGAAGTGAACCCTGAATTTGGAAACCCATACAACGACATCGGCGCCTACCTGATCGCTCTCGGCCGTTTCGACGAAGCCATCCCCTGGCTCGAACGCGCCACCGAGGCGCCGCGATACGATCCCCGCCACTATCCGTATTTCAATCTGGGCCGCGCCTACGCCGCCAAGGGCATGCTCGCGCGCGCCCGCGAATATTTCAACGAAGCCCTGCGCATCGAACCACGCTACACCCTCGCCCGCCAGGCCGTCGAAGGCCTCCGCCGCCTGGTTAACTAGGCTGCGTCCGCCTCCGCCTGCTGTGGCTTCACGAACTTGTCGTAAAGCAGCATCAGAAGAGTCGACAGGATTCCGACTCCGGCAATCACCCACCACATATTCTGCGGCCGGTGCCCCGGGTCGCCCGCATGTTGTAGCAAATACCCGCCCAGCCATCCTGCCAATTTGTAGCCAATCGCAATGGGCAGAAATGCGTAGCCCATGTACAGTCCCTGCTGGCCGGGCGGAGCAATCCGCGAGATGTAATCGTAGTACCGCGAGACTTGCGTGACCTCACCGATGGCCACAAGCACCAGCGCCACCACAAACACTGGCGTCGAGGGATGCAATGCCGGCAGCACCCACGCCAGGCTTGTGATCAGAAATCCCAGTGTCATGGTCGTGAAGGCGGACAATTTTCGCGTCACCACGGCGATGAGTATCTGCAGCGAAATGACTGTGATCGAGTCCACCGAAAGCAGCAGATCGAAATTCGCATTCGCGTCCACGTACCGCAGCAGAAAATTTCCCATGGACACATACTGTTGCCAGAAAATTGCGAAGAATCCGGAAAAAATCAACAAGAAAATTACGAACCGCACGTTTCCCAGCACCACAAACATGTTTTTCAGAGCCCTTCCCGTGCTCTCCACCGCCTTGTCACCGGCGCGTTCGGGTTCCCGGTAGAAAAAGAGCGTCACCCAGAACATCAGAAACACGCTCAGCGCCGCCACGCGAAACACATTCGAAATGCCCCAGCCGAGCTGCTTGCGCACCAGAAACGCGGTCATCGGCCCCAGCATCCCGCCTACATTCACCAGCGTGTAGTAAATCGAAAAGCCGATGGACCGCACGTTTTCGTTCGAAGCTCGCGCCGTCGTTCCCGCCACGCAGGGTTTCACTACTCCCGGCCCGATCGCCGGAATCATCAAAATTCCGAGCACCAGCCACTTGTCCCCCAGCGCGTGCCGCACCGGCGCCATCCACGGCGCAGCCACTGACCCCAGCAGGAAATAGCCGGCCGTCATGATCAGGTAGGCAAACAGCAGCGCCCGCCGGAACGTAAATCGGTCCGCAAGTGTTCCGCCCAGAATGGGCAGGAAAAAAACCACCAGCCCGAATGTCCCCACCAGCGAGCCTGTCAACTGATCAGAAAAATGCAGCTCCTCGCTCAGATACACAGCCAGCACGGCGGTCGATCCGTAATACGCGATACGCTCGAAAATTTCCGTGAAATTGGCGACCCAGAACGATGGTTCAAACCCGGTGCGAATTTCTTCCAAGCGTTGAACGAAGCTCAAGCCCGCACTCCTCACCGCGTACGCACTGCGCGCATTCCCCCCGCGGCCGGCCGCGATTGTATCGGAAGCGCCTTCCCAGCGCAGAGATTTTTCCACCGGGAACGCCACCTTTTTCCTGTCCGTGATAGCATGGTGCGTTTGGCGGAACGCCGCCAGATCATCTGCTCACGATGCCCACCGCAACGATGAAAGCTCTGCGCAAGATGCGCCCCCAGCAAGGAGCGCAAATCGAATCAGTTCCTGTTCCCGCCTATGGCCCAACCGATGTCCTCGTTCGCGTGCGCGCCGCCTCCATCTGCGGCACCGACCTGCACATTTACGGCTGGGATCGCTGGTCGGCCTCGCGCATTCATCCGCCGCTGACGTTCGGCCATGAATTCTGCGGCACACTCGAAAAAGTCGGCGACGAAGTCACCACCGCCCGGCCCGGAGATTTCGTCACCGCCGAAATGCATCTGAATTGCGGCCATTGCCGCCCCTGCCGCATGGGACAGCCGCACGTCTGCCAGAACGTAAAGATTCTGGGCATTGACGCGGACGGCTGCTTCGCCGAATTTGTGCGCATTCCAGCAAAAAATATCTGGAAGGTTGACCCTGCCATTCCCGAGCACTACGCCGCCATCATGGACCCGCTCGGCAACGCCGTTCACTCCGTGCTCGCAGGAGAAATCGCGGGCCTCAATGTTGCAGTTACGGGCGCCGGCCCCATCGGTTTGATGACCGTTGCCGTGGCACGCGCTTCCGGCTGCGCCTCGCTCTTCGTTACCGAAGTCAACGCCCACCGCCGCCAGCTCGCCAAAGAAATGGGCGCCGACCAGGTCTTCGATCCGCAGCAGCCCGACACCGTCAATCGCGTTCTCGAAGCTACCGGCGGGGACGGCGTCGACGTACTGCTCGAAATGAGCGGCAATCCGTCAGCGATTCAGCAGGGATTCCGAATGCTGCGTCCCGGCGGCCGTGCCTCACTGCTAGGCATTCCAAAAGATGTGGTTACGCTCGACTTGGTCAACGACGTCATTTTCAAGGGCGCCACCGTTCAGGGAATTTATGGCCGGCGCATGTTTGAAACCTGGGTGCAGATGACCGAGCTGCTGAAGCATCAAAAACTGAATCTAGAGCCGCTATTTCGCGAACGCATGCCGCTGGAAAAATTTGCCGATGCCTTCACATTGCTCGAAACCGGCCAGGCGGGGAAAATATTGCTCTTACCCAACGGCGCGATGAAATAGCGCGCCGGAAATTTTCTTCCAACTCGAGGAAATCATGACCACACCCGCAATGAGCCACCCCGCGCGCCCGCAGCTCCGCTACCTGCACGACGCGCTTGAGGATCTGAAATCGAAGCACCAGTATTTTCACCTGCGCATTCTCGAAGGCGAGCAGAAGCCGGTGGCGACCTTCGACGGCAAGGAAGTCGTCAACCTCAGCTCCAACAATTACCTCGGCCTCACCACCCATCCCAAGCTCCGCCGTGCGGCCATTGACGCCACCCGCAAATTGGGCGTCGGCTCCGGCGCGGTCCGCACCATCGCCGGCACCATGAAAATTCACATGGACCTGGAAGAGCAGATCGCCCGCTTCAAAAAAGTCGAAGCCTGTGTGGTCTTCCAATCCGGCTTCGCCGCCAATGCCGCGACCGTCTCCGCCATCCTCGGCAAAGATGACTTGATCATTTCCGATGAGTTGAATCACGCCTCTATCATCGATGGCTGCCGCCTCTCGCGCGCCACCATCAAAGTTTTCAAACACAAGGACGTCGCCGATTGCGAGCGCGTGCTGAAGGAAACCGAAAACTGGAACGGAAAAAAGCTCCTGATCACCGACGGCGTCTTCTCCATGGACGGCGACGTCGCCGATCTCCCCGCACTGTGCGACCTGGCCGAAAAATACAACTGCATCATGATGGTGGACGACGCGCACGCCTCCGGAGTTCTCGGCAGCCGCGGTCGCGGCACCATTGACCATCACAATTGCCACGGCCGCGTGGACATCCAAGTGGGCACGCTCAGCAAGGCCGTCGGCTCGCTCGGTGGCTACGTGTGCGGCTCACGCGACCTCATCGAATTCCTCTACCATCGCGCCCGCCCCATCCTTTTTTCCACTTCGCATCCACCTTCGGTAGCCGCCACCTGCCAGGCCGCATTTGACGTGCTCGATTCCGAGACCGGCGAAAAGCTCATCAAGAAGCTTTGGTCCAACACGAAATTCTTCAAGCGCAAACTCAAAAAGCTCGGATTCAACACTGGCAAGAGCGAGACGCCCATCACCCCGATCATGGTCGGCGACGCCGCCAAAGCTTTCGACTTCTCCCGTGAGCTGTTTTCCGAAGGCGTCCTGGCCATAGCCATCGGCTACCCCACCGTCGCCGAAGGCAAGGCGCGCCTGCGCACCATCGTCACCGCCACGCACAAGCGCGCCGATCTCGAGCGCGCTGCCGAAATCATCGAGCGTGTCGGCAAGCGGCTCAGCATCGTCTGACTCGCGCGAGTTCCACCAGGTCGCCGCGCTCAGTACTCGTAGGCCCCACCCACGTACCTGTCTAAGCAATCTCTCCGCGGCCGCCTCGAACTTCGATGTAAACTTGCGGCTCAGGGAGATCATCCATGCGCCGCTTGGGAGCCTTGGGAGCCACTGTCGCTTTACTTTCGCTCGTGATGGCGGGTTGTGGCAAAAATTCTGGCACCGTCGTTGGCGGCGGTAACAAGGCGCGCGTCAGCTTCACCATCCACGATAACGCGCCCCTCGGCGTCACCGTTCTCTCCCTCCAATTCCAGGTGAAGACTGCCTTCCTGCAACCCGGAAACGTCTTGATCTCGCTGCCTGAGACCGTCGAGTTGACGCAACTGCAGACCGACACGGCGTTCATCAGCTCCGTTCAAGTTCCGGTGAACACCTATACCAGCCTGGTCCTCGACATCGAAAATCCCTCGATGACTTTCATCAATAACACCGGCGGGCCGATCACGCCCTTCATGGGGTCCACATGCGCCGCGGGCGCCGTGTGCACCTTTGTGCCGGCCATCACGCAAGGCAACATCGTCACGTTCAACAGCGCCCCGATCTTTCCGTTGGCCCTCACTGTGGCCGAGGAAGTCGGCCTCGAGCTCGACGTTGATCTCGCCGACCTCGTGCGCTCCGATTTCTCGCTCAATTTCTTCAATACGGGAGCAATGAGCCTCACCGAGCTCGCTTCCGTCCAGGGCGCGGCCGAACTTCGCAAGCTGCATCATGCGCTAGGCACGGCGGGAACCGTGGGCGTGAACTCCTTCGCTTTCACCAGCGTCACGGGGATTCCTTTTAATGTCATCGTGGACGGCAACACCAAATTCCTTTTCGGCGCCGCCTGCCCGGCCAACGCCTTCGGCTGTGTCAAGGCCGGTCAAGTTCTCGAACTGGACCTGAGCCTCGAAGGCAACGGAACTCTTCTCGCCAAGGAAGTGGATTTCGAAGCAGACGTAAACGTCGAGGAAATTTCAGGACTGGTGGTCGCTCTTGGCGCCGGCTCGCCGCCCACCAACTTCCAGATGCTGGTGCGCCAGGCCTCTCCGGCAGCTGCCACGGCCGCTGGCACGTTCGACACGATCACCATCGGTGCGGGCACCGCATTCAGCGTGGACAATCATTCCTTCGTCTTACCCGCCGGACTCACCTTCACCACCGCCGCCAATCTCCTGGTCGGCCAGGAAGTGCTCGCAGACGTCACCATCACGCAAGTTCCCGCCGCGGCCATCACCACCAGCACTATCGCGCTGCGTCGCTCGCAAGTCACTGCGCTCGTTTCCACTGCCCCCACTCCCGGCGGCACCACCTTCGTTCTGAACCCGCTGCCCAGCCTGTTCCAGACCGCCGCGCCCACAAACATTTTGTTCTTGGACGTGGACACCACGGCGCAAACCACCTTCGAATTCTTCACTCCCAACACGATTTCCGGCGTAACCCTCGGCGGCAACGTCTCCGTCGGCGGCTTCCTGTTCCCGACCGGCGGTGCAAACACCGCAACCATCGCCGCAGACGAGGTCCGCTCCCAGCCCATCCCCGGCCCCTGATCCTTCGCATTGCCCTGCCGCGCGCGTTCACGTGTAGTCGCACGCAAAAACAAAAGCGGCACGCGAGTCCGCCATCTTCGCCGGCCCGCGAGCCGCTCAATCTTTTCTACGAATCTCTTCGTTCAGCTCAGAACATGAATTTCACTGCGAACTGGATGCTCCTCTGTCCGCCCCCGCCCAGGACAGGGTTGCCTATGCCTACGTCATTCGTCGCCGTAATAGGAATGAACCCCACGCTGCGCCCCGTAACTGGGTCAACCCCTGTCGGAAAAGCGGCGCTGCGATTTGGGGCCATGTCCGCGAAAAACGCAGGCATCAATGGGTTGGCGTAGTTCGGATGATTGGCTAAATTGAAGAAATCCGCGCGAAATAGGACTTTCCAGCGCTCATTGATGCTCGTCAATTTCGAAACCGTAAAATCCAAATTGCGATAATCCGGCCCCAGCAATGCGTTGCGTCCCAGATTTCCAAAGTGCCGCCCTACCGAAAGCTTTCCAGTAGGAACCTTTGTTACGGGATCAACCAGCGGCGTCCCCGGAGTGGCGCAGGAATCCGCGAAACCATCCTGAAACGAGCCAGCCCAACTAAAGTCACAGGGAACCGCGAATGAATTACCGTTCAGAAACTGCGCGGGGTTGCTGCGGTTGTACTGGATTGGCCCAACCACATCGGGCCTGTCGAAGAATTCGCCGCTTCCGCTATAGTCGTCGACGGCATTGTTGTTGATACTGAATGGGTGTCCGCTCATCAGCGTAAGGATACCGCTGACGGACCAGCCCGCGCCCATCCTTCCCAGCGCCTCCCATTTGGGAAATTCATACGTTGACGCCCACACGAATCGCTGGCGAACATCAAAGTTCGACGGCCCTTTGTCGAGTGCCGGCCGGGTGTTGTCGTTCGGCATCGATGCATTGGGCACGTAATCCTGGCTGTCGCTCGCTGTATCAATGGAATGGGACCAGGTGTAGGTAATCGCGTGCGTAAAGCCGTGCCAGTTCCGTTGCGTCAAAGATACCTGTAGGGAGTTGTAGTTCGACGTAGCCGAGGATTCGAGTTGGTTCACGATAAAAGGCGGGAAGGGCTCCAGCGCGCTCATATTTGTCGTGAAGCCTTGCACCGGAGCGCCGGGGCACTGTGCTGCCCCACGAGCATTCGGGTCCGCGGTCGTCCCGCAGAATGAGTCAATGGCTGTAATCTGAGCCTGCGTCGGTTGGTTGATGTCGCGGATACGCAGGAGTTTTCGTCCCCCGGATCCCACGTATCCAACCTGCAGGACCGTGTCGCGGAAGAGTTCTTGCTGAACGTTCAGGTTGTAATTGTAAACATACGGCGTCCGCAAGTTTTTCTGTACCGACGAAACATCGCCGGTTGCGTCCCTCACAAAGATGGGTTGGTCTGGGACAATCGGCACCGGCATCTTTGGGGGCTTCAGCAGGACCTCGGCCGTTGCGCCACCCACCGGGTTGTACGCCAGGCCGGCATTGAACGTGTTCAGGTAGATCTGGCCTGTAAAAGCATCCTGAGAATAATCGTCATAAAAAACGCCGAACCCCGTGCGGATTACCGTCTTGCCTTTGCCGAACGGATCCCAGGCAACGCTCAGACGTGGTGCAAAATTATTCAGGTCCTTGTTGTACAGCGGATCCCTGGGGATCAGCCCAAACTGCGGCTGCGTCGGATCATAAGCGGTGAGCAACTTGTTGTCCTCGTAAATCACGCCGAAATAATCCCACCGCAGGCCCAGGTTTACCGTCAAACGGCTGGTGAAGTGCCAGGAGTCTTGCACGTAAAGACCATGATTGTTCTGCCGCGCTTTGCGATTCGTATCTCCCACAATCTGGCGGCTGGAAAAGAGCACCGTGCTTGCCGGAGTCCCCGACAAAAAGTCGGATAGTTGGTTGAATACCAGGACGCCCCGGGCGCTGAAGTCGTTGAATGAATCCACCGCTGTTCGGCGGAATTCATACCCGAACTTCAAGTCGTGTTTCCCCATTTTCCAGGAATAGTTGTCAAATGCTTGCCAGTTCGTGTCCACGCGGTTGCGCGGATTTGAAAACGGTGAAGAACCCAGAAACGAAAGCTGGCCGAAGCGAATCGTGGGCAGCCCGAAATCCTGCGGATTCGTGATACCGGTATTCATGTGCAATGTCGTTTCCGGATTTCCGAACACGCTGGCATCGTCGGGAAAGAACCCGTTGCGGTACCGGTTCCATCCGAACCGCGCTTCGTTCACCTGCATGGGCGAGACAGTCGTGACAAAGCTAATAGAGACAAGCTGGGTGCGGATGGGCGATCGGGTATTGGTTCCTGGCAGGTTGTTGCCGCCGGCCAGCCCCAGCGGGAAACTCTGATTGCTGTTGCCGAAGAAGTAGCGGCCGCTCAGTTGATTCTTCGAACTGAAGCTGTGATCAATCTTCACAATCATACTGTCCAAGTTGTTGGTGATGGGGTCCGGATCAGCCGAATTGGCAGCGCCGACAGCGCCGGCGACGTTTGGCAATGGCCAGACGTTTTTTCCGCCGGAGCAATGACCATTCGTATTACATAGATTGAAGAGATTCAGGATGACTGGATTGACAACCGCAGCGTTCCCCTGCACGCACGCAATGATGGTCGTGTTGCACTGCGTGGGGTCGCCGCCGAGGGCCATGATGGCTTTCTTGAAATCCGTCGACGCGGTTACGTTTGGATCTGCGCTGTTCAGCGTCGGTACGACATTTTGCGAAGTGATTGCCAGTCCTTCCCGCTGTCCCTCATATGCACCGTAGAAAAACGTCTTGTCCTTAACGATCGGTCCGCCGAGGGAGCCTCCGAACTGGTTGTTGCGAAACGCATCTTTCGGTAGGTTCGCAAAATTGAAAGCGTTTCTCGCATTTAGAACACTATTGCGGAAGTACTCGTACGCGCTCCCGTGCAGCTGGTTCGTACCGCTCTTGGTCACGATGCTGACCACGGCTCCGGAGTTCCGCCCGTATTCCGCCTCAAAATTCGACAGCACCCTCAGCTCAGCTATCGCTTCCAATGGCAACACGGTTCCCGGCGCCCCGAACACCCCGCCCTGATTGATGGCCGGGTCGTTCCGGTATCCGTCGTTCATATCCGTTCCATCCAGCAAGAAATTGTCTGCACGACCGCGACTTCCGTTCACACTGAACAGACCGAAGGAGCCTGGCGAATCTCCGGCACCGTTCGGTTCACCTGCCGCTCCTGGAACCATGATCAGGAGCCTTGTGTAGTCGCGCCCGTTGATTGGCAGGTCCTCCACCTGCTTGGTCTCAAATGTCCCACCGAGCGTGTCGGAAGTCGTCTCTATTTGAGGTAGCGTCTCGCCCTGCACAATAATTTGGGACGTCACCGCACCCGGCTTCAAGCTCACATCCACGCGGCGCTCCGCTGCCAAATCCACTCTCACTCCCTTGGTCACTGACTTCTGAAACCCCTGCATCTCAACAATCACGTCGTACACTCCGATGGGCAGCTCAGGCAGCAGGTAGCCACCGTCGCTCGTGGTGTTGGTCGTGCGGTCCACGCCGGTGTCCACACTATGGCCGGTCACCGTGGCATTGTTGATGGACGCGCCGCTGGTGTCCGTCACCGTGCCCAGGATGGACCCGCGAAACGTCTGCGCCGAAGCCGTTCCCGTCGCCATCGCCAGCGCCAAAAGCACCGCGCAAACCACCGCCAGCCGCAGACACCACCGCCTGGAATTCACCATGTTTTTCTCCTGTGATTGCTTATAAACCCTTGCAGGCAGAATCAGCCCCTCGCATTTCCCGATGCGGCCGATAAACCCCGCGGACGACGCACCCTGCGCCACCCGTCACCCCCGAAATCGCCTACAGCTATATTCCTCAGAGGGTTATCGAGTCAAGCGAACTTTCCCCTCGGCCAGACGCTGAAGCACTTGATTGTCGGCCAGTCGGTAGATCTCGACACCATGCTGGATCTCGCCATTCAAGTGGCCGACGCGCTGGATGCCGCGCACAGCGAAGGCATCGTTCACCGCGACATCAAGCCCGCCAACATTTTCATCACCAAGCGCGGCCACGCCAAAATTCTCGACTTCGACCTGGCCAAAGTGGCCAGCGCCAGGGTGGCCACCGGCACCCTCCGGCCGCATCTTCGATTTCTCCTGGTCCCGCGACGGCAAGCAGTTGCTCCTGGCCAAAGGGGAACAGTCCAGCGATGTCACCCTCATCAGCAACTTCCGCTAACTCCACCAGTAAGGACTTGACGCATTTAATTTCGGGTGTTAAATGACTGTCGATGCCGCCGCGTCAGGCCCATATCCAACTCCCGAGACCATGAACAGCGCCCTTCCTCAAGCCCCAGTCACCTGGCCTGACGTCGAACACGGAGAACAAGATGATCCCTTTCCGCAAACTTTTCCATTCGAGTGATTTCTTTCTTGGTCTCCGCCAAACACTAGCTGACCATCTGCGCGCCATCCTCGCTCCCGGGAATCTCGCAATCATCGCCGCCGTAGCGATCAGCTACGTCATTTTCGGCAAGCTCGGACTGCTGTTGGCCATTCCCAGCCCTGGTTCGGCTGCGCTTTGGCTTCCCTCAGGAATCTGTTTGGCGGCGGTTCTCTTGCGCGGCAATCGCGTGTGGCCGGGAATATATCTCGGAGAATTTCTACTGGGCCTTACCCTCGGAGGGTCCATTCCAAGATTAGTGGTCATTGCTGCTGTCAACACTTTGGAGCCTCTATTAGCCGCCTATCTCGTCAACAAAATTGCGCACGGCATCAATGCCTTCTTTAAGCCCGGCGATTTTTTGCGCTTTGCCTTTTTTGGGGCCACCCTACCGGCAGCCCTTTGCGCCACCATCGGAGTTCATTTCTTGTACCGAGGTGGTTTCTCCAGTTGGCATGATTTCTTGCTGGCGTGGTCGGTCTGGTGGGTTGGAGATGTGCTGGGGACGATTATTGCTACTCCGTTCCTGGTGCTTTTGTTTGGACGCAGGCATCACTCCTTGAGTCTGGCGGAACAGATGGAATTGACGGTCTTGCTGACTGGCCTAAGCGTGGTTTGCCTTTTGATTTTTGGCCCTCACACGCTGACCTGGATTCCAAGAAGCGGCCTGATTTATCTCTGTGCCCCTTTCCTGGTTTGGTCCGCCTTGCGCTTTTGTCCTCTCGAAGCCGCGGGAGCCACACTCATCGTAAGCGGATTTGCCTTGTGGGGCTCTGTCAACGGATTCGGGCCCTATGGGAACACAACTACCGCGTCGTTCTTCATCGCTGGCTATCTGGCTGTCACTGGCGCGACCACCATGGCCATTGCCGCAGCCAGTGCTGAACAGAAAAGAGAAACCGAAGATGTCCTGGGCATGTACCATCTCCTCAAAGAAGTAAAAGATGGCGAAGTACGCGCGCTTCAAGGTACTCTTGACGCTTTTCGGAGCCGGTTGGCGAAGCACGGACTCGATCAAACCGAGGGGCGCGTCTGAAGGTGCTGGCAACTGCGGCCGTATCCCTGTAAATTGAAGAGTTGGGTTTCATGGCATCGAATGTTGGTGGTAAACCTCAAAGGAGTCACACATGATCATCGGTGAAAGGTTGCGGTCTTTGCGCGAAGAGAAGAAGCTCTCGCAGGGAGACATCGAGAAGCGAACCGGGCTGCTGCGCTGCTATATTTCCCGCGTCGAAAACGGCCATACCGTTCCGGCCATCGAGACGCTGGAGAAGTTGGCGCGCGCCATGGAAATTCCTCTGTATCAGCTCTTCTATGATGGCGAGGAACCTCCCAAGTTGTCGAATCTCCCCAAGCGCAAGCATGCCGACGACGCCGCCTGGGGCAGTTCCGGCAAAGATGCTCGCATCCTGCATAACTTCCGCCGGCTCCTGAAGCGCGCCAGCGAGAGCGACCGCAAGCTGCTTCTCTTCATGGCCCAGAAAATGGCCCGGCCCATGAATCGCACGGCCAAAGCCTAGCGAGTCATCAAGCGCAGGTGTAGCCACGCCCATCGCCGGAGGCACGCTGTGTGCCTCCGGTGGCACAGGCACTCCTGCCTGTGTTCTTCCGCTCGCAAGCTTGGATTGTCGTCACCGCTGCCCCGTGCGCCGCGCTGTGCGAATGCCCCGCTTCTCGCCTCTGATTCTTCTCTGAAATTTCAAATTTGAAATTCTCTTTCGCTCTGCAAACACCCCCCGCCACCAAACCGATCCCCAATGGACAAGCCTAAGAACTGCCCCAAGCCTCAGGGCAGCTTGAGCTTTGCGACGTTGTCCTCGGCCTCGTACAGCGCTGTCGTCACGGTCACGGGAAAGCGCACGCTGCCAAGAGTCACATTTTTCCTCATAATCGTGGTATCTCGCGCAGCATTGCTAGGAACCACCGTGCCGCTTCCTTCCCGAACGTGGCCGAACAGCACTCGAAACGGAAATGGCTTGTGATCGCTGCTGCGCACGAACACGCCGGTGAACTCCACGTATGCCGAATCCGCGGCGATATCGTCGGCTGTAAAATGGATCGCCGTTCCTGCCCCATCCGGCTGCTTGAAACGAGAGACGGAAACCTCCACCTCTGACTTCATCTCTGTAATCATCCCGTCACCCAAACCCGTAAAGCGCGCTTTGACCGCCGCGGTTGGAAACGACTCGAACTTGTACATCATCCCGGTCTGCCCCTGCAGCTTTACTTGGCCATCTCGAATCGGCAGCATGGTGGCATCGAAGGTGAAACCTTGCCCGGACGTGGTGGTCATCACCTGCCGCCCGTTGGCGCTCGAAGAGATCGAGCAATCCAGCCAGGAACTGCCGTTGAAAACCAGCGGCGGGTACTGGCGTTCGTTTTTCCAGGAGTCGCTCGTCTCCTGAGCCAATGGATTCGGAGAATTCGACCGGCCAAACGAACCCAACGAAACGACCAGAGCGGCAGCCGCCAAATAAATGGCCAAATTTCCCCGGTTTCGGAAGTCCGCGCTATTCATTGGAATCCTCCTCCACGCAATCCTGGGTCCCTGTCAGAACCGTTGACTCGCCGATTGTCTCAGAACAAATCTGTTACTCGCTCAGAGATTCTGTGTGGTGGCACGTATTTCTCGTCAGGGCACGACTGAACTTGTCCCGAGCGTAGCCGAGGGAGTCGTGTCGTTACGATCAGGAATGCCGTGCGGCTCCAGCCGCTGGGGTGCAACTTCCCAATTCACCGTGCTGCCATTTAATTCCGCGGGTTCTTGGTGAGGATACAAGAATCTTTGTGAGTCGCGGTTTTTTATCCTGAGCAGCGCCGAAGGGCAACCGCGACATATGTCCGGCAAGAAGTAAAGGGCTTTCGCGGCTTCTGCGTCCCGACTTTTGTGGCACAGACTTCACGGGTTGCGGAAAAATGCAGAAAGACTTTCCTCAGGGGCTGAAGCCCGATGCAAGCAAAGCGGTTATGTCGGAGCTAAAGCTCCGACCCCCTGAGGGAACGACCTTTTCCGCAACCAGTTCAGTCCGTGTTCTTCCGCCCAGATGCCTCGATGATCGCCACCGCTGCCTCCGTACTCCGCGCGGTACAATGCCCAATCACCGCCCAGCGCCGGAGGCGCGGCACGCTCCACTTCTTACCGTTGACTCTTCCCTGAAATTTCAAATTTCCAATTTGAAATTCGTTTTCACTCTTCAAACGCCCGCCCCGCGCCAACCAATGCTTACCGTTGGACCACTGCATCCCATTTTCTTATGCGCATGCGCCACCCTCCCCGCTCGATTCCAACAAGCCCAGCCGAACAATCGCCGGCTTTGTTTCATGGAATGAAGCAGGGTTCCCCGAATTCATTCAGGAAAGCTTTTGTCCATCTCCGAGTGGCCTATGGGCGCAGCAGCGTGATCGCCACCTCGCTCACGAACAACTCTCTACATCAGCGGTGAAGCCGTCTGCTTTGCAATATGTCTCACCGGTGATCGCGATCCTGATCGTGGTCATGGTCATCCCAATCATGATCCGTATGCCAGCGATGCTCGTGTTCATCCCACCACCGGTGGTTGACTTTCCAGCAGTGCTCACGCAATTCGTGCAACTCCCTGCGCCGGTGCTCCGCCTGCTCGCTCCGGTAGCCGTGATGCTCGATAGCTTCGTGCAGTCTGTGATCGGCTTTGGCGATGCGCCTTTGGCAGTCGTCATCCGCGCGCAGGCGCGGCGCGCCCAGGAACATCAGAAAACCGGCCAATGCCGCGGCAGCGAGCACGGCTCTTCGAAAGAACGAGTTCTGCAAATGTCTCATGAGCATTACGTTCTCCTTTCAGTTTGAACATGCAAATTCAGTCCCAGGACGCTTCCTGCCGGACCCCTGCTCGTCGAAGGAACCTCGAGTCATGGTAGAAGTTCCTGCTGGGTCAGTCAATCGGCATGGTGATTTGGACTGCCAGTGGCGCTGCCTGGCGCGCCTATTGCGTCCCGATGGTTTGTATCCGGAAGCCCCTGAAGTTCCTCCGACCCACCCGCGCGAAGCAATCCTCACCTTTAACCCACTCCTCCTTCCATGATGGTGGGTCAGCTGGAAGTCATAGCAGTTGCTCGCGCACCACTTTTGTCATGCACAAGGCGCGGTCGACTGCTCACGTAGACTAATTCCAGCGCAATCCAGCTCAGGCCCGCTTGTTGACTTGCCTCCGACCCCAACCTAATATGTGCGCCGGATGGCCGAATTCCCATCACTCATCGGACAAACTTTCTCGCACTACCATATTCTCGAGCGGCTCGGTGGCGGCGGCATGGGTGTCGTCTACAAAGCCCGCGACGCGCGTTTGGACCGCTTTGTCGCCTTGAAATTCTTGCCCCAGGACTTGGCCAATGACACTCCGGCCCTCGAAAGATTCCGGCGTGAAGCCAAAGCCGCATCTGCCCTGAACCATCCCAACATCTGCACAATTCACGACATCGGCGAGCAGAACGGCATGGCCTTCATCGTCATGGAATTGCTGGAAGGCATGACCCTGAAGCATCGCATCGCCGGGCGTCCCATGGATTTGGCAACCCTTCTCTCCGTGGGCATCGGGGTTGCCGACGCTCTCGATGCGGCCCATGTGGCCGGAATCGTCCATCGTGACATCAAGCCGGCGAACATTTTCCTGACCCAGCGTGGCCACCCCAAGATTCTCGATTTTGGCCTGGCCAAGGTTTCCAGCCCTGCAGAACCCTCCAGGCACGCCGGCAACAGCGAGGCAATGACGGAACTCATTGACCAACAACACCTGACAAGTCCAGGCACGTCGCTTGGGACAGTTGCTTATATGTCGCCAGAGCAGGTGAGAGGCGAAGGATTGGACACGCGTACCGATCTGTTTTCCTTCGGAATCGTGCTCTACCAAATGGCGACGGGAACGCTGCCGTTCCGGGGCAGCACTCCCGGCACGATCTTCGACTCGATTTTGAATCGCGCCAGTACCCCTGCGATACGATTAAATCCGGATATTCCGGTCGGCTTGGACCAGGTAATTAACAAGGCCTTGGAGAAGGACCGCATCCTTCGCTACCAGAGCGCTTCGGAGATGCGCGCCGATCTCCAGCGCGTCCGCAGGGATTCAGAATCGGGCAAGAGGCCATCAGTAGACGAACGCAATGGAAGTAAACCTGCTGCGGCCGTGAAGACCGTGAATCAGTTGGTGGGGCAACGCTTCGCTCTCTCCGAACGCGTTTGCCGCAAGCTCAATCGAGCCACCCTCGACCCTCGCGTCATCGGCGATCATTTGCACTATATGGACAACCAGGTGCGCTCGGACGTGCTGGTCTTCTTTCTTCCGGGACTGGGCCTTGATGAGCGGGAATTTGAAGCCATTCTGAAATGCTTGCCCTATCGCGGGCTCAGTCCCACGCCCTACGGCTGCGAGCCGGATCGCCGAGAACGCGTTTCCTTGCCCCTCGCGGATCACGTCACCGTCCTGCGCGAGTGGCTCCGCGATGCAACGCAACGTCTTCAGCCCTCCATCGTCGTCATGGTTGGTTTTGCTCTTGGCGCCGACATGGGATTTCAAATGCTGCTCGCTCCAACGGGTGAAACTCCGCCAAAGGTTGACGCATTCCTTTCCCTTGAGTGCAATTTGAGCGTGGAAACCTGCTTCGGGTCGCGTTTACTGGCGGATATCAAACCCGACCGCCCCGACACGTGGATTGTTGATCTGAAACGTTGCGGGGACACCGTCGCTTCACTCGATGAGTGGCTTACCATTCATGAGTACCTGGTGAAGGTGCTGCGAAAATTCCAGGGCGATGTGGGCGTACTGCAGCGCGCCGCCTCCGATCTCGTCCGTCCTTTCAGTGCGGAGCCTGGATTTGACGTTTTCGCGCGATGGTTCAGGGCTGCACGCGAACGCGTGCCTTCGCTTCGGCTGGTGTTCTGTGACCTTGCCAGCACGCGAGCCGCACTTGCCCACCTGAAACTCGAAAACCTCGACCGCGACATCCTCGCCGGGGAATTCTCCGAGGGCCAGATCGTCGTGTGGCCGAAAACGGATCACTTCGGCTTGCTGGCCCCCGAACAAATCTTGCGTCAACTTGAAGAGCTTGTTGCAGACGTTCACAAACGCCGAAACCTCCCCCCACATCCACGCTGACCCGATGTCGACTCGGGTAGCGCAGGCACTCCTGCCTGTGTTCTTCCGCTCACGCACTTTGATTTTCGCCACCGCTGCCCCCGTACTCCGCCCTGGTCCGCATTCATTGCCCTCCCCGGCCTCTGCGTCTCTGTCGCAGATCACGAGCCCTGCCGAGGGGCGGTGAATCGTCCCTATGCTTTGAATTCCCAAATTCCCATTTTGGAATTACCACCGTCCAGCAATTTAACCTTGACAACATAGTAACTACCATGATAGCATCGGCGCGGCATGATGGATCGCTCCAACCCGGCAAAGCACCCCTTGGCTAATCGGTTTCGCCCTCCGCCGCTGGGAATTCTACTCGGTACACCGATTAATAGAAATCGCCCTAACCCCTCTCCCTTCAACCACTTAATTTTTTCTACTCGGTACAAAAAGCCCCCCTCCCCCCGGGTACTAACTTATAACCTTCCATTCGCCTTTTCTTCTCCGGCGAAAGCGCCGACCCGACAAGGGGCGGTGTCCCGAAGCGCCTCACAGCGAGGGATCTGCTTCTTAGCCTTTGCCATCCGACAAGGATGGCTCTCCAGAAGCGGGGTACAACGAGGGAACTGCCTCTTGGTTTTGCCATGCCGTCACGCCGGCGGAATCGAAGGGGTTTCAACCCCTGAGGTCCCGGGGGCTTGATATACTCCCGAATTCCGACTCTGGGAGCCACCGGACCATCCCAATGCCCGCCAAAGAACCCAAGCGCCTCTTCCTCATTGACGCCATGGGCTACATCTTCCGCGCCTTCTACGCTCCCATGCCCATGCGCCTGCGTAGCGCTTCCGGCGTTCCCACCAATGTCCCCTACCTCTTCGCCAATATGATTCGCAAACTGGTTAAAGACTGGAAGCCGGACTACCTCGGCGTGGCCTACGACGTCGCCGCTCCCACCTTCCGCGACAAGCTCTTTGCCGATTACAAAGCGCAGCGCCCGCCCATGCCCGAAGATCTCGCCGCGCAACTCCCCTACGTCCGCCGCTACTGCGAAGCTATGCGCCTGCCCATTCTCGAGTACCCGGGCTACGAAGCGGACGACGTCATCGGCTCGCTCGCGCGCCAGGCCACCAAGAAAAATCTCGAAGTCTTCATCGTCACCAGCGACAAAGATCTGATGCAACTGGTCACCCCGCACGTCCGCGTTCTCAACCCCGCCAAGGGCGACCTGGTCATCGACGAAAAAAAAGTCGAAGAAATCATGGGCGTCCCCCCGAAAAAAGTTCCAGACGTCATGGCCCTGATGGGCGATTCCATTGACAACATTCCCGGCGCGCGCGACCCCAACGAAAAGCCCGCTCCCGGCGAGCGCCGCAAACCCGGCATCGGTGAAGTGGGCGCCCGGCAATTGATCCAGGAATTCGGCAGCGCCGAGGAGGTGCTGAAGCAAGCCGCCAAAGTGAAGCGCGCCAGTTACCGTGAAGCGCTCGAAAAAAATGCCCAGTACGTCCGGCTCAGCAAGCAGCTCGCGACCATTCCCACCGACGCGCCCGTCCCGCTCGACCTCGACAAGCTGATCATGGAAGAGCCGGACCTCTCGGTCCTCCGCGAACTCTATGCCGAGCTCGGTTTCACTTCCTTGCTGAAAGATCTCGCGCCCGCACCTGAAAGCGCCGACAAAACCGATTACCAGGCTCTTAATTCGCCCGCCGACTTGCGCGACTACCTCAAACAAATTCCGCGCGGCCAGGAAGCCGCCGCCTGGCTTGCGCTCGATGTCGAGGATCCCGACGAGGAGGGATTCGGTACACAGGTTCTCGCCGTGGAAGTCTCCACCAAGCCTTCCACCGCGCGCACCGCCGCGAACGATGTCGAAAACAAGTCTCTCGCGGCCATGAAAGACTGGCTCTCAAGCGCCGGCCACCCGAAAATTGTTCATGATCCCAAGTTGTTCCATCTCCTCGCCGTCCCTGATGCACCTGGCGACACCAAAGCAGTCGCGGGAATCCGCCACGCCACCATGCTGTATTCTTACCTGCTGCGGCCCACCACCGCGAACCACGCTTTCGCGGAAGTTGTCCTGCGCCATCTGAATCGCACGCTCTCCGGCGCGCCCGGCGAGCGCGCCGATTTTCTCCTGCGCCTCGCCCCGGCCCTCCGCGCCGAAGTAGAAAAACAGGATCTCGCCGGCGTATACGAAAAAATAGACCTGCCCCTCGCGCCTGTCCTGGCACGCATGGAAGCTGCCGGTGTGCTCGTGGATCCGAAAGAACTCGACAAGATTTCTTCGAGGATGCAGAAGGAAATCGCCAGCCTGGAAAAAAGCATCTACAAACTGGCCGGCGTCGAATTCAATCCCAACTCCCCGCAACAACTGGCCGAAATTCTCTTCGACAAACTGAATCTGCAACCGCCCCGGCGGAGCCGCGCCAAGGCGCGCTCCACCGCCGCTGACGTCCTCGAAGAGCTCGCCCTGGTCCACGAGCTGCCGAAAAAAGTCCTCGAATACCGCGAACTTTCCAAATTGAAATCCACCTACGCCGACGTGCTTCCGCGCCTGATTCATCCTTCCACGGGACGCCTGCACACGCGCTTCAGCCAGACCGGCACCGCCACCGGCCGCCTCAGCTCCTCGAATCCCAATCTGCAGAACATTCCCGTGCGCTCGGAACTCGGCCGCGAAATTCGCGCCGCCTTCGTCGCCGCGCGTGGCATGGTGCTCCTCTCCGCGGACTATTCCCAGATCGAGCTGCGCATCCTCGCGCACCTCTCGCAGGATCCCGTGCTCACCGAAGCCTTCCGCCGTGGCGAAGATATTCACTCGCGCACGGCCCAGGAAGTATTCAATGTCGCGCCCTTCGCGCAAACTGCCGAGCACCGCCGCGTCGCCAAAGTCATCAACTTCGGAGTGATTTACGGACTCTCCGCCTTCGGCCTGGCCCAGCAGCTCGGCATTGACACCAAGGAAGCCGCGAAATTCATCGCCGCCTATTTCGAGCGCTACAGCGGCGTAAAGAAATACCTGGACGCGCAAATCGGCGAAACACGCAAGGCCGGCTTCACCAAAACGCTCTTCGGCCGCATCCGCCAGATTCCGGAAATCAACTCCCCGCAACCCAACATGCGCAGCTTTGCTGAACGCACCGCCATGAACACTCCCATGCAGGGCACCGCCGCGGATCTCATCAAGCTGGCCATGATCGAGCTCGACGCTCGCCTCGCCGCCGGCTTCGAATCCAAAATGATTCTCCAGGTGCACGACGAGTTGCTGTTCGAAGCCCCGCAGAAAGAATTGCCCAAGCTAACCAAGCTCGTGAAAGAGGTCATGGAAGGAGTCCACAAACTCAACGTTCCGCTGGTGGTGGACACCAAGGCCGGCGCGAACTGGCGGGACATGAAATGATGACCGCGCCATGTGTTAATCTTTTTTCGCATGCAACCGGAATTTTGACGAGGTGAACGATGGACCATCCTGAGGGATTTCTGAAACTGGTGAAGGACGCGAAAACGCGCGTCAAGGAAGAAGACTACCGCGCCATCAAGAAAAAACTCGACGCCGGCGAAAAGCTCATCATCGTGGACACCCGCGAGGATAATGAGTGGGCCCGCGGCCACATTCCCGGCGCCCTGCACCTGGGCAAAGGCGTCATCGAGCGCGACATCGAGAAAGCCATTCCCGACAAAGACGCCCCCATCGTCCTCTACTGCGGCGGAGGCTACCGTTCCGCTCTCGCTGCGGACAACCTGCAGAAGATGGGTTACCGCAACGTGGTTTCCATGGACGGCGGCTGGCGTGGTTGGACGGAATCCGGCTATTCCGTGGTGAAGGATTAGGAGTCTGCGGATGCGGCGGGACGAGGCGCGGTTATTTCGTGGTCAGCGGTGGGAAGTTGGCTGGGGCGGTTGGACTCGAACCAACACCGTCCTCATTAACAGTGAGGTGTCCTACCAATTGGACCACGCCCCAAACCTGCGCCGCCATCGGCCTTCGCTCGGACGCGCGACTGACGGAAAGTTTAGCGCACATTCGGCTCGCGGGGAGTTCGGTGTTTGAGGAGGATCTGCTGGCGCTTCTGTCGTAAGGGGTGACACACCCCCGCCGTGTAAATCAGAGGGGTAGGTGATTATTAAAGCGGCGGTAGGTGGCCGGGGGAAGGAAGCCGGCCCAGCCCTCAATCCCCGAAGGGATCCTCGGCTTTCCTCCCCCTGACACTGAGGATACAGGGCACGCTGGAAACCAAAGCTACATGGCTGATAACAAAGGACATACCTTTTCTTCGCCAAGTAAAAAATCCTACCAGCCAGTAAAAATTCCGATGTGGGAATCCCGGACCCTTTCGCAAGCGCTTCGCCCGTGTTCGATTCTTGACCGTTCCGCGCTGCCTTGCTATCGTGGAAGGTTACGCTGGGCTTATTTTACCCATTCTGTGCCGAGCCCGGCTGTGGAAGGACTCTCGCAGCCTCTAATGGGACTGAAGAAAATCGTCATCCGGGGCGCCCGGCAGCACAACCTGAAGAACATCACCCTGGAAATCCCCAGGAACTCGCTGACCGTCATCACCGGTTTGTCGGGGTCCGGTAAATCCTCGCTGGCCTTCGATACGCTCTATGCCGAAGGCCAGCGCCGCTACGTGGAATCCCTCTCGGCCTATGCTCGGCAGTTCCTCGACCAGATGGAGCGCCCCGACGTGGACTCCGTCGAGGGCCTTTCCCCATCCATCGCCATCGAGCAGAAGACCACCACGCGTTCGCCGCGATCCACCGTCGGTACCATCACGGAAATCTACGACTACCTCCGCGTGGTCTACAGCGCCATCGGCACGCCGCACTGCCCCAAGTGCGGCAAGCCCATCACTCGGCAGTCCACCGAGCAGATCGTCCAGGCTGTGCTGATGCGCAAGCCGGACGACCGCGTCATGGTGCTCGCTCCGGTTGTGCGCGGCCGCAAAGGCGAGTACAAAAAGGATCTCGAAAAGTACGCCAAGGAAGGGTACGTGCGCGCTCGTGTGGACGGCGAGCTCGTGAATCTGGACGAACCCGTTCCGCTGGACCGCCGGAAAAATCACACCATCGAAATAGTGGTGGATCGGCTGCTGCTGAAAAACGGCATCGCTCAGCGCCTTGAACAATCCATCGAAACCGCGCTGAAACTTACCGGTGGGCTGGTCACCATTGCCGTGGTCGGCGGCGAAGACCATGTGTACTCCGAAAAGTTGGCTTGCCCGGACTGCGGAATCTCCGTCCCGCAACTCGAGCCGCGATCCTTCAGCTTCAATTCCCCTTATGGAGCCTGTCCCGAGTGCCATGGACTTGGATCGAAATTCGACTTCGATCCCGCGAAGATAATCGTGGACTGGTCGAAACCGCTTTTCGAAGGCGGCCTGGGCCCCGGTTCGGGATCCACATTTTTACAGCGCACTTTGCAGCTCGCTGCCGTAGCCCACGGCTTCGACTTGAACACACCCTTCAATAAATTTCCGCGCCCGATCCAAAACCTGCTGCTGCACGGAAATCCTGAAAATGGCGGCTCGACCAAGGGTCTGAATTTCCAGGGAATCCTCGCGCACCTGGAGAGCAACCTCGACGAATCGAAGTCTGACAACTACCGTGATTGGCTGACGCAGTACATGTCGCCCACACCGTGCACCGCTTGCCACGAGCGGCGTCTGCGCCCGGAAAGCCTGGCGGTGAAAATCGCCGGATACTCCATCGCAGATTTCACAGCACTCCCGCTGATCGGGGCACGCGCTGCCGTGGATAAAATGCGCGCCCAACTCACTCTGCGACAGCGGAAAATTGCCGGTCGCCCACTGGCAGAAATCGCCGAGCGTGTTGATTTCCTGCTGGCCGTTGGGTTGAGTTATCTCACCCTCGATCGTTCCGCGGCCACCCTTTCTGGCGGCGAGGCCCAGCGCATCCGCCTGGCAACCCAAATTGGTTCGCGCCTGCGCGGCGTGTTGTACGTGCTCGACGAGCCGTCCATCGGCCTCCATGCGCGCGACAACGGCAAGCTGCTCTCCACTCTCGAAACTTTGCGCGACCTTGGGAACACCGTGCTGGTCGTGGAGCACGACGAAGAAACGATTCGTCGCGCCAATTTTGTCGTGGACCTAGGCCCCGGCGCTGGGAAAGCCGGCGGCTATTTGGTGGCCGTCGGTGCGCCGGAAGAAATTGCCGCGAATCCGGTATCTCTCACAGGGAAATATTTGTCGGGTCAGGTGAAGATCCCTGTCCCAGACCAGCGGCGGAGCCCAAATGGAAAATCTATCGCCATTCTGGGTGCGCACGGTCACAACCTGAAGAATATTGACGTGAACATCCCGCTCGGAATGCTCACCGTCGTTACCGGTGTCTCGGGCTCGGGAAAATCAACTCTGGTGAACGATATTCTGTACCGCGCCCTGGCGGCGAGACTCTACCGCTCCATGGAAACCCCCGGCGCCCATCGCGCCATCGAAGGCATGGAGCATCTCGACAAAGTCGTCCAAATTGACCAAGCCCCGATCGGCCGCACGCCGCGTTCGAATCCCGCCACTTACACGGGCGTTTTCGCCCCCATCCGCGATCTCTTCGCTTTGCTTCCGCAGTCGCGTGAGCGCGGGTATCGCCCCGGACGATTCAGTTTCAACGTGAAGGGCGGCCGTTGCGAAGCCTGCCAGGGCGATGGACAACGCCGCATCGAGATGAATTTTCTTCCCGATGTGTACGTCACTTGCGAAATCTGCCGCGGCAAGCGCTACAACGCGGAAACGCTCGCCGTGCGGTTCAAAGGATACTCGATTTCCAATCTCCTCGACCTGCCCATCGAGGACGCGCTCAAGGTCATGGAAAACGTTCCTGCCATCCAACAAAAGCTGCAAACACTTGTGGACGTGGGCCTCGGTTACGTGCAGCTCGGACAATCCGCCACCACGCTTTCAGGCGGTGAAGCGCAGCGCACCAAACTGGCGCGCGAGCTGTCCCGCCGACAGACCGGCCGCACCCTCTACATCCTCGATGAGCCGACCACCGGATTGCATTTCGATGATGTGAAGAAGTTGCTCGATGTGCTGAACCGCCTAGTCACGCTGGGCAATACCGTTTTGATCATCGAGCATCATCTCGAC
>Ga0210407_10000721_pt1 | contig 35103 bp, 35 predicted proteins | sample IncBWC27MmetaG_FD_150860 | JGI IMG/M metagenome (GOLD analysis project Ga0210407, IMG submission 150860) | Forest soil microbial communities from Barre Woods Harvard Forest LTER site, Petersham, Massachusetts, United States - Inc-BW-C-27-M | ecosystem: Environmental > Terrestrial > Soil >...
CCCCGGCACGCGACTCCCGCGCCCGACTTCGAGCGCCGAAACCGTCACGGTAAAAAATGGCCCCTTGTGTCCCGCCGATTCGCTGCATGTTCTTTTCGGACTCACGTTTCCCCCTTGAGATTGAAAGGCGGGGAGAGCCAGCCACTCTCCCCGCGCTTCGCTTTCGACTTACACGCGCCCTCTCTGTTTGAGCGCCGAGCCGAAACCTTTACGCCGCTTCGAGCCGCGCCGCGCGTTCGAGCAGTTCTTTCACGCGGGAGTTTTTCTTTGGTTCCGCCGCGACTGAGCCGGGGAGGAAGGAAATGTCTTTGCGGAATCCTTCCAAGTAAATCCGCAGACGGTGAGGCACCGCATCCGTGCCCTTGCACGTGAGGCGGAATCCCCGCTTTGAGGGGTATTCGGTGAGAATGAGCAGCGAGCTACAGACAGGACACACCCACGAATCGAGTTTTTGCATTGAGCCAGCACCACCCCAAGGAATTTTCCGAGCAACCGAATACGGCAAGAAAAACTCTTTTCCAAGAGCACCGCGCGCCACGCGATCCGCACCAAGATCACGCGCCCACCTTTTCGAGCGTGTCGAATCGCGGCATGAGCCGGTACCATCCGTCATGCTTGAGAATGAACACGTCGCCGCAGGTATCGCACTCATAGTGACCGCCGCAGCGCTCGCAGGGAGTCCACCAGAGCAACGCGCGGCAAGTGGGGTTAGGACACTCGTAAGCCTTGCAATCGGGATTCTGTGAGCGAACTACCGAAGCCGCCGCGCTCACTCGCTCACCGCCCGCTTGCGAACGACAGGGGAAGGCGCAGGCAATTCAGTAATAGCCCCGCGCTTGTGCTTTTTTGGGGGAGCGCCGAAAAGTTTCTCCCGCTGTTCAGCGCGCACCGGGGAGAACTGGCCCGCCCGGAGTGAGCAGTTATAGAGAAACGAGTCGAGAGCTTCCATTGACGCGAGCGCGCCGATGCCTTGCTCCCAATCCTTTTTCCGCGTGCCCTGATTGGCTTGCCGCTGATAGTCCTCCTTCATGTCGTGGACAATCGCGCGGATTTCTTCGAGCGTCAGGACTAATGGCACACCCTCACGGCTGGACATACTTGGCCCCTTGTAGCTGGATTTTTACAGCAGGACAAATTGAACGGAGAAAACGCGGCGCGACCCGCCCCCAGGCAGAGTTAAAAACGATGCTCGAAACCCGGCCATAGGACGAACGTACCGCGCTTGTGGAAAACGACCACGGCGGATAGAAACGGTGCCGTTTGCCGCAAGTGTGCGGCCCAAGATGGTAACGGGAGAGCTTGCAGGGGAGCGTGCAAGCATCGCAATCATGCGGGCAATACTCGGAAGGAGGGAACAGCCAGCCGGATTCTGGCCGCGAAAGGCAGGCGAAACGAAACAGTTTTTCTAGTAAACATAATATTACTTATAGGACGCACTGTCAAGAGGAATCTGCGGTTCTCTTCGGGGTTTTCTGTGGAAATCGGGCTGGTCCTTTATGCAGGCACCAACCCTCTCTCGGGGTGTTCCTTGTTGTTTTTTCCGGCTGGCGCGGGGGGTGCGCCAGCCGGAAAAACGCCAGGTTGAATCCGCTGAAGTTACTTGGACAGTCGATCTTTTGAGCGCGGCTCTGCGGTCTTCCTGATGCGGTTTGACTCCGATTGAAAAAGCGGGGCGCAGACAGGGGCCGGCTTTGCGATCTGCTTGAATCCGCTCCTGCTGTGAGGAACCTGAACCGGTCGTTCCTTCCAGGCGTTACTTCCCTGCCGCGGGCGGCCTCGACGGCGTCTCAATTTGCGAGAGCTTGGCTGGCGGCCCCCACGACAACTGGCGACATCGGCAGCACGTTGGGTTTTGGCGTGCCTTATCGCTTGTAAGGCCTTTTTGTTCGGCGGATCGTGCCAACAGGAGGTACTGGCAACAATGCGCGGAAAAGATCACTCGAACATTAAGGTCACTGACAAACCGGGGAAACTGGAAACGAAAGCGTTGAGAATTAAAGGGATTATGAGATTGCTGCGGATTTCAGCAGCGGCGTTGCTGCTGCCTGCAGTGCTGACGATATGCCTGCCGAGGCAGGCGGCGGCTAACGGTGATATACACAAAGTCAAGCACGTGATTATCGTGATGCAGGAGAACCACTCGTTCGACAATTATTTCGGGGCCCTAGCCTATGCACCAGGGAGCCCTTATCACACGACATCCGGCGGATGCCGCCAGGAAGACCACAACTGCGTGGATGGATTGTCGTGCAAGGTGGACGCGGCCGGAAATTTGACGTGTTTCAACTCCAACCTCGATGACAACGGCACCACGGTGTTTGCGTTCCATGATTCCCGGCGATGCGTGGCTCCCGATCTCGATCATTCCTGGTTGGGCACGCACAAAGAAGCCAATTTCTTAAATCCGAACGGCACGCTTGGAGAGACACTGAGCGATGGATTCGTGAGAGTGAACGACGCCACGGAGCAGTTGGATAAGGGTGTCGAGAACGCGACCGACGATCAGACGATTAGCTTTTATAACCAGGACGAAATTCCCTTCTACTACAACCTGGCCGCGAATTTCGCGGTAAGCGACCGCTATTTCTCCCCGATGCTTGGGCCAACGTTTACAAATCGCGCCTATTTCATGGCGGCGACTTCCTTTGGACATTTGAGCACGAACGATGAGTTTCCGCCGCCGGGAGGATATAAGCCGATTACCGGAACGATTTTCGATTTGCTGGATAAAAATGGAATTTCCTGGGCCGACTATTTTCAGGATGCGCCGCAAGGAGCGAGCTTCCGGCTGTTCGGGCGGACGGGCGTGGACCCGCACTTTTTGCCCCTCTTCGTGTTTTTGGCGCAGGCTGGCGGCGCGCCAGGCGTGGGCCCGCTGCCGCAGGTGGCGTTCGTCGATCCCAATTTTGGATTGTTCGGAACGCAAAACGAAAATGACGAGCATCCGCCGACGGATATACAGAGAGGACAGGCGTTCGTGTCCCAGGTGGTGAACGCGGTGCGGAATGGACCGTTCTGGCAGGACACGGTGATCTTCATAACGTACGACGAGCACGGCGGCTACTACGACCATGTGGCGCCGCCGAAAGCGCGCCAAGGAGGCGCGAGGACGCCAGATGGGATTTCACCCGGACAATGCGCCGATCTATCCAATCTTCCGCTTAGCCTGCAGCCGGGCGGAGGGGCGGAGTGCGCACAGAATCCATTCAGCATCATAGACACGAGCGTAAAGGATGCCGAGGCGCTGTGCCCGGCTCTGGGAGCGAACGCGACGGGGCCATATCCCGAGGAGTGTGCCAGCTTTGACCAGCTGGGATTCCGTGTCCCGTTGATGGCCATTTCGCCGTTCGCGAAGGCCCACTATGTGTCCCACACAGTGGGGGATCACACTTCACTGCTGGCGTTCATCGAGAAGCGGTTCTTGAGCTTGGATGATCCGGACGAGCGGCTGCACCTAACAAACCGCGACCAGCATGCCAGTACACTCGAGGACATGTTCGACTTCGAGGACTCTCCTTCTTTGAATACTGCCGTGGGCCAGGCGTCGCCACCGACAAGCGACTGCACACCTCGCTGAAAGGTTGAAGGGCGTGTGGGGAGTCCTGCCGGAAAAGGGCTAATGGAATCCGATCTTGGCCATGAGCTGAGCGAAGCGAGGGTCGGAACGGAGGGGGTCGGCCATCGGATCAACGTTCAGGTAGACGAGACGGTCGACTCTTTCCTGGTAAGCGAGATCGAGCAGTCGAAAGGCTTCGTCTTTTTCGCCCAGCCCGAGGTGAATCGCAGCCGGGTACAAGCTGGGTACGAACCGGGTGGCGCTCAACTGCTGCAGTTTCCGAAGGGCGCTGCGAGCTTCCACGGCATTCCCTGCCAGAGCCTGGGCATGACCATAAGCCATAAGCATGAATGGGGCATCGGCGCTCCTGAAGGTTTCGACAGCCTGCGCATACATTTTCTTTTCGCGATAGGCAGAGCCAAGCCAGAAGTGTCCGTACCAGACGCCCGGTGGTTGCAATTTGACCACTTGCTGTGCTTCTTCGATGGCCGCGTCATAGGCCCTTTGGTAATAATACATCTCGGCCATGGCGGCGTGAAAGATCGGTGAAACGGGATCGAGATCGAGGGCATGACGCGCTTCGTTCAGGGCCTCGGAATTGTGCCCCTCCACGATGAGCAAGTGGCAAAACCACTCGTGGGGAGTGGGATCGTTGGGATTCAGTTCGATGGCGCGGCGCAATTCCTTATCCGCGGTGGCGAGGTCCCAATCAGTCATGGCCACGTTGCCGAGGACGGCATGAGCTTCGGCAAGCCTGGAATTGAGCTGGAGAGCTTTTTGCGCGGCCTCGCGCGCCTTTGTTATGGCCTCGCGGGGAGACATTCCGTCTACAGGCACCTGCCCGAGAAGCGCAATCGCTCCTGCGAGCCCAGCATAGGCTTCCGCGTAGGAAGGATCTTCGCGGATGGCCTCCTCAAAGAATTTGATGCTCCCGACCAGGTCGCCGCGGCTCCCCCAGGCAAATTTGCCTTGAAGGTACGCGTGACGGGATTGCGCGATCTCCGGCGTTGCGGCGTGAACAGTGGCCCCGCGGACCGGTGGCTGTGGCTGTGGCGGAAGCGGAACCGTCGCAAGAATCTGCCGGGCGATGGCGCCGGAGACGTCCGATTCCACTTGCAGCACGTCGGAGAGTTCGCGGGTGAATGATTCGGCCCATAGATGGGTCTCATCGCTGACCTGGATGAGTTGAACGTCGATGCGAACCTGGTTGCCTGCCCGCTGTACGCTGCCCTCTAGCACATAACTCACATTGAGGATGCGGCCGATTTCGGTGATGGGCTTGCCGGCGACAATTTTGGAGGAGGTCGCAGCGATCACGCCTAGGTGCGGCGGATCGAGTTGGCTGAGCGCCGTGCGGATGACATCGGTGAGCCCGTCCGTGACGTAATCGGGCTTGGAATCGCCGCTGAGGTTAGTAAAGGGAAGAACGGCGATGCGGACTTTCTCAACGGGGGAAATCGCCGGCCGAAACCAGCGGTACAAGCCAAGAGACAGGGCACTGAGAATTCCGAGAGTGAATATGGCGGCGACGACGCGCTTCCCTACCGCGGGAGTCTTGACCGAATCAGGAGTAGGGGCAGGCGCAAGGGCCGGCGGCGGTTCGACGATGTCAATGGGCGAATCCGTGCCGCTCAATTCTTGTTCGCGGGCGAAGGCGTCGTCGGCCGCTGGGTCGTCCTTTGGCTGACGCTTGCGGATCCACTCATCGAGTTCTCCGGCGAAGGCGTAGACGGTGGATTTTTTCTTGTGCTCGTGGCGGTGGACGGGGAGCCCTTCGGTTCTCTCCCAGCGCTGCACGGTGCGCACTTCGCGGCCGAGATACGACGCGATTTCTCCCCAGGAATCCAGCTTCTTGTCAGGAAAGGTGGATCCTTTGGGGCCAGATGTGGCTCCGCCTGCCGGTATGTCGGATGTCGACATTAAAGCGATTCAGTGCGCGGATTATACCTCAGGAATAGTGCAGGAATTGTGAAAACCGTATCCCCTTAGCTCGTATCAATGAGCGGCTTTGGCGGCGATGGCACCAGCAGTGGCGCCAATGAGAAACCACTTGGCGGCGCGGCCGATGCGGCGCCAGGCGCTGCCGCCGCGAGCGATGCGCAAAGCATCGTCACGTTCGTGGGTGAGTGCGGCGGTTTTCTGGCGCTCGTCGGTGAGGTCACCCTGGGCGGCAGCGAGTTTTGACTGGCAAGCTTTGCAGTCAATGGTGAAGTCGTAGAGAGACTTTAGATCTTCGGCGGGGATAACGGCATTCGTTTTAGGTGTCGGGGAGTTTGGCAATGCTGGAGCGGTTTGCAGGGTGATGGGAGACGGCAGGGAGATTTGGCTGGGGAGTTCGCGCACAATTTGCGCCGGTGTCACGATGGTGCGCTTTTCGGCTGCCAGAGTGGCGAGCGTTTGCGCTAGTTGAGTGTCGCGATCGTGCTGCCGGGCGTCGGCAGTGGCGAGGAGCTGCTTTGTCGCGGCGAGTTCGGAGTCGAGCTGGGAACGATCGCGGCGGTCGGCGCGCCAGGAGAAATAGACGGCTAGGGCGAGCAGGATCGCAATGGTGAGTTCGGCGAGATGAATCCAATATTTTGGGAGCATCGGTGTATCCGGAAAGATCTTGTTTGTAGGGACGCGGCATGCTGCGGCCCTACAGAGAAACCGTACACTGTGCGGCTACAGGTAATGCGCGCGGCGGGCGAGGACTTGCGCGGCGTAGGTTGGGTTTGCGCCGCCGTTCCAGGCGAGTAGCGTGCGCGCGGTGTCACCGCCCACAGCGTCGAATTTCTTGCGCAGGACTCTGCAGCCGACCGCGAGACCTTGCTCCGGATCGCACAGAGCCGAGAGAAACAGGGCATCGAAGCCGGTCTCGCGCGCGACTTGTCCCATCACTTGCATCAAGCCCCAGGAGAAGCCGCGGGAGTAGGCTTCCGTCGCGGCGATCTTGTTGTTTGTGTATAAGGGCGCGACGTACTTGCTGAAGAATGCTGGTTCGTAGCGCATGGCCCAGGGATTCCAGCCGGATTCCTGCTCGACCACCGCGCAGACGAGACTTGGGTCGAGCGAATGGACCGCAGCGGCTTTGCGTGCCAGCACGAGAAGTTGTGAAGGAGGATTCACCGTTGACCGGTTTTGGTCACTTGTTGTGACGGTGGCCGTTCAGGTCCACAAATCGCACCATCGGTGTTTCCGGCAGCTCGATTCCCTGCCGCTTGGCGATTTCGTGCAAGGCGGTGTAGATGTGCGGCAAGTGGTTGGCAGCAATATCGCGGACGAAAGCGCTTACGATTTCATCATTGCGCATACGACGATGCAGCCATCGGAGAAAGACAACAAACTGAACGGCGCCGGAAATGATCGCCGCCAAAATTCCAAACCAGGATACGGACATGGTGGTCCTTGAAGGAGATGACCTTGCTAGCAGGTGCAGCATCCCGACAGCGTCGGGACGCTGCGCCCCTACAAAAGTAACGCGATTAGAAAAATGCGCCGGGGAGGGCGCCGAGCGCGGAGCCCAGACCGGAGCCGAGGGCGGAGAAGAAGCCGCCGCCGTTGCTGCGCGAAGCGTTGGCGCGCACGTTGAGGAGTTCGGCGGGGATGCCGAGGGTGCGGCCGAGAAGATTGGAGTCCACGCCAAAGAGGCCGGAAAGTCCTTGCAGCGCGGCCATCTGACGCTGGAACGCGGTGTTGGTGAAGGCGAGCTGATTCTTCTGCGCCTGGCCGGCTTCCGCAATTCCTTTCTGGCGCGCGAGCTCGTCGGTGAGTTCGCCGAAGCCGGCGGAGTTGCGCGTGCGCGCGAGGCGGTTCTGCGCGGATTGCTGGAGCGAATCGAAAGCGCTGGAAAGCGCGCCCTGCGATTGTCCGGTCACCGCGGCTTTGTCCGCCGGGCTGAGGCCGGGATTGTTCAGGATGCCTTGAAATTGCGGCAGCAGCGTGCTTCCGATTTGCTGCTGCTGGCCGAAGAATTGTTGGTTGAGCGCGTCCATGTTGGCGCGCTCCTGATCGGTGAGTTGCCGTGTTTGAGATTGTGCGCCGCGTCCCATGGGAACCTCCGAAGAGATAAGAAATTCAGGAAGTAAATGAGGTTAAGGAGATAAAGGAGGTAAATGAAACGGAACTCGGCGCACTTCAAACTATTTCGGACGCGCGGCTCACTCTCAGATCCTTAACTTCCTTTGCCTCATTTGCTTCCCTTACTTCACTTCCATCAATTTTTTGCAATAGGGTGTCCAGGCGTCGTCGCGGAGCCAGCCGAGGCACGCGATACGTTTGCCGAATGTTTTCGCAATGGGCGGCGGGAGCCAGGCGTGGACGTCTTCGAGGCCGCGCTGCCAGGCATCGCGTTCAGCGGCGGCGTGGAGCGCGAAGAGCCATTGCCAGCGTTCGCGCGGCGTACCGGATCGCGGGTCGAGCAACAGATAAGCCTCCGCGGTTAACCGCAGGAACGCGGCGCCCAGGATGCGTTCACGGGAGGCCGTCGCGTGGCCGTCAGCGTCAGAATCGGAGTGCGCGGCATCCGCAGGGGCACGATATATCGTGCCCCTACGCCCGTTCGCGGGCGTTGGATCCTGCGCGAGTACCAGTTTGGTGACGAAGAGCGGGTTGCGCAGGTCCGGAAGCGGGTAATCAAAACCTTGCGCGGCGTGGATGGCCCGCAGAGCGCTGAGATCGGCTTCGCTATATTCGCGAATTTGCATCGGAATCTGGGAGCTCGTCAGGCGACGACGAGGACTACGTAGAGGCCGCCCTTGAGGGCGGCGTGCCGGGCTAAAGTACGGCACCTACAAGAGCATCTGGCGCACGATGCGCGAGCCGGGATGGATGCCGAAGCCGTTGCCGCCGCGAAGGACGCCGTTGGGAAAGACGCCGCTTCCGCTGGAAGGCAGAGGAGCGGGGCCAGCGGCGCCGCCGCCCGCGACGGCGATTGGCGGCGCGCCGAAGGAAACCGGTGCTGACGGCAGCGAGCCGATGTACTGTGAATAGGCGCGCCAGTACAGCGTCTGATTGCCGAGCTGGACGTACAGATTGCGCGAAGCGCCCATGAAATAGACGCGGGGCGCGCTGAACGCTGGCGTCGTGTCCGACTCCGCAAAATAAAAGAGGCCGGGCCGCGCGGCGGAGGGGTCGGTGACGGAAATGTCGAACCAACCGTTCGAGGCCTGCACGGAGACCGAAGCGATCCGCGTCGGCGCGGGAGCTGGGGTGCTGGGATCCACGCCCGCGCGCTGACTGGTGGCATTCACGGACGAGACAATCTTCACCAGCGTCTCGTAGAGGTACGGGTCGCGGTCTTTGAGTGGTGCTAGTTGAGCAACCGTCAGCATAGAATCATTCCGTCAATTCAACAATTTTGTGGTGGCGCAGCATGCCATTAATTCAGGCCGCGGACGGGGGCCCAGGGGTCCACGCGGACGGAGGGCGTGAATTTCTGCAGGCGGAACCAGGCGCCGGGCTGGTTCGTGCTGACTTGAAACGCTACACGCTCGCCGAGGACATTGATCGGCAGCTCCAAATCCTTGACCGAGGGTGAGCTGAGCGGGAGCGGTTGCTGCGTTTGCGGCGCGCTCGAGGAATCCGTGAAACTGGTCAGCGACAAGTTCCCTGCCCCTTCGACAAACACGGTGAGATAGCTGAATAGCTTTCTATGCGCGCCGAGGCTGAGCGATTGTTCGACGGCGCGTTCCGGAAAATAGTGCGTCGTGTAGTAGCTGGGGATCGCCGTGCCGTCGTCGGAAAGTTGCGTATCTTTCAATTGATAGACCTTGCCGGTTGCACCGCCTCCGCCGATGCCGGGCGTTCCACCGCCCATCGCGACGATGGCGGTGCCGTCCGAGCGCTCGATGAGCGCGCAGGCGTTTGCGGCGATGCTCCACGGAGACCATTTGCGCGTTTTGTCGGTGGCGGTTTTTCTACCGGTGTAGGTGATATTGATGGGCGGGCGGCTGGCGATTTCTTCTGCGTCATCGAGATCGCGGTAGTCGAGCATCAGAATTTTGTTTGGTGAAGTCGCGCTGCCGAGCGGCACGCCAACAAAGATGCGGCGCTCTTTCGTATCCACGGTGACCCACAGCGTGTGGCCATACTGCCAGTTGATCTGGTTCCAGGTGGGCTGGATTTCCTGGGAAATTTTTATGGGCTCGCCGCCGCTGAAAATGTAAAGGCCGGTGCGGTGCGCGATGACCACCCAATCTTCGCCGATGCCTACGCCGCGGACGGAGGGCGTGCCGACCTTGCGCGAGACTTCGGCGACGGCCCAAAGCGACGGCTCGTTTGTGCCGTCGTCTTGCGTGACGTGCAGCGAATGTTCTTTGACGAAGTAGAGCCTCTCGCGCAACTTGAACGCCGCGCGGATGGCTTGGCCGTTGTTTTCCGCGATGCTGAGCAGGCCGTCGACGCCGTCGTAGCTTTCCGGATCCTCGACGCGGCTGGCGCGTACCAGCGAAGCGTTCACCGGCTGGGCGGTGGGAAAAATCTCGATGGCGTCAATGTAGAACTGGCCAAACTGGTTGGGCGTGCCGTCGGCATAGATGCGCAGGACCAGGTCACCTGGAATCGTAGCGAGCGGCGCGGTCAATTGCGCCGTGTATTCGACGTAGTTCGTGGTGAGCTGCGCGGCGGTGAGCTGCAGGCCGGTGGTGCTGATGCCGCCGATCGCGCTGAAAAGATCGATGTGAAGGGTGCCTTGCGAAAGAACGGCGTTTCTCGCGCAGCGGGCGCGCACAGTGTAATCGGTGTTGGCCTGGATGAGCGGCGCGCCGAGCGAGTCGTTCACCGCGCCTTGCGTCATCAGCCCGCGTATCGCTGTGGTGCCGTTGCCAACGATGGAATACGCCGCGCCCCATACGACGAAGGTTTGTTCGTCTGTGCCACCGGCAGCGACGACCGCGTCCGGCGTCCAGCCGAGCGGATAATGAGGAAAAAGAGGTCCGGTGAAGCCGCCGTCGAAGCCAAGGTTCACCCAGTTGTTCATTTTGTTGCGTTCGCCCCACCAGAAGAGGCGCTGCGCGTAGTCGAGAACGCCGGAGCAATCGCCGAGCTCGATGAGCTTGAAAAGATTGTCGACGTTGGTGCCGGCGAGAAGAATGGCGTCGGAGAAATCCACGACGACGGAGGTAGTGGTGTTGTCGGCAATCACCATGTTGCCGCTGAACAGCGTTCCGCCGCTGCCGGTGTAGAAAAAGCTTGCTCCTCCCGCGCCAGTGAAGCACAGAATTCTGCCGACTACGTTCGATGGCCCGATCGGAATGTTGGCGACGACGGCGCGCTTGCCGCCGCTGGCGGTCCAGGTTGTCGCAGGGCTGGGTTTCGTGAGGTAGCCCTGGCGCGTCTTGAAAATCACGCAGACTTGATGCGCGCCCGGCGAAACGCTTCCGGCTGCGGCGGCGGTTCCGCCACCTGAGGCAGCGAGGCCGCCGGCCGCGGCCATGAATGTGAAATGCGTCGCGTCCGGAACGCTGGTGACTGAGAATGTGCCGTTGTAGCCGGCGACGCCGATGCCGGTGGTAGTGACGAGTTGCCCGGTGACGAAGCCATGTGCGGTAGTGGTCTGGATCGTCGCGGTGGCGGAAGCTGCGGTGCCGCCGCCGGAAGCGGCGAGTCCCGAAACGCCGGCGATGTATGTGAATTGCAAGGTGGTTGGCGCGGAAACGACGGGAAACGTGCCGTTGTATCCGGCGACGCCGACTCCCGTGATAGTCACGGATTGGCCAGCGGAAAGGCCGTGCGCAGTGGTGGTGTTGATCGTTACGAGAAAACCGTTTTCGGTTGCGCCGCTGGGGCTTGCGGCGATGGTGACGGCGGCGGGCTGCGTCGCGCCGTTCGGGCTCGCGGTAATGGCGACGATCACGTTCTCATCGACGATGGTGGGTCCGGCGCCGGGACCGCCCTGGCTGACGCGGTCGAAATTCGTGTCGTCAAACTGGCGCGGGAGGTCGTTGCCGGCTTTCCCGTCGCTGATGGCGAGGTATTCCCTGCCGAAAAGCGTCGTGGAATTGGCGTAGGCGTTCGGCGCGAGGCCCGTGGCGACGCTCGCGAGCGTGCCGGGCGTCGTTTCTTTGTAGAGCACGCCATTGGAGTCGAGCAGCATCGTGCGCAGCGTGGCGTTCAGCGTTTCGTATGTCTTAACGTAGTTGACCGTCGGATTGCCGGCCAGCGGGCCGAAGAGGGCTTGCAATCCCGGCCGCGTCGCGACGCCGCCGTTGCTGAAGACGACGTCCTGGCAATCGGGCGAGACTCCGTGCGGGAGGTCCGCGGGAGACATATCGGCCACCAGCCCGCCAAAAATTTCGATGGGCGCGTCAAATGAGCCTGCAGTTGTCATTTGTTCTCGAGTAAGTTCGTCGGGCTGAGGACAGTGAACTGCGCCGCGACAAAGAATTAGCGTGCCGCCTACTTCCCTGCTTCTACTCCCGCTTGGCTTGATAGCTCTTGGTTACGTTGGCGTTCTCTGCGTGCCGCGGGCAACAAACCGTACTGAGCGGCTTTCTCGCGGTCGAGGATTGCGCCGCAGGAGCGGCAGACGGCCACACCGTGTTTGATTTTTTCCGCGCAGACGGGGCACTCTGCCAGCGGCTTGGGATCGTAGAGCCAGGGCTTCTCCAAGCCGAGCTGGCGCGCGGCGCGGCGCTCCAGGTCGGTGATGAACATAGGATTTTTGGTGCGCTCCCATTCGAGGTCGGCCGCGGCGACGAGGCGGCGGTGAAACTCTTCGAGGCGGCGGCGGGCGTCGACAAGCTCGGCTTCGGTGGGCTCGGATCCGGCGGCAACGAAAACGCCGTGAAAACTTCCTTCGCCCGAGTCGCTATTGATCTCGCGCGCGATATCTTCGGCGATTTCTTTCGCGGTGATGCGATACTCGTGCGTGCGCTTGTCGCCCATGTCAATTATGCCGGTGCACCCGCGAACCGGAGTGATGGCATACGGCTCGCCGGGCTCAGGCGAACGCACTTCCAGAGAACCGAAGTAGGTGCGGTGGCGCGGCGGCCATTTTTCCGTGGAAATGTTGACCAACACAACCGTGTTCGTCTCCGTGCTCATATACTCCTCACTTTTCTGAAACTATGCGAGCCTACTCAGCCTGCGGCCACTCGCGGTATCATTCCGTGCGTTCTTGCTTGGGAGGGCCTATTTCAATTCCTCAGTGCGTATCCGAGAAGCGGCGGGGCGGGCGGTATGCCAGCGCTGGAAAACAATCCTCATGAGAAGCAGCGCTCTGCTCGCGCGGGTTGCGTCTTTCGCGATCTTGCTTTTCGCTTTTGGTGTGGCGGTCTATCGCGCCAGGGTAATGCCCATCGCGCATGACGAGGCGTTAACCTACGAGTGGTTCCTCGATGGCGGCGTCGAGAAGGTCCTGCATTTTGACGCCAACAATCACGTGCTCTTTACGCTCCTGGCAAAGCCGTTCGTGAAACTTCTAGGTCCGAACGAGCTATCGCTCCGCGCTGCAAGCCTGCTCGGCGCGGCAGGGTACCTGGTGATCGCCTACTTACTCAGCCGGAAGCTCTTTGGAAACGGCCTCTTGTTCGTCATTTGCACCGGCTTGCTGGCGCTGAATCCACTTGTGATGGATTTTGCAAGCGCGGCACGCGGCTACGGTCTTGGACTGGCATTCCTGCTGAGCGCCATGTACGTGTTTGCGGGGCGCATTGCCCGCGTCCGATTCGATCCAGCAGCTGCGGATTGGCGCAAAGGATGCGCCACCGCATCGGTGCTCTTGGCTCTTGCATTTGCCGCGAATCTCACCAACGTAATCCCCGCGTTGAGTTTGACTGTGGCGTTTGCTATGGCCGTGCTACCTCCCGAGGTGTTGCGCACCGGCACAGCCGGCAGCAGCCTTCGCAGGTTTGTTCAGTGGACCATTTTCCCTGGCGCAACCGCGGGGCTCTTTCTGATGTGGCCATTTCTGATGCAAGCTCGCCCACACCACTTTTATGTGGGCTATGGCAGCGCATCAGACACGCTGCGGGACGTTTTCAACTCCACGTTTCTGAACCTATGGACCGAAGATTTTACCGGGAATCTTGGGGGGCAACCGCCGCTGCCCGGGAGCTGGCAGCAGTTTGTCTCGAATGCTGGGACGTACGTGGCGCTTCCGCTCCTGGTGGTTTTGCTGATCGCCGGAGCGCTCCTCCGCGGAAAAGCGTCCACGGAGAGCGAAGAAAAACAAACGGCCCTGCGCAGGTTTTTTTGCGGTGCATCCGGTGGATGCGTGATTCTGATTGCGGCGCTGCACTTCATCGTACATTTGAAGTACCCGGTCAGCCGTACTTGCCTCTACGTGATCCCTCTTTTTACCGTGAGTTGTTTGTTGCTGGCAAAAGAGCTTTCCGCACGCGTGCGTTTGCCCGCCCTCAGGGTGGCCGGCTTACTGATTGCCGCGCTGGTCATGACCGACTACGCGCTCTCGTTCAACACAAAATTCTTGCGCTACAACGCTTACGACGTCATCTCGCGCGATCTTTTTCAAGCGATCGAGAAAGACGCGCTTTCTCGGGGCCTGACCAATGTGCGTGTGGGCGGCACCTGGTGGTACGAACCGGAAATCAATTTTTACCGGCTTCGTTACCGCGCCAAGTGGATGCTGCCCTATGACATCAAGGATCGTTCCTACGTTTGGCAGACTCCGAATTCCCTGGCGCCCGGCGACTACGACTATTTTGTGTTCATCCCCGCAAGCGACCCGCACCTTACGGGCCGAAGCATCAGAACCATCCTTCACGATGACAAGACACAGGTCACGATCATCGCGCTAGGCCGGGAGTGAACTCGTTGTGCCTGGGTCGCTGCCTCTGTCTGTCCTCTCCCGCGCGCAAACTATTTTCTATTCATTAAAGAAGGCAAGTATTCCGAATGACCGCCAGGCGCCATGCTCCAAGCGCTGCCTGACGCTTTGCGGTTCGCGCGTGGCCAGATAGTTCGGCGACGCCGCACGAGACCGGTTCGGCGCTTCTTCCGGCTTACAGACAAGGCCCCACCAGCGGCGGGCTACTCCAAAAATCGAATAACCAAAACTCTTCAAGTATTTGTGCGTCGGGGCTGGAAATTCGCCGTGTTCCTCAAAAACGATGTCTCGCACGCGCCGCGCTTCCAGCAGGGGCCGCATGCCCTTCAAGACCTCCAACTCGTGACCTTCCACATCCAGTTTGACGACACCGATGTCAGCCTGCGGCCCAAACTCATCTGCCAAAGAGGCGACTTCCACGCTCATTTCACCGTTCGATGGCGAAATTGCCTTAGACGTCCCAATGAATGCGGTGCCCTGATTATTTGCAAAAAACTCGGGAACCTGCAAAATCGCCGCGCCCCTCGCACTTCCCAGCGCTACGCGGCGCAAGCGCATCTGGCATTCTGCGCCGTCGTTTCGCCACAAGCCGGCGTTTGCCTCCAGCCGCGCGAAAATCTCGGGGTGTGGCTCGAAGGAAAACAGCTTGCCCCCTGGTCCGAGCCGCGCCGCAAACACACTGGACATGTAGCCAATGTTCGCACCTGCATCGATTACCGTGTCTTCCGGAAGCGTCAGGCGCCAGAGAAGCTCCACAACCTCCGTCTCATACAGTCCGCGGCGCACAACCGCTCGTCCGATGTCCTCAGTCGGATTGACGTTTACACGCATCCCCCAAGGCAACCGCACTGTTGCGCTTAGGCCCCGCGGCCAGTTCAGGCCGGCGTACAGCCTGCGTCCATACTGCAAGGGCCGCAGAACGTATTCAGCTTGAAGCACTGAGGGCCACCGAAGCGATTTTGTCATTAGGGGAAGATTTATTTCTCGAGAGCCTCTATTGCATTTTGTATTGTACGACAACGTTGGCGTCCGCGGGGCTGGGGGTGCAGCCGGCCGCGGCAGTCTGCACGCTCACGATCAGCGAGGAGCCCGCCGCGTAGTTCTGAGAGATTGCGCCGCTGTCATTGGCGGCCGCGGAAACCGTGACGTTCACGGGCGTGGTGCCGTCGGTGAGGCGAACGATCGCGTTTGTGGTGCAACCGGCGGGCGCCGTTTTCGCCTGCACTTGAACGCGTGTAATGGTGACGGCTTTGTCGTTCGTCCAGGTAGAGCCGGTCCAGGTGGAGGTCAGCGCGCCGGGGAGAAAAATGTTTTGTTCGGCGCGCGGGCTGGCTGTGAACGTTTCCGTTCCGAAGGCCACGCCTTGCGTGAAATGCTGCGGCTTCGTCCAATCCTGCTCGGAGTCGAGCTGCGCGAGCGGGTGCAGGTTGCCGCCGCTCCAGTTTTTCTCCGTGGCGACGCTGCCGGAAATCAGCAAGCCGGGCGACCCGGAAGAAATTTGCGTGTCCGTGGCCGTGAGCGTTGACACGCCGTTCTTGAAGCAGGTGAGCGCGCCGCCGGGAGCGACTTCAAGCCGCAAGAGATCGCCGACGGCGCCGGTGGAGGCTGTGCTGGTCAGGTTCGTGGTTCCGGCATTGACCACGCGCTGCAAAAAGATGGTGGTGCTGTTCTCCACGCAGTCATAGTAAGTCGCACTGGCGCCAGTGCCGGACGCGAGAACGGTAACGCCGGGAAAATCCGTAGTGCCGTTTAGCGCGGTGACGGTCGCCTGGGCATACTGAACCGATGAGAACTTATTTGCGTTCCAGAAGCCAGAATTGGATTGCGCCGCCGTCGTGCCTTGAATCTGATTGGAGGCAATGTTCAAGCCGTTCTGCTGGACCGTCCAGTTTCCGCCGATCGCACCATTGGCGCGCGTGGCGTTGTCGTAGCCGGAGTTGACGTAGCTGGTGACGGGAATATAGCCGGTGACATCGGGCAATGTTTGCGCGCGATTGGCGGTGAGCGTCCCGGAAATGACGTCCTTGAAATTGCTGCCGGTGATGGTCAGTTGCTGGCCGGCGAGACCCTGGCTGCCAAGGGAAGCGGCCGAGCCACCTGTCTGAAAGACGCTGTTGGAATAGAAGAGGTTGCTAGCGTCGGTGTAGCTGGTCCCGCTGATGCCGGCCGCTGCAGCATCCACGGAGAGAAGGTTCGCCAGGGACACCCCCCTCCACCTGCGGGTAGTTACCTGTCCATTGATGGGCGTCCAACTGACAGTGATGGTCTGCGTGCCATCCGTCGTGGCGCTCGTGCCCGGCGAGAGCAAGGAATCATTCCCATAGATATCGTTTGCGGTGATGGCGTAAATGTACGTTCCCGCCGCAACGCAGTTTGAGGCGCAGGAACCCGAGCTGCCGACGACGACGCTTGGAGCGTTTGCCTGGCCCATTGTGTAGCCAATGCTCGCGGTTCCTTGCGCAGAGATGTTGCCCGTGCCGCTATAGTTGGGCAGCGAAGAGAAATTGGCGCTGGTGGTTCCTGCCGAAGCAATCCCGAAACCAGCGGCGAAAAACTGTACGTTCCCAGGACCGGCTACGGCAGCTTGCCCGCCCACTGAGGAGCCAATGCTCTCAAAGCTGAAAAAGTTACCGCTCGCCCCTACGGCGTTGTCCACCCAACCGTTGCCAACCGCGGCGTTGGGGGCGTCGTCATCGAGGTACTTCATCCAGAAGGCGCCGGCGACATTTCGTACCCGCAGGTATGGCCCTTTACCGATCTCTCGCAAGCCTTCCGTGGACCGCACAGAAGTAATCCCGACGACGTTGCTGCCGGTGCCGCCGCTGGCGAGGAACGGGTCCGCGTCAAACTGCATGCTTGTACCACCACCGAGGAAAGCGAAGCCATTGATCTGCGCGATTCCTACAACGCCGACAATGGAAGCACCCACATACGCGGTTGATTCCGCGGTGAAGCGCATGCAAGGAGGGCCGAGAGTGTTCTGAGCCGTGCCACAGGTGTTCCGGTCGCCGGGATAGCCGATGGAAGATTCGGTAATATTCTTGAAAATGGCAGCGGGCGTGTTGACGTTGCCGGCGCTGGTGTTATTGTCGAAAGACACCGCGTCCATCATCAGGCCGAAAAGGGCGTTAGAGCCAAAATCGGTCACAAAGGCGACCTCGCCAAGCTGTGGCGCATTAAAGGTGATGTACTGGAACTGGACGCTACTGCCTACAGCGTTTGGTGTTATGGGAGTGACAAGCACAACCGGATAGGCAAAGCTGCCTCCGGTGAGTCTCACGCCGCTATTGAACTGGAATGAGTTCGCACCGTCTACCTGCCCGCCAGTGAAGAGGATGCCGTTTGTCTTGATGACCCAAGGCTGGTTGATGTTCAGGCTGGTTGAAAGAAGCACGTGCGTACTTGAGGCCAACGCGCTGGTGAAGACCGTCGTGGCGTTGAACACGGCGTTACCGGGGACGTAAATTGGCGTGCCAAAATGAGAAGTGTTCAGGGCCGCCAGCAAGTTCTGTGAGTTGTCGTGCAGCGCCGTCTGTCCGCTTACGGTGTTGCCCGCTGCGTTTGCCACGGTGATGCTGGTCGTTCCAGCGCCAGAGACGATAGTGGTGGCGAGATACTTGTTGACGGCGCTCCCCGGACTGGACGGCACATAGGACGGGATGTTCCCGCCAGAGAGCGTCATCCCGCAGTCTTCATAGTAGGTATCGCGTGATTGAATCACGCCAGCCAGAACGCTATTCCGATATACCCAGTACCGGAGGACAGAGTCACCACCGGTTTCGATTCCCGCGACCGTGTTTGAGCCAGTCGTGAGAATGTTACACGCCAGCACCTTCATCGTGGCGGCAGCGGATTCGCTGGTGGTCGCCGGCGTAGTTGCTGATGGTGAGTAGACGGTGAACGTGGTCGCGGTCTGCGCGATCACCGTGTAGTTGCCGTTGAAGCGGTTGAAGGTGAAGCCGTCGATACGAATCGGCGAGTTCACAGCTACGTTGCAATTGCCCGAGCAAGTGTAGACCTGCTCACCGTTCAGCGTGTTGTTCCAGGTTACGCTTGTCAGATTGACGGTGTTGAGGCCGAGCGTTGCCGCGCCGGTGGTGGTTGTCCCGGTGGCGGACGCCGCAGTGAGCCCGCCACTCATGTCCTCGGCGACAAGCTTGTACGTGTATGTCGTTGAGCCGCCCGTTACACCGGATGGCGTTACGGCTGGCGCCGGCGGCGTAGATAGTCCCGTGGGGGCGCCGCACTGATAGATCACAACGCCGTTCCCGAGGTTGGCGCCCGGAAATTTGCTGGCGTCCTGAAAATCGAGAGCGGATGCGAGCGTGACGGTGGTGCTCGCGTTGGTGCAACTTGCCGTCGTGGCGGGAGGCGAAGCGCTAAAATATCCGCCGTAACGCGCCATATCGCTGTACGGATCGGGGCCCTTGGTGTGCAATCCCGCGTCTAAATTCTGGTTCGCGGTGAACGTGTTGACGGCATTGGTCTGCGCCCCGGCGCCGAGCGGGCCGTTCTCTACGCCCGCGTCATCTTTGTAATAGAGGCGCTTGTCCGCGGTCTTGGTGTAGAGATTGACGGTGCCGGAGCTGGCGGATCCCGGGGGAGAACTTTGATTGGCGAGGTTCAGCGTGCCGCTGGCGAGATTGCCCACGACAGTGGTGTTGCCACTCACGGTGAGATTGCCGCTAAGCGTGAGCGAAAAAGCGCTCATGGCGCCCGAAAAAGTTGGCGAAGCGGGATCGTTCGGCAGAATTACGTTGGGGATTTGCTTGGTGGTGATGGCGGGGCCGGAGATTTCGATTTCGTATTTTCCGGGCGCGGCGTAGAAGAAATAGTTGCCCAGGCCGTCGGTGGTGGTGGGGTTGGCAAGCGCTTGCGTGAGCGCGGCATCGGAATAGATGAGGGCGAGCGGTGTGCAGGGCTGGCCGCTTGCCGGCATCGCGCAAACGCGCACGGTCGCTCCCGCCAGCGGAATCCCGCGCGAATTGAAGACGATATCGTCCTTGCGCGAGCCTTGCGCGTGCACCGGCCCGACTCCGCCAGGCAAAACATGCAGCGCGAGCGCCAGCAATCCCCAGAGAAACCCCATCGTTTTAGCGCGCTTGAAGCGCGGCGCGATTTTTGATCGTATCATCGGTTGCCTCAAAACGTTTTTCGATTTGTCGATGAGAAATGGGGTCACAGCAGTTTGCGGGCGGTGATGGCGAGTTGCACGACGTCGGTGGTCACGCTGGCGGGATACGCGCCTGCGGTAACCTCCGTGCCGCCGCCGTTGAAGGCTTTCAGCTTCCAGTTGTTGAGAGCGCTTCCGGCAATGGCCACGTAGTAGCCGCTGTTGCCGTTCTGCGACTCAGCAAATGCCTGGACAATCTGCGTCGAGGGGAGCTTGTCCGCGACCTGCGTAAAGTCGAGGGTGTCGCCGCCGGTGGGGTAGTTCCCCGAAAACGTGAGCGTCCCGATGGCGTATACAAAATTGTTCGCCGAAGAATCGACGTTGAGCGGTGACAGCGAAATCGTAATGGGCATGATGAGCTCCTAGAAAATGAAGTAAAGGAGGTACAGGAAGTAAATGAGGTAAAGGACTCCGGCAGAGCAGGCGATGACTGTGAATCGCCATTGAACTGTTCCTTTATCTCCTTTACCTCCTCAACTTCCTTTACTTCCTAAAATGGTGTGTATCCGCTGCGAGCGGAAAATGGCCTGCGGCGGTGTGAGGATTGTTGCTCGCGGCGCACCGCGGCGACGATCAGATCCTCGATGGCATCGGCGGCGGCGTCATCCCACTTTTCGGCAAGGGGGCTGCCGCGCGCCCAACCGGCGAGTGCAGCCGTTGCATACGCGATGGCTTCTTGCGAATTGCGCACGAGGACCGGGGAAGTCGCATCGGTCAAATCCGGATACGCTTTCAAATAGCGCAGGCGAATCTGTGTGTCTTGCGTGGCGCCAAGAAAATAGAGGCCGTCGGCGCGCCATTCCCAAACACTCAGGGTCACGTCCTGCACGCGCGATGGCAAACCGCCGTGACGCGTCAGGTCAACCATTTCGAGAAAATCGTCCGTCGAGCCGTTCGGCCGCTCCCAGATTTTCAGAGGAACGAGAAGATCGGTCGGCAGTTGATTTGGCGGCGCGGTCGCGTCCGTGATGGAAACTTGGAGCGACGTGTCCGGCTGCGTCACGGCGGTCACCACGAGCAGCGCATCATCCTGGATGAACCCTCCGCCACCGGCGTTGCCGAGCGCGCGCTGCAGTTTGCGATACGCGGAATTCGCGTACGGCAAAAGCACGGCATCGGTGAATAGGTTGCCCTGCGAATCATTCAAGAGCGAGCGCACCAGTGAGGTGATTTGTCCCGCGGTGTTGTATGCGCTGGATCCGACGACTGGCATGTGTAGTCCTAGTAGGACAGGCATTCTTGCCTGTCGCTTTGTTCCCTTTTACAGCTCAACGGAGACAGACAAGAATGTCTGTCCTACTGGGATCAATCCTGGGGCAGCGGTGACTTCTGCAGGTAAGCGGCCACGCCGATCACCGCGTTGATCAATGCTGCGGCCGCACCGATGCGGAGCGTTGCGCCGCTTCCTGATTGCAAATTAAAGTGTTGCGGGTCGATGCCGACGGCGGCGAATCCGGTGAGCACGCCGCCGGCCGCCCCGCTAATTGCCGCGGCCAGTATGCCTTTGAGCCAAAGTTCAAATCGGTTCATAAATCAAGCCACCGTGACAAAGGGCTGCTTGTGGAATGCCGGGACGGCATCGTCGAGCAGGTCATACGCCCAGTTTTCGTAGGTTCGCTCTTCCCTACTCTCGCGTTCGTAGAGCCGGAGTCTCTTCGCTGAATGCGGGAACTTGCGCGACCATTCGATCGCGCGAGCGACGTGCTCCGCGATCGTTGGCGTGAGCTGCACGAATTCGCCGCGCGGGCCCTCGAGCGTGAAGCAATGCTCGTATTCGCCGCGCGAAGGATATGGCCCGAGTGCAGGAATGCTGACGCCATTTTCGCGTTCAATGGTTTGCGCGTACCACGCGCGAGGCGAACCGTATGTTTCCGGCGGCAGCCAGCGCTCGATGTGCCAGCGATTTGCGGCTGGATATTTCGGTTCTTTTCTAAGTTCAATGCGCTCTCGCAACAGAATGCCGTGTTCGTCGCGGTCCTCAAACTTGCCGCCAATCCACGCGAGGCGGTTCCAGCCCCACACCGCGCGATAATTTGCTTCGCCGAAACGATTGCGTCCGCCGGCTCGTTCAAGGCGATGAGCCACGGATTCCGGCGTGTCGTGGGTTTCGCGGAGCACTCGTATCATTTTGCGCGCGGGGAAAACTCCACTGTTTTCACGACAAACTTCTGGTCGCCGCAATCGAGCATCAGGTCGCTGACCTTGGCGATTTGAGTTTCAACAATGGCGTCATGTTCGCGCACTGATGTCTTACAGCGGAGCACAGTGCCCGGCTTGATTTCGCGAGGCCCAGAGTCGAGCTGAACACCAATGTCCGGGGCAATCATGGGCCGAAGGATAGCGACGTCCTGCTCGCGGTCGACGCGAAGGAAAACAAACACCAGCGGATCGCTCTTGCTGCGCGCGGAGATCACGCCGCAAAGCAAGAGAACGATGCCACCGATGAAAACCCTTCGCATTAGGAACACCGCACGAACACAAAAAAGCGAGACTTTGATGTGTCATTCCGAGCGGAGGGCAGCAACGGCAGTTGCGGCCCGAAGTCGAGGAATCGTGGCTTGTACTGCGCGTGTTGCCTCGATCCCTCCACTACGCGGCCTGAAATTCAGGCCGCTCCAGTCGGGATGACAGGTTGAGACTAGTAGCCGGACGGCTGCGCCAAGGTGTCGATGAACGCGCCGGTCCGCGGCGAGTCGTCCCACACTTGAAACGCGGTGTCGAAGTAGAAGATATAGCTGGCCGCGAGGCCGCCGCTCGCGCCGTAAATCGGGAAGACGGTGTTGCCGTTGACTTCGTAGAAGTCGATGTCCTTCAACACGGCGCGGCCCCAGTGCGAGAGGTCGAGAAAATCCACGCGGGTCTGGTCAGCGTTGACGCTGGACTTGATCGGGATGCCGCTCATGGTTTTGCGGCCGCTGAAGAGCATGTCCAGATCGTTGCCTCCGCCACCGCCACCTTCCTTGATGATTTGCGAAACGGTGATGCCGAGATTTTCCCAGGCGTGCTCCTGCTCCACCGCCATGTAGGCGATGAGTTTGCTGAGGTGGTTGATGCCCAGGGCTTTGCGGACCTTGTTGATGGCCAGGCGCACGTTGCTCGGCGTGAGCGCGGCGTTGCCGGCGTTGACGCGCGGCGTGGCGAGCTGCACGGGATAGGTGGCGCGGTTGAGGTTGAGCCACGTGCCAGTGGTTGCGTTGTTCTGGTGATACTTGATGCCGAACAATGAGACGGGGCTCGCGCCGCTGAGGCCGTCGTGAACGATGACATCGTTGTTGGTAAGGCCAGCGGGATTCACATCGACGGTGATCGTTTGCGTTGGGCTGATCGGATCGGCGACGACGACGTTCGCGGTGCCGCGGTTGGTGGTCAGCGTGGAGTCGTAGACCTGAATCGTCTGGCCGACGTAGACAAGTGCGGCGCCAGGAGGCGTGGCCATCGTCCATGTCGTGCTGGCGAACGAGCTGATGGTGCCGAGCACGCCGTTGCCGGCGGTCTGCATCAGCTTGTCGAGAAACGACCGGAATTGTTTCATTCCGTTGGCGACTTCGCGCTTGGCGGCGTTTTCAATGGCGCGCTCGCGGCCGGTGGTGGCGTATTCGACCAGCTTCGTGATTTCAATCGCGAAGCGGAAGAAAATCGGTGAGACCTGGGCGACGTCATAGGCCGTGCCGGAGCCGCGGCCGAGGTCGCCGCCGTCGGCGTTGTACGAGCCGGCTTTGCCGCCAGGATTGACCTGCAATGGCAGGCGCATGTTGCGGCTGGAAACTTTCTCCACGTCGCCGCGCTGCTGGATCATGGTGAGTAAAATGTCGTCGCGCTCGTAGAGCAGGGGCACTTTGTCGCGCACCTTCTCGAGCTGCAACGCGACGACGTTCGCGTTCGCTTGTGCTGGCATCTGTTGTTCTCCTTAGGATTGCGGCGTTCCGGGATGCCGCAGCTTCGCGGCGAGGAATCGCGCGGGCGTCTCTTGAGAAGGCGCCGAAAGATCGATGTGTTTCTCTTAGAAGTTTTGTCTCTGGTTGCTGTAAGCTACGGCTACGATCGAACTCCAGAGTGCCTGGAAGAATTACTTCAAAAGCGTTCTCGTCGGGCTCGCGGCAGTTTTTGTGATTTGCGTATTTTTGCCGACCCTACCAACAATAGTTCTCGTCCTTATATCCGCTATAAAACATCGTGCTGGGGGAGGACTTGCAGGTGGCTCCATGCGCTGGCACGCGCCCTCACCTGCTCAGTGGCTCTTCATGTTCGTAGTTTTCGGTGGGGGCTTTTTATGGGAGCTTCGCAGGCTTGCAAAGGGACGACTCCCGCCTGCGACCGACCCGACGGACCCTCCGACTTCATAGATCAAGAATCTGTTCGTCGCTGAGTTTGCGGTAATCGACGCCGCGCGCTCGGTTCGTGCTCTCGCTACGCTCAGTGCTGCGTTCGCGCGTGGCGGTCTGTGCACCTGCCGAGGGCGAAGATGCTGGCGGTACTTCCCTTCTGGTGGAGGCGGCGTCGGCCCTTGCGCTGCTGGAGCGGTGCGCTGCTAAGGTCGATTGCGTCCAGTCGTTCAAGACGCGCTTGGCAGCGACGGGAACGAGTTGCTGCGCGCGTTCGCCGATCAGACGGACGACCTGGATGCGCGTTTCGTCATCCAGGCGGCGCCCCGAAAGAATCTGCGCGACCTGTTCGTTCAACTGGCGGTCGCCTTTCAGGGCGGCTTCGACGTCCTGGCGGACAGCCGCGCCCAAACGCTCGCGTAGGGGCACGACATGTCGTGCCCCTACGGTTGCTCCCTCACCGCTGCCCTTCAAGTTCGGCAAAGCCTGAACCAGTGTCCGCTCAATGGTTGCGCCTACGCTGCGCTCCAAATCGTCGTTGGCGGCTTTTTCAAAGGCGGCATAGGCAGCCACGTGCGCTTCGTGTGTCGAAGCGTTGCTCAATTGGGGCGCGGCATGCTGCGCCCCTACAACGGAAGGGGCCGTAGGGGCGGAGCTTGTCCCGCCTGCTGAGACCTTGCCACCATTTACACTGGGCGACCCAAGGGTCGCCCCTACAGAGGCCGCACCGGATTGGTTCTCTGGCGCTTCGAGGGCGCGCAGCCCGGCGAAAACCATTTCGCGGAACGCAGCGGGATCTTCGCGCAGCATGCGCTGCGCGAGTTCTCCCCGCGCCGCACTCGTCTGTTCCGGCGTTCCGCCGGCCACGCCGAAATAGGCACGATCGATGTCATCGAGAGCGCGCGCCCGCTCCGCCGCGGCGCGCGCTTCGTTGACGCCACCCGGATACAATTGCTTCAGCGCGCGCGCATCTTCGGGAGTCGCAAACGCCGCGCGATACGCCGCCGCCTCCTGCCTCGCCTGTTGGACGCCATTCCATAACTCCCGTGCTTCTTCCCCGCTCCAGGGATCCTTCATCTGCGTCGCCAGCCATGGTGGGGGCTCTGTCGCAGGCGCGCTTGGAGGAGATGCGGTCAGATTCGGGTCGGAACGCTTTTCATTCTGTGCCGTGGCGTTGGAACCCACCGGCAAGGATGCCGACGCTACCGGCGACGATTCTTGCGTTCGCGCTGGTGGCTGAGCGCCGGAGAGTTCGAGGTCGTGCGCTTCCGGTTCGATCTCGAGGATCTGCTCGTCAGTGAGCGCAAACAGATCGCGCGCGGTGCTCTCGCCGTTATTGCCAGCCATTCTTGATGCGATTTGCTGATTCATCTTGACCCCAGAAACAAGAAGCCCCGATTTCTCGGGGCCAATCTTTGGCAAATCTTCCTTGCGTGCGACTGCTTCAGCTAGAGAGCCTCCAGCAAGCAAGTCAACAGGTCGAGAGCATTCTCAATGCCCACTCGGTCCCAGATGTAGCCGAGCGCGTCAAGGAATGAATCGACGAGGTCATTGATCGGATCGAAGCCCTTGTTCCGCTCCTCGCTATAGGTCAGAAGCCCATCCATCACTTTTCGTCGCCCTCTACTGGACAATACGAATCCTTTACCCAAGAAGTTTCAGGCGTGTGGCCGGGTTCCTGCCATAGCGCGGAGGTGGGCTTCGGTGTGGGCGCGGACATTGGCGAAGCCGGCGGGATTGGTCATGCGCGCGGACTGGCCGGCTTCGGAGTTGGCCCAGCGCTTGCACTCCTCGAATTCGACAGCGTGATCGTCGAGAAGTTGATCGACGGGCACGGATGGAAGAACGAGCGTAGCGCCGCCCTTCAGGGCGGCATCTTCGGTCGGCGATTGGTCTGCATTCGGCACATCTGCCGGGCTAAAGCCCGGCGGTATGTCACGCGCCGATGTGGCCGCCGTTTCCCGGGGCGCGGATTGTAGGGCGCCCGCCGCGGCGGGCGCCTCTACAGGCGGGATAGCAGAAGAAGAGTGCGAACCAGGAGGCAAATTCACAACAATTGGCGCGCTGGCGAGAAGCTGCTGGATTTCGCGCAACTGTTTGTTGCGCGAATCCTCGCCGGGGATCACCATCTCCGTGAGGCCAAGCACATTCTTGATGTAGCCAAGATTGGCAGGCTCGGTGAGAGCGCGCTGGAGCACAGGATCATTGATGGTAAAGAGTTGTTGCAGCACGCCACGCTGCTGCGATTTGAGCCGCGGAAACGTTTCATCGGCTTCCGGGTGAACGCAGATGTTGCCTTTCAGATCGGCGGTGCGAATCGAGCGCGCGTCGAGAACGCCATCCGGCCCGAGCAGCGGAATTTCCACATCTTCGGGACGATTTTTGCGGAAAGAATCGACGGCAAGCAACAAAACGTCGGCATAAAACTGTTTGGTGCGGCGCCAAACGAGGCCGAGGCGTCCCATCGCCTGGTCACGCGCCAGCGCGTAGCCCGAAGCGGTCTTTACGTCTTCCATATTGCCGCCGAAAATCGCGGGGAAGAGCCCGGTCAGGAATTGCGCGACGGGACCAATCAAGTCCTGCTGGTGGCGAATCATGTCCGGCGGAACCTGCGCCGGCGCCGGCTGGAAAAATCCCGCCGCAAGCGGCTGGCCCGGGCGCGCGCGCGCCGGAAAATGCGCGGCCGGCTCCGCCACCTGATTCGCCAGCGCATCGAAATCGAGCACTTGCGGATCGGCGTAAATCGGCGGAATTCCGTACTCGTACGTTTCCGCTTGCATGTTGGAGAGAACGTTGTAGCGCTCCTGCACTTGCACCAGCGAATCGCCGACGCTGGGGCGGTTTTGGCCGTCGCCGGGCAGCGCGTGAAGGACGCGCCAGTGATCGTCCATCGATTCGCTGCGCGATTCGCAGTAGACGTCGCCGGCGAACGCCACGTAGCAGCCGTCAGGAAACATGGCGAGCAACTCGCTGCGCACAGCTTCGTCTTCGATGGCGTAGAACGCCCACGGCCGCAGCCAGGTGCGGTCGAAAGTGATCAAATTCATCAGCGCGTCGCCGGGATGAATCGACGGCAAGCCCTGCTCAACGCTCAAGCGCGAAGCGCGCGCGTAAACATCTTCAGCGCCTTGCGATGGCGCGGATTCGATCTTGTTGGCCGCGCAAGGGTACGCGGCTTTCAACTTAGCGCGATGCACTTCGGCCTGCCACTGCAAGTACGGATACTCGTGCATCTCGTTGGCCCAGACGGGAGTGTTCAGCTCGAGCCCTCCGGCGATGGAGATGACTTCCTGGCCGTTGGGCACGCGATGCGTCCCCACCACGCGCGGCACGGTGACGCGCTCGGCTTTGCGAATGTTTTCTTCGCGCAGCTCGGCCCCACAACGGGGGCACGCAAGATTTCCTGTAGGGGCGGGGCTTGCCCCGCCCGCTGGCGCCTTGCCACCATTTGCAAGGGGCGACCCTTGGGTCGCCCCTACAGTCGTTTCGACGTCCGTGTCCTCCGAATTTTCACTTTCAAATTTCGATTTTCCAGTTTCCCTCCCGCACTCAGGACAAAGGTAGACATCTTCGCCAAGCGAAATTTCCAGCGCTTCGAGCACGTTCTCTTCGTGGAAGCCGAACCGCTGGCCGTCGGCGACGTAGCGCACGTAGGCGCCGAGTTTGCCATCGGTCCAGAGGAAATAACCGATCGACGTCAGTAATTGCTCGACGTGATTGTTTTGTTCGACGAGCTGCGCAACGTCGCTGGCGGCGCGCGCGGCGGCAATGTCCGCGAGCGATTGCGAGGATTGGGGGTAGAAGCGAACGCTCGGAACGTCCTGCGAGAGCACGGCGATGAACGACAGCCCGAATCCCTGATAAAAATTCGTGACGAACTGGTAGCGCGGCATCTCCTCGAGTTCGCGGTCGTCGCTGAAGCGCTGCTCGAACGGCAAATGCCAGTTCATGTCGTTGGGATTCCACCACGCGTACTGCAATCCCTGCCAAAAGAGCCGCGCCTGGCGAATCCGCCGAATCTCGTGACGCCGCGCAACGATGCCTTCCTGGCGGTATTGGCGGACCAGTTCGCGCAGCGCGTGTACCAGCTCCGGCTTCAAGTCCTCGAGCCGCTCGTTGTTTGGTCCTAGGTCTTCAGTCGTGCCGGGTAGGGCCGCAGTAGCGCCGCCCTTTAGGGCGGCATCTTCTTCACCTTCGCGAGATGCCGGGCTGAAGCCCGGCGCTACGCCGGCGGCAAAGTTGCCATCGGCGGGCGCGGTCGCTGCGGGGGTGCCCGTCCAGGATTCAGCTGTGCTGTACAGGTCCATTCGCCCTCTCAGACGTTCTCTCTTCAAAATTTGCGGAGGCGTCGCGGTTCGCGCCGGTTTCGCGCCAGGCCTGGAGTTGGTGCCAGGAACGCTTTCTCAAGCGTGGCAACGGCTGCGGCTTCGGCTCTTCCGGAAACTCGACCGGCGGAAATCCAGCCGTGCCGAGCAGCGAATTCGTCAACGCGCGGTTCTCCGCCCGCAGCCGCGCCACTTCTCCTTCAAGCAGGCCGACATATCTGGTCTGAAGAATTTTTCGCAACCAATCGAACATTCAGCACCTCTGGCACAGGACTTCTGTGCGCTTTTGCGCTCCCATAGCCGCGGTTGGCCCAGACTGAAGTCTGTGCTACCAGCGGCGGCGCGGGAGCGGCTTTGGGCGGAAGAATTTTTTCGCTTCGGTTTCGAGGCGCTGATAATGAATCGCGCGCGAAGTTTGATCCGTCGCGGTGACCTGCCGCGCGATCTGCTCGCCGAGCGGCATGCCGGTCACAAAATGCGGCGCATTCCCCGGCTGATTAAAGGGCGGGGGCTGCCCCGCCCTGGCCGACACGTAGGCCGGCCCAACACCGGCGAGCCTTCCGCCGGAGACCAATCCGTAGCGCGCGGCATCGGCGGGATCGTCGCCGTCCACCTTGCGAATATCTTCGAGGCGGCGATCGTCGCGCACCAGTTGCGGAATACATTCGATCAGCTTCGCGCAATTGTCGGTGATGACCCAGGCGTCCGATTCGAGAAACTGATACATCAACTGCCAGCCGCCAATGCGGTCGTCATCGGCGGCCGCCGGCCGAGGCAAGCCATTCGCGACCAGCACCTCGCCGAGCTGCTCCGCGATCGACGCTTCCGAGGTGCGGTGCGCGAAGGCGTCCGGCGAAAGAAAAACTTCGTTGATGCGCTCGCGGCCACTGCGTTCCGCGATGGCCTGCGCCAGCATGCGCGGCGAGAGGCCGTTCTGCACGAATTCGCGGTAGGTGACAATCCGACAAGGATTGTCATCCCGAGGAAGCGGAGCGACCGATGAGGAAGAGAGATTTCTCGCTTCGCTCGGAATGACAGAATTGGGATGCCGCGGAACGGCGCAATGCCAGTACACGGCGCTCGGATGCTGGAAACCCCAGTCAATCGAAACCCATCGCGGCCACCATGCTTCGAGGCGAATCTCCTCCGGCCGCGCGGTGTGGCGCCCATAATCGAAAATGTCGAAATACTGCCCGGCAAAAACGTTCCAGTCGCCTTCGAGAAACGCGCGGCGCAAATGCTCGGGCAACGCTTCGAGCGTCCGGCGGTACTCCGCGTCGTTGGCGTAAATCGGATTGTCATCGATCCGCGCGCGGATAAACTCGTAGTCGCCCGCGTCGTACAAATCCGTGCGCTCGAAGCCTGGCGGCGGTTGATGATCCACCCACAGCGCCTTCACCCACGCGTGCCCGACGTTTCCCGGGTTCGTCGCACCGGCCATGTTGCTGAAACTGTTTGGCACCGGGCAGCGGTTGCGCGAGGTCAGGAATTGCCACTGCTTGAGCGTGAAGTGCGTCAGCTCATCGATCCCAATGAACAAAAACTCCGCACCCTGATACTGGTAGACGTCATTTTCGCTGCGGCAGTAGCCGAAGCGCGTGGTCGAGCCATTCTTCCAAGTAACAAGATGCTTCGATTCGTTGTAGCTCTTATAGAAAGAGCGCGGCACATCGCGGCGGAAATATGCGAGCAGCGACGACTCCAGCTCGGGATACGTCCGGCGCAAGAGCAGTGTGTCCGCGCCTGCTACCAACGCGGCTTGAAAGATTGCTTCCCAGAGCAGTGCTTTTGTCTTGCCGGGACCTGCAGCTCCGCCAAAGAGCCGGTACTTTGCGGTGCTGTCGTGAAACTGCTGCTGGCGGTCGAAAGGCCGATAGTATTTTCTGAGAGACACTTACCGGTAGATCTTTGAAAAGCGGCTGCCGACCAGCCAGGCCGCCACGGAAGCGAGCATACTGGCCTTCACGCCGAAGCCGAGCGTATGCCACGAAGCCAGAAACGCCCATACGAAGCCGCCGACGCCGGCGATCTTCAGCACGTAGTCCAGATGAATGGCGTTGGTCAGCTTCTCAAAAACAGACGGACCAGAAATGGGAACTCCTGTCATTTTCTTGCTCCTTCGGCTGCGCGTCTGGCGACAGCGCTATCAATATCGACGACAATCTGCTGCGGCTCGTCGGCCAGCGCGGCGGCGCCCTTGTAGCGCATCTCGGTCAATTTCTCGACGGCGCGCTGCTGGATTTTTGGGTCTTCGTGGTTGAGCAGGTTCTGCCACACCTCGAACAAATCGGCGCGACGATGAATTTCTTCTACAAATTCGACGGGATCGTCGGGCAGACGAAATTCTCCGCCGGGAATTTGTTTTTTACGCGTTGCGGCATCTGGTTTTTCGGTGGCCGCTGTGTTTGACGCTCCATTAGGACGGAGCGGTGCCACCTCAGCGTACGCTTCGCAGTCCGTGCCGGGCGCGTGGATACTGCCTGCGTCCAATGCAAGGGAGACTCTGCGATCGTCGTCAGACGCAGCTCGATCCCGCTGCCCCGGGATCCCGCCCCGTTCCGTGGAGGCCGGACCATGACCGTTGACCCCTTTGCGGCCACCCCTGCCGCCAGGGCGGTCGTCTTCTCCGGCATGTCCGTTGGGTTTGCGATGGTTTTTTGTGAGTGTCACAGCGTGTCCTTACGCCGCGAGCGGATAGCTCCGCCGCGCCCATGAAATGATGCGATCCGCCGGCAGACCCGCGAATTCGCAGACCATTGCGAGATTGGCGGCTTCAAAGGAAGAGTCCGCGCGCAAATATCGCCGGGCTCGCGAAGCTTCGAGGGGCTGTTCTTCGTAAATTTCGTCCGCCTTTGGTATTCCCTCGGCGTCCTCATAAGCCTGCCCTAGAACCGCGCGCCACAGTTTGCGTTCGGCGTCAGGCACTGAGCCTCCGGACGTGAAATCGAGTTTCGATAGGCGCCGCTTTTTGCTTAGTGAAGAGAGGTGATGGAAGATTCGGGGACCACGTTAGACTTACCGGTGCATGGGCGATCCGACAGTTCTCTTCGCGAACGTTCCGGGAATCCATGAACCCAGAGTCCGAGGATCACACCGTTCGCGGCGTCACGATGCATGCGGCAAAATACACTCTCCGCCGCAGCTCGACGCGTACAAGGAATCCAGCCATTCCCGTCACGCCCGCGCCGGACATACGCATTGCATTTCATGGGTGAAACGAACTCTTGTGCGTCAGGATCAGCGTGTTGCGCTTGGTTAGGCGGTTAGTTCGACGGTCGCGGTGACGGCGTTGGTGACCGTCGTGGCCAGGAGCCGGGCAAAGCGCGCGGCGACGTTCGTGAATTCGGCTCGCGCGACGTTGGTGGCGTTTACGGTAGTGATGGCCGCGCCTTCGTTCACGTAGTCGGTGTCGACGTCCGTATCCGACGTCTGGAGCTGAAGAGAAATCACGCCTGGCGCCCCGCTGAAGGAGACGCGCATGGCCAGTCTGCCTTGAGGCCGCGCGCTTCCCGTGGTAAGAGCGACGCGCTGTGTCTTTGCGCCGCTGGTGAGGTTGCCGTCCCCGGTGATCCACACTTGCGCTGAGTCTCCGGGGCTGGTGCTAATGGGCGGAAGGGTGTTTGCGTATGCTGGCACTGTGGTTTCCTTCTTTCTGCGCGATGTTCGCGCCACGTAGAGGCGGACGGCCCTGCGGACCCATGCGGGTCAGGGCGTGGCCCGGCCTGCTTCAGCATTCGGTGTTGCGCGAAATTCCCGGCGGCAGAGGTCTTAGCGTTTGGGCCGAAACGAGTTGGGAATGCGTGGGGGCGGTGAAAACAGCCCTAAAAAGCAAAACGTCCCGGTCTAAACCGGGACGCACTTTTCTACGGGAGCTAGTGTACCACTTTCTGAATTAATGTCAAGAGAAATCTTTGGAAATCTTCAACCCGCAGGGGCACGGCCGAAATACCGATCCTGCCTCCAGTTTCCGTCCGTGAAAAAGAACTCCAACCCCATGACGAAGGCGGGGCCACCTCGCTTCTGACAATGGACTACCCGGGCAAAGCCGTTGAAGCTGCCTTGCAGGGACCGCACATCGATGCGTTGATTGGGCGTCCACTGCTGTTTCGTCAAAACGGACGCTCCGTGAAGGCTCACTTCCCGCGTGGTCGTGACCTCGTAAGTAACCATGTCCAGGCTGACCAGCGTTATGGCGACTTCCAGAAGCGTGCGATTTTCGGTCCGGCGAGCAGGCCGCGAGTCCATGGTACCACCCGTATTCCGTAAGATGTGTGTGGCGACCGTCGGAACTGGGTGGCAACGATAGGCAAGACTGTGCCGGAATGGGCACGGCTTCTTCAATCAGGTATACACCGGATAGTGGCCTCAGGTCTTTACTGGTGGCTAATGTTTTCAGCCGAGAGAAGGAGGAAGTGGATGCAAAAGGATTTTCTCTGTCCTAAAAAGCAAAACGCCCCGGCCGAAACCGGGGCGCACTTTTCTACAAGACCGAGTGTATCACATTATTACGTATTGTCAAGAAAAATTTTTAGAAATCGAAAACTTTTTTGTTACTCCTCTGTTTTCAGCGACATTGGACAGTCTGAAAGCCGGCTCGACTTAAGGAGCCAAGCTCAGCCCGAGCCATAGGACGAGATCCCGCCGAATCTCTTGACACGCCCTTTTTTCGGGAGCATAGTCCCGCCTATCCCTCAGAATTTCTTCCTCGAAAGGAGACCTGCCATGCCGTTTTTTCTTCATCAAGTCAGTTACACGCCCGAGGCTCTGACCCGGTTGCTTGCCAATCCTCAGGATCGGTTTGATGCCGTGCGGGGGCCCATCGAGAAACTCGGTGGAAGGGTGATGAACTCTTACTTCGCCTTCGGGCAGTATGACGCGGTGCTCATCACCGAGATGCCTGACAATGTGTCCGCCGCGGCCATCGCCCTGGCGTTCGCCGCTGGCGGTTCCCTGCGTACCTGCCAGACCACGGCGCTGATGTCCAACGCCGAAGGGCTGGAGGCGATGCGCAAGGCCGCGAGCTGCGGGTATAAGCCGGTCGCCGCAGGCGCTGCCGCCACCGGCCGTTGATTCGCCGGATCATCGCCACTTTTTGGCAGTGCGCCAACGTAGTGCGGTAGCTTGCCTCGGAACGTTCTCCTAGGCATGGGCTCCATTTGTACATAAGCGTACAAGTCTTCTGATTTGTACGCTTGTGTCCATCAACAGATACTTTGTACTTTGTCGTGAACGATCGGCCGCCACTACACCTCTGCTAGAATCTCCGGATGACCGCCTCTCCGGTTTCTTCGCGACTCGCTGCCATTCGTCTCCATCCGGTTAAATCGCTCGATCCTGTTCACGTAAAGGAAGCGCGCATCGGCCCGGGTGGCGGCCTCGAATTCGACCGCGCCTGGGCGCTCTACTCCGCGGACGGACAATGGGTGAACGGCAAGCGCACCGCGGCCATACACTTAATCCGCGCTGCATTCGCGCCGGACATCAGCTCGGTCACACTCTCGGTTCCTGGTGATAGCCGCAAAATCCCCACTAAGACATTTGCCTTCCCGAGCGATTCGGCAGCCGCATCTAAATGGTTTTCCGGCTTCTTCGAGCAGCCCATCACCGTGCGTTATTCGCCTGAAGGCTTCCCCGACGACAATATCGCCAGCGGCCCAACGATCGTTTCCACGGCGACCTTGCAAGCCGTATGCGATTTATTCGACGGCATGGAACTCGACGAAGCGCGCCAGCGCTTTCGCACAACACTCGAGATCGACGGTGTTCCCGCGTTCTGGGAGGATCAACTCTTTGGCGAAGAGGAGAGAAGCGCCGTGCGCTTCCGCATCGGCGAAGTGAATTTCGAGGGCAGCAATCCCTGCGCTCGCTGCCCGGTTCCCCCGCGCAACCCGCGCACGGGAGAAATCATCCCCGGCTTCCAGAAGCGCTTCTCCGATTTTCGCCGCGCCAATATCCCGAGTTGGACGCCGGAAGCCCGCTTCGACCACTACTACCGCGTGGCCACCAACACGCGCGTCGCCTCAAGCGAATCAGGTAAAATCCTGCGCGTGGGTGATTCGCTCGTACTACCCTAATTTCGCGTTTTTAAAGGGGCTCAAATGGCGAATGAACCATCAGCTTCGGCACCCCCGGCCGGTTCGGCTCAGAAGACCAGCGACTACGCCATGGGTTCGACCGACCGCGAACGCCAGCGCCTTATGCAGCAAGGCGCGGTCCTGCGCGGATTTCTGGCCAGCGCTTTTCGCGCCGCTGGAATTGGGCCTAGCATGCGCGTGCTCGATCTGGGTTGCGGCGTTGGCGACGTGGCGATGCTTGCGGCCGACTCAGTCGGACCAACCGGCTCCGTCGTAGGCATCGATCGTGACGCGGCCAGCGTCGCGTGGGCGAACAAGCGCGTCGCCGACGCCGGCTACGCGAACATCCGTTTTCAAACTACGGAGTTCCAGGATTTCGCGGCGTCCGAGCCGTTCGATGCGCTGGTCGGCCGCTTTATCCTGATGTATTTGCCGGACCCGGCAGCCATCCTTCGTCACCTCTCTAAGCAACTACGTTCAGGCGCTGTCATAGCTTTCATGGAGCCGGATTTCACCGTGGAGTCCTGTGTCTTCCCCGAGATGCCCGAGTTCAAGGATTGCGGACGTTGGGTTAGCGAAGCCCTGCGGCACAGCGGCGCGCGCATTGACATGGGCATGCGATTGTATGCCACCTACCGCGACGCGGGTTTCGTAAAAACAACCACCGAGGTCACGCATCTCAGCGGTTGCGGCTGTACCCGCGAGATGGCCGACTTCTCCGCAGAAACGATTCGCAGCATACTCCCGAAAATCGTCGAGTACGGAATCGCCACGCTCGAAGAAGTCCAAATCGATACGTTAGCCGACCGCATGGACGCCGCCTGCCGCAATACCAATCCGCAATGGGTCGGCCCGCGCTACATTTCAGCGTGGGGGCGCAAGCCCTGA
>Ga0210407_10000722_pt1 | contig 35056 bp, 25 predicted proteins | sample IncBWC27MmetaG_FD_150860 | JGI IMG/M metagenome (GOLD analysis project Ga0210407, IMG submission 150860) | Forest soil microbial communities from Barre Woods Harvard Forest LTER site, Petersham, Massachusetts, United States - Inc-BW-C-27-M | ecosystem: Environmental > Terrestrial > Soil >...
CGGTTTCTTCCCGAACCGTTGCCCTGGTAGAGCGCATAGTCGGACAAGACGAGTACCTGCTCGTGGGGTACGAGTTTCGGCTCAGCAGCCAGCCACGGAAAAACCGCCCAGCCGATCGAACAGGTGATGCGCAGATCCGCGTTGGCGCCTTCGACCCGATAAGGCCTGGATCCGACCGAATCGAGAATGCGAGTGGCGAGAGTGTGGGCCTCTTTACGGTCGGTGTAGCGCGACAGAAGGAGAAATTCCTCGCCGCCCCAGCGGATCACCGCATCGGAAAGCCGGGCGGCAGAGTTGATGCGGCGCGCGACCTCGGCCAAGACGTGATCTCCAATCTTGTGCCCGAACTGGTCATTGACTTTCTTAAAGTGGTCGATGTCGATCAGGTAGAAAACAAGATCACGATTGTGAAGGTCGGCGGATGGATTGCTGACAAACGAGCGCAGCACCTGTTGCACGTCGGCCTCGATCGAATTGGTGAAGAACCGCCGGTTGCGAACGCCGGTAAGCAGGTCGGTCAGCGAAGCGTCGAGCAACTCATGATTGGCGTTGGCCAGTTCTTTTTCGAGGCGGGCCTGTTTCACGATGCCGACAAAAGCGAAGACCACAACGGCGGCCAGTGATAGCACTACGCGGAATTTCCAAACCGAGTTTGGCAGACTTCGGTCGAGGAACGACCAAGCCGCGAGCAGGGGCAGGATGAGGGTAACAGGAGCGGCGAGACGCGAAGCCCACCGCCAGTATCGTTCAGTATTGGGATCGCCGCATTCTGACTGTGGTTCCAGGCGGTGCGCCATGAGAGCGGCAAATGTCATGCAGGCGAGGCAGGCTGCGGTCGTGGAATCGTACCAACTGCCACTAAAGTAAATTCCGGCGTCCATGAGCGTATCGACAACATATTCCATGACGGTGTCGATAGCGACGATGACTGTGAGCAGGGCGTAGAAATGCCGCCATCGGCCGGAGCTGTAGAGCCAGCCATGGGCGACGAACGAAAGTAAGACGACGTCCTCGGCTAATGCGAGAAACTTGTAGGCCAAACCATACGAATGGGGTTCAGGGGCCAGGTACTGCCATGGAATGACGAGAAACAGATACAGGTACAGACCGGCCATTAGAAGTAAGAGCAGGTCAAGTGTTCCCAGGCGCTGATGTTGCGGGGTGGGCTCCACGTGAGGCCGCAGAGCAAAGCCTAGAATAAGGATGATCCAGGCCAGAAAAACACCGGCGTCTCCCAGACTCATGGCGGGCGTTTGCTTCAGCACCAGTTCCCAATGCATCCATAAGATCTGGCTGCAGGATTCGATGGCGTAGCCGGTGCCCAAAAGGATCCACACCAGGCGTTGCCGGCGAGGACCGCTCAATGCGTTTCTGGCAAAGGCAACCGAAGCGGATACCATCAGGAGGAAGATGATCGAATCGGTGATCGCGCTGAGCCGATACGATTTCGGGAGGAGCAGAGACGCGACCGCCTGTGCAATCACCAGGCAGACGATGGCCCATGCCCAAATCTTCGAGTTTGATCGAAGACGCACTATTCCCCCATTCTTAGGAATTACAACGCGTTATTTGGGATAACCCAAGTAACACAAGTAACTTCCGAGGAAATTGACGTGTTTTCGAAGGAACTTCTCAGGAATTCGAGGCAGCGCGTTTTAGGCGGTCATGGACGGCTTCCCACTCTGGCGTGTTGGGCGGAAGGTCGACCGCGATCCAGTTGTGGTTCCCGGCATCGGCCTGGTGGAGAACTTCGTAGAGCGCGGCGGCGTAGTCGGCGGCGGCTGCGGGCATTTGGATCGTCTGGACGGACTCACGCGACGGCAAATGATGGTGCTGGAGGTAGACTCCCCGGCCTGGGCCCGGCAGTTTCCCGTCTTTCACCAGAAATAGAGGAGTGCGTGGGCTGTAGTGCCGCGGGTGCATTCCGGGCGAGGGATGGGCTCCGGCGTGGGCTTCCTGTGCCGAGGCGACTGGCCCAATTATCGCTTCCAATTCCGTCCGCGAAATTCCGCCGGGACGAAGCAGGACCGGCCTGGGCCCGGCTAACGATAGGACGGTGGATTCGATACCTACGCTACAGGGGCCGCCATCGAGGATGTAGTCGATGTCGCTACCGAGGCTGAGGCGGACGTGGTCGGCGGTGGTGGGAGAGAGTTCGGTGAAGCGGTTGGCGCTGGGCGCGGCGAGTGGAACGCCGGCGGCGCGGATGAGAGCAAGCGCGATCGGATGAGCGGGCATGCGTAGGCCGACCGTGGGAAGACCGGCGGTGACTATCGGAGGAATGACAGGAGGCTTTTCGAGCTGCTTTTCCAGTACCAGGGTCAGCGGGCCGGGCCAGAATCGGCGGGCGAGGCGGTCGGCGATTTCTGGCCAGTTCGCAACCAGGGACTGCGCCATTTCGATCGATGCTACGTGGACAATGAGGGGGCTGGTGGCGGGTCGGCGCTTGACGGTGTAGATGCGGGCTACTGCTTCGGCGTCGAGGGCGTTGGCTCCTAGACCGTAGACGGTTTCGGTGGGGAAGGCGACGAGACGGCCGGCGCCGAGGAACTGGGCGGCGCGGTCGATTTCGCCGGGATTGGCGCGGTGAGGCATATGTGATTGTAGATTGCGGAGGTCGGTTGCCGGTTGCGGAAGTCAAAACCTTAACCACAGAGGGCACGGCGGAACACAGGGGAACACAGAGGCGGGCGTATCGCCGTACTTGAAGTGCGGTACTGCGGGGCGCGTGATAATTCATGCGGTGGAGTAACGGGCGTCTCGCCTGTTCAGCCGGGCGGGGATCCCGGCTCTCCACCGCAAGCTTGCGGCCTACTTCTTCTTGTCTTCTTCTTCCACTACAAGGTTGTTGGTCACAGAGAACACGCCGGGAAGGCTGTTGACCTGGATGCCTGCGATCTGTTTATCCATCTGGCGGGCAACTACCCCTTCGAGCGTAATGTGGCCGTTCTTGACGATGATGTGAATGGGAGGAACAGCACGCAGCTGGTACTGGCTCAGGACCTCGTTGCCAAAGATGGCGCGGTAGGCGGCGCGGCGGATTCGGTCGTCCTCGATGGAGGTGGGCAGCACCTCGATATTGTTGACGACTTTCTCGACGCCTTCAATGTGCTTGACGGCGTTTTCGGCATCAGACTTGAGAACGGGACGAGCGACCTGGCCGAGCAGGGTCACGGTGCCATCAGGATCAACCTTGTAGGAAAGGTTGTCGAACACGCCGTAAAAAGGAAGCATCACAAGTTCATGACGGACTTCCTTGATGATGCGATCGATGCCCTTCTGACTGATCGCGCCAGATGGTTGGTTGTTCTGGGGGCTGGGACTGGCGAGAGCCACCATCGAGAAAATCAGTGGAAGAGCAAGAACTGCGAGCAGTGATTTCTTCATTGTTTTGACCTCACGCAAGACTTCTTAGAATGTGGTGAGAGCCCCTGAGATTCTTCGCACCCTTCCAGACGCTGGAAAGCGCCGGGAGGTTGCTTTTTTTTGTTTCGGGGGCTGGCGGCTGCAAGCTTACTCTCATTCGGCGTTTCTGGAACGATTGGCACAGTCTGTCGAGCTGCGCTCGCCCTGGACAGCCGAGGGCGGCTGTCCCTACGCGGACGGGCGAGGACGCCCGTCCCTCCACAACCTTACGCGGCTTTCGGTTTGCTACGGCGCTCCCGGAAGCCCTCGATCAGCAGGTAAAGGACGGGGATGAAGAACAAGTTGAGGATGGTGCTCATGATCATGCCGCCGAAGACGGTGGTGCCTACGGAGTGGCGGCCGTTTTCTCCGGCGCCGCTTGCGACGACCAGAGGAACGACGCCCATGATGAAGGCCAACGACGTCATGAGGATGGGACGCAAACGGATGCGGGTTGCTGTAACGGCCGATTCAAGAATGGTCATGCCGCGCCCGCGGAGCTGCTCGGCGAATTCGACGATCAGGATGGCGTTCTTGGAGGCGAGTCCAACAAGCATGACGAGTCCCACCTGACAATAGACGTCGTTTTCCAACCCGCGCATCCATTGCGCGCCGAGAGCACCGAGCAAGGCCATGGGAACTGCGAGCAGGATGATGAAGGGGAGCACAAAGGTTTCGTATAGTGCCGAAAGCGTGAGATAGACGACGAGGGTTCCAAGACCGAAGAGAACGACCGTGGTCGAGCCCGAGGCTAACTCTTCGAGTGAAATTCCCGACCATTCGTAGGTGTAGCCCTGGGGCAAGACTTTTGCGGAGAGCTGCTGCATGGCCGTGATGGCTTGTCCGGAGCTGAAGCCGCGGGCAGCGGAGCCGTCGATTTCCGCCGAGCGGAAAAGGTTGTAATGATTGATGACCTGGGGCGCGGCCGTCTGGGTAATGCTCACTAAGTTATCCAGCGGGACCATGGAACCGGAATCGGAGCGCACGTAGTACTGCCCGATGTCCTGCGGATGCGAGCGGAATTGTTTGTCGGCCTGAACATAAACACGATAAGAACGGTTATTGAAATCGAAATCGTTGATGTAGGCCGAACCCATGTAGACGCTGAGGGTGTCGGTGATCTGGCTGAGAGGGATGTGCAGGCTCTTGGCTTTTTCACGATCGATGGTAACGACATACTGAGGGTCGTTCGCGGTGTAGGTGCTGAATAGTCCGGTAAGATCTTTCTCCTGGCGCTCGCCAGCTCCCCGAATCAGGTCGTGAGTGGTCTTGTCGATGTCCTGAAGGGTGTGGGTGCCCTGATCCAGGAGTTCGAATTGAAATCCGCCAAACGTGCCGAGACCTTGCACGGCGGGGGGTTCGAAGGGGATCACGATCGCGCCGGAGATCCCGAACAATGGGCCGCGGAGTCGATTGATGATCGCGGCGGCTGTGTGTTCGCGGCCCTTGCGCTTCTCGTAAGGCTGGAGAGTCAGGAAGGTGAGACCGGCGTTTGGAGTTGCGCCGCCAAAGCTGAAGCCGGCGACGGCGAAGGTGCCCAGGACTTCAGGAATAGTTTTGGAGATAGCGGTCACCTGCTGGCCGATCTTCCTGGTGTAGTCGAGCGAAGCTCCGGTGGGCGACTGAATGGCGATGATGAGGTATCCCTGATCTTCGGTTGGGACGAAGCCCTGGGGAACTTTTTCGAAGACGTAGTAGGCGAGGCCGAGGCCGAGGACGAAGAGAATGAGCGCGACGGCTTCAAAGCGGAGAAACGCGCGAAGAGCGCGTTCGTAGGCGTTGGTTACGGCGCCGAGCACACGATCGACCAGCTTGGAGAAGCGGTTCTTTTCTCCGTGCAGGCGGCCAAGCAGCAGCGCCGCGAGAGCAGGCGCCAGGGTCAGAGCGTTAAAGGCGGAAATCGATATAGAAAAGGCAATCGTCAAAGCAAACTGCCGGAACAGGATGCCCGTTGTGCCCGGGAAGAATGCCACCGGCACAAATACGGCCACCAGCACCAGCGAGGTGGCGATGACCGCGCCGGTGACTTCTCGCATGGCGGCGGAGGCGGCTTTGGCCGCACTGGTCTCGCCCTCTTGTAAGTGGCGCTCGATGTTTTCAATCACGACGATCACGTCGTCGACCACCAGGCCGGTGGCGAGCGTAATGCCGAAGAGCGTTAGTGTGTTGATGGAAAAGCCAAGTAGCTTAATAAAAGTAAACGTCCCGATGAGCGAAACTGGAGTGGCGATGAAGTGAATTATCGTGGTCCTCCAATCGCCGAGGAAAACGAAGATCACCAGGATGACCAGTAGAATCGCAGAACCCACCGTAAAAACTACGTCGCGGATGGATTCGCTGACTGCGTCGGTGACATCGAAGGCAACCTCATACTTCATGCCGGGCGGAAAGTGTTTGGAAAGGCGATCAAGTTCGGCGAGGCACTTCCGGTGTACGTCGAGGGCATTGGCGGTGGAAAGTTGAGTAACGCCGAGGCCAACCGCGTCGAGCCCGTTGTAATCCAGATCAGTGCCGTAGTCTTCGGCTCCGAGCTCAGCGCGACCAACGTCCTTCAGGCGAACAAGCGTGCCATCGGCGTTGCTCTTGAGGATGATGTTTTCGAACTGACTGGCTTCGGAAAGGCGGCCGACAGCGCGCACGCTAATCTGGAAATCCTGGCCGGGCATCGCAGGCTGGGAACCAACTTGTCCGGCAGCGACTTCAACATTCTGCTCCCCGAGCGCGCTAACCACATCATCGGCGGTAAGGGCACGGCTAGCCATGCGAACGGGGTCGAGCCACAGGCGCATGGAATATTTACGTTCGCCGAAGACCAGAACATCGGCGACGCCGGGAACACGCTTCAGGGTGTCGCGGACATATACATCGAGGTAATTGCTCATGAAGAGCGTGGAGTAGCGACCGTCCGGCGAGAAGACTCCCGCGCCGAAGACGAAGTTCTGCGAGGTCTTGGCGACCGTAATTCCGATTTGCTTGACGGCGTTGGGGAGACGTCCTTGAGCAGTGTTGACGCGGTTCTGGATGTCGACGGAGGCGAGATCGGGATCGCGGTTGATATCGAAGGTGGCCGTCACCGTGCTGACGCCGTCGTTGGTGCTGGAGGACGTAACGTACTTCATGCCTTCGGCGCCGTTGATCTGCTGTTCGAGGGGCGTGGTGACGGCGGACTCGACGGTCTGGGAACTGGCTCCGGTATAGATGGCCGTGACGCCGACCTGCGGGGGCGCGAGGCTCGGGAATTGTGCGATGGGCAGCGTCGGGATGCAAACCGCGCCCGCGAGAATAATGAGCAGGGCGCAGACGGTGGAGAATACGGGGCGCTGAATAAAAAAGTCGACCATAAGAAACTGTTCTCAGTTCTCGGTTCTCAGTTCTCAGAGTTAGCTGGATGCTCGCCTTTGGTCAGAGCTGGCTTCGATAAACTCTTCTTTGGGCTTTTGTTAGCTGCTGCTTTCTTGCGGGACTACGGGTACGCCATCGATTAGAAACTGGGTGCCGGAGACGACTACTTTGTCTCCCGGCTTTACGCCGTCGAGTACGACATAGTTGTTGCCGACGATTTGGCCGATCTGGAGCGGCTTCTGGTGGACAACGTATCCACCTTTCTGGTCGGCCTCAGCGACAAAAGCGAAATAGATGCCGCCGATTCGCGACACAGCTACGACCGGAACAACCGGCTTTTCCTGGCTGCCCCAGATCACACGGGCACGGATGAACTGGGCGGTGCGCAGGCTATCCTTCGAGTTCGCGATGGTCGCTTTGGCGAGCACGGACTGCGTAGTGGTGTCCACTTGCGGAGAGATGAATGTGATGCGGCTAGTCGCGAGCATGTTTCCTGAAGCATCGACGATCTGGACGGGAAGATTCATCTTCAGCTGCGCAGATTTCTCGATAGGAACGTAGATGTAAGCTTCGAGGCTGCCGGGACGGTCGACGGTGGTGAGCGTAGTGGTGGTGAGGACGCGGTCTCCAACGCGGACGGGAACATCACCAATGATGCCGGCGCGAGGGGCGACCACCTGGTAGTAGTGCAACTGGACCTGTTGCTCGCGGACCTGAGCTTCGAGCGAGTGCAACTGCGCCTCGTCAGCGTCGAGAGTCGCGCGCGCCTGATCAAGCTCCTGCTTACTGACTACACCGGCATTAGCAAGGCCGCTGACGCGGTCGTAATTCTGCTGCGCCCATTTCAGCTGTGCTACCTGGGCGACGCGGGCGTGCTCCTGGCTGTTGACCGTAGCCTGCTGCTTCGCGGGATCGATCTGCATCACGGGAGCTCCGGCGGCAACGCGTTCGCCGGAGTGGACGAAGATCTGCGTAATGATGCCTTCGACCTGCGGACTGACCACGGCAGAGTCGCGGGATTTCAAGGTGGCGACATAGTCGGTGGTGTCGTCAACTTTCTGGAACTTCGCCGTTTGGACTTTGACCGGCATGGCCTGCGGGGCAGCAGCTTTGGCTCCCTTGCTGTCTCCGCAAGCGGTTGTGAAAAGGAGCGCGGCCAGAAGGACGGGGGGCATTATCAAGAATGACGTTATTGCGGAAAATCTAGACATAATTGTTACGCTCAAAGAAATCTTTCAGTCCACTGACGACGTAGTTCCACGAGCCGGAAGCGTGACCTCTGCGAATGAAGCGGCCACCCGAAGCCGATCGACACGCCGTGAACCCGTGACCCTCCGGCACACCCTATTAGAGCAGAAATCTCCGCTCCTCAACGACGAATCCGGCCCGGTACTGGTCAACGAACAGAAGCCAGCTCAGATATCTGAGCGCGTCACCAACTCCGAAAATTTTGCCAAGTCAATGTTGCCGCCGCTCACCACGCACACGATCTTTCCCGAGCCCCATTTGCCGCTGAGGCCAGCCGCTACGGCACAGGCGCCTGCGCCTTCACTGATCACGCGATTGCGCTCTGCCACAATGCGCATAGCCTTGCGTGTTTCCTCGAGCGTGCAAACAATGGAACCGGCGAGCAGATGATGCGCCAAGTCCCACATGCGCGGAAAGACCGACTTGCCGCCGCAACCGTCCACAAAACTCGCCGTCCAGTTGGGAAAACTCTGGGGCGATCCCGCGGCCAGCGAGCGCGCCAGCGGAGCCGCCGTCTCTGGCTCCGCCGCAAACACCTTCGCCTTGTGTCCGCGCGCTTTCAAGGCGGCGGCGATCCCACACGATAAGCCTCCGCCGCCGAATGCCGCCACCACGCAATCCACGTCGGGCAGGTCCTCCAGGATTTCCAGACCTGCCGAGGCGTTGCCCGCAATAAACGCGTCATCTTCGAACGGATGGATAAACGCGCCGGTCATCGCGGGATGCGCCCGGTCAGCCAGCGCCTGCCAGCACCGGTCGTATGAGGCCTTTACGACTTCTCCGCCGAGACGGCGCACCGCATCGAACTTGGCCGCCGGAGCCGCATCGATCATGAGGATCTTGCAGGGTACGCCGGCCTTGCGCGCCGCCAGCGCCACTCCCTGGGCGGCGTTGCCGGCGCTGACGGTCCAAACACCGCGCCGGCGCTCGTCTTCCGGTAAAAGCCGAACAGCATTATACGCTCCCCGAATTTTGAAGGAACCGATGGGTTGCAGGCACTCCAACTTCAGATAAATGTCGGATGGGCCGTCGTAGTTGAGGCGCACCAGCGGAGTGCGTATGGCAGCTTCATAGACGTGCATGCGCGCGTCATCGATGAGCGATGCAGGAATGTTGCGCTGCGTCGCGGTGCCGCCGGATGCAACACTAGTTGCCATAGGAGAATTTCAATTAGACCAACTTCAATTAAACCAAGATATATATTACTGGTAAGGGCGGGAAGCTCCGAACGATTTTCGCTTCTGCTAGATTGTCTTGACATGAAACCGAGCCGAAGTTTTGCCAGTGACAACAATGCGTCGGTGCATCCCGAGGTGCTGGAGGCGCTACGACGGGTTAACAATGGCCCCGCGGCAGCCTATGGGGATGATCCGCATACGGAATCAGCGGTGGAAAGATTTCGAGAGCAGTTTGGCGCCGATGTGGCGGTGTTTTTCGTTTTCAATGGGACAGCCGCGAATGTGCTGAGTTTGCAGGCCTTGACACGGCCGTTTCATGCGGTGCTGTGCCCGGAGACGTCCCATATTTACAGCGACGAATGCGGTGCTCCGGAAAAGTTTACCGGCTGCAAACTTGTGCCTCTTGCAGCGCCGGATGGAAAATTGACGCTGGAAACTGCGGCCCGTGGGTACCAGGGAATAGGGGATCAGCATCACGTGCAGCCGCGGGTGATTTCGGTTACGCAGGCGACTGAGATGGGGACTGTATACAAGCCTGCGGAAATCGAGGGGCTGGCGCGGTTTGCCCACGAACGCAAGATGTTTCTGCACATGGATGGGGCCCGGATTTCAAACGCCGCCGCGGCGCAGCAATTGACCCTGCGCCAGGCGACACGCGATTTGGGAGTGGATGTGCTTTCGTTTGGCGGGACGAAGAACGGGCTGATGGGTGCGGAGGCGGTGGTGTTCTTTCGTCCGGAGCTGGCGGAAGATTTTTTGTTTGTGCGCAAGCAGGGGATGCAACTGGCATCGAAGATGCGCTACATGTCGGTACAGATGGAGGCGCTGCTGACGAACGACCTTTGGCGGCGCAATGCGGAACACGCGAACCGGATGGCGCGACTGCTGGAACAGGAAGTAAAGAAGATTCCGCGAATCAAGATTGTGTATCCGGTGGAGGCGAACGGGGTGTTTGCGCAAATTCCGCGGGACGCAATTCAGAAGATACAGGAGCGGTACTTCTTTTATGTATGGAACGCAGAGGGGTCACTGGCGCGGTGGATGTGCTCGTTCGACACGACCGAAGAGGACGTCCGGGAGTTTGCGGAGTTTGTGAAGGCAGTGGTGAGGGACCTCTCGAACTGAAGCCCCCACATTGATTTTCCGTCGAGACTTGCTGTCCGGAGACGGGGCAACCCTCTAGAGACGGAAGTAAGGCACACCTATTTTTTCTTGGCTGCCCTGACCCTGGCCCATCGTGCCCGCTGCGCTGCTGCTATTCTCTTGCGTCCCGCAGCCGAAATCGTTCGTTTCTTGTGAGTTGCCACTCGTCCATGCTTGCCGTGCAGGAAGACTTTCCCGAAGGTAGTTAGGGCCGCGGTAACACCGTGAAGTTCATTCTCAAGGCGCGCACGTTCCTGCTGAAGTTGTTTGACTACGGACTGAATTAATGTTTTTGCCATGAAATGGATTCTATCACTTGTAAGTTAGACATCAAGTGAGTTCCCGCGGGAGGGCCTGTCAATTGGCACAGCATTCCCGTTTTCGGACGAAATCCCGCTCTGGGCAAGGACTTCGGGCTGAAGTCGTACACTTTGCCTATCGAAGAAAGGGCGTGGACGAAGTCCCCTCGGAATCTCAAAGTGGTACCATCCCCTACTGACAGCATGACAAAGCCTCGCTTGTCCCGGTCAAGAAGTCGCAAGGCGGGAATGTTTCTCAAGGTGGCGACCGCCATTTCCCTGACATTGGCCGGGCTGCCTGGAAATCCAGAATTTGCCCAAGCTCAGACTGCAACGCCAGCCAAGGTATTTCGGCCGCCGGCGACGCTTCCGCTGACTAGCTTTTACGACGCGCCACATCCGCTGCCCCTGGGCAAGCCTGGAGAACTGATCCGGTCGGAACCGATCGACCAATTCAACCTTCCGTATGATCTGTCGGCGCTGCGGATTCTGTATCACTCCCGGACCGCGAACGTAGAAGACGTGGCCGTATCGGCCGTGGTGCTGGTACCAGACGGCAAGCCTCCGGCGGGCGGATGGCCGGTGATTGCATGGGCGCACGAGTTCAGAGGAGCGGCGCGACAGTGCGCTCCCTCGCTAATGAAAAATCTCGGCGCTGGGCCGGTCCTTGCGATGTACGCCAATCTCGGCTATGCGGTGGTTGCGACCGACTACTCCGGGTTGGGAGCCGATTCCGGCAAGCCGGTGCTGGACATGCAGTCGAACGCGTTGGATGTGATCTATTCGGTGGCGGCGGCGCGCGGGGCTGTGAAGGAGATCGGGCCTAAGTGGATCGCCGTGGGACCTTTCCAGGGAGGCATGGCCGCCGCGGCAGTGGCAGAGAGCGATGTACGCGATCCCAACTATCTGGGCAGCGTCGCCACGTCGGGGGTGGCCGATGCGCAGGAGACATATCAGCGCTTCGCGCAGGGTTCTTCCACTCGCATGCTGCTGGTCGTGGCATCGACTGTCAAGGCGCTTTATCCGAAGTTCCAGATGAGCGACATGCTGAAAGACACGGCGCTTCCTGCGTACCAGCGTGTCGCGCAGACCTGTGGAGGAGAAACCGAGCCGGAGTTCACGAATGGCATGCTCAAACCGGGTTGGGAGGACAATCGGTTCGTAAAGGAATTTTTCAGCAGGAACACTCCCGGCCAAAAGCCGGCCCGCGGCCCGCTCCTCGTGATCAGCGGCGAGGCGGACCCTGCCATACCAGCAGAAATGTCGGGCAAAACCCTGGACCGTATGTGCAAGCAAGGAAACCGAATCCTTTTTTTGAAGTATCCGGATCTCGACGCCAGCGGCGTGATGGGAGCGTCGGTCGCGGACCAGATCAGTTGGATCAAGGCAAGGTTTGCCGGCCACATTGCGCCTGGCAATTGTCGTTGACTCCGGAGACGGGGCAAGCCCGTCTCTACAAGCGGAGTTTTTCAGTTACCACTCGCTGTCAGAGTCGGGCGTGTCATCCTCTCGCCTGACCTGATTACGTTTGCGATGCACAATGAAAATCATTCCAACCGACATGAGTGTGGGAGGGACGATAAGAATCAGAATTCCACTGCGCAAAGCCTGAATCATTCGACCACCGGCGGACGCGGCCTGCGTATAACAGAGCGCGCAACTTTGGGAGAAGACTGGGAGAGGCGCGGCGAGCATGGCCAGTCCAGCCAGCGCAATAGCAATAAGGAGGAGTGGTCTCTTGACCTTCATCTTACTTACTAACATCTCTTCTCCCAACTTATACCTTCACTGCATGAGTCATTTTGAAAACGGCGCGCCGTTAATCATACGGAAACTGTCAGTCCACCCATACTGCATCCCCAACAGGACAGAAACCGTGAAGATGATGACAAACCAAAGAAAGACACGCTTTTCTGACCAAAGATGCATAAAGAACAATTCCGCCAACCCCGCCTCGACGCATGCGACCGCCAGCATGCGCACGAACATTTGCTGGGCGTCAATATTTTGATAGGCAATGACGAATTGCAAGCCTGCCAAAGCTAACAGGCAGACATAGACGATTAAATCTTTCGCGATCCCACCGCTCTTTTGCGCTTCCGCTGCTGAAGTTGTCATCGCATTCCGCTCCCGCGTTGCTTGATCTTTTGATCTTCTTTTGACCTAGTGAGTAAGGTTCAAAAGATAGACCAATGGCACGACGAACATCCAAACCAGATCCACGAAGTGCCAGTAAAGGCCCAAAACCTCGATGTCATCCGCATTGTAGCGGCCGCCCTTGTAGCGCACGCCCACAGCGATTAGAGCGATTATGCCGCCCGTAACGTGGGTGAGATGCAAACCCGTGATGCTGAAAAATGACGCGCCGAACAATCCCGTTCCCCACGGGTTTTTAAAGAGGGTCATGCCTTCATTGATGAGGCCCATCCATTCACGGATGTGCAGCAGGGCGAAAACAATACCCAGAGCCGCGGTAATCATGATCCAGCGGAAGGCTCCAGCTTTGTCGCCCGCTCGCGCCGAGCGCAGTCCGATCAGCATGGTCAAACTGCTGGTCAGCAGAATGAAGGTCATCAGCGCGACATTGGTGATGCTGTGGAACGGTCTGGGCCAGTTGGGAGTGCCGTTGCGCAGGAATCCATAGGCCACCAGGCAGGCGGCGAAGGTCATGGTGTCCGCGATAATGAACAGCCACATCGCCAGCTTTTTCGTAGGAATCGAAAATACCGGTCCTATCGTCATGCCTGACGAGTGTCCTTCCATGGTCAAATCCGCTTGGCTCACGGCGCCTCCTAATTGAGTCGGTTAAAGTTTCATCCAAAGCAGCAAAAGCAGATACAGCCAAAGAATTCCCATAAAATGCCAGTAACGTGCGGTGGCAACTAACTGGCTCCGTCGCAGAGCGGACTTATTCAGCTTGCGAATGACATAGATCAGGCCGCCCAGCCCCCCCAGCACGTGCAGGGCATGGGTGGCTGTCAGCACATAAAAAAAAGAACTGCTTGGATTCGTGGCGAGATACAGCCCCTCGGCTCTCAACTGCGACCATGCGACATACTGACCAGCCACAAAAAGCAGGCCGAGAAATAGTGTTATGTACAGCCAGCGTGCGGGGCTCTCGACATGACTCTTCAGTCCGCCCATGAAGGTAGCGACGCGGCGACGCGAGACTTCCAGGGTAACGCTGCTGGCGAGGAGTAGAAGCGTGTTGAAGTAGAGGACCGACGGCAGAGGAAAGGTCCGCCAGTCCAGTGACGATCCTTTGCGAACGATCAGCGCGCTGGAGAAGGCGGCAAACATCATGGTTACGGCGAAAACGACCACCCAGATGGCGGTCGAGGATGGTGGCGGCGAGTATTCCTGCGTCACACGCAGGTCGCCGTCCGCGGGAACCAGGTTCCGCCAGCCGCCGTTACCGGAGTGATCCGGTAAACGGTCCGAGTCGATTTTTGGCGGTTCGTGTACTGTAGTTGCCATAACTACTCTTTTTTCCCGTGTTACGTCTCGCTGCCCCTAAAGGGGGTCTGTTCGGCAACACTTTCAGTATCGCTAAAGCGATACCCTGATACGAAGCGCATCTTACTTCTCGTCGTGCTCCGTCTTAACTTGCTCGGGCGAAGTCTGCATTACGTAGTCTCCAACTGAGCTCTGCACCCCATACTGATAGGGATCGTGGTAAACCACGGGATGCTTACCACCAAAATTGTCGAAAGGCGGCGGCGTGGCCGTGCTCCACTCGAGCGAAGTGGCCTCCCACGGGTTATCTGGCGCTGGCTTGCCCCAGAACCGGCTGTGGATCAGGTTGTAGACAAAAACAAGCTGGGCCGCGCCGGTGATGAGAGCAGCGACGGTGATCCATTTGTGGACGGGGAGCAGCGGCTGCAGGAAGTCGTCCGGGAACGACGAGTAGCGGCGGATATTCCCAGCCATTCCCAGGTAATGGAATGGCATAAAGATGCAATACGCGCCCACGAAGCTGAGCCAGAAATGAACCCTTCCTAGCGATTCGTTCATCATTCGTCCGGTCATCTTGGGGAACCAGAAGTAAGTTGCCGAGAAGATGCCAAACATAGCCGCAACACCCATCACCATGTGGAAATGGCCGACCACAAAGTAAGTCGCATGGAGCATGATGTCGATCGAGGGCTGAGCCAGGAAGAAGCCACTTACACCGCCGCTGACAAACATCGAAATAAAGCCCAATGCAAACAGGGAAGCCGAGTTAAGGCGGAGCTTCGAACCATACAGACTGAAGGTCCAAATCAGTACTACGATGGTAGCCGGGATGGTGATGACCAGCGTGGGAAAGGAGAATGCCAGCGCGGAGATAGGATTCATCCCACTGACAAACATGTGATGTCCGTAAACCATGTAGCTGAGGACGGCAAGCGCTCCCATGCAATAGATGAGCACCCTCTGGCTCAGCATAGGCTTGCGCATGTTGGTAATCAGGACGTGGGAGACGATGCCGATGCCGGGTACGATTGCGATATAGACTTCGGGATGTCCGAAGAACCAGAACAGGTGCTGCCAAAGCAGAGTGGATCCGCCGGAATGCGGCTGCAGTTGGTCATTAATCACCTCATTCGAGTTGACGAAAAAGCTGGTTCCAGCCACGTGATCCAGAATGACGAGGATACATGCCGGCATTAACACGGCAAACGCCGTGAGCCCCATGCACGAGGTAATGAACCATGCCCAGGCGGTGAGCGGCAGACGCATCATGCTCATGCCTTTGACCCGAAGATCGAGCGTGGTGGTGATGAAGTTCAATGAGCCCAGTAACTGGCCAACACAAAACAGCGCAATGGAAATCATCCAAAGCACCACACCCAGACCCTGGCCAGGGCCCGCGACCGCACCCACCGAATTGAGCGGCGCATATTGGGTCCAGCCGCCCAGAGTCGGTCCATCGCCGAGGATGAATGACGACACCAGGACCAGGAAGGCCGTGAATGTAACCCAGAATGACATCATGTTGAAGCGCGGGAACGGCATATCCTCGGCGCCGACCTGGATGGGCAGGAAGAAATTGCCGAATGCCGCGAAAGGCGCGGTGGTGAGCACAAAAAAGACCATGATCGTGCCATGCATGGTCATCAACTGCAGATAAAACTCCGGCGTGATCACACCACCAGGAGCACCCGTCTTCGAAAGCAACTGCAAGCCGGGGATCGCGGCGTTGGTCCACCCAAGGTGGATCCGCATGAACCAGGAAAGCAGCATTCCGGTAAGAGCGGCGACCAGGGCCAATGCGTAATACTGTTTGCCGATCACCTTATGGTCCAGGCTGAAGACGTGCTTCCGAATGAAGCTTGTCGGAGGAGCGTGGTGTTGCGCAGCGTGCGCCGATATGTCGTGCATTTGCTCTCACCTCAAAAGAGATGTCTCCATCCGCCCGCGCATGAACGTGGACGGAAGAGCTACTGCAGTGCCGCTTGCTTCTTCAGCCAATCGTCGAAGTCATTCTGGGACAATACGTTGAGGTATGCCTTCATGTTGTAGTGCCCAAGGCCACAAAGCTGGGTGCAGACAATTTCGTACCTGCCGGCCTTGGTCGCGGTGAAGTGCAGAGAAACATCGAGCCCGGGAACAAAATCCTGTTGCACTCGCAACTCCCGCACAAAAAAGGAATGTCCAACATCCTTCGCATGCATGAGCAGATGAATTTCCTTGTTTACGGGGATCGCCATCTCAGCGGTCACGATGTCGTCTTTGGAATCCGCATCATTGGCGGTATCGAGACCAAAGAAATTTTGCGATCCTTCATTGATGAGTTCCGGGTGAAGGGGGCCGAACGTTCCATCCGGACCGGGATAACGGAAGTAGAACGCGAACTGTCCGGCCTGGACCTGGATGGGCATGGCGTCAGCCGAAGGCGCGGTGAGATATACGTTTGCCCACGCCTTCACTCCGAAGACTCCGAGGGCCAGGACCTCCGCGCCAACCAGCAGCAAGGCAGCAATGACTAAAGCCTTGGCGCCGCCAGGAAAATTCTTGATCTTTGCGTCCGGGGCGCGGTTGGAGAACATCCAGACGAAAATCGCCAAAACGAACTGTGCGGCGAGAAAGGCGATTCCAGCCTCCGCCATGGTTTCTGACATCTGCTCATCGATCAGATATCCATGAGTCGAGATGTCCTCTGGCGCCACCCAGGTGTGCCGCAGGATGGGAATCGCGGATGCTATCGCGATCACAATGATGGTCACTGCAAGGAATTTTGCCACGACGTCTCGCTCCCCGCCGGTGCAGATCCGGCTGCCACGTTTGTCTCAAAGCCGCAGCAGGATTGTCCCGCGGCGCTCTCCGACGATTCGACTTCTTACTTCGCCTTGTAGGTAAAGTCAGCCGTCGCCGGCTTGCCTGCCGCGACCGTCACCTTCTGGCTTTGGCTGCCATACTGCTCCTGCCAGGTCGTCACCGTGTAATTGCCCGGCGGTAAGTTGTTGATGGTGTACGAGCCGTTTTCGTCTGTCACTGCCGTCGGACCTTTCACTACCGCCATGTAGCCATGCATCCAGGGGTGGATGTTGCACTTAACTGGAATCGCGATTTCTTCACCCGCCCAGACTTGGTCGAACGGCGGGGTCCCCGGCGGCTGTGACCGGTTCCATTCATGATTCGCCCCATTTGGTTTCGGCAGGGGGTGGATATTGTGAGAGTGGGGATCGCTGTTGGCCACCTCAAAGTGCTGATTCACATCGAGCGCCATCACGTGCGGAATGTACTGACATCCCTTTTGATCCCAAGTCGGCTTCGCGGGAGGCACCTGGCCGGCAGTCCCGGCGTCCAGGCCCTCGGAGATATACACCACTACCCACTTCAGGCCCCCTTTCGGGCCGACAATGACGGTTTCCGTCGTAACCGGATTGCTGGCATGCTCCTTTGCGCAATTCGGCTCCTTCGACATGTCAATCGGCTTTTGGTGGGGTGGCGTGCCGTCGAGTTTTATCGTTCCTGTGATCCCTCCGGATGCGGCGGCGCTCACATTAAGCGTCTTATGTGTCGAATACAAGAGACCAAACCCAAGCACGAGAAGCGTACAGGCCGTTACCGCAAATTTTTTGTAGTGAGCTTTCATCGAATTTCTCCCTTGTCAATCATTCATTAGTCGCGGATTAGTTGGCGCCACCGGGCGGCTTGTTATCAGCCGGCGGGGCGGCGGCGGGCGGCGGGTTTCTATCCACGTACGGGGGAATGACTCCATGCGCAGCCGACAGAACTTCGTTCTCTTTGCTGTGACGGTTGACCTGCAATGTACGCAGGAAGTGGACGAGATCCCAGGCGTCGTTCGGCTGAATCACGTCAGCGAACGATGGCATGGGCGTGCCGTCCAGGCCGGTCATGAAGATCTTGTAGATATCCTGGTTGGTGTCGCCGCACTTGAAGCGCGAGTCACCCTTTCCCGCAGCGAAGTTGTAGGGACGAATCGGCTGATCTTTGCTGTCGGTGAGGGTCGCGGCGGATGGACCGTCGCCTTCCCCGTGCGGACCGTGACACTTCCAGCATTCGAGCTTGGTGAAGAGCGCTTTGCCGTGGGAAATACTCTCCATGGTGATCGGGGGCTCGGCGGGAATCTTGATCGTGTCGCCGGCTTTTTCCTTCTCCCAACGGGGCGAGAAAATCTTGATATAGGCCACTAAATCGGCGCGCTGCTGTTTGGTGAAGGTGCTCCAGACCGGCATGTTGGAGTTGGTGAGACCGCGCGCGATGGTGTTGAAGATATCCTCATCGGTGGGCAGCGTGCCGGTAAGAGTGGAGCGGCACTTGAATGTCGCGATGGTGAAGTCGCGCGGCTTCGGATCAAGCCAAACTGCGTTCTCGCCGTTGGCATCGCCGTAGTCACCGTGACAGCCGGCGCAATAGCGGCGGTAGTCGGACTTCGCGGCGGCGGCATGCCCGGTGATATTGGCAATGTGGCTCTCCATGGGCTTGATCACAAGCCGCGGCTTCGGGCCGAGGTCGGGCACGTCCTGGGCGGAGGCTATAGCGGGGAATGCGGCGGCGAAGACGGCTCCCAGGATCGCAGTGAAAAAAATCGCGCCGGTCAAACGGATTGGTTTCAAGCTGTTCATAGTCAGCACCCTTGCAACGAAGTCAGCGCCGGCGAATCTAATTCGCCGGCGGATGATGGTTAGAAGTCGAAATCGAATCCGGTCAATACCTCACTCGTGTTGATATTCGTGCCGCTCACCGGCGATGTCCCGGTTTGGTGGAATAGGTTGAACTCGTTATGCCAGGCAAAACCCGCCCGGCTCGTCATGAACGGGTTATAACGATAGCCAACGGTGTAGGTATCTATGTTGCCGAGGTTTGAGCGTGTTCCGGGAGTCGACTGCTGCGACATCCTGATCGTTTCATATCTCGCGAGGAAGATGAGTTGCGGACTGTAGACGTAGTGAGGCTCGATAAGAACGCCATTCCAAGTTGGATTGCGTGAACCCTGGACTAGCTGCGTTCCGGGGACGTTGTTGCAGGGTACCTGCACCGTCGTCCCTGGCGTTGGGCCTTGGGCGTTGCACAAGCCAGTCGGGTTGTCGATAAAGTCTCCATATCCCTGCCCGAACCACGCGCTGTCCGATCCGTGTTGAGTGACCACCTGGACATCGAAGTGCTGGCCAAAGTAGAACTGTCCGACGAAGCCTTCGCGGCTGTAGGCCTTGTTCCCGGTACCTGAACCGCCGATGGGCGCCCCTCCGTTGGTGAGCCAGCTGGTTGGGGCTTCGCCGACCATGGCATAGAAGCCGACGCGTTGTACACCCAATTTGCCGGTATCGAATGCCTGGCTGGCGGCAAAAAATCCGGAGTAAGAGTTCGCACCGTAGGGTAGCCCCGGCTGGCCGTCATTCGAGCTGATCAGCGCGGCGGAATAGCGCGTGCGATCGTTGAACGAGTGTCCCATCACCTCGACACCGAGCTGGTTGTCTCCCATTTGCCCAAAGATGTTGCCGTCGCCCTGTGGCATGAAGTGATAGAGCTGGTAGATGCCTCCGTTACCCGTGAGCGTAAGGATACGTTTCTCGGAGAGCAGGTTGTCGAGCTCGAACTTGCCGAGCTTTACGTTGAGCCACGTGCTGCCAAAGATGTTGTCAAGCCGCGCCATTACGGTTTCGAAGTGGAAGGAGGCAGCGTTGTCGGAGGAAGGGAGCACATAGAAGGAAATATTCTTTTCCAGCGTGCCGCCGGTGTGGAAGTCGAGACCGCTGATATCGAATCCCGACGAGGTGATCCGCCGCTCGCCCAGACCGTCTCCATTGCCGGGAACGGTATCAACCTGTTGTTTGCCCGAGCTCACGCGATGCCAGATCGGGAGAATACGGAAGGTAACTGGCCAGTATCCGGGATTCTGCCAGATCGGGGCGTCGCGCTCGTTCATAAGCTGGTAGCCGTTGTCTTTGAACTTTTGGCCGAAGTAATTCAGCATGGGCCAACTTTCATGACAGGCCGAACAGCGCAGGCCGTACTTTCTGGCGAAAGCAGGTAACGCGTTCGCCGACTGGCTGGCGCTTAAGATTAGAAAGATTAACGCGAGAGCAGCGGAGAGGACGGAGTTTATCCGCTGCGGCTTCTGATAGAGATGAGACTGCGCCCACATACGCATGCTGCACTCCTCAGCCGAGTTCTTAGACTTGAAAAGACAAAACTCCTCACAACGCGCAGACGACAACAGCCAAGCAACGATCAAGCATAACCTCCGTTGCCCGGCACGTCCGTTTCGGCAAAACCGTTTCGGCAAAAAACCGCAAAACTTTTCCGGTGAAGTGGTCCAACCACTCACAAACGGTGGATACTACTACCGGCTGTGATGAAGTGCAATAGGGTTTGCAAAATTTTTTTGCAATTTGTTTACTTTTACATTTTTTTACAAAGCGCCCCGAGGAGAGACCTGGAGGGCGCGGGATGAGTGAGACGTCAGTTGACAGCGATGATCCCACCGTATCAGACTCTTGCCACAGAGCCACCGGAGCCGATTGTGATCTGGGACAAGAGTTTTCGCGGCGCGGGACTGAACGCTAGCGCTTCGTTTAATCCGATTGCCGTATTTTTCTCATGTTATCTCCGGGCGGCGGCAGCATTTCTCCTCCTGACTGCGGCGGCGGCTCTCCCTTCGCATGGCCGCGAAAAAGATGTTCTGGAATATGGCGCGGGCCTGATCGTCAACGTTCCGCTGCCCGAGCCGGAAGTCGCGCAGGTCGTGGAAGACGTGGCGCAGAACACTTTTATCCGTGGCACCAAGGAATACAACAAAGACGAATACGTCGCGGGAGCGGTCGCGGCCACGTCCACTCCGGTGTTTCCGGCTTGGACGGAGGGCGGCAAGGTCTTCTACAAGGTGCGGAAGCAGGCGCTCGATCCGCGAAATTTCAAGAACAGCGGCGACGTTGGAACGCTGGCCGTGCGCTATGTGGTGCAACCCCAGGGCGACAAGAATACTGTCCTGAGAATTGACGCTTTGTTTGTGGAAGACTTTCGGCACAGCGTACACCAATCGAACGGCTCGGTCGAAAGCAGCGAGTACAAGGACATCCATGACCGCCTGCAAGCGGTTGAACTGATGAAAAAAGAAAATGCCGAGGCCGAAGAAGCGAAGAAGGAACGCTTGGCCAAGAAAAATTTCGGCATGGGCACGACAGATGACACCGTTGTTCTGAGCACGCCGCCGTCGACGGCGGCACAGACATCCCCTGCGTCACCGACCTCCGCGACGCCGCAACCCTCGGCGGCATATGAACAGCAGCCGGGTGAATCGCTGGAACAACACGTCGCGGAGTTGCGCCGGCAGGTGGAGCGACTGGTCAAAAAGCCCGGAGCGCCGCTCAAGTCAGCGCCGTTCCACACCGCGAGCACGATGAAATCACTGGAGCCAGGCGTCGAAGTCCTGATTCTGATTTCAACGCCCTACTGGTACGGGGTGGAGACGCACGACGGACAGCATGGATGGATTCGACGCGACCAGTTGGAGCAATTGCCATGACCGGGCGAAGTTTGCCAGTCGCGACTTTATCAATTCCTTGCCAATTTGTTCGCGCCGCGCTTTGGGCTGCGCTGCCGCTGGGTTTAATTCTGGTGGGTGCAGTGCGGAGCGGTAGCGCACAAGCAGTCCCTTACGAGCGCACCTACCGCCAGTCGAAAAGCGCGGTGGAAAAGGCGCTGAAGGAACTGCAACCATCCATGAGTGGACGCCTGCCTGCGTTGGAAGGGTTCGCTTCGTCTGGCGATCGTCCCCTGAACCGCTACCAGCGAGCGTATTACCAATCTGCCGTGCAGGTGAGTTCGACGGCGTCGGGCGGATCGCTGGTGCGGGTGAACACGAAGGTGACGGCATGGTACGCGGATTCAATTCCATCTCGTTCGGGATACCAATTGCTGACTTCGAATGGCCGGATCGAGTCCGATCTTCTTGACCAGTTAACCGATCTGCTGGCGACCCGTCCCAGTGCGGCGAGTGAGAACAAAGGCGCTACGCTACCGGTTATCTCGGCGCCGATGCCGAAGTCGACGGAAACCGGGCGTACGTTCTCATCCTCGGCGGAAGCGGGTTTGACGCCGCAGCAACTGGCGGATTCCAAAAATTCGCTGAAACCCCCAGATCGAACAGCGGATCGGCCGGCAACAGATCGATCAGCAACCGGCTTGCAGGCGGAGGCCGCGAGTCTGGAGGAGGTGCTCAAGAACCAGGCGCATCCGAAGAATCTGGTGGCGATAAAAAAATCGGGAACTCCGGTGGTAGCGACTCCCAGTTTGAATGGCAAGACTTTGTTTCTGGCGAGCGCGCACGATGAATTTGAAATGCTTGACTTCAACGCGGACTGGGTACACGTGCGAATTTCCGGGTTGTCGCGGGGATGGATCTGGCGCACGAGCCTGGAGATGCCAGAGGGCATTTCCGACATTCCGCAGGCCGGCGCGACTGCCACGCTGGTTGCGGCCGATCTGTTTCAGGTAACGCGCGAAGAAACTGCGCCCTTTCCGGGGGATTGGGAGCCGCTTCGGGGCAAGAACGTGAGAATTATCTCGGTGCAGAAGATCCAGGAAAACGAGAAAGACAGCGGCGCGCGAGCGAAGCTGGAATTCGCCAAGTCTTTGCTCGACAAGAACTACGCGGATCTGGCGGCAAAATCGCAGGAGCTAGCCGGTGTGGTATTGATTTTCGATTCGGTCGATGGCGGTATGATTGCTGCAACTCTTCCGACGGTCCAGCAATGGAAGGCGGGCACGTTGTCGGACGCAGCTCTTTGGCATCAGTGTTATTTTGATCCGCCCGAGACGTTCAATGTTGCCGGGCCTGCGGGCGGTCAATAGTCGGCGTGCCAGTCCGTTGCCAGTTGCCAACGACTGCGTTTGGTGCGAGCATTCTGATATCGAGACGCGCTTGTCGTTTTAAGTTTTGGCTTGACATTGAACAGACGGCGCGGTACGAATGCTCTCTTTTGGAGTTCTCTGTTCCGTGGGGATTTTTCTGTGACGCCAGTTTGAGCTAAACTGCCGGATGAGGGCGGAAGGGCGTAAGCGGGCGAGCGTGGGGTCCATCTTGCAAAAACTTGCTTCTCGGGTGCGCGATTACGCGGAACTGACTAAGGCGCGCGTTACGACTTTGATCGTCCTTACGGCGTGGTGCGGCTACTTCCTTGGCGCGCACAAGTTGGGCGTGTCATCGTGGTCGCTCGGCCTCGTCCATGCCTTGTTGGGCGTGGCGCTGGTTTCGAGCGGAACGGCGGCGCTGAATGAAGTGCTCGAATCGAGCGTGGATGCGCGGATGCGGCGTACTGCGCAGCGCCCTGTGCCTTCGGGACGCATGACCAGGGCACACGCGGCAACGGTTGGTTTGGCGCTGACTCTGGTCGGCTCCGTCTATCTGGCGATCTATGCCAACCTACTTACTGGCCTGTTAGTGTTCTTGACTTCACTGGTGTATCTGACGGCGTACACTCCACTGAAAAAAATCTCTCCGATGTGCACGTTTGTTGGCGCGTTTCCGGGAGCCATGCCGGTCGTACTGGGTTGGACGGCGGTGCGCGGAAAGCTGGAAGTCGAGACTCTGATCCTTTTTGCCATCATGTTCGTCTGGCAGTTCCCGCATTTTCTTTCGATTGCATGGCTCTATCGCGAGGACTATGCGCAAGGCGATATTCGCATGCTGCCGGTGGTGGAGTCCGATGGGAAGTCCACCGTGTGGCGGATTCTGGCCTATTCCGCAGCTTTGATTCCGGTGAGCCTTCTGCCCGTCGCGTTGGGAATGGCGGGACGCGTCTATTTGGTTGGCGCCATCCTGATGGGCGCGGCGCTGTTCCGTGTGTCGATGGGAATGGCGTATCCGCAACTGCCGGCAACGGCGCCCGCGTCGAAACCGTCGGCTCGCCGCTTGCTGCAGGCGACGATTATCTATCTCCCCGCATTGTTCGCGCTTATGATGGCTAACTCGAGTAGTTAGTCGTCAGTAACAAAACTGCTGAAGAATTCCAGCCCCTAAAGGGGCATCTCATTTCCAACGACTTACGGCATCGCTAAAGCGATGCCCTGATACGAAGCCCGCCCGCGATTACTCCAAAGCCAATTCAATTTTCTTTGCCTCCGGATCGAGCTTCGCGATCCGAAACTTGCGGATCTGCCCGGTCCGTATGCCCTCCGGCTTCGCCTCGCCGGCGGCAGCGCCGCTCTTCCAACGCGCCTGCAGCATGGAACCGAGCGACGACAGATCAGGCTTTGCCGAATTCGAAGATGCCGAGGAGCGTGAGTCCGGTTCAGCGCGCTTGTCTTCCTGCGCCGGCTTCGCTGGACTTTCCTCTGGCATCCCGCACGTTGCCACTACGCCTTCGCCAAGTTCCACGCGTGCGCGTCCTTCGGAAACCTCGATCATGCGACCCGTGACGATATCGCCTTCCTTATGCTCGGCGAGGTATTCATCCAACCCAGTGGGAACCAGTTGTTTCATGCTCAGGCGAATCAGCCGCTTTTCCGGGTCGAGCGCGAGCACCTGTGCCTTGACTACTTGCCCGGCCCGCAGCACTTCCTGCGGGTGATTGATGCGTTTCTCCGCACTGATTTCGCTGACGTGAATCATGCCCTCAACGCCTTCGGTAAGCTGCACGAAGGCGCCGAACTTCGTCAGGCTGGTAACGGGCCCTTCGATCACCGTGCCCGGCGCAAATTTTTGTGCGACTCCCGCCCAGGGATCGCCCAGCGCCTGTTTCAGGCCAAGGGAGATGCGGCGTTCTCCCGCGTTCACTCCGAGAATCACGGCTTCGACGGTCTCGCCCGGTTTCACTACGTCAGACGGCGTTCTTACTCTCTTGGCCCACGACATTTCGGAAATATGAATCAGGCCTTCAATGCCGGGATCGAGTTCCACGAACGCGCCGTAATCGGTAAGCCGGGTAACCGTGCCGTGCACCCTTTCGCCAGCCTTGTATTTTTCGGCGACGGCGTCCCACGGATGCGGTTGAAGCTGCTTCATACTGATCGCAATGCGCCGCTTGTCCGCGTCGATCTTGATGATCACGGCCTCGATCTGCTGGCCCGTGGAGAGCACGTCAGAGGGCTTGTTTACGCGACGCCATGAAATTTCGCCGACATGAAGCAGGGCGTCCGCGCCACCGATATCAACGAACGCGCCATAATCAGTCAGGCTGCGAACCTCGCCTTGCACGGTGTCGCCCTCTTTGAGTTCCGAGAGGCGCCGCTGCTTGCCGGCGCGTTCTTCGTCTTCGGCAATGGCGCGGCGATCGACCACTACGTCTTCCTCCGCCACATCGAGTTTGATGATCCGGCAGCGAATTTCCTGCTCGACGAGCTTCTCCAATTCGGACGCGTCGCGGGTTCCGCTGCGCGAAGCGGGCATGAAGGCTCGCACTCCGACATCCACGCTCAGTCCGCCCTTGACCACGCCCGTCACGGTGCCGATGATTGTCGACTTCTCTGCGAAGGCCTTCTCCAGCGAGGCCCAGTCCGTTGGACGCTCGACCTTGCCGCGAGTCAGTTCGTAGTAACCTTCGGGATCGCGCCCCTTGACGGTGACCTGCACTTTGTCGCCAGGCTTCGGCGGCTTGTCCGGCGGAAACGCAGTGAGCGGCAAAACGCCTTCCGTCTTGAATCCGATATCGAGAATGATGGAGTCGGCGGTCAAAGTGATCACCGTTCCTTCGCGTCTCTGATTACCGGCTTCGCTCTTGCGGGAATGGCTCTGCTCGTACTCTGAAAAAATGTCTTTGAATGATTCGGTCGGGGACGATTCGGCCGGCTCGGCGGCCGGCGTGTCCTGGTTGGCCGTGTTTGCTTCGGAGGTATTTGGGTCGGACGTCTTTGCTTCGGACATCTTTGGATTGGACATGAGGAGGTTACAGCCCGGCGGCGCGATCCCGCCTTAGGATAACACCGCCGAGGGCTGATCCGGAGGATGGGGCGGCGGGAGCCGGGGAGAGATTTCAAACCTCCGGTGTAAACTATTTTTCGTTTCCAAAGTCTAAAGACATTAGAGAGCCGCAGGCGAGAACGATACTTTCCGTAAATTGTCATCCCGAGCGAAGCGAGGGATCTGCAGTTCGCCGCAAGATGCAGATCCCTCGCTTCGCTCGGGATGACAAAGTCTGGTGAGCGGTGAAGAGGGTTGAGGAACATCTGTTTCAACGAAAGTTGATCCAGGAAATCTGGTCGGAGGTTTAGGGATGCGGTTGGAATTTGTGGTTTTGTTCCTTGTGCTCGCACTCGTGACGAACGGTTCGGCGCAGGCCAAATCGGCGCAAACAAAATCAGTGCAAACGACAGAAATTGATATTCCGTATGAGCGCTTCGTGCTGGACAACGGTCTGACCGTCATCGTGCATGAGGATCACAAGGCGCCGATCGTGGCCATCAATACCTGGTATCACGTGGGCTCGAAGAATGAAAAACCGGGGAAGACCGGGTTCGCACATCTGTTCGAGCACCTGATGTTTGGCGGCAGTGAGCACTCGCCGGGGCGCTACATCGACGGCATGGAAAGAATTGGCGCAACGGACTTGAACGGCACCACCAATCCGGACCGCACAAATTATTTCCAGAATGTCCCCACCTCGGCGGTGGATTTTACGCTGTGGATGGAGTCCGATCGCATGGGGCACCTGCTCGGTGCGCTGGACCAGAAGACGCTCGATTTGCAACGGGGCGTGGTGCAAAACGAGAAGCGCCAGGGCGAGAACCAGCCCTACGGGGTGACACGGCAACTGCTCACGCAAAACACCTATCCGGCCGGGCATCCGTATTCGTGGACGACGATCGGAGAGATGGCGGATCTTGATGCGGCGTCGATGAAGGACGTGCAGGAATGGTTCAAGACGTATTACGGGCCGTCGAATGTGGTTTTGGTATTAGCGGGCGACATCGACGTGAAGACCGCGCGAGAAAAGGTCGAGAAATATTTTGGCGACATTCCGTCGGGGCCTCCAGTGGCGCACCAACAAGTGTGGGTCGCAAAGATGACCGGAACGCATCGCCAGGTGGTGCAGGATCGCGTGCCGCAATCGCGAATCTATAAAGTGTGGAACATTCCGGAATATGGCAGCGCGGAAGGCGACTATCTGGACCTGGTAAGCGATTGCCTGAGCTCTGGAAAATCGTCGCGCTTCTATAAGCGTCTGGTGTATGAGGACCAGATCGCGACCGATGCTGCGGCCTTCACCGACTTAAGAGAAATTGGTGGTCAGTTCTACGTCCGGGCGACAGCGCGGCCCGGGCAGAGCATTGCGCAAGTGGAGAAGGAAGTGGATGAAGAACTGGCGCGGTTTCTGAAAAATGGACCGACGGCCGAGGAGTTGCAGCGCGTCAAGGCCCAGTATCAGGCAAACTTTATCCGCGGCATCGAGCGGATTGGAGGGTTCGGCGGAAAATCGGACCGGCTGGCCGAGAGCCAGGTGTATCGCGGAAGCGCGGACGCCTACAAGATCTCGCTCAAACGCGTGCAAGAAGCGACGGCGGAGGATTTGAGAGCAGCGGCGCAGCGGTGGCTGTCGGACGGCGTGTACATCCTCGAAGTTGATTCTTTCCCTGACTACAAGACGGCGTCCGCGGGTGCGGATCGCAGCAAAGCCCCCGATACCGGGACGCCGCCCGAGTTGAAACTGCCAAAGCTGCAGCGGGCGACGCTGTCGAATGGATTGAAAGTAATCCTGGCAGAGCGTCACGAAGTTCCGCTGGTAAATTTCACGCTGGCATCTGACGCCGGATTCGCCTCCGACGCATCGGCGACGCCGGGAACTGCCAACCTGGCGATGCAGGTGCTAACCGACGGGACGCGCACGCGCAACGCGCTGCAAATCAGTGACGAACTGGAAACGCTCGGCGCCACATTGCGCGGGTCTTCAAACCTCGATCTATCGTTCGTTTCACTTTCCGCGTTGACCGCAAAGCTCGACCCGTCGCTCGATCTGTTTGCGGACGTGGTTTTGCATCCGTCGTATCCGGAGACTGAAGTGAAGCGCGAGCAAAAACTGGTGCTCGCTGGAATCGACCGCGAACAAAACACGCCTGCGACGCTGGCTTTGCGGGTATTACCTGCGCTGTTGTACGGACCGGAACATCCTTACGGGAGTCCGCTGACGGGCTCTGGGACGAAAGAAAGCGTGGCGAAACTGACGAGAGAAGATCTCGTGAAGTTTCATGACACCTGGCTGCGTCCCAACAATTCGACACTAATCGTGGTGGGCGACACGACGCTGAAGGAAGTGACGCCGAAGCTGGAAAAGCTTTTTGCGCGGTGGAAGAGCGGAAGCGTCCCCACCAAGAATATGAAGACCGTCCCCGTGGCAACGAAGTCTACCGTGTACCTGATCGACAAACCCGGCGCTCTGCAATCGGTGATCATTGCGGGAGTAGTGGCGCCCCCGAGGGCGAATCCGCAGGAGATCGCAATTGAAGCGATGAACAATAGCCTGGGTGGAATGTTTGGGGCGCGTCTGAACATGAATCTGCGGGAAGACAAGCACTGGTCGTATGGAGCCCGCACCGTTCTTCGCGACGCCCGGTCGCAGCGCCCGTTTTACGCGGTCGCGCCCGTGCAAACCGACAAGACGAAGGAAGCTTTAGTGGAGATGAACAAGGAGTTTCGCGGAATCGTGAGCGAGCATCCGGTCAGCGCCGACGAGCTCGCGAAAATTCAGGCAAACGAAACGCTGAAGCTTCCGGGATCGCGTGAGACGCTGGACGCGCTGGGGCAATCAATCGTGGACCTGGTGCAATTCGGCCTCCCCGACGATTATTACGATACTTACGCCGGAAAAGTCCGCGCGCTCAAGACGACTGACGTAAACCAGGCTGCAAAAGAAGTGGTGCGTCCGGACAACCTGACCTGGATCGTTGTGGGCGATCGGGCGAAGATCGAATCCGGCGTGCGAGAGCTGAACTTCGGCGAGTTCCATGTTATGGACACCGACGGGAAAGTGCAGTAGCGGTTTGAACGTGGATGGGTCTTGGGTCGTGCGCCGCAGGATTGTGCAACCTAACTGACAGCCTTTCCGTGGAACTGCCTGAGCCCTACTACCAGCAGCAGCGCGTCAAAGAACGTTAAACCTATCAACACAACCGGCACCGAGAGGTGCGGGAACTGGGGTACGAGCGTACCTCGCAGGCCTTCGCTCGCGTAAACGAGCGGATTCACCAGGACAATTTTCTGCAGGATCGGAAAGTGATTTAACGCGCTCCACGGATAATAGGCGCAGCCAAAAAAGATCATCGGGGTCAAGACCATGCTGAACATGAGACCGATGTGAGCCTGATTGATGCTGCAGCCGAGAGCAAGACCGCCGCAGGCCGAGAAGAGCGCCACGAGCAGCGTAACGCAGGCAAAGCTCAGCGGAGAACGCAGGTTCAATTCCACGCCCGGACGCAGCAGCAGCCACGCTGCCGGGATGACCACCGATCCGGCAAGCAGCGCTTGCAGCGTGCCAAAAATTACTTTCTCTATGGCGAGCCAGGAGATTTCAATCGGCGCCAGCAGGCGGTCTTCGATCTCGCGAGTAAACTGAAATTCAGAGATCAGAGGCATCGCGACAGCCCAAACGCCGGTGAACACCATGCTGATCGCCATGATCCCGGGCAAGAGCAGGCTCTTGTATGCGGCGGGCATGTAGCCGCTACTCACCATCACCCGGCCGAAGATAAACACGAACATCATCGGCTGTAAGAAAGTCTGCAGCAGCAAAGGAACGAAGTTGCGGCGGGCGACGTGAGCATCGCGCGCCAGCAGGGCCAGAAAAGTCTTCCAGTTCATTCGCGCAGGCTCCTTCCGGTGTGGTGCAGGAAGAGATTCTCCAGGCTGGGTTCCGAGATATGGACGTCGCACAATTCGACAGACGCACCGGAGGCAAGGTTCGCAATCTCAGAAACCAGCGAGCCTCCGCGATCAGCGTATACGTCGGCGGAGTTGTCGTCGTTCACATGACTACTCGGGCGCACCTCCGTCACTCCCGCCAGGGTCTGAAGACGATGCAGCAATTCTTCGGAGTGGCGGCCGAAGCGCAACCGCAGTAGAAAGCCGCCAGGAACCGAAGCCTTTAACTCCCCGGGAGTGCCCAGGGCGATCTTGCGTCCGTGATCGATGATGGCCAGACGATGGCACAAGGCGTCAGCCTCTTCCATGTTGTGCGTGGTCAGCAGGATGGTCTTGCCACGCTGGTTGTATTCGCGGATGATTTCCCAAAGCAGCAATCGGGTTTGCGGGTCCAGGCCGGCACTGGGCTCGTCCAGGAAAAGTATCTGGGGGTCGTGCATCATGGCGCGCGCGATGGAGAGACGTTGCATCATGCCGCCGGAGAATCCGCGAACCATCTGATCGGACCGGTCGCGGAGTTTGAAGCGATCGAGCAGCGCCTCCGCACGCTCGGTTCGCTCCCGGGAATCGAGGCCGAAGTAGGCGCCGTGGAAGAGCAGAATTTCGCGAGCGGTGAGAGAAAAATCCAGGTTCGGACGCTGCGCAACTACTCCAATCAGCCGTTTGACCGCGACCTGATCTTTCCAGACGTCATGCTCGCCGATCCAAGCCTGGCCGCCCGTCGGTCGCACCCGGGTGGTTAGGATTCCCACCGTCGTCGACTTGCCCGCGCCGTTCGGTCCCAGCAGACCGAAGATCTCTCCCGGCGAGACCTCAAGCGAGAGGCCGTCGAGAGCAATGATCTGCGGCTTGGGCTGTTTGTTCCCTTTGCCGCGCGCGGTACTGAAAGCGAAAGTGCCGCCGGCTGCGAGAGGCGGCGGTGATGTATATATCTTGCGTAAATCGCGGGTCCTAATGCCAGCGAGCATGCAGAAGTCCTTCGGTGCGTCTTTGAAGCGTGGTACGAAAGATAAAACCAGAGGGCTGCGGCGATTGTCAATTCTTGGCGGCCTTCTTGATTGCTGACGAGCCTTGAAAACATTCTTTCACATTGCAATTCCCCCTTGCTTTTGCTGCCTCGCATAGCGGATTCTTGTGCGCGTTGTTGACCGGGAGGCTGAGGGGACAAATCATGCGCTGGGCTCAGGTCTATGACCCTTTTGGTCGTTGGTGGCTTTCTACCTTGGTTGCGGCGTTGCCCCTTCTTGTCCTGTTCGGACTGCTCGCCGGTCTCAAAGTGAAGCCTCACTTATGCGCGATTGCCGGTGCATTGACGGCGGCAGTCGTGGCGGTCGTGTTTTTTGGAATGCCGGTGACGCTTGCGGCCATGAGTTTCGGGTACGGTGTTGCCTTCGGTCTGTTGAAGATAGCCTGGATCGTGCTCGCAGCGGTTTTTCTTTATGACATCTCGGTTGCAACCGGCCAATTCGAGATCATGAAGGAATCGGTCGCGGGCATCACTCCAGACCGGCGCCTTCAGGTGTTGCTGGTGGCGTTCTGCTTCGGCGCATTCATCGAGGGCGCCGCCGGGTTTGGCGCGCCCGTGGCCATTGCCGGAGCTTTCATGATTGGGCTCGGTTTCCGTCCCTTCCACGCAGCGGCACTGAATCTGATTGCCAATACTGCCCCGGTGGCTTGGGGAGCCATCGGCACTCCCGTGCATACACTGGCGGCGGTGTGCGGTCTGCCGGAATCGGATCTTAACGCAATGATCGGCCGCATCCTTCCCTTCACCGCGGTCATTGTGCCGTTCTGGCTGGTGCGAACGATGGTGGGATGGAGCGAGACATTTGAAGTGCTACCTGCCATTCTGGTGGTAGGTCTCTCCTTCGGATTTACCCAGTTCTTCTGGTCGAACCACGTGGACAGCAACCTGGTAGACATCGCAGCCGGCGCGGTGTCGATCGTCGCGACCGTGGCCTTCCTCCATTTTTGGAAGCCGAAGAAGATATGGCGCTTCGACTACGACAAAAAGGAAGCACCACTTCCGCCGCAGACCGCAGCCATCGCAGACCAAGCCGGAGGAGAATGGGCCGCGAAGGAGTTCGACGGCTTCGGCAGTGATGATGATAAAGTCCGGTCATATCCGGTCGGCCTGGTGTTGAAAGCCTGGATGCCGTTCGCCATCCTGTCACTCTTCGTTCTTCTTTGGGGTCTGCCTTCGATCAAGCTCGCCATAAACCAGGCCACCACACCGGCTTTCAAGGTCGTGCTCCCGGATGGAAAAGTCCGGCCCGGTCCGCCCGGCTGGGATGTCCCGCTGCTCCACAACGCGGTCTATCGCTCGGCTCCCGTGGTCACAAAGCCGACCCCCGAGGCAGCGCGGTATGACTTCAATTGGCTTTCCGCAACCGGCACTGGATGCTTCCTGGCAGCGATCTTGTCCGGACTGCTGCTCGGGATGAGCCCAAGTCAACTGGCGAAAACTTTCTGGCGCACGTTGGTGCGCATGCGACTGGCGGTCATCGCGATTTCCTTCATGCTCGGACTAGGTTACGTGACCCGTTATTCGGGGCTGGATGCGGTCCTGGGCCTCGCCTTCACCCGGACCGGCTGGGCGTATCCTTTCTTCGGTACTTTTCTCGGCTGGCTCGGCGTGGCGCTGACCGGGAGTGACACTTCGTCAAACGCGTTGTTCGGAAGTTTGCAGCGAATCACTTCTCAGCAACTCGGGATCGATCCCGTTCTCATGTGCGCAGCCAATAGTGCGGGCGGAGTGATGGGCAAAATGGTGGACGCGCAGTCGATCACCATAGCAACCGCTGCCACCGAGCAAGTAGGGAACGAAGGCACGATATTCCGATTTGTGGTGTGGCATTCGGTGGCGCTGGGAGCCATTGTCGGAATCATCGTCATGCTGTACGCCTACGTGTTTTCCAACGCCGTCCCCCATGGGCTGACATTTGTGAAATGAAGGTACTGGTGGCGGCGGTAGGACTCGAACTTCGTATGATATTGAAAACAAAGCAACTGATTGATTTTATTGCATGGTTTTGGTGCGGCAGTTGCTCACTTTGCAGGGTGCTAAGCCAAATTAAGCCAAAGCGGATACAGGATGTACTGTATTGAACGGACCCTCATGCCTTAGCTAGCCTATCGCTGCGCCGCTACATCTCGGATACCCGTGTGCCGCTGCGTCGAATGGAAGATAAAATACAGAGTCTGTGTGCTCGGATTCTTGCCGGAAACGACGATGATAAGGAACTCAGTCTAATCGTCGAACTTCGGGACGCACTGCACCAGCACGTTCAGCGACTCCGCGCTAGAGTCGCGGAGTACCCGGCAGCGGGCGAACGGCGGACCCGCGAAAGAACGGCAAAGCAAAACCCAAAAACACAAGCCATCACCGCGAAGGCACCACAGCCCGAAATCCAATAGCTAAACGCCGCATTCCAGCTTGGCCTTGACCCTCAAATAGACAGCGCGGGGAATGCGGATCATCCGACGCCTCCGCTTGTGTATCGTCTCGGGCCGTAACAGGATGAGGACGCCCGGCTCATTCTCAAAAAGCCTGATAACCGTCCACCGGCTGCACCCGAGCAAGACGCATACTTCGCACGAAGGTAATCGCCAGTGTTTATGCGTCCCGGAGAATGGTGGCGGCGGTAGGACTCGAACCTACGACCTACGGATTATGAGACCGTCGCTCTAGCCACCTGAGCTACGCCGCCGATCCGGAAATACACGGAAGGAAAACAGGGACAGATCGAAAATGGGCACCGAATCCCGCAGACGCGGGTGGACGCGTCCCTACTGCATTTTAAAAGTGCATGGAATGGAGTGTCAAACGAACGCACTGTCAAACCGCCAAGCGCCATGCGAAACTGAGCGCATGAGAGTGATCGCTGTGATTCCGGCGCGGCTGGCTTCGACGCGCCTGCCCCGCAAGATGCTGCGCGAGATTGCCGGCGTCCCGTTGCTCGCTTGGGTGTATCGGGGAGTACGGCAGTGTTCGGCGCTGGAACAGGTCGTCGTCGCCACCGATTCGGATGAAATCATGCGGTTCTGCGAGCAGCAGGGCTTTGTCGCACGCATGACTTCGGCGGCGCATCGGTCGGGGACCGAGCGGGTCTATGAGATCTCGACCGCGGTTCCGGCGGATGTTTATTTGAATGTTCAGGGCGATGAGCCGCTGACTCGGCCTGAGCATATCGAGAGCTTGATCGCGGTAATGCAGGGCGCAGGCGTCGAGGTGGGAACGCTGAAGACGCCGGCCCCGGAGGTTGACGTCAACAATCCGAGCGCGGTGAAGGTGGTGACGGATGCCGCGGGGCGGGCTTTGTATTTTTCGAGGGCAACCATCCCGAATGACCGCGATGGAGTGCGGCCGCGATACTACAAACATCTTGGGTTCTATGGCTATCGTAAGGACGCGCTGGACAAGTTCGTGCGCTGGCCCGAGTCGTCGCTCGAGCGCAGCGAGCGGCTGGAGCAGTTGCGCTTTCTCGAGAATGGAGTTCCGATCTACGTAGCAGAAACGCCGTTCGACACAGTAGGCGTGGATACGGAGGAGGATGTGCAGCGGGTCGAAGCGATTCTGCGCGCGTAGAGAACCTTGCTTACCCCGTCTCACTGCCGGCAGAGACGCGGCAAGTCGCGTCTCTACGGAATTCCGGCGCGCCTTCTCCGACTGGCAGCAATTTTCAGTGTGACTTCGCCCAGGCTTCGGCGGCGGCGACGCGCTTTACGATCGCCGGATGCGAATGGAGCAACCACTCGACCCAGCGCGAAGGCGTTTTTTCGGCGAGGTTCTGATCGGCCAACTTATTCATCGCCGAAATGAAAGGATCCACGCTGGCCACGGACTGGAAACAATAACGGTCGGCCTGCCGCTCGTTGAAACGCGAGTACGCGTTCAGCGCCGGCATCAGCAAGAACGAGAGCACAGTCGAGACCAGAATCAGCAGTGGCAGGTTGGCGAAATCGGACATGGTCTCGAACATGTTGCGGCGTTCCACGGCGTAGCTGAGAACATTGTTGGCCAGCCAGAAGCCGAACAGCGTGATTCCCGCCTGTACGAAAATACTCTTCAGAATGTGCCGGTGCACGTGATGCCCGAGTTCGTGCGCGAGCACGGCTTCGATTTCGTCGTCAGAATAGTT
>Ga0210407_10000723_pt1 | contig 34965 bp, 52 predicted proteins | sample IncBWC27MmetaG_FD_150860 | JGI IMG/M metagenome (GOLD analysis project Ga0210407, IMG submission 150860) | Forest soil microbial communities from Barre Woods Harvard Forest LTER site, Petersham, Massachusetts, United States - Inc-BW-C-27-M | ecosystem: Environmental > Terrestrial > Soil >...
ACGAGATCCCCGCGAGAAATGAGACAGCACCATGAACCGCCTAGAACTGACGTTGACGCCGGAAGAGATCGCCAGCCTGCGCAGCCCGAAGCCGCAAGTACAAGCGCTGCTGCGCGTGATGCGCGGCCCGTGGCACCGCATGACGATACAGAGGAGGAAGCCATCTGGAAAGAAAAATACGAAGAGTTGAAGTATCAGTTCGACGTGGTGCAGAAAGCCTTCCATAATCTCGAAAAGCACCATGCGGCATGCTCCCCAGGCACGGCGGCAAGCAATGGAAACGCCGCCGTGTCTACCCCGTCCGACCTGGACGCGATTTATGCCTTTGTGAAAGCCAAGGCGATGCAGGACGGTGAAATGATCCACCTGCTACGGATGACTCCCGAGATACGTGTCAACGTGAAGCGGCACACCCTCGAAATGTCCGACGATTCCACGGACGGCCGCATCGCGCTGCTCATCAGCCAGAAATTCTTCGATTCGCCGCAGGATAGCGGCACGCTCACCAAAGAGTTCAAGCGCCGCGGCTGGTTCGAAGCCAAAACCAGCAACGCCGCCGTGCTCAAGCCGCTGGCCAAAATCACCGAAATGGGCTTCCTGGTCCGCGAAGGCACCATGTACCAGTCCGTCCCCGGCATGAAAATCAATATCGTGGAGGCATGATGCGCGCCTTTATCGCAGGGGTGAAGCGGTGGTATCTGCGGCGGTTTCGCGGCATCGTGAAGCTGCCGGCGCACGCCAAAGGGCAGGGAACTACATGGCAGCAGCATCGCCAGACGTTGATTGGCGATCTCGCATTTCGATGTGCGTGTGGCAACGTGATGGTGTGGAGCCAAGCGGACCGCAAAATACTTTCACAAGATCACATCGAAGGCTGCGAAGGCATCTTCGATAGCACCACGCACACGGTCGCCACTGGCGGGAGCCGAGCCATTGACCTGGTACCGTGCGATTGCCCCGTCACGGAAGCGCGCTTCGTCAAAATCTGCCCGCAGTGCCGCCGCGGCCATTGGAAGCAGGCGAAATGAGCGAGATGCCCGTACCACAGCCGCCAAAGTGCCAACACTGCGCCGAGCTATTGCCAGAGCTAGGTCTTTACGCCTACCAGGTAGGCGGCTTCTCGATTCTTAATTTGTTTTGCCCGCACTGCGGAAAGGCGCTGCACTTCCAAATCTTTCAGGCGCCGCCAGAAGAGGGCGGGCAGAGAGTGCAGATCCCGTCTTGAAAAAGAAAACGATGAAACGCAAAGCGTTCAAAACGTCGCCATCCATCCGCGTTCCTCGCGCGGCCGTAGAGAAACTACAGGAAAGCAAGGTGCAGGCGCAGGCGCAGGCGCAGGCGCAGGCGCAGGACATCATCCGCTTAGAAAAGGCGTTGACCGCATCAGGCAACGCGATGGACAAAGCGATCCACGTTTACGCGATGCGGCACAAGCTGCATTTCGAAGCGCTGCGCGATGCCGTGAAGATAATCGACGTAATGACGCAGCGTGCGGGCAAACGGCCGCTCCCGCTGCTAGACGTCGCCGAAATCAAACGGCTGGAGGAAATCCGCCTTCTCTCGATTGGAGTCTGATGAAGCCGAGCAAACGCAAAAAGAAGCTGCGCTGGCTGGACCGCGATGCCGCCAATCCAAAGCGCGCAAAAGTCATTCGCGCCATGTCTGAATCACAGGCCGAAAGGATCCGCCGCCGTGGGTGAGCACTACCCCGCTGGGCAGACGGAATGCGAAGCGTGGTGCGGCAAATGCGGCCGCTTTACGATGCACCGCGTCGATCATCCTCCCGCCGGGCAAAAAGGCGGCGGACGCAAAGGGCCGTGCATCGATCCCGCGCATCCCGTCCAGGAACTATCGCAGAAACAAAAAAAGCGGAAGGAGCAATCCGAAAAAGAGAAGCGCAACCCAACGCTCTTCTAGGAGGGAATGGAATGAATTTCCTGTATCTGCATCGTGAGTTTCTGTGGGGCGTGCTGGCTGGATCGGTGGCCGAACTGCTGGTGGTCTATGCTTCGCGCTGGACGTGGGACCGCATCCAGTGGCTGCGCTGGTTCTCCCATCAATGACCGCAACGTTTTCCCCTGATCGCGTCTATCGGTACGCTCTTTGGCGAGAGTTGGAATTCTTTTACGAACGCCAAGTGATGTTCATCGGTTTGAATCCATCGACAGCAGACGAAACCAACGACGATCCGACAGTACGGCGCTGCATCCGCTTCGCGAAGACGTGGGGATTCAGCCGGATGTGTATGACGAACATCTTTGCTTTTCGCGCTACAGACCCATCCGTGATGCTTGCCGCAGCGGATCCAGTTGGGCCAGAGAACGACAAATTCCTACGCGAGTGTGCGGATCGATCGCATCTCATCGTGGCGGCGTGGGGAAATCACGGTGGGCATCTTTATCGCGATCAACAAGTACTGAAACTTATTCCAAAGCTGCAATGCTTTGGGAAAACAAAAAGCGGCAACCCGAAACACCCTCTGTACCTGCGAAAAGATTCTTTGCTGCAAGCACTCCTGTATCAATAAAAAAAACGCGGGACGCTCAGACGGAGTGAGCATCCCGCGTTGTGGGTTTGGGGACCGGCTCCGGGTAAGAGCCAGTCCAGAGAGATGGTAGCGGCGGCGGGAATCGAACCCGCTACGGCGAGGTTATGAATCTCGCGCGCATCCGGAGCGCCTCACCGCAATCGTTTTAGGGCGCCGGCGCGAAGCTGGCGGTTAGTGTATCCGGCACGGGCGGCGTCACGACAGGAGCCACCACATCAAAGCTAGCCGGCGCGCTCACCAGCGGCGGCGTTTGGCTGGTATCCGTCACCACCACGGTGACGGTGCCCACGGCGCCGCTGCCATTCGGCTTGAAATTCGCTGGCGTAGTATTGTCAGGGCTACCTGGCGTCACCGCTACGGTGTTATTCGGATCCGTGACCGCCACGGTAAACGGCCCTTTCGAAAGCGGCAGCGGCACGCCTTTCGCGCTTTCCGCCAGGACCAGATTCAATCCCTTCGCATCGTTGCTCTGAATTTGCATGACTAGCTCTCCTATGCCGCCTTCAACGTGCAGGAAGAATACAAAAAGTTCTCTCCGGTGTCTACGATGATGTTTCCGGCGGCGGTGCCCGTCTTCGGGATGTGTCTTTTCCGCCACGGTCCTACGATTTTGCCGCAGGCGGTGCGGCAGCGGGAGGATCTGTGGTAATAGGCGGTTGGCCGAGTTTGGCGAGCTCGGCATTGATGGCGGTGAGATCGTCTTCCGCAAGCTTATGGATGGCATCCAGCTCGGCGCCATCGGTCTGAATCAGGATCTGGTAATCCACGGTTTCGGCGCCCGTGGCGATCGAGCGAATCTCTTTCACCAGTCCCGTGGCGATGGGGATGATCTCGCCGGCAATCGGGATCCCGATGCCGATGATCGTCCCTGCATCGCTCAGCGCGCCTAAAATATTTTTCGTGGTACTCATATTTTCCTTTCGCTACTCAGGGAGCAGAGCCGCACTTTCCGCAGCCAGCCCTAGGGACCAGCCTTGAATCGCGAACCTCGGATGCTCCCCTTTCGCTCTATCGGCTTGGTTTAAAAATGTCTCAATGCCGCTCGAACGGCAACGCCTCTTCGTCTTCCTCTTGTTCGGCGTCCGTCTCTGGCCAGGTGACGGCTGGCGCATCGGGTTTCTTGGCCAGATCCAGAATAATCAGCGGGCGTGGCTGCATCCGCTCGATCCCTACCATCGCCGTCTCTTGCGTGCATGGCGTCATCGAATAAATCGCCGATGGTCCTACCAGCCGCGTGCGCCCTGGACTCGCAGCGCGTTTCACTTTCGAACCTTCCGGCGCGAGGACGGTGCGGCCTTCATGTTCCAGCCATTGCGGCGCTTGCAGAGCGAATTCGCGGTCAGGAAGTTCCGGCACATCAATCTGAAAGAGGCACGCCGTTCCAAAGTAGCGCGTGGTGACAAAGCCGATCTCTTTCGCGTGGCCAAAGAGTTCGACTACAGCCCAACCCTCAAATTGCGTTGTTTGCGGTTCCATGAGGGCACCTACAGCGAGAGGATCAGGCCAACGACGGCTGTCAGGTCGCCGATCAGCTTGTTCACCGTTTGCAGCGAGTTGGGATTCTTGATCCCGGTAGCGCCGGCGGCGTTCAGCGCCTGGATTTGCGCGCTGATCTCTTGAACGTAGATGCCCACCTGCTGTTTGGCGCTGGCAGAAAAATTCTGCGGGCTTTGCCGCAGAATGGTTTCCGCCGAAAGTTCCAGCCGATCGATGTTGCCGATCATGCGTAGCGCTTCGCTGTAGTAGATATTTTCGATCATGCCGGCGTTGTGCAGGTCCACCAGCGCTTGCCGCAGCGAACTGACCGTGCTGGCGATTTTGTGAAGGTCCGCGATCGCGGAATCCCAATTCTGCGCTTGCTGCAGCGTGACGCCGGGCGGCAGGTTGGTAACGTTCTTCACGCGCGCCGCGCAGCCGCTAAGACTGAAAACTAAGGTAGCGACTAAGAACAGCTTCGCGTTGTGCTGCAAGAAATTCCGCTTCATGGCTTTTTCTCCTAACCGAATGATGGCATGGGGGGCGCCGCTTCGCGCAAAAGCGAATCTGGCACTTTGTTGATGGCCTTCACGGTGTCCGCGAACATTTTCAGGACGGTTTGCAAATCTTCGTAGGTTTCCGCTGAGATGCGGACATTCTGTGTGTACGATGCCCCGTCGCTATCGCCGCCAGCATAGAACATTCCAGGCATCGGGCGCGGCGGTGCCGCCATGATTCGTTCCGCGCGCTCTAAAAGCGCTTCCGCCTGCTTCAAGGGATTATCGTTGAAGGGCTTCGGTGCGGGATCGGGCGGCGGATTATCCGGCAACTCGGCGACCTGCGTGATCTGCACACGAAGCGACACGTTGAAAATCTTCACGGCTTTTTCTCCTCTGGGGGCTGCGCGGGGGGCGCGAAACTCGTTGTAAGCGTATCAGGCCTGGGCGTGCCGCTTCCGTTGCTGCCGGCGCGTGCGCCCATCGCGCCCAGGAATGCGCCGTTGATCCCGCCCAAAATTCCGGTGATGGTGGCCATCACGGAAGGATCGATGCTCTTATTGAATTTGATGACCAGCGCGACGAAAATCAGATCCGCCGCAAAAAGCAAAAGGATCTGCCCGCCCTTCGATTCAAAGCTGTCGAGGAATAGTCCCCACGATTGGATGCTTGGCGCGCGATAGCGCAAAATCAGAAAGAGCACGATCAACGTGCCAAAAAGAGTCAGCGTGTTTTCTTGGAACCACTGCCAGGGAGTCATACGTTACCGCAGCGCTTTCCGCTCGGCTGAGCGTACCACATCGCTCCACGTTGTGCGAGTAAGCCAGCGAAAGATGCCGCGCACCGCCAGGCAAAAGAAAAGCACCGCGGTAAGCAGCATCGCGAAGCCGCACAGGACGATGACGCCCACCACGATGTTGGCCGCGCTGTTATCGATGGCCTGCACGATCATGTCCGTCACAGTGTATTCCACAGCGCCATCCGCGCTATCCCATTCGGCACATACTGCGGATCAAACGTCTGCGCCGTGGGATGCCCGCCATTCCAGCAGCGCAGCAACTCTTCAAAATCTTTCGTCACGTCCAGATTGAAGCTGCGCGCAAAGCCGCTCAGCATCTTTGTGGCGACCGGCAAGCTATCTTCCGGGCTGATCAGAGCATCGATCGTGACGCCAAATTCGAGCGCATGGTATCCCATGATCTGGGTAAGACCCCAGCTTGTCGCCAAAGCGTCAACACGCTGGAAGGCGTTAGCCGGCAGATTGGATGGGACGTTGATGGTAGGAACAGAAACGCCCGCGACGTATCCGACCATGCTGGCTCGCGCGATGCTGCCGTAAGCCGCTTTGCGTCCCAGCAATACTTCCCAGAGAGCTGCAAGCACGGCATGTTCGAATCGTTTTGCATTGACGTTCCCGCCAGACTCATTCGCAATCAGCGCCGCGATAAAGGCCGGCGGCACGCTCGATACGCTGCACGCGGCGGCAATCGTAGCGCCAAAGCGCGTCTTGATGTCCTGCATCAGCTCGAGATCAGTCATCGCATCATCATCACTTTGATCAACGTTACGCGAAGGACAAAGAGAAGCCGCGAGGGATCCATATTCAGCGCCTTCGCTGCCTTTGCAAGCGCGATAGCCTGCTGCTCTTTTTGTTGGGGTGTCAGATGCTCAGTGCCGAACATTTCGCGGAGAGATAAACACCAAAAGGCGTGTTATGTCAAGAGGTTACTTTAAGGGCTGTGCGAATCTTTTCGGCCAGGTCGCCTAGCTTGGCTTCGTCCAGCGTACAGCCGCGCGGGCAAACCACTTCGCCGGTGATGGCGTCATTGATCCGCTTTTTCTCTTCCGCCGTGAACTGTCCCCGGATGCGGTCCCACTCTTCCATGCGCAGCAGCATCATTTCTCCAAATACATCAGGGCTTTGGCCACTTCGTTATTGGTGTTGAGCTGCTCAAGAGTGTGGTAGCCGTACACCGTCTTGAATTTAAGTGTCCCGCATTCTCGACACTTCAAAGCGATCTCCGTTAGCAACGAAAAGCGTCCTATGGTGCCAACGAAGTGGTGGCGGCCGTCACAATGGGCGGAAACCATGTCCCACGGTCCATGTCTGTGAAACCAGCGCATCATCGCTCCAAAAGTAGCAGCGTGGCCAGGCCGAGGCCGCCCACCAGCAGGATATCCGTCGTGGACGGCGACGTCGACGGCACAGGCGGCGGCATAAAGAGATTTGCCGGTGCGGTAGGCGTGGCGCTCACCACCGCTTGCCCCGCCACGGGCTGCGCGGCCGATTGCTGCGGCCCCGGCGGCTGCACCTGCGCCAGCATGGCCGGCGTTTCGTACATCCCATATTCGCCGCTGCCGAATGTGCTCCAGGGATGGAAGCCGCCGGCCACGGCATAAATCGCATACGCGGCGTTGGCGTTGGTTTGCGGATCCAGCAGGTTTTCCCCGGCAAACTCCGGATGCGCCGCCAGATAAATCTGCCATAGGCCATACGATCCCAGCCCATCGTCCGGGCTGCTTCGCCCAAAGTTGCCGGGAACATCTTGCGGCTCTTTGTTATAGGCGTTGGGATTGCCGCCATTCGATTCCGCCAGCGCGATCGCTACCGCCGTCACCAGGTCCGCGCCGGAAAAGCCCGCCGCCGCCGCATACTGCGCAATCTGTCCCGCCGAAAGGTTCATGCGCGCACTTCCTTGAAACATTGTGCCACGTGTTGCGCCAGCGGAAACGGAATCTTCGCTATCTGGGCCGAAGCGGCTTTTCTCTTCATGGAGTTTGATCCGAATTTAGCCGCGCCGCCATCATACCAATCAGGTCCGCTGCCAGGTTTCAGATAGTGACCAGGAGACTGCATCTTGATTTCGGCTTCATCAATGCGGACGTGCTCTACGGGATTCGTGAGATGCCGCGTGTGCGAGTGACCGTCGCGAATGTTCAGGTAATTCTGTGTTTTCAATCCTTCCATCCGCCAATGTGGCGATGTCTCGCCCGTCTTCGCAAAATCACACCAGTTTTGGACGGATACTTTTATGCTTGTGGCGATCGGCATCAGCGCGGGAATGTCTCCCCACAGATAAAAGCTGCCAAAGTGCCACTGCGCTCGCCCCACCCAGGGCTGCGCGCCTTTCACATTCTCCACGATCAGCGGAATGTGTCTGCCGGCGGCTTCGCTGGCTTCGCGCTGGATCCGGAAGCACGCATCGAACAGCGTGTTGAGTTCGGCGATACGCTCCGCGCTTTCTCGATACCATGCCGCCAGCGCCTTCGCGCGCTTCCACGGCATCGCCATATAACTGTATTTCTGGCAGGGAGGGCTGGCCACCAGCACGGCGGCATCTTTGCATTGCGAACCGTGGATCGATCGAACGTCTTGCAGCACCAGTTCCACTTCGCGCGGACGCGGCAGTCCAATCTCGGCGTGCATGTCCGCGATGTCGAAGCCCACCACGCGATAGCCCTGCGAAAGAAACGCCGCGCCCCATCCAAAGAGGCCGCAGAAAAAATCATAGACGACGGGTTTCATGGGCGGCGGGATCCTTCGTCGGCCAGCAGGAGGGCGAGTTCGCGGAGGGCGCGGCGAAAGAGCGATTCGCTGCACGGCAGGCCGCGCGCCCAGCGATACACCGTCACTCTTCCGACGTCGAGCAGCATCGCCAGATCGGTGAGGTTCATGCATTTCACGCGGCACTGCACCAGCACCACCGCTTTAGCCAGCACGATCCCGTTGAATTTCTTCGATGTTTCCTGCGACGCGGCAAAAATCTCTTCCCCGGTCAGCCGCGCATACTCTTCCGCCGCGCTCAGCGCTTCCGCTGGCTCAGGCAAGAATGCGAGTTTAGCGGCGCTGGCCATCAGTCACACTTTGGCAGAAATACTTCCCACGTTCGAATCCGTGCTGTTCTCCACGCCTTCCGCAGAGAGTGCTTCACAGAAAGCCCGTGAATCGTTCTGCTTGCCCAATACCAAAACCGGAAGCAGTTGACGCGGAATACAAAACGGTTCATTCCGGCACCATTTCGATGGGATCGTCTTCGGCTTCGTCGCCTTCGGTGGCGAGCAGTTCATCGAGCCATTCCTCGAGCGCATCGCCATCGGCGGGCGGCAGTTCTTCAATCTCGCGAGAAAACTCGATCGTCTCATCCGCGCGATAGGCCGGGCCGTATTTAGGGCAGACGGCTACGTGCTGGTGCAGCTCGGCGTCCGCCGCGTGCTTTGCCTCGGCAAAGAAGACGTGCAGCACGCGCACTTTGCCATCAGTATCCACTTTAAAGCTGAATACGGCGGTAGCCATCAGCGTTGTCTCCCACAGTGAGGACAAATCTCTTTTCGGCGTTTCGCGCCGTCTTCCGCCATCTGCCAAACCAGCCACACAGAAACGATTCCCGCGATGATGATATTTCCTCTGGTGCTCCAAGCGGTAGCTGTCCAATCGCGGATCAGAATCAACCCCACCATAGACACAGCCACGCAAGAAAGAATCCACGCGATCACGCGATCCAATCGGTCCAGCGCTGATTTGACGGTGGTGGGCATCCTAATATCCGCAAAAGTTGCGCGAAGGTTCTGTGGCGATGGTGCCGGTGCCGGAAAGCTGGCGCGTGCGCTGCGGCGTGGGTTTATGCTGCTCGCAAAAGCCGCGGCGGCCGATTTTGTACATCGGCTTATTCTCGCATCGCTTGCCGTCCACCTGAATGCAGCAGCGCTCCGGATCCTTGCTCATGGAAAGGTTCTATGCCGCGCATCTGCGAATGTCAAACAAAAAAAATGGCGAGGCACCCTCTTCGGTGGGCGCCCCGCCAGGGGTTGAGGGTTGGACTACTCGCCGTGCGCCACGGCCGTGGCAATGGCCGCGAGGCCAGCCGCAACTGCCTGTGCGTTGGTTTGGCCAGCCGCGATCGCTGCGTTGAAGGCAGCAAGCGAAGCCGCGGTCTGTACCGCGGTGAGGCCAACCGGCGCACCGGAAGCGCTTTGCGCGATGAATTCGAGAACCGAGGACTGCGCGGCGCCCGAGATGATGGTCAGAGTTCCGCTGGCGGTTTGCCCATTGCCGGAATTCTTTCCCGTGATCAGTGTTTGACCAGCCTTGAGGTAAACGAGACTCCCCAAAACCGGATCAACCGTTGCTACCGTGGGATCGGCGCTCGTAAAACTCGTTGGCCCAATGCCGGGAACGATGTTGCCTGTCCCGTTTGGCCCATCGAATTCCACCAAAGCCGCCCGCAACGGAGCATCAGTTTGCTTGACAGATACATCCATGAATTCTTCTCCTTTGGAGTTCACGAACAGGAGCACGGCAGAGCGCGAAGGACAACTGCACCGGACTTGCCGCCGCAAGAGGTCGCGAATGTCTCGCAGTAGCTTGATCTCGGTGCTTTCGTGCTGTTCCACGCTCATGTTGGTTTCTCCATCGGCTAAAGCATGCGGCGGCTGCGGCGCCGCGCAGTGTTTCCTTTTGCACAGCGAGTGCCCCTTTTTAGGGCAATGCCCTTTTTATTTCACGATGAACTTTAGGGCAAAGAGCGCGAAGCCCAGCACCGCGCTCAGCAAGAAACTCAGCACAGCAATGCCGATCGCTACATAAACCGCTTTTTGATTGTTCACGCCGGCGGCCAGCAGATCGATCGCCTTGTCTCGCGCTTCGAACTGTTTATCCGTGACGGCGCGCTCCGCCGCCACGGCGCGATCCACAAAATCTTTAGATACAGGAGTGTCATCGTTCATCGGATTTTCCTGAAAGCACAGCGACAAGCTTGCCGCGGCTGTTCACTCCGTATTTTTTATAGAGGGTGCATGCGTGATGCTTCACGGTGCGGAGGGAGATGCCGAGTTCGGCGGCAATCTCTTTGTGGACCATGCCGCGCAGAATCAGCCCGCGTACTTGCATCTCGCGGCCCGTCAGTTTTGGTTCATCGCTCACGGTGCCTCATCGTTTCCTCAGTGGCGAGGGCGCGATTCGAGATCATCCACTTTCACTTCGATTCGGTCCAGCCGTTTTGTCAGCGCGGCTTGCCCATCCTGGTATTGCGGCAGCGTGACGGAAGGTTTCAGCTCGAGGTCGCGGATGCGGCGTTCGTTTTCCTCGCTCTGCACGCGCAGCGTGGCAAAGGCCATCGCGCCGAACACCAGCCAAGCCACCAAAGTCAAAATCGCGTGCCAGTTCTTAACGACAACGACCGAGCCTTCGGTATTGGACAAGTTGACGCTCCCCTTTAGCCTTTGTACCTGCGAATCAGAATCCACTACGCTTCCCCTTTACGGCGTGGCGACAGTGGCCAGCCCCGATGGCGGCGGCGGGGGAAGACTCACCGTGGCAAAGTCCGTCTGGCCCGTCGCGAAGATCACGCTAGTCACGCCGTTGATCGTAAACGACACGGCATAGCAAGACTGGCCGTAGATCGGCGTCGTATCCGTGAAGCTGGTGGCCGAGACCGCCGGCGTGGCGATCGAAACGAATACGGACGTGGAGCTGCATGGGCCGGTCGCTCGATAGACGCTTTGCGAGCAGTTTGCGCCCGTCGCCGCACATGCCGTGGTGGTGTCGGCAGTCGAAAGCGTCCACGTAAGTGCGACGGTCGACGCCTTCGCGGCGGGCGCATAGGCCACACTAGCGATGCACAAAAGAAACGCAAGGTACATCAATCTTCGCATTTGATTCCTCCTCACTTAGAGTCGCATGAAATCTGAATGATCTCCGTATCGTTAACGGTAGGCGTCCCATTGTAAGTCAACGTCACGCCCGTATTCGATAGAGCGCTTGGAGTTAAAAACTCCGTAGTGGATAGGATGGGTTGGTTTCCGCCTACTTGATGTCCTTCACATACGATGTTCGCAGCCTGCGCGAACGGAGTGGGGAATGTGTAGGTGATGGTCGGGCTGGCAGCTTGGCCCGCTCCTGTATTTGTGATCGTTCCCTGAATGAGTCTGGTATTTCCAGATAGAGAAGTCCACGCAGCCGAAGCTCCCCATCCGGCACTGAGAACCAGCTTCGCTGCTGTGATAGCAACGCCTGTGATGGAGGCGGTCCCGATAACGGACCCTCCCGTGATGGCTAATGTGCCAGTAGTCCAGGGCGTCCCAGCCGCCGTGTGATAGTTCGCCCCAAGGTCGTTGAACGCTCCAGAGGACATCGTCAAGCTGTCAATACGAGCCCTATGCGCTGTTAGTGTCCCGCCCGATATAAAGACATCTCCAGCACAACCAGATGCCGTGTTAAAATTATCTTCGATGTTAGCTATACCGCCAGTAACTGAAATCCCTGCCATGTAATCCTGCCGGGAAGTAAACAGCCCGCCGTTGACCTGGACTCCCGCGCTAGTTGCGAACGAGCAGTTTCCGTTGCTGCCATACTCTGAGTTGTTGGATGACTGCAACTCCCCACCGTTCACGACAATAGAAATTCCGGTTCCTTGAAAATAGGAGTTCTTGATGTCCCCCGGTTCCGCACTCTCTGCGTCGTTGCCATTGTAGATAAAACCGATAGGCCCACAAATCCAACAATGAAAATTGTTCACTCGTACAGAGGTGCCAAATAAAGCGGCAGCACCACCAGACCCGGCTCCTTGGGACGGCGTGAAGCTCGTAATGTCCACTGAATTCAGTTCAGTGTTGTTTATGTTGATTATTGGAATGGCCTGGCCGCTTCCCGCTACGTTGGTAATTCCCCACACGGCGAATTTCTCAACGCGGCCATAGATAGACTGGTTAGACGTTCCCGGAGCGCCAGCATAAAGGTTGTTGTTGAATGGAATGTTAATTAAAAATCCGCCGACAGCGCCAGCAAAATTATAATCACTGGAGGGCACTAGGACTGTTCCTGTTTCTCCTGCACATCCGACGATATTGGGGTTCCAAACATAATGACCGGGAAAGTTAAAGGGCTGCTGACCGATGATGGTAGTGCCGCAAGGAAGAAATACCGTGCTGTTGGGAATGGTTATCGCTTTGGCTGTGGCCGCTGCGTATTGAGCACCGTCATCGTGCGCTGTGATCATAAACCCAGTGAATCCGTGGGCGTCTGGTGCGGTGTTGCTAGTGCTTAGCAAACTACTGACTGTGATGTTGTGAGGACTATTGACTGCGATGATAGTCACAGACGGGTTTATAAACGGAGAAGTACAGTTGATAAACCCGTTACCTGCCTGACATTGGCTGCCACCCACTAACTTCTGCCCGACGCTTGCAGCCGTCCAAATGGGATCGGATGAACCATTCGTAACCGTATTTCCTGAGATAGCGAGTGTACCAACAGTATAAGTCGGGAATGCAGTCTGCGTTCTGGCGAACTGAATCAAAAGGTCGTTTCCGGTTGTAGTAACCGTCCCGGCATAAATGGTATTGCTAGGAGAAACACCCCAGGCAGCAGCATCAAGAACTCCCGACGAGGCCATGCCCGAGAAATTGCAAACCGTCAGCGTGCGAAAGGTCGCGGCTGTTGCGAAAGTGGCTGTGACAGTAGTTGCACCGCTATTATTATTTTGGACGTAGGCCATCTGCACGGATTCGTTGCCTCCGTAGACTAGAGGCCGCGAGATGACATTGTTCCAAGTGTTCCCGTTGTTGTCGGTGAACGTGATGGAGGCTTCATCCGGTGCCGCTGATGCCCCTTCAGTCGCAAACGCAATTAGGACACTCCCTGCACCGCTGTTAGCTGGCGTGATTGCTTGCGACACCGTAGTGGAACTTGCCGATTGGTTACTTATTCCAGGACAACTGGCTGGAACGCCAAGACTCCCAGAAATCTTGAAAGCTGCGAGTATGGATGCGTTTGGGCCACCGGTACTCTGAGTAAATATCCCACCGACGTTCGTCTGAGGCGTAGCGGTGTGTAGGTACTGAGCACCCGACTGCGCATCGCCAATGGTCAGCAACGTCGCAGCCGTGCCGTTGCTTGTGTTCGCTGTCCAAGTAGAACTCAGAGAAACCTGCCCGTCTTGATTCACCTGAAAGCAATTCGCATCCGTTGGAACTGGGCATGATGTAGAAAGCCTAACCGCTGCTATTTGCTGGCTCCCGAATCCGCTGCCTGATGGGCCAACATCCGTGTTCTGCCAGTCCCCTGCAGGGCATGCAGCGCCGCTTCCAACGGCACCGCAATACTGAAATGTTGCAGCCGTGGTGACACCAGCTCCAACACCCAGAATCGGAGTATTCAAAAAGTTCGCAGGCCATGCAAAGGTAAACGATCCTGAATTCGTAAGAGTGAAGACAGCTTCCGTGCCTTGCACGAACGGTCCAGCCATCGCGCTGCTCGTAATGTTGCAGTTCAGAGTCACAAAGAAATCGGTTGTGAACGTAGAGCTAGTGGTGAATGTTAGCGATGATGCGCAAGTCGGTTGCGCCTGTGTGGAGATTTGAGGGACGGAAACTGTGCCGTTCGCAAGCGCGGGAGCTGATGCGGAAAGCAGCGTCGAAATATCCATCGCGTTGGCGGTGCAGGTGGCGGGCGTGTTGGTGCTGCAGTTGATCGCCGTAGTGACGCTGAAACTTTGTGGACCGTTGCCTTGCGGCGGCGCGATCCCCGGCGTCATGTTGATCGTGAAGCGCCACGTGGTGTTCGAAGGGTTGATGACGCCGCTATCCGCCAGGCGCATCGCAAAGCTGCCTGGCGCGCCGCTGCCCGGCGATGTGGGGCATCCGAGGCCCACCGGAGAAGTCTGCGTGGTGAAGCCGCCGCCGTTCAACGTGGCGGATGCGCCGCCGGCCGTGATGAGCTGCGCGGAAATCGTCCCGCAAGCGTATTTCAGCCCGTTGGGATCGGTGATCGTGCCGGTGACGGTGGTGAAGCCGCCCTGCGCGAAAAGAGGAGACGGAACGAGGTAGAGGAAGATGAGGAGATAAAGGATTGGATTCGCAAATCGTCGCATCGTGTCTCCCTTTCAACGCGCACGCTTGAAGCGTGACTACGGCGCAAAGTAGCCGTGTACTTCCACGGTGGTGGTGCTGGGCGTGGCGCCCACCTGCGCGACGCAGATCTCGGTTTGCAGCGGCGTAAACAGCGGCGTGCGGATCCCAAACGCATTCTGCAGCGCGACGGCAGCGCCGGAATATAAGATCGCGGAAAGATTCGCCGTGCCTGTGCCGCAATTCGATCCCGTGCCCGTTTTTAGTTGCAGCGTGCTTCCAGCGCCTTGCGTCGTGGTGTTGATCTGGAAGTCCGTTACATACGCGCGCACGGGCACATTGTTGATCGTGGTGGGTGCGGACTGGCATAGCGTGGTGGTGGCCGTGCTCAGCGTAACGTTGCAGACAAACTGATTCGGGAATTGCGCATCTAGCGTGACGATCTCGCTGCCGATCGTGTTCGACTGATTCGAAATCGATGGCGCCACTGGCGTCGACGTGCTCACCCCGGCAATTTCCGCTGCTTCCGCTCCTTTTGCCGTGCCGGAACCCATCGTAAACGTGATGGTGTCCGCCGCGGCGGTGGAAAGCGTGGTGGCCGCCCAGACGACAAGGCCGGATTCTTGCTGGCCGTTGTTGAACGTGAGCGTGTTCACCTGCACCCAGTTGTGCCCCTGCGTATCGGCAACGCTGCTCACGGTGCATGGCGTCGTGCCCGAGCAGCTCACCGCAGCAACTAGTGCGCTATTCGCCAGCGTGTTGCCGAGGAAGGCCACCACGCCGGTGCCGCTGGCCACATTGGCTTGGCGCAGCGTGGCGGATGGTCCAGAGAAAAGCACGATTGAGGCGATATCCTGCCCCGCCGGCGTGGAACTGGTGAAGATGCGCTGGAATTTTTGCCCCGCGGTAACGTTGGCCAGAAAAGCGATCGAGAGTTGCGGCGAGCCGCTGCCGCATCCTCCCGTAAATGCTGGCGCGCACGCCCAGGGGGAGGCGATCGATGTTGTGCTGGAATCCGAAAGGTTGGATTCGAAAGCGATGCCGAGTTCACCGGTAGCGCTGGGCGTGGGAACGGTGTCCACCGTAAACGTGCCGCCGGTGCCGGCCGGCAGATTGATGTTGCCGTTATTAAAATTGTCGATGCCGGTGGTAAGAAACGCGGTGTTGATGGGAAGCTGCAGCGCGCCGGTGATGACGGGATCCACGAAGCCGGCGCTTTGCTGCTGCGTGACGATGCCTTGCACTTGCGCGGCAATGCCGCTGCTGGGATTGACTGTCGAACCGCCAGGCGGCCCGATGATGGTGCTAAACGCGGTTTGCGCGCCGGCATAGCTCAGCGTAAAGGTGGCGCTGGCCGTACACGTCACCACCACGGACACTTTGGCGTAGTAGCCGGAAGCCTGCACGATATAACTGGTGGCGAGGCCATTGTTGAAAGAAATCTGCGGATTCGAAATGCGATAGCTTTGCAGTCCGTCGAAACCGTCAATCTCCATCGTGAAAGAAGCCGCCGTGGAGAAGGCGGATGCCTGATGCGAGATTTGCCCGACGTTGGAGACAACAAAACTTTGCGTGGTGCCGGTGCAGGTGGCGCTGTTCGCCAGGATGGAGTTGACGGTCTGCAAGCCAACGTCGCCGATGAATTGCGCGCGCGCCGTCTGCGGCCATGCGAGGCCGAGCAGAGACAGCAGCGCAGCGAAGAGAAGTTTCTTTGCTTTACGCATGAGCACTCCCAGAAAACTTAGATCCAGATGTCCGAATCCTCGATATCCGTTGGGTAGTTCCAGCCAACGAACCGCGCGCCAACGCGCTGGCCGGCTACCACCACGCCGCCATCCGGCCCTGCAGGGTTATTGAAGGCCACCAGCGTGAGCACCTGATTTTCGAAGATGCGGAAGCCGGGAATTTCCGTGGGGCTGGCGGGATTCCCGAGCGAAGCAAGAATCGAGTCATAAGAAACCGCGCCTGGCGGCGGTGTGCCGTCCACCAGAATGCGCCAAATCACGTCGCCGGTGCCTTCCACCCAGCCGCCGCCCACAAAATTGTTGGCCACTTTATAGATGATGCCGTTGCGCCCGGGCGGCACCACGTAAGAGATGATCGTGACGGTGGCGCCGATCGCGGGCAGCAGCGCGTAATTGTCCTGATCGATGTTTTCCCAGTTCTGGATCCCGCGGGGAAAGGTGACGTAGTTGATGCCATTGATGTTCATCGATGGCGCAGGATCAGGCTGATCGGAACTGTCTGGACCGGAGGAGGGATCGGCTTCATTCGTTTGGTGCTGGATCCCTGAGCCCTGCTCCATCAGGATGTCTTCGCAGGTGACGCCATCGCCAAGCCCTGCCAACGCAATGCGCGGATCGCCCGACAAGGGTGTGCGTGGGTTGAAACGCCGCCGCGGCGGAAGAATGAGTCTGCTGCCCATGTTAGAGACTCCTCAAAAGAAAAAAGCCGCCAATCACCAGAGCGGCGATCGGGAGCCAATCGCCAGACGCTCCCGATGCCGTGGCCAATGGTGCAGCGGACGAACCTGAAGAATAAAAGCTAGCGTAGGAGCTCGCTGGCGCAATCACTCCCGCGGGCTGCGAGACGTTGGGCCCGCCGGCTGTCACTACCTGCGCCGCGCCATCGATCAGATCCTGATATTGGCTGGCTTGCACCAGGCAGATCGCCGAAAGTTCTTCGTACATCACGCAGGCGGCGTTGCAATCTTTATAGATAGCGCCCACTTCGCTGCGGAATTGCCCTGGCATGGCTTGCAGCGCCGCGATGGCTTGCTGTGGCGTGGCGGCACCGCTCGTTACGGCTTCGGCGATCACCTGCAGCGCTTGATTCGCTGCGGGGACGGCGGCGCAAAGCGTGGACTGTTCTTTTTGGACGGCAGCGGCATGATGCGCGAAGATCGCGCCGAACACCTCGAGCAGCGCGCCCACCGCCATCACTGCCGGCGCGGCTGGTCCGGCAACGCCGGAAAATTTCAGCGCCAGCCCGCCCGCCGTGGCCGTGATGGCAGGCTTGAGCATTCCAGAGCCGTTGACCGCCGAGCAATCGGCGGAACCGGGAATATAGGCAGCCTGGCCGCCGGCATCGAGCATCTGGCCAGCCGCAGCGGAATTCTGGATGGCGGTTTTGCTGCTGGCGTTGACGTTTTTATCCGTGCCGATGATTTGCGCGGCTGCCGTGGCGGGATCCATCGCGCCCAGATGCCAGCCATACAGAACAGGTGCGTGCCCGCCGCATCCGCAATCGTTTCCGCTTTGGCATCCGCACGCCATTGAAGTTAAGGAAGTAGAGGACGTTAAGGAGGTAGAGGATTTTTCCTTTACCTCATCTATTTCCTTTACCTCATCTATCTCCTCTAATCCGGCCAGTTGAAGCGGCGCACCATGCCGTACAGCGCCACCTGGCATTCGTTGTTTGCGCCGCTGGTATCCTGATTCTGGATGATGATCAGCGCCTGCGAATTCGGCCCGCCAAAGGCATACGGTTCGCGCAGCGTAAACGGCTGGCAGCCGATCGTGGGGCTGCCGCCGCCGCACTGCAGCCCGGCAATCACGCCGCGGCCGGCAAGGCGCACGCCCGGTTTTTCCGCCAGGTCGCCGATGATGCCGCGCCCGACGTCCTTCCAGGTGTAATAGCGCTTTTTCGTGTCGAACATTTGCATGCGAAAGCCGGCGGGCAGCGTCGACGTGGCCGTCAATCCAAAGAGATGGAATTCACGCTGAAAGTTGATGCGAAGCTGCGTGGTTTGCCGCCCAGGGAGCAGCGCCGTAGCCACTTCCCAGCTTGGGCAATAGCCGTCTTCAAAGCCGGGAGGATGCTTTTCGCCGAGGCGATAGACGGCGTGCTGATAGGAATCCAGCGGCAGCATGCGCGCCAGATAGTTGATCAGCACGTTGGGATTTTTTTGAGGATTCATCGGCTGATGCGCCGAAGCGGAACGCGCCGCGGCGTTTGCCTGCGTGTTGCCAGAAGCCTGGGAATTGGAATTGTCGCCCGAGTACATGATGTTGAGGAAGTAGAGGAGGTTGAGGAGATAGAGGATTTTTCCTCTACGTCCTTTGCTTCCTCTACGTCCTTTATCTCCTATTGGACGGACGGCCGCGGCCAGAGCTTGAAGCCGCTGAACACAATTTCGGTGACGTTGGGCGCGCCGCTGGTATCCGTGAAATAGAGCGAATACACGCGCGTCGCCGGCATCACGTAGGGCACCGCCAGCGGGAAAGAGGCGTTCAGGATCGCCGTGCCGGCCCAGTTGTCGATATTGATGCCGTTGAAGACGGCGCCGCCGGCCTGCGCTTGCGGCGATGTGCCGATAAAGTCGCGTCCCGTGGCTTGCTCTTTCATCAGGACTTTGAGCAGGTTGGACGTGCGGCTGGCCAGCGTCCACCACCATTCGAAATCCGCGTCGGAGAGAATCTGCAGCGCGTTGGGATCTTGCACGGCGTTGGCCGGCACGGTGCGATCCAGCACGTAGCTGAAATATTGCCGCTCGAACTGATCGTCTAAAGCTGAGTTCATTGCCTCTCTCCTGTATCTCTACTTCCTGGAATCTCGATTTTTAGTACCCCGCGCGCTTTGATGCGTCTCACGATCTCTTCCACTTGCTTGCGTCTTTCGCGCTCCAGCCAAATACTTAAACTGACAAAACCCCCAACACCTAAAACAGCAACAATCAGTGCGGCAATCGGATGTGTCTGATGCATAAAAATCAGATGATTGAGATCCGGAACCTAGCTACCGTAAACCGGTTGCTGCCGCGCTCCGGTCTGAATCTCAATCGGTTAGAGAATGGCGCGCGCGAGTACCCCTTCGAGGTACACGTGAGCGTTGATGCCGGTGCCTACGGTGCCACCAGCAGCGACCAACGGAGCGGCTGCCTGTGTGGTGAAAGCCGCGACGCCGGTGATCGTGGGATCCAGAATAACCGCAAAGTTCTGGTTCTGTTCGATGAGCTGCCCAAGAATGGGTTCCATCGGATCGAGACCAGGAATCTGCGGCATTGGATCGGTGATGCTTGCCACGTTCTGTGCGGATGGCCAGCCATTCGCGACAGCAAGCGAAGTGTTGGTTGTACCCGCCGCTGTGGTGATGGATGCGCCGCTAGCAAATGAGCCAGCGCCCGCAGGTGTCTTGCTCACCAGTGAGGACCAATAATTCTTCCCCGAGATGAACAAATCAAACTGCGTTTGCCCGAGCCATGCACTGGCATCGGCAACCGTCGCATCTGAACGGATGATCGTTGCTGGCGCCTTGACCAAGAATTTCTTGGGGGCATCCAGCATGCCGTTCTGGACCAGGTTGGTGTGATAGCCGGTTTTCGTGAAGGCCGCGCCGCCCGCCGGTGTGTACGATGTGCCGATTGCCGTGGCGAAGAGTTGCTGCTTCGTCACCTGCGTGCCCACCGCGACACCATAAAAGTCGAAGATCGGCTGGACGAGATATTCGAGCTGACCTGCAACGATCGGGTTGCTGCGGAAGTTGACGTACTTCGGCCGTCCCACTTCCTTTTCTTCCATCACGGGCAAATGCGCGTAACGCGATTCGAACCGTGTGTTTTGTTTCCTGTTCATTTTGAAATCACCCCGCTCTCCGAACGTGAATTTGTTTCGCACGCGGTAAGCGTGCGCCCTCAACTGCTAAACCCCGTCCCCGCCGCTGTTCATTGCCGGCGGGGAGCTGAACCTCATCCGTAGCTGCCTGCATAGCGGCTGCGGAAGCGGTGATAGCCCAACTTGCCGTGCGCGCCTGCGGCCGCCGCCGGAACTAAAACAGGTCCGGAGGGAGTTGCCACCAGCGTGCCCGCGCCGCGGTTGATCGGAATGTTTCCCTGGCTTGCGCGCAGGTACTGATCCGAAGCCGTGGGGATGCCGAACCAGCTCGGCGCATAGAGACCCAAACCAGGCGTGTTGATCCCCGCCTGCTTCAAAGCCTTGAGCACCGTGATAGCGAGCCCGCCTTTCAGCGCGTCGCCACCGTGGTCGCCGATCATCTTGCCCACGAAGCCCATGCCGATCGCTGCCGCCGCCGAAGCCGCCACGCCCGCCCAGCCTGTGCTGAAACTCGGCGCAACCATCCCCGGAAGTGCAGCAGCCCCTACGGCACCAGCAGCAACGAAGGCCGCTTCTTTCACAATCCCGCCGGAAAGGCCGAATGGATTCCTTCGGTGATGCCGGCGATGATGATGCTTTCTGTGATATGCCAAGTTCCTCACCCCCTCCCCTATCGCTAACTAACCGGGCACGGCGTGCCGTGCCCCTACAAACTTATCCGGCGATGAAACTACCGCCGACGAAATATGCTTCGTACTTGCCATCGCTGTCTGGATGGATCTCCACCAGCAGCGCACCATGCAGATGCGTGGCGGGATCGGTCATCCAGCGAATGCGGCCAAAGCCGGAATCTTTTCCTTTGCCGCACATCACCTGCAGCTCGAGCAGCGGCTGAAAGATTAAATAGGTTTTGCCGCTGATGCGATCCTTGATCGTCCCGCAGGCGCGATCGCCCACCACCGGGCAGCTTGCAAAGAGCTGCGGAATGCGTGGAACGGCGGCATTCCTTTCCTCCGGCGCCGGCGCCGTGGCGAAACCCTTCCAGCGCGGATCGGGAATATCCGGAAGCGCGTTCATTTTGAAAGGCAGCAGCAGATCGTTGCGATCTTTGCCCACGGCCAGAATCGGCGCGTTGTTATGATTCAGCCAGTCCAGCGTGCAGCTCTGCCAGAGTTTTCGCTTGAATTGCCCGAAGCCGGCCATCATCCCGGTGCCGAGCTGCTTATCCTGGCTCAGCCCGCGGATATCTTTCTGGCCTTCCCACACCACGCAGGTTACTTTGCCGATTTTGGTGTAGTCGCCGCGGCGGATCATGTCCTGCTGGATCTTGAGCCGATCGGTAAGCGTAAACGGCGAACTGGTGATGATCGATGCGCTGCGATTCGGTGCTGCGGTTGCTGTGGCCATCTAACTCTCTTTCCCAATCACTACGACAAACGATCCGGTCTCTGCGCTGCCGCTCCATTGCGCCACGTGCTGGCCGCCGAAGCATCCGATGTAGCGGAGTTTGAAAAACGGTTTCAGTTTCGTATCCACGGCCCCTCTATCCGATAATCTCCGCCTTCGTAAAGCAGCCGTTTGCTGCGTGTATCAAACAAAACCGTGGGCAGCGTGCCGTTTTCTTCGCCGTGATCGTGCTTCCAGAGATCCTCTTCCGGCGAAGCAACGTGTTCCTTGCGGCACTGATAATCGATGCGGCGTCCCTGGCCGAGCTCGAACAGTCCATTTCCTTTGTCGATGGCTCCGAACGCCGCAAGATTTGCGGAGATGTCTTGCGCTCCGTCGACAAAATAAATCTGCCGCGCGCTCGAATCGGTAACGATGATGGGCGGCTTTCCGGCCCACGCCGCGGCGAAGTTTTCTCCCATGCCGCCGATGCGTTGCACCTGCCCGCCCTTTGCCGGCTTGATGTAAAGCGCGATCAGCGGCCCAAGCTGCGCGTAGCGCCCGCGCGGGATGTGCGGTTCGTTGTAGACGTCGAGCCACTTCACTTCCTGCCCGGTGAAGTCTTCCACGATGTCTTCCACCGGCGGATTATCGGCGTGCACCACTTCCACGCGCGGATTTGTGCTAATCCGCGCGGCGCGGATCCGCTCGGCACGGTCGCGTGCTTCCTTTTTCAGCGAACGTGATCCGGGATTCGCTCCCATCACCAGCAGTTCCGCGGGATTCTTACGTGCCATTTCGCGATACGCCTCGGCCAAATAAGGATGCCCTGTGCGATCTGCTTTGTTGGCCATCTTGAGCAGCGATTCGCTGGTTTTCGCGGCGCGGGCTTCCGCGTTGCGCCGCCGCGGCGGATTGTTCGCGCTCATCACCATCAGCTCTGCGGGATTCGAGGCCCTGAGAGAGCAGGGATTCGCGCAAGGGTTACTGCCACTGACGGGATGCAGCACGCTAACGAGGCGTCCAGAGCCTTTCTGTTTGCGGCCAGGAGGAAACGCCACGCGTACGCGATGCGAACCGGCTTTGACCGTGCGCACCTTCCATCCGCCAGGGACGGACGCAACATCTTCGTGTCTGAATCGCGCGCTCATGTGGCACTCACCGCCGGATTCGACACTTCGATGTACATATGCGCATCATGGCCGGCGATCGCCCGAGCCCAGCCGCAATGCAGCGCTTTCCACGCCAGCGATTCGGCGGCAACCACTTCCTCCGATGTCACATCGAAATCTTTTCGCAGAGCTTCGCACGCCGCCAGATAGTCGTCGTGCACATCGGGCACGGGAACGTTGCCCGTATAAAAGTCGATGATGTAAAACAGATAGGCGTAGGCGCGTTCCTGATCGTTGGCGATGCGCTTCGACATATCCACGCGGTTGCGCGCCGCCGGATTGGACTGCATGTACTCTTCGCTGTGCGCCATGCGATGTGTGTGGCCGAGTTCGAGCGACTTCACCGGACGGCCAGCTTTCCAGTCGTCCAGCGATTGCAACACATCGGCTTTGATCTTCCCGCTCATTAGATTGGCTTGCCGTTCACGGTCGTTAACGCAGAGACGCTGCCATCCTTGTTGATCACAACCTTTTGCGTATCTTCGGAATTCAGAATTTTTTCAAGTTCCTCGATCGTTGGTTTTGGCGCATCCAGCACCGCAACATCATTCACGTGCACCGTTTCGACGTGCGTGTCGTGGCCGTCGACCGTCATGTCGAGCGACTTGCCATCGTCGTTGATCTGCACGATTGTGCCGGTTAGGATCACGGCTTTGTTGCTCATCCGCAGCGCGCTCACGCGCATTCCTTTTTCCAGTTGCACGCTCATCGGCGTCTACCTCCGAAAAGATTCGGCAAAATCAGCAAGCCCGCGGCGCCGACGCCGAGCCAAAGCATATTGCTGGTGAGCCACGTTTCGAGCGCTGTCATCGGCGAGCCGGTGGTGGGCACCGCCGTTTTTTGCAGTGTGGCCAAGATCGCATTCGCCGTGGTGGTGTCTCCGGTGGCTTGCGCGTGCGCCAGCGCCGTCATCAGGTTGGCATTCGTGGCGGTGTTCGACGTTTGCGCGGCCGCCGCGGTACTGGCGATGGTTTGCTGCACGTTGATCGATGCTTTCCAATTCTGGAAAGCCTGATACCCGAAATAAACGGCGACCAGCACGGCGCCCACGCCAATCGCCCACGCCACGATCGGCAGAATCCCTAGGCCAGTGAGGCCGCTGGGCACATTGCCCGTCACGGTGCGATACGCATTGATGAATTGCTGCGCGAGATTTTCGTAGGACACGCGCTGCTGCTGCACGGATTGCGTCAACGCCGTGAAGGCGGGGCTGGGCTGCGTGCCGCTGTTCAGGTTTTGCAGGTTCGCGGCGCTGACTTGCGATTCGATGGATTGCAGGTCGCTATTCCATTTTTGCAGCATGCCAACGGCGTTTACCCAGGACGTTTGATCGGTGGGATCGTAGCCGAGCACGGCAGAGAAACTCGTTGTGCCCGCAACGATGGCGTCATGCTGATCGGAAGTGATCGTGCCATCTAAAAAGAGATCGTCGGCGGCTTGCTGCGTGATGTCGCTGGTATCGCCGAGACCAGCGAGGCCGTGCATGCCGGAATGCGCTTCGTAAAGTTCCCACGGATCGAAGGGACGATTCATTTCGTAATCGCCCATGCCGGCGGCGGGATGGAGCTGCCAAGCTTCCGGTTTGAACGGATGATTCTGGCCGAGTCCGCTGAGCGTGGCGGCGCATTGCGGATTCCGCGTGCCGTAATCGCGGAAGCCGACTTTGTTGCCCGTGTCTGCGTTCATGTACGCCATTAGCGAGACCCCATCGCAAAAGCCGCGCCGGCAGCAGCGAGAAGTAAAACAATATTCGGCACACCGGGAATCACCGTTGCCGCCATAAGAGAGTTCGCCGCGCCGGGCACCGCCGGCACAGCGACGCGCGGCGATGGCGCCGTCGTCAAACCTTTTGCGGCGGATGCGCCGCTAGTGATGAGTTGCGCGATCGCGGAGCTGGCTTGCGCGGCCGTCATCGTGCCGGCAGCGACGGAACTTTGATAAAGCTGCGCCAGCGCCTGATCCTGCGAGCTGAGATTAGAGATCGGCGCAGTTAATCCCGCGGTGGGATCGTACATCGAGGTATCGATCGGCGTGACGGCGGGAATGGAAGGCAGCAAATCGAACGCGCCGCTGCTGCTGGAAGGCGCAGTGGGATCGATCAGCCCGCCGCTTGGATCGTACATCGTGGGATCGTCGCCGAGGCCGAGAGTCCAGCCGCGCATATAGAGGGGCACATCCGAAGATCGCACCGTGTGAGGGTGACCGGGAATCATCGGCGCTTCCCCATGAGCATCGCAGCGCCAACGGCCGCAGCAGCCACCAAACCCCAGTTGGGGATCGAGGGAGAAATCGCGCTCGGCGCTTGCAGCCAGGTCATAATGCCGCCGGTGCTCAGAGGAGTTGCGGCAGCGCTTTGCGAAATAGCCGCGGCAGGAATCACGGCGCCGGTTTGCGGATTGACGAAGTTGCCGCTGCCATCGGCGGCGGGAATCAACTGGCCGGTGACTGCGCTGGCCGTGGTGAGTTGCATCGTGGCGAGATTTTGCTGCACTTGCGAAGGCGTGACGATTGTTCCCGTGGAAATGTTGACGTAGTTTCCGCTGCCATCGTTCAGGGGAACGACTTCGTTGGTTGCCACCGTTGGCGCAGGCGCCGGAGAAACGGGCGGCGCGGTGTAAACGGGAACGGCCGGCGAAGGCGGTGCGGGCGCGGGAGTTGCCGGCGGCTGATTCACCGTGCTGGTGGCACCTGTCGACGGCGGCGGCGGCGGCGTGACTGGTGCGGCTGGCGCAGTCACTGTGTTCGGCTTCCAAACCGGAATCGGGCCCGGCATCGGGCCGCAACCCCACGAAGGGCAAAGACGGCCGCCACCGCCGTAAGGGTAGCGCACCATTTCGCTGCCGGTGGCGTTCACTGGACCGGCGCCTACCACGCTTTCGAACGCAACGCCGAGGCCGAGCAGGCTGCCGGCGACATCGCCAGGCGTGAAATAGTGCGGCGCGTTTTCTGCGAGCGAAAGAAAATCATCTTCGCCCGTTTCGTGGAAGTCCGCGGGGAAAGATCCAGGCGCTACCGAGGTTCCCGCGTGGCGCTTCGTCTGGAAGCTGCGATAGGTTTGCGCTGAGCCGCTCGCGTTTGGCCGAGGAGGAACTTCTGCCGAGCTGCGGTAGACGCCGCGAGGATTCCTCTGCGAAGCGTGGACTGCATCGTGCGAAGACATCCCATCGCCGCGATCCGTTTCGTAGTCATCTTGAGGAAGGATGGTGGTGCCGGTGGCTTCCGAATGCGTGAAACCTTTGTAGTGTCCGCCGGCTGGTCCGCCTGGCACGGTGAGCCGCCAGCCGGGATAGGCGAAGTCCACAACGGCTTGATATGCGCCAATCATCGGCGGTGTCCCCCGAACATCATCGCCGCGCCCACTAGCAACGCGCCCCAGAGCAGCCAATTCGAACTGCCCGTCAACGCCAGCGCCGGCTGCGGCGCGGTGTAACCCGCTGGAACCATGCCGGGAGAATACGGCGTCTGAAACGAAGCGTAAGGCCCGCTCGAGTAAGCAAACGGGCTGGCGGGAATTCCTTCTGCGGCGCGAAGGATGTCCGCGGTGCCTTGCGAGATCGTGGCGATCGATGAGGATGTGTTATCGCCGCTCGCTGGCGTGACGCAAACCGAACCTGTCCAAACATCGCCAGGCGCACAATCGCCTAGCGATCCCATCGTGCGCACGCGCTTGTAAGCGCCCATGCCGCTCACATGGGATTTGAAGCGCTGGTAATGCCCGAGCAGCCCAGGCAGATCGCCCTGCGAATTATCTTGCAGACTCCACCAACGCGCGCGCGTATACGCGGGCGGCGCAACGCCGAATTGCGAATCGTAGCGCGCGGGATCCATCGGAATCCACTGGCCGTTGATCTGGCCTTCGACGTACACATGCGAAAATTCGTCGCCGTTCGCGGCCACGGTCATCAACCGTGCGGGATAGCCCACCGCCATCAGCAGCGTGCCCAGCAACATCGAAATGTCGTCGCAATCGCCGGCGCGAATTTGCAAAAGTTCGGCGGGCGGATAGAGCGTCTCTTTGTTGACGGGATCTTTCGTAAAGCGAATGTTGGTGCGCACCCAGTTGTAGAGCGCCTGCGCCTCGGCGGTGTCATCGAAGGCGGGCACGCCGCGGATGATGTCTTTCGCGGTGCGAAGGATGGAAGGATCGCGCAGCGCATCGTCCACCAGGCTGCGCATTTCTTGGATGGTTTGCGCCACGCCAGCATCGCCGCTCATCAGCGGTGCTCGGTAGATCGGCGCGGGCGGAAAGGCGATCGGCATTTTTTAGCGCCAGCCGTACTTTTCTTTAGCCACGGGCGCAACTGTCTCTTTTTTGCATCAAATGTGTCAATGACGCGAGTACAGTACTACAGGTACTTGCAGGTGTGCACTCGTAGGCACACCTGCGTACTCTAATTGACACACGCACATCGCGTGCCATAGAATGCCCGCCCAGAGGCAAAAACAGTGTCCACAACCGGGCCGATGGTTGAAACAGTCAGCCGCAAGCGGATCGTCACGCAAGCGGAACTGGAAAAAGAGCAAAAGGGACGCACCACTCCTGATTTTTGGGACTTCATCGAATCGATGACTCCGGAAATGTGGGCAGGCGACTTCATGCTCTACATTTACCGCGAGGATCCCAAGCCGTCGAACTACGGCGGCGCTGGTGGAGCTCTGGAAAAGTGCACCGGCGAAATGCTGATGCCCAACGGCGTGCGCGTGCGAATGGATTCGCGCGAAGATATCGAGCTGGCCATCAAAGAGAAGTGGGGCGGCAAAGCGTTTCGCTTGATTTTGAAAAAGGGCCGCGAACGCCTGACCGAAGGCAAGTGTATGAACGAAGCGCCGCCGAAATATCCCGATTCCGTCCCGCAGATGTATCAGCCAAATCCGTTGCCGAATGCGGCGCCGGGCAGTTCCGATCAAGTGGCCACGCGCGCGATGGATCTGGTGGCGAATCAGAATCCGCAACTGATGACCGTGGCGATGGATGCAATCTCCCGAGCAGCGGATCTCGTTGCAAAGCACAATCCCGCACCGCCACCGCCGGCAACTGACAGCGAACTAGACCGCGCGTTCAAACAGGCGATGATTCAGAAGCTGCTCGCGCCGCCGCCGGATCCTTTCGAAATGTTCGTGAAGTTTAAGCAACTGATGGGAGACGGCGGAATAGGCGGTGGCAATGCACTCATGGATAAAGTGCTCGGCGCAGCCGTCGACAAGATTCTGAATCCCGTTTCTGCTGTGGCCGCTGTGACGGGCCGCACCACACTGCTCGACGTCGGGCGCGAACTAATTCCTGTGCTGGGGACGGTCATGCACGAATATCGTTTGTCTCGCGAAGCGGATGCGCGCATCACGGAGATCCAACGCAGCGCCATGCCGGCGCAACCTGTGCCGGCGGTGCCGCAGCAAAATCCACCCGCGGCGATCGCCACGATGCCGGCCGCTGTACCGCAACCTGCGCCGCAGCAAGCCGCGCCGGCGGCACCTACGATGACGTTCCCGCAAATCGAGGCGCACATTGCCAGCATCATCAGCAATGCGGGATTCACCACGGATGAAGCCGTGGACGAAGTGCTTGCGTTTCTCTACAACACCGATCCGCGCCTGGTGGGGCTGCTGCTGAATCCGCCGTCTCTCGACGCGCGCCTGAAACCGGGCAAAGACGGATTGATGATGCTCTGCACCTACGAAGCACCATTCAAGCCGTGCCTTTCAAATGTGCCGCGGCTTTCCGAGTTTCTGGATAAGTTCATCGTGGCAGCCACGGAAGCGGAAGCCGCCGAAGCCAGGCTGCGCGCCGCCGCTCCCGCTTCCACCAAACCCGTATGAGGGCACGTGCGCAAAAATATAAAGTGGAATGTGGGCCGATACAGCGCGAAGTGTTGGCAAAGAATCCTGAACGCGCAGTGCTTGCCTGCCTGAAAAAATACCCGATACCTGAAATCGTGGCGTGGGCTGTGTGCATCCGGCTGGTAGCGAAGGGGCCGAAGCGTTTTGCCTACATGGGGCACTATCTAACGCAATTAGGAATAATCTACGTCCCAGGGGCTAGAGCAAACACACTGCGCATCCTACCTAACGAAAACGTCAAGCAGATCACCACCTAACGTTTTGCACACAATCCACAGTTTTTCCACCATCGGAGTTGACACGCGCCGCACCGCGGGAGTAGATTCCTCCGCGTTCCTGTCGCTCTGAGGGTTTCGGTGCCGGGCGTACGGTATGGCTGCTGCGCGCTCGGCACTTCCCTTCTCTTCGGCAGCAGCAGCCAACATGCCAACCGATTCCCGCTCACGAACTAGTGCCGACAATCCGCCGCCGCAAAATATAGACGCAGAGCGCTCTATCCTCGGCGCTGTGCTTCTGGACAACACCGCGCTCGCCGTTGCGGCCAAAGCGATCCATTCCGCCGATTTTTTCCACGCGCACCACCAGGCCATCTTCCGCCAGATGCTGAAACTTGCCGACGCGGGCTCGCCGATCGAGATCCTCACGGTGCGCGATGCGCTGGACAAAGAAGGCAAGCTGGATGAAGCAATGGGCCCGGCGTACCTCGCTTCGCTGGCCGATGGCATGCCGCGCGTTTCGAATGTCGAGTATTTCGCCAAAGTGGTGAAAGAGAAATCGCGCCTGCGCGAGATCATCCGCACCACTCACGATTTGCAGCAGCAAGCGTGGGCGAAGGACGGCAACTCCGTACAAATCTTTTCGGACATGGCCGAGTTTCTGAAAATGTCCAGCAACGGCCACGGCGATAACTCTTTGATCGCGCTGGACGTGCTGGACTTCCTGCAGATGAAGCTGGATCCCATCGACTTTGTGATCGAGCCGATTCTGCCGGTAAGCAACTCCGCGATGATCTTCGCGCCCACCGGCGTGGGCAAGACGTACATCATGCTGCACATGGCCTACTCCGTGGCGATCGGCGCGCCGAATTGTTTTGTGTGGGACATTCCGCACGCGCGGCCCGTGCTCTACGTCGACGGTGAAATGGATCAGCTCACCCTGCAGGAACGTCTCAACGAAATCGTGAAAGCGTTTCTGCCCGTCACGCCGCAGCACGGTTACATGAAAGTGATCACGCCGGACCAGCAGCCGAAGTTCCCGCCGCGCATCAACACCAAAGAAGGCCGCGCGCGCATCGAAGAGCACCTGCAGCCGGGCAGCTTCTGCATTCTGGATAACATCGTGACGCTATGCCCCGGCGGCGATGAAAAGGAATCGGAAGATTGGTCCGTGATCCAAGAATGGATTTTGTATCTGCGGCGGAATCGCATCAGCCTGTTTATGGTGCAGCACGCCGGCAAAAGCGGCGATCAGATCGGCACATCGAAAAAAGAGATTCAGCTGTCCTGCAATATCAAGCTGCGCAATCAGAACCACTACACGCCGGAAGACGGGCTGCGCGTCGAAGCGCGGCTGACGAAGCTGCGGCGCCGCGGCAAGGATGGCCGGTGGGACCCGCGATGGGCGCAGCCGTTTGAGATTGCCTATCGCGTGGCGGAAGGCGCAGCGGAGTTTTCCACGCGGCCGATGAAAGGCATCCTGAAAAAGCAGGCGGTGGAGCTGCTGGTCGCCGGCGCGCATCCCAAAGAAGTGATGGAAGCCACCGGGCTGGATCGCTTCGTAGTCTACCGACTAAAGAAAACTCTCAAGGATCAAGGCATCGCTGCCGCCGAGGCCAGCGAATGAGCACGCGCCCCGCGCTGGCATCGCCGCAACTCCGCGTCCGAAGGCCAGTGCTCCGCTACTACGGCGGGAAATGGCGACTTGCCCCGCGGTTGATTCAGCTTTTTCCCCCACACCACATCTACGTGGAAGCCTTTGGCGGTGCCGCCAGCGTGCTGATGCTCAAGCCGCGCAGTGATGCGGAAATCTACAATGACTTGGATGGCGAAGTGGTGAACGTTTTCCGCGTCCTCCAGGATGAGGCCCGGGCCCAGAAGTTAGAAAGGCTACTGCGCGTGACTCCATTTGCCCGCGCGGAGTTCGTCAAATCGTACAAAGATCACCGCGATTCCATTGAACAGGCGCGGCGCACGATCATGCGTTCTTTTATGGGGTTTAGTTCGGATTCGATTACGCGCGTGAAAAGCGGCGTGATCCCCAACGGCTTTTGTACGCGCATCTATGACACCACGATGCGGACGGGCTTTCGCTTCACCTCTGTGCGGTCCAACGGTTCAGGCGCGGAAGATTGGAGCCACTATCCCGATTACATAGCGGCTTTCTGTGCCAGGCTGAAAGGCGTGGTGATTGAAAACCGCAACGCGCTGCGTGTGATGGTCAAGTCTGATCACTTCGATACGCTCCATTATGTGGATCCCCCGTATCCTTCCAGCGTGCGGAATCGCAATGCCAGCGAAAACCGTTTGGAACACAACTACCGCCACGAAATGTCCATCAAGCAGCATGAGAAATTGGCGGAGACGCTCCACTCCCTAAAGGGCATGGTGATCGTGTCGAGTTATCCAGGCGATCTCTACAAATCGCTCTTTTCCGACTGGAAGGCCGTCAGTTGGACGGGCGCGCAATTCTGCCACGGCAGCCAGAAGCGCACCGAGTGTGTCTGGCTGAATTCGGCGGCGATCGTCAATCAGCGGCAAGCCAGCCTGTTCACTTAAGTATTCCAACATATATTTTTCTCAAGATCAGGTGACCGTGCGCACCGGCAAAAACGCACAGAAACGCACGTGCGAATCGATGTGCGAAATGCGCCCGTAAGTCCTTTAGAATCTATAACCCTTGTGCGATGTATGTGCGATGTATATACATTTTTAACCCCTCTTTTGTTGATGGCAAAGGACTTGTGTGTTTTTGTGTGCGATGTGTGTGTGTGTCACCCCCATTCGCACTCCCCGAAACGCACAAATATCGTATAAACCAGTGTCGGAATAATCTGGCAGTGGTTTAGAGAGATTCTATTTCACACTCACCCGCACAAAAAGACTCTAACTCTTTTCTTTTCTTAGAGAGCCTCAAAACCGCCGCACAACCCCGCCGCTAAGTGCTTTGTTTTCCGTAGGCCGCACCTGAGTTCCGCACAAGGCATTCGCACATCGCGCACATGACTGTGTCTATTAGACTTAGCCGCTTTATCCACAGAAATCGTGGTGCGACCTGAAAATAGTGCTTGACAAAGAACCGTAAATATCGTATTGTTCGTATATGTCAAGGGGTAAGCAAACACGGACGCTGCGGCCAGATCAGATCGCACGGCTGGCGGCATTCAAAAAGGCGGCGCACCCGGAGCATGGCGCGCCGCACGGTTACAGCTATCCACAGCTACGAATGGCGATGGCGGCATCCTTCCGGTGGGAGACGCTCAAGAAAGCGCTAGGTGGGCTTCCTGTGTGGGATCTGCACCATAACTACATCGTGGGCTGGATTGAACGGTATCTACCAGCGCCCGCCGCGCCGATTGATGGCAAAAGCTTGGCGGCAGGCATGGAACGATCTTCCGAAGAGGCGGCGAAATTCCCGCCATCAGCCCCTAGCTCGAGCCAAAGGCAAGCTGAGCCGCTCACGGGCGCCGCCTCTGAGGAAGTAACGGGCGAGAGCGAAGATGACGGACACGAAAAAGAAGCCGGCGCAACTGGAACTGTTCGCGGGAGCCGGTGAAGTTCACGCTTTAGGGTTGCTTGGATGGGAGGACGCGCTATGGTCCAAACGAATCGAAGTGCCGCTCCTGAATGGGAGTTGCTTAACCCTAAATCTGGCGACTATACGCCGATCGCGCCAGGAACGATCATCATCAGCGGTCCCTGTGTCTGCTGCCGCAAAGAAACGGAATCTGTAGTCCGCGGCGACGTGAATAGCGTGGTGTTCCTCTGCCCGCCGTGCGGCAAAGAGATCCGTGAAGGGCGGCTGGTATGAACGCCGCCACGAAGCTAGCGCTGCGGCGGTTTACGCTGCGCTGGCTGCGGAAGTTGGTCGACGTCGCCGATGATCGGCTGCACGCCGCCGAAGTGACGTTACGAGACGATCTTGCGGAAACGCAAGCCCCTGCGCAGAGGGCGGAACGGGCCGACGTGCTGCGCGCCGTCGCGCCCACAACGATCCGAACGGAACCGCTCATCGACAAGGGCGCGTTTGTCGAAGGGAGTCCATCTGTTCCGTATGAGACTCCCACAAGCTATATGCAATGGGAAGCGCGGCGCAGCGGCATCACGCCGAAAGTAAAAACGCATCACCGCCGCCACGCCCGCCCCAGCGCCAAAGACTTCGATTCTCGTTTCGGTGTGTTCTCTCAACCTAAACCAAAGGAGTGTGTCCAATGACAAAATCACCGATTCTTAATTTCTTGATGGGCATAGTGGCCGGCGGGTTGCTGGCCACGATTCTGGTGCTGCACATCGTCACCGGCCAGGTGGAAGCCCGCAACGCCGCCATTCGCTCATCGCTAGACGGAGCCAACGCCGAAACACGGACAGTGGTGGATACCGCGCAAAAAGTAATCGCCGCGTGGCAGACGCGCGCAGAAACCTGTGAAGCCAAGTTCACCGTGGGCACCATCGTTTACCAGAATCAACCAGCGGCCAGCATCCCGATTCTGCATGGCATGATGTCTTTCGATTTGAATACCCCTGGTGATCCAAAGGCATCGCTCTACATCCCCGCGCAGGTGGATATCTACACCGATCGCCCCGATGTGCGGTACGCCTGGATTGATGGCCGCAGCGGCGTGCAGCAAGGCGCTATCCGCGTCGCGCAGTCCCCTTCGGCCGTCCAATGAAACGTTGCGTCAAATGCGGATTGCCGCAAGATGCTCATCGCGAAGGCGGACACGCCTTTGCTTCGATGGAGTTGCCGGAAGGCCGAACGTGCAGCGACTGCATTCACATCCGGTTCTGTACGCAATTCTTGGGCGATGTAGCGAAGAACACGTCATGCGATTGGTATCCGATCAGGTTCGTGCTTTCATGTGCGGCGGTCCAATGAGCAAACTTGTTCCAGGTAGCACGGATTGGTGCGCCGTGGCCGAGGAGTTAGCCGCGAAAGTGCGCGGCTACTTCACAAATCGCTACGGCAAACTGGCCGACTTCAATAGCATCCCCGCAAAGATGGACGGCGACCGCGATTTATACAATCTTGCCAGCCGACTCACGAAAAAGAAGACGCAGCCAGCAGCACAGCACAAATGAGCCAATCCATCCATCTCGGCTATGTAGTGGGCACCGGCGAACCTGTCGAGATCCCGCTGCGGCATACCGCCGTCACCGGGCAGACGCAGGAATCCGGCAAAACCACCACGCTCGAGGGGCTGATCTCCCGCTCTGGCTTGCAGGCGGTGGCCTACGTCACTAAGCGCGGCGAATCCAGCTTCCACGTGATGCATCCCATCCCGCCATACTTCCAGGAACGCGCGGATTGGAAATTCGTTCTTTCGCTGCTCGAGGCGTCCACCGAAACAAAACTGAAATTCGAGCAAAGCTGGATCATGCGCGCCAGCGAAGGCGCCCGCACGTTGCAGGATGTGCGCGCCAACATCTCCCGCTTTTTGGATGGCGTCAAAGCACCGCCGCTCACCGCAAAGCCCAAAAAGGGCGCCGAGCCAAAAGAGCGCTGGCTGCAAAAGCCGGCGCGCGGGCTTTCTGGCGATGTGTATTACGTCCTAAGCAAATACCTGGACGGCATCATGCCGCAGCTCGCCGAAATGCCGTACACCACCGCGCTCGAGCTCGCCGATGGGCTGAACGTGATGGATCTGCGCGACTACGAATTCCCCCTGCAAGCGCTGGTGATTCGCTCCGTTACCGACCGCATCCGCGAACATCTGGACGGCACCATTAATATCATTCCCGAGGCGTGGAAGTTTGCGCCCAAGTTTCGCGGATCGCCGGTGCGCCTGGCGGCGGAAGAGTACGTCCGCGAAGCCGCCGCGATGAAAAACTTTCTGTGGATCGACTCGCAGGATCTTGCCGGCGTCGCCGACGTGCTGATGCGCCAGGTGGGTGTGTGGCTCTTTGGCGTGCAGCGCGCCACGCGCGAAATCTGGCGCGCGCTAGAACACATGCCGGAAGGGTTGCCGGCCAAGCGGCCGCGGCCGGCGGATATCGCCACGCTCAGCAAAGGCCAGTTTTACGTTTGCTTTGGCAAAGAAATGCATAAAGTCTACGTGCAGCCGGCGTGGATGACGGCCGCGCACGCCGAAGCGATCGCCCGCGGCGAGGAAGACGTAGACTCCGCCCGCGAAATTTTGAAGGAGTACGCCGATGGTCATAGCCAGAACAGAGTATCCGCCGCAGCCCAGGGGAAGAACCGAAAAACAGATGCAAAGGATGCTCCTGAGAGTGAAGGACTATCGGTGCATAGGATGTCCGGACAGGATTCTGACGCTGAAAGAAGTGATCCCGCATCTGGCGGCAGTCCACGGCGTGGCGATCATTCAGCCGATCCAGCCGAGACGCCGCAAACGAGTTCCCCGCGAGAAATGAGACAGCACCATGAACCGCCTAGAACTGACGTTGACGCCGGAAGAGATCGCCAGCCTGCGCAGCCCG
>Ga0210407_10000724_pt1 | contig 34911 bp, 33 predicted proteins | sample IncBWC27MmetaG_FD_150860 | JGI IMG/M metagenome (GOLD analysis project Ga0210407, IMG submission 150860) | Forest soil microbial communities from Barre Woods Harvard Forest LTER site, Petersham, Massachusetts, United States - Inc-BW-C-27-M | ecosystem: Environmental > Terrestrial > Soil >...
CCCTCGGTAAACCGCGCCGCGACGATCTCCTCGTTGAAGTGGATGTATTTCGTGAGGCCGCGGTCGCGTGCGACCTTCTTGATATAGGCCCAGATCTCGGTGGCCGGCGCATACTTGCGCGACCAGTCGTAGTTGGGCTGGAACGGGAACTCGTATTGACGCGACAGGACATCGACGAAGAGACCAGGAAACGTGTTGTCCCGCCAGGTCCCTCCGACATCGCCGGCCTTTTCGTAAACGGTGAACTCGATCCGGGCGCGCTTCAGCGTCTCGGCCATGAACAGCCCCGACACGCCCGCGCCCGCCACAACAACCCGAAATGTCCGACCAGCCATTACGCCTCACACGCCGACGAGATCTGATAAATCGAAGTTTAGGCCGCTCGCCGCGGTCTCGACAACCGACGCGGCTTCTCAATTGGGGTTCGATGCGCCGATTGACCTGCAGCACGACATCGAAGCCACTCCTTCGTTCCCCGGGCATGAACCGCGAGGTGAAGAGCTGCCGAAACGCTGGATTTTCCTGACCCCACCCGACGCCGCTCGTCAGCGGCCGCCGGTTGCGCTTGCAGTACATCACCCAGGTCAACACCCGCCCGCTGACCTTCCCGATTCCTATCGCCGCTATCTTGTCAACGCGCTGCGTGAGACCTTCGACTTGCCCGGCACCCCGATCCGCATGATGCTGCGCAAGGGCAAGAACCCCTACGATCCGCGCTGACGAAGCCGCGCGCCGACCCCGCCGGCCGCTTCCCGGCGCCTCCCTGAGAGCAGGGACAAAAATCGATTGAGCCCCGCAAATCAACCAACAAATCGACGATAAAGCCCAGCATATCAAGTGCTTATACACCTGAAGCGGCACTCGGCCAGCAGGGAGGCGGTTGCCGGTCCTGAGGGAGGCAGCAGGGAGACTTTGGGTCGACATTTCCGCGTGGCTCGCCGATGGGATCGTGGTTGTCGAAAACTCACTTTAGCATTTGCTAAACTAGCACAAACCCGACATAAATTCAACCCCGATGATTCCACGCCGCCCATCCGGCCCCCGGCCGGCCGGCCATAGAGGAAAACCGGAACAAACCGAGGAAATTGTCAGGCATGTATCCGGTCTATAGGGTCAGAGATGTTTCCGGTGGCGCAATGTGCCGGGCTGCGGCGCCGCCCACCTCACCCTCCGATCGCTGCGCAACGGGCCCCCTCTCCCCCCTCAAGGGCGGAGAGGGGCTTTCGCTCTCAGAGATGCCGGGACACACTCCCCAGACGGCGTGTTGGTTGCTCGCTTTAGGCCTCGAAGGGCCCTATGCTCTCGACAGCGGCTCGCCCTCGGGGAGGACAGTGATGAAGGCCGAAACGGTAGGCATGTCGTCGGCGCGACTGGCACGGCTGGACGAAGTGATGAAGCGCCGCTATGTCGAGGGCGGCTATTTGCCCGGCATGCTGACCTACGTCTGGCGCAAGGGCCATCTCGCCCATACCGGCATGTGCGGCCATATGGACATCGAGCGCGACAAGCCGATGCGCGAGGACGCGATCTTCCGCATCTACTCGATGAGCAAGCCGATCACCGCGGTCGCCTTGATGATGCTGGTCGAAGAGGGGCTGACCGGCCTGGACGACGCCGTCCACAGCCACATTCCCACGTGGAAGAACCTCGGCGTATACGCCAGCGGCATGCCGTCACTGCTGGCCGACGCAACCCCCAGCTTTATCACGACCCCCACCCTGCGGCCGATGAAGGTCGTCGACCTCGCGACGCATACGTCCGGTCTCACCTATGGCTTCATGATGCGCTCGGCCGTCGACGCCGCCTATCGCAAGGCCAAAGTGACCGACCGCCAGACCGCCGGCGGGCTGACGGAAATGATCGACCAGTTGGCGCAAATACCGCTCGATTTCTCGCCGGGAACGGCCTGGAACTATTCGGTTTCGATCGACGTGCTGGGCCACCTCGTCGAAAAGCTGTCGGGCATCAGCTTCGGCGAGTTCCTGCGCACGCGGCTGTTCGAGCCTCTCGGCATGACCGACACCGCGTTCTGGGTGCCGCCGCACAAGGCCGAGCGTTTCACCTCGTGCTATCAGCCCGAGAGCAAGGGCCCCGGGCTGAAATTGCAAGACGACGGCCGGGAGAGCGCTTACGCGAGCCCGCCGCGGCTCGAATCGGGCGGCGGCGGCCTGGTTTCGACGGCGCATGATTATCTGCGCTTCTGCCGCATGATGCTGAACGGCGGCACGCTCGACGGCGTACAGATCCTCAGCCCCAAGACGACGGCGCTGTTCAGCCTGAACTACCTGCCCGAAGGCCGGGAGATAGCCGACATGGCATTGCCCGGGATGTTCAGCGAAAGCGGCTATGCCGGGGTCGGCTTTTCGCTTGGCTGCGGCGTCAATGTCGACGTAGCCAAAACCCGCCTTCCCGGCTCGCTTGGCGAATATTTCTGGGGTGGCGCTGCCGCAACCGCCTTCTGGATCGATCCCAAGGAAGAGCTGACGGTGGTGTTCATGACCCAGGTGATCGGCAGCGAGGCGCGCCTGACCTTGCGCCGGGACTTGCGCACCTTGGTCTACTCGGCGATGACGGAGTCGTTCGCGTAAGGAAAAGGCTGATGGACCTCAGGGGTGCTACTGCGCTGGTGACGGGCGGCAATGGCGGGCTCGGGCAGCGCATCTGTCATGCGCTGGCGAAGGAGGGTGTGCATATCGCCGTCATGTATGCCCGGAGCCGCGACCAGGCGGAGGGTGTGGCCCGTGATCTGACATCGCGACATCAGATCAACGCTGCGGCCTTCGCCTGCGACATCACCGACGGCGCGGCTGTGGAGCGGGTGGTCGGCGATGTGACCGGCCGCTTCGGCCGTCTCGACATTCTGGTCAACGACGCCGCCTACAACATCGCGATCCCATTCCCCGACCTCGACGGTATGACGATGGAGGAATGGGACAAGATCATCGCCATCAACCTGACCGGGCCGATGCGCCTTATGAAGGCGGTGGCGCCGGTCATGAAGGCCCAAGGCCGCGGTCGCATCGTCAACATCTCATCCGTGTCGGGGGTCGGGCCGACGGGCTCCTCGATCGCCTATGCGGTGTCGAAAGCGGGCCTCATTCACCTGACGCGCTGTATGGCGGTGGCCTTGGCGCCCGAGACGCTCGTCAACTGCGTGGCGCCGGGCCTTCTGGAGGGCACGCGAGCGACAGCCAATCTCCGGCCCGAGTTTATCGAGCGCTCCGCGTCCACCTCGCTTCTGAAAAAAGCCGCCGACAAGGACGACTGCGCCGATATGGCGGTCACGATGTGCCGCACCGAGACCATGACCGGCCAGACGATCGTCATCGACTCCGGCCGCTACTTTCATTGATGCTGCCGGCGGCCGCCGTTTATGCGATCGACATCAGACCGTTGAGCAGCTACGAAAAATTCCGCTCACACCGCGCAAGGAGGAGACAGCCATGCCGTTCTACCAAAGAGGCGACGTCCGCATCCGCTACGAGGAGGTCGGCTCCGGCTTCCCTCTGCTTGTCACCCCCGGCGGGGGCTTAAACTCGCGGGTCAGCAATTGGCTGACCGCCGTGTTCAATGCCCCGGAAGCCTTCAAAAACGACTTCCGCTGCATCACGATGGACCAGCGCAACGCCAACGGCGGTGAATCCAGCGGCCCGATCCCGACCGGCGACCCGTGGGACGCTTTCGCCGACGACCAGCTCGGGCTGATGGACCACCTCGGCATCCGCGAGTTCTTCTACATGGGGTACTGCATCGGCGGTTGCTTTGCCGGCAAGCTTCTGCAACGAGCGCCCGAGCGCGTCGTCGCCGCTGTGTTTTGCCAGACCGTCGGGCACCGCCCGGAAAACCCGGACTACATGTACAATTCTGGTCGGGATGCCTGGGCCCCCGAACTGCTCCCGCGTCGGCCCGATCTCAATATGGCGCAGGTCGAGCAGTACCTGCACAACCTCTACCGGGTGAACCCCGACTTCCTGTACAGCGTGTCGCGTGACTTCATCCGCAACTGCCGCACGCCGATCCTCGTGCTGCCCGACGACACGCCCGCACACCCGCTCCAGACCTCGATTGATGTCGCCTCGTTGGCACCGAACTCCGAGATCACGGTCTTCCCGTGGCGCGAGCCCCCGGAGCTTAAGGAGCGGACGATCAACCGGGTGCGCAACTTCCTCCGCGCGCAGCAACCCCTGAGGGCCGCGGCCCAATAAGGAGAAAATGCCATGCCGTTCTACGAAAAAGGCGACGTCCGCATCCATTACCAAGAGGTCGGGTCCGGCTTCCCGTTGCTGGTCATCCCTGGCGGCGGGCTGAACTCCACGGTGGCGGGCCTTGCGAACCACCCCTTCAACCCGATGGCGGAGTTCAAGAGCGAGTACCGCGTCATCGCCGCAGATTTGCGCAACGCCAATGGTGGCCAGTCCTTGGGGCCCCTCGAGATTGACCGGCCGTGGGACGCCTACGCCGACGACCATCTCGGCCTGATGGATCACCTCGGCATCCGGGAGTTCATGGTGCTGGGCTTCTGCATCGGCGCCCCGTTCATCTGGAACCTGCTGAAGCGGGCCCCCGGACGTATCGTCGCCGCCGTGCTGGCGCAGCCGAGCGGCTTCCGCCCGGCGATGCCCGACCTCTTCTACCAGAACAACATCAAGGGCTGGGGCCCGGGGCTGTGCGAACGCCGGCCCGACATCACGATGGCAATGGTCGACGCGTTCCTCAACAAGATGTACCGCGCCAACGCCGATTTCGTGTTCACCGTGACGCGCGATTTCGTGCGCGCCTGCCAGACGCCGATCCTGGTGCTGCCGGACGATGTCCCGGCCCACCCCTACGCCGTCGCGATGGAGACCGTGCATCTGGCACCCAACGCGCAGGTGAGCCTCTACCCGTGGAAGGACACCCCGGACAAAATCCCGCTGGCGGTGCGCCACATCCGCACCTTCCTGCAGGCATACCGGCCTGTGACTGCCGCGCATCAGTCTTTGGCAGCCGCCGCCCAATAAGCCGAGATCGAAAAGGGCCCAGAGCGGCAGAGCTGGACCCTGCCGCTCTACCGCCCGCTCGGGGTGCCGCCGGCGGCACCGATCGCCCTTGCTCGCCCCGCTGGCGGCGCTCCGCCACCTTGATATAGGTCATACGCCTCAATCTGGGCGCCAAGATGGCGATGTCTCCATCGCCGGGAGGCGGCGGCGCGCAGGCCTCTTGCGACGACTGCGCCTGGAGGGGGTCAGGAGGTGCCGCGTCGAGACCGTGACCGGTCAGCCGATCGCTGTCGACCCCGGTCGCCGCTTTCATAGACGCGGCCGGCGGGCATGCCGGAACGGCTCCGCCATGTGCGGAACGTGATTGGATTGTACAGCGTTTACACCGCGACGGGAGCGCTCGGGCGCTCTTGCGGGTTTCGCGGAGATAGCGATGCGAACAAGGTTCAAAGTTTTAGCGGTCGTGGCCGCCGTTCTGGCGACGGGCGCGTCGAGCGTCGCCATGGCGCGGTATCCCTGTGCGCCGGGCTACACTTATCGTCACCACGTCTGCCAACCGATCCACTCGCCGGGGTATTCGAACCCGGTATCGGGTGCCGTGTCCGGTGAGGCAGCCGGGGCCGCGAGGGGAGCTGCAACCGGTGGTCCCGTCGGTGCCGTCGTCGGCGGGGCGCTCGGCACCGCCAGCGGCGCCCTTACCGGCACCGGCAACATGCTCACGCCGCCGCGCTAGCCTGCGAGGCGCGGTAAGTGCCGGAGGGCGGATGACCCCGGCGAAAGAGGCTGTCAGAAAATCTAAAAATACTCGTCATTCCGGGGCTCGGGCGCAGCCCGAGGGCCCGGAACCCAAGCACACAGGCCTCTGCCAACGGGAATGGCCCGTGTTCATAGGTTCCGGGCCTGGTCCTGCGGACCATCCCGGAATGACGAAGAAGTAAGCGTCCACCAAGGACACTTCCTGACAGCCTCGAAAGCTGGGGGTAATCCGCCGCCCGCCGGGGTCGATTTGGCGGAATGCCCCCGGGACGCCCACCCCCTGTTCTCTGCCAGGGGCAGGCCCGGCGGGCGTCCGCGGTTTTCCGCCCTACATCGCGGCGACGGACGACAGGCTGGCCTCAGGTTACCCGCACGAACTTGTCGACGCTGCGCTCCTGGGTCAATCCGGCGTAGATGTCGCCGCGCGAGTCCACGCCGACGCCGTGGTCATGGCGGCTGTCGAAGCGCACGAGAACCGTTCCGTTCGGATCGCGGACGCAGACTTGCGCGGGTTTGCCGTCGTTTTCCTGCTCGGCAATGTAGTAATTGCCGTCCTTGCCCCTCGTGATGTCGTTCGGCCCGCCCATGCCGGTCCACTGGCCCAGGTAGTCGCCGTCCGGCGAGAATATCTGGATGCGCTTGTTCGCCCGGTCGGCGACGTAGAGCTTGCCCTCGGGGTCGAAGGCGATGCTGTGCGGCAGGTGGAACTGGCCCTCGCCATGGCCCGGCGTGCCCCACGACTTGACGAGCCTTCCGTCGCGGGTAAAGCGGTGCACGCGGGCGTTGCGGTAGCCGTCGGTCACGTAAATGTCGCCGTTGGGGTGGGCGATCATCTCGGTCGGATGATTGAACGGGCCGGCCGCGCGCTCCGCCAGCCAGTTGGCTACGTTGCCGGTGTCGGAATGCACGCCGCGCTGGCCGAGCTCCAGGATGGGTTTGCCGTCCAGCGTGAACGACTTCGCGACCGAGTCGGAGCGGTCGGTGGTGTAGACGACGTCGCCGACGATTTTGAGACCATGCGGATCGGTGACCTCGCCGCTGCCCCAAGCGCCCAGGTATTTCCCCTCGCGGTCGAACACCACCACCGGGGGATCCTTGCGCTGGAATACGTAAACGCGGTCCTGCGAGTCGGTCGCCACCCGGCTGACCATCCCGAACGACTCTCCAGGGGGCAATTTGGGAAAATCGCGGATCAGCTCGTAGGTATATTTGCCCGTGCCGACTTGTGCCATGGCTGTTTTCCTCCCGGAAAATGAGGACGAAACTCCCCTCCGCCGTTATAGCGGCACCATGCAATCGGGAACATGGTTTTTGCCGACGCCGACCAGCTCACTGCTGCCGCGTGGCTTGACGGGTGTTAGGTCTGGGTGGTCTCGACCATCTGCAGGCGCGCCGCGATGCCCAATCCGCAACCCGCTGGGACCCCGCTTATGTTATGGTCTCTGCACACAGAAGGAGTGCGAAGGATGACCGAGCCCAAGCTCGCTCCAAACCTGCCGGGTTGGATGGTGGAACATGCAAACCGCTACCTTTCCAGCGGCGGCACCGACGGGCATATGCACAAGCCGACCCAGCCGGGCCGGCCTGACATTACGGTACCGTCGCTTTTGCTGACGACGATAGGCCGGAAGTCGGGAGAAAGGTTCATCTTCCCGCTGTATTACGGGAAAGCCGGCGACAGCTACATCGTGGTCGCCTCGAAAGGCGGGGCGCTGCAACACCCCAACTGGTATCGTAACCTCGTCGCCAACCCGCAAGTCGATGTTCAGGTCGGCACCGAAAAATTCAAGGCGCGAGCCCGGACCGCCACCGGCGAGGAGCGCGCCCGACTGTGGCAAGAGGCGCTAAAATTCTGGCCGCCCTACGCCGATTACCAGAAGAAGACCGAGCGCGAGATCCCGGTGGTCGTGCTCGACCCCGTCCGCTGACATCAACGGCACCGCCCTAGCTCCGCAGCAACGCTATCGGCGGCCCGCACCGCAAACGCGAGAGCGCACGCCGCCCCTGGACCGGCCACAATATCAGCACGGACGATCCTCTCCTCGGCGGGATGATGGAGGCGGGCGCGGCGAGAAACGGGGCTCTGCCCACGCCCGGAACGCGATCACGTTATCCATCGTTCACATAGGGAGGCGGCGCATGCCGCTCTTTTGTATTCTTCACGGAGAGAACGATGCCAACCAGGTTCAAGATTTTTGCGATCGTCGCCGCTCTGGCGGCGGGCGCCTCGAGCGCGGCGATGGCGCAATATGCCTGTCCGCCGGGGTACGCGTTTAATCGCGGCGTCTGCCAACCCGTCCCGACGTCCCCCTATCCGTCGAACCCGGTGTCCGGCGCGGTGTCCGGGGAGGCGGCCGGGGCCGCGAGCGGCTATTCGGCAGGCGGTCCGGTTGGCGCGGTCATCGGCGGGGCGATCGGCACCGCTACCGGCACCGTTGCCGGCACCGCCAATGCGCTCTCGGGCGCCCCGGTAACGACGGTCTGCGGCCCTGGATTTAACTATTATAACGGTGCCTGCTACCCGATCCACTAGCCTGCACGCGTTCGGGCGGAGCCCGGGCCTCAGCCTGCGGCGCCGGTGCAATCCGCCGGCGAGCAGGCTGCGGCCCGGTTTGCAGGTCTCTGTGATGTTAGAGGCCGAGCTCGCTCAGAGACGGGTGACCGTCGGGACGGTGGCCCAGCGGCCAGTGGTATTTGCGCTCGCCCTCTTTGATCGGCAGATCGTTGATGCTGGCGATGCGCAGGCGCATCAAGCCGTGCTCGTCGAATTCCCAGTTCTCGTTGCCGTAGCTGCGGAACCAGTTGCCGCTATCGTCGTGCCATTCATAGGCGAAGCGCACCGCAATGCGGTTCTCTCGAAAGGCCCAGACCTCCTTGATCAGTCGGTAGTCGAGTTCGCGCTGCCACTTGCGTGTCAAGAAGGCTTTGATCGCCTCGCGGCCCTCTAAGAATTCGGCGCGATTGCGCCAGCGGCTGTCGCTCGTATAGGCGAGCACGACGCGAGACGGATCGCGCGTATTCCACGCGTCTTCGGCCAGGCGCGCCTTCTCGGCGGCGGTCTCGGCGGTGAAGGGAGGAAGCGGTGGGTTCATGGGGCATACTCCGACGGTATTGCGAGGCTGCCGCGGCGACTGGACCCGGCTCGGTCAGCTCTTCACCAGCCGCACCGTCTTTTCGGCCGCGAGCTGTTCTATCTCGGCCGCATTGAACCCCAGCTCTGCCAGGATGATCGCGCTGTGCTCCCCGATGCGCGGCGCCGGTCCTCGAATTTCGGCCGGGGTGACGTCGAAGCGAGCCGCAGGCTTGGGCTGTCGGACAAGGCCGATGTCCGGGTGGTCGAACTCGGCGATCAGCTTCCGCGCCAATACCTGCTGATTGGCGATCACCTCGCCGCGGCGCAATACCGGTGCCGACGGCACATCGTTTGTGTCGAGCCGCTGCAGCCATTCGGCGGTCGAGCGCTCCTTGATGATCTCGGCCATCAGCAGAATGCGTTCGGTGGCGTTGACCGCCCGGCCGCCGGGCGTGCTGAACCGGGAATCTTCGGCGAGGTCCGATCGCTCCGAGGCGGCGCAAAAGCCGCGCCATTCAGAGTCGGAGATGGTGCCGACGGTGATGTACCCGTCCGCAGTCTCGAAGATCAGTTCGGGGCGCGCGGTGGGGTCGGCGGTGGTCGCCTCCCGGCCCACGACGGTATACTGCGTCATCGCCTCCGGCCAGAGATACGCGATCATCGTGTCGAGCATCGCCAGCCGGACATGCTGGCCCTCGCCGGTGCGCTCACGGGCAAAGAGTGCTGCGGTCACCGCCTGAGCGGCAAAGATCGCGGTGGTCTTGTCGGCGACGATCGTGCGGATCATCCGCGGACGGCGGGTCTGCGGGTCCGCCTGGAGGTCGGCAAAGCCCGACAGGCCCTGGATTATCGGGTCATAGACGCGCTTACCCGCATAAGGCCCGTTCTCGCCGACGCCGCTGATCGATACGTAGATCAGACGCGGGTTCGACGCGCGCAGTGTTGCCTCGCCGAGACCGAGGCGTTCCGTCGTCCCCGGCCGGAAGTTCTGCACCAGCACGTCGGCGCGTGCGGCCAGCTTGCGCATGATCATCGCCGCCTCCGGCCGCTTGAGGTCGAGCGACAAGGAGCGCTTGCCACGGTTGGTGGAGACGAACAACGCCGAGAATTCCCCCGACGCGCTCACCGATTGCCGGCTGTGGCGGGTGATGTCGCCGCCGAGCGGCTCGATCTTGATCACCTCCGCACCTTGATCGGCGAGGAACATCGTCGCCAGCGGCCCGGAGACCACGCTGGTCAGATCGAGCACCCTGATTCCCGCCAATGGACCCGGCATCTGTGGTCACCTTGGGTTTGTTTCCCGAACCTATATTGGAGTTACTATCGTAGCCGCAAGATCATTCTCCGAGACGTCTGCGTAGGCCCTAATTTGCCAGTGCTTGCCTCAATAGGCTTTTGCTTTCGCTAGAGGCAAGCTATATAAGTGTGAATTTAAAACTCTATATGGGTTGTGAAGATGACCGAAAGCGGGAAGAGCGGAGTGGCCCTGCTGGTTGGCGCCGGAGACGCGATCGGCGCCGCAGTGGCGCGGCGCTTCGCCGCGGGGGGTTACTGCGTCTGCGTGGCGCGGCGTGATGCCGAGAAGTCTCGCAACGTCGTGGAGGAGATCGTGGCGTCGGGCGGCGTAGCACGCGCCGTCGGCACCGACGTGCGCAATGAGGAGGCCGTCCAGGCGCTCTTCAGTCAGGTAGAGACAGAGCTGGGACCGGTCGAAGTCTGCCTCTTCAATGCCGGCGCCAACGTCAAGACACCGCTGATCGAAACCAGTGGCAGATTGTTCTTCAAGGCTTGGGAGCTCGCCTGCTACGGCGGTTTCCTGACCGGCCGCGAGGCGGCGCGCTACATGGTGCCGCGCGGTCGCGGCACGATCCTGTTCACCGGCGCCACCGCCAGCTTGCGCGGCGGCTCCGGTTTTGCCGCATTCGCGGCGGCGAAGTTCGGGCTGCGCGCGGTCGCCCAGTCCATGGCCCGCGAGCTCGCCCCGAAGAATATCCATGTCGCGCATCTGATCATCGATGGGGCGATCGACAGCGAGGCAATCCACAGGCGGCTCAGCGCCGCCACGGGGACGATGCCCGATCTGCCACCGCACAGCTTGATCCAGACCCGTTCGGTCGCTGAAGCCTACTGGGCATTGCACAACCAGTCGCGCGACGGCTGGACGCACGAGCTCGATCTTCGTCCCTATAGCGAGCGGTGGTAGCGATGAGCGAGGAACCGCGGCGTCGACTGGTGCTGTGGGGGGTCGGGACGAGCCGCACCCTGCGGGCCCATTGGGCATTGCACGAGCTCGGTCTCGATTATGAGAGCCGGCCGATCCTGCCGCGCTCCGGCGAGACCAAGACACAAGAGTACACCAGGCTCAATCCACGACAGAAGATCCCGCTGCTCCAGGACGGCGACTTCACGATCGCCGAGAGCCCGGCAATTGCCGCCTATCTCTCCAATACCTATGGCACCCCCGAGACCGCGCTGATCCCATCGGAACCGCGGGAGCAGGCGAGCTGGCTCGAATGGTGTTTTTATGTCGCAACCGAGCTCGACGCGACCAGCCTCTACGTGATGCGTCGCCACAGCGATCTGAAGCACATTTATGGCGAAGCGCCGGTCGCGCTGGAAAGCGCCGCCAGCTATTTCGCGACGCAGCTGCGTCATGCCGAGCAGGCCTTGCAGGAGGGGCGGCCCTTTCTGGTCGGCGAACGCTTCACGACTGCCGACATGCTGCTCACCACCTGCCTGACCTGGGCGGTGAGCTACCGGGTGCCGGTAACCGCGGCGTGTCTCGCCTATATGGAAAGAATCACTTCTCGGCCGGCCTATCACGCCAGCGTCGCGGCCAACCGGCCGAGGACGGGGTAGTCGCCTCAGCCTGCCGCCGTCTCCTTCACGACTCGGCGAGCCGTCGGGGGATCGCTATCCAGCGGCAGATGTCGCGCGCTTTTGGCTCCTGGGCCGCGATGGACATGGACTTGTTTTGCGACAAGTGGCTCGCCGCATTGGGAGCACACCATCACCGGATCGAAATCCTTGCCGCAGAGATCGTGAGTGTGTAGCAGCGGCCGCCCCTTTTTCCCGGCCGTGTGGACGTCGCCCCAATGGACGATCGACATGACGATCGGGTAGAGGTCGAGCCCTTTTTGTGTCAGGCGATACTCATAACGCACCGGCCGCTGCTGGTAGGGCACTTTGACGAGCACAAATTCGTCGACCAGCTTTTTGAGGCGGCTGGCAAGGATCGGCCGAGTGATGCCGAGGCGCTCCTGGAAGTCCTCGAAGCGCCGAACGCGCAGAAAGCAGTCCCGCAGAATCAACAAGGTCCAACGGTCGCCGATCACCGAGACCGTGCGTGCCATCGAGCAATTTTCTTCGCTAAGCTCGTTCCACCGCATCCATTCTTCCAGCAATGCTTGTTGAGTCCCTCCACGCATCATATAACGCAACGGGTTCAGTATTCAAACTATCGAGGGTATCGTGGCGCCTTGGCTCGCTCCGGCGAGGTCTCACGGCCGATCAGGCCGATGCGGCAGCGATCTTTACGCCGCGAGTTGCCAGCAATTCCGCGAGTTCGCCCGACTCGTACATCTCGCGGACGATGTCGCAGCCGCCGACAAATTCGCCTTTGACGTAGAGTTGCGGGACCGTCGGCCAGTCCGAAAAGGCCTTGATCCCCTGGCGCAGCGCCGGATCGCCGAGCACGTCGACACCCTTGAATTTGACGCCCAAATGGCTCAGCACCTGGACCACCAGGCTGGAAAAGCCGCATTGCGGAAAGACCGGCGTGCCCTTCATGAACAGGACGACGTCGTGCTCGCTGATCTCACGCGCGATGCGCTCTTGTATGGGATTACTCATTGCCTTCCTCTCCTCTCAATTGCCTCGGGTCGTCTACAGGCTTTCGTCACCCCCGCGAAAGCGGGAGTCCAGGGCAACCGATTCAGCCCTGAGGCCCTGGATTCCCGCTTACGCGGGAACGACGAATAACCTTATAGAAATCACCAAATTCATTTTTGATGCGTCCGCTGATCCCGCCCTCGGCTACGGCGTAGCCAGAATCATTTCCTCGACATCGCGTAGCCGGTCTTTGCCGAAGAAAATCTCGTCGCCGACGAAGAAGGTGGGCGAGCCGAATGTGCCGCGCTCGACCGAGCGTTCCGTGTTGTCGAGCAGCCGCGCCTTGACCTCGGCGTCCTGAACCAGCTCACCGAAGCGGTCGGCATCGAGGCCAGACTCGAGCAAGGCCGCCCACAATACCGACGGATCGTCGAGCTTTTTGGGCTCAGACCACATATGCCGATAGATCTCGTCGACATAGTGCTCGAACACGCCAAGCTTCTGCGCCGCGATAGCGCCGCGCATGATGGTCAAAGTGTTGACTGGGAAAAACGGGTTATGGCGGAAACCGGTGATGCCATGGCGCTTGATGAAGCGCGCCGTCTCGAGGCGCTCGTAGTCGGGCTTGTTCTTGATGCCGGCGAGGCTCTCCGCGGGCGAGCGGTTGCCGGTCAGTTTGTAGACGCCGCCCAGCAGCACCGGAACATACTTGAACTTCGCACCGGTCCGCTGCTCGATCTCCGGGATCACCAGATGCGCCAGATAGGCGTTGGGGCTGCCGAAATCGAAGTGGAACTCGACCTTGGGCATGGCTTCACCATTTTTCCGCAAAGGGCCGGATCTCGCGCTCGAACGACCAGGCATCGCGCGGCTCCTGATAGATCTGCCAATAAGCTTCGGCGACCGAGGCCGGCCGCATCAGCCGGCCCGGATCGAGATTGGCGAGTGCGGCCTCGCCCTCCCGCTCCTTGATCCGCTCGCGCACCCACGCGGTGTCGACACCGGCGTCGATGACCAGATGCGCGACGTGGATGTTCTGCGGACCGAGTTCGCGCGCCGCACTCTGCGCCACCGCGCGCAGACCGAACTTGGCGCTGGCAAAGGCGGTATAGCCGACCCCGCCGCGCAGGCCGGCGGTCGCCCCGGTGAAGAAGATGTTGCCGGCACCACGCGGTAGCATCAGGCGCGCTGCCTCGCGACCGGTCAGGAAGCCCGCGTAGCAAGCCATCTCCCAGACCTTGCGGAACACCCGCTCGGTGGTTTCGAGCAGCGGGAAGTTGACATTGGCACCGATGTTGAAAATGCAGACTTCGAGCGGCGCCGCCGTATCGGCGTCCTGCAGGAACGCCGCTATCTCTTCCTCCTTGCGGGCATCGAGCGAGCGGCCGGTGATTCGTCCGCCCGCCGCCTCGACCTGGGCGACCAGCGGCGTCAGCTTCTCGCCCCGCCGGCGGCCGGCGAAGACGGTGAAGCCTTCGGACGCGAATTTCTTGGCGATGGCGCCGCCGATAAAGTCGCCGGCGCCGATTACCGCCGCGGTGGCGTTCCTGTGTTCCAATGGAGCCTCCTGCCTGTCGTCCAATGGTTCCTATGCCTGATTTACTGCCTGTTCGCGAGCGACCTCGGGCAGGCGATGCTTCAGGATCTTGCCGGTCGAACCGGCCGGCAAGGCGTCAAGCACGATGATCTTGCACGGCCGCTTGTACGGGGCGAGCTGTCGGGCGGCATGTGCCGTCAGATCCGCCGGGTTGACGGTCGAGCCCGGCAGCAGCTGTACGAAGGCCACGACTTCCTCGTTGCCCGTAACGGCGCGCCCGATCACTGCTGACTGAACGACTGCCGGATGCTCGTTCAGCACCGCTTCGACCTCGGCGGGATAGACATTGAAGCCGGAGCGGATGATCAGCTCCTTGGTGCGGCCGACGATAAAAAGGACGTCGCCGTCGAAGCGCGCCAGATCGCCGGTGTTGAACCATCCATCCCGGTCGATGGCCGCCGCAGTCGCCTCGGGTGCCCGATAATAGCCGCGCATGACATTGGGGCCTCGGACATGAAGCTCGCCGACCTCGCCTGGGTTGACGGCGCCGCCGCCGGGTTTTACCAAGCGCGCCTCGATGCCGCTGATCAACGGGCCCACGGCATTGTCGCTCCTAGGGGCCGATGCTCGCACACCGGAAATTCCCGGAGCGCATTCGGTAATGCCGTAGGCGTTGAGCAGCGGCAGGCCGAATTCGGCTTCGATCTCGGATTTCAAGGTCAAATCGAGCGGCGCGCCGGCGACGGAGAGCACGCGAAGCCTGCCGCGGGGCAGCTTGGCGATGCCGGCTACCGCCTTGTATTCCAGCAGCCGCTGATAGGTCGCGGGAACCCCGAACAGCATGGTGATACCGTCGTCCGCAATGGCGGAGACGAGTGCGGCTGGATCGTACCGGGGCACGATCTGCACCGTGCAGCCGAACATCAGGGAGGCGATCAGAATGGCCGAGTAGCCGACAATATGCGAGATCGGCAGCACGCAATACGCCTTATCCACCGGCATCACGCCGCGCTGCGACCCCACTATCCTGGCGCTGAACAGCACATTGCGGTGCGTCAGCATCACACCTTTGGGACTACCGGTCGTGCCCGAGGTATAGAGGAGTGCGGCAACCTGGCGCGCCCGATCCGTCTCGACCGGTTCCGGCACCGCCTGTTCGGTTAATGGGCCGATGCCGAGGGTACCCAGCGCTGGGAGCGCGACAATGGCCGCGCCGTGGCGGCCCGCATGCTGGCGCGCATTGTCGGATATTTCGATCGTGTAGAACACGCGGCGGGCGCCGCTGTGATCGCGAATGAGGTCGATCTCGCGCTCCGAAAGACGCGGGTTCACGACCACCGACCAGGCATCGATCTCCGATGCGGCAAGTACGATCGCGGCGAGTGCAAGGCTGTTCTCGCTGACGATCATGACCCGGTCGCCGGGCCGAACGCCGTAATCGGTCAGGGTAATCGCCGTCCGGGCAACAATGACCGCAAGATCACCATACGTCCAGGTGACCTGGCCCTGGACCAGTGCGGGATGGTCCGGGCTCTGGCGCGCGAACGGCCGGATGACATCGCTGATCCGGTCCGGGAGCTCGGCGAGGATCTTCTCCGCTTCGCGTCGCGCCGCCGTCGCGTCCATACCCGCCTCACCGCCTCGGTCGAGGTTTAAATTAGGTTTTGTTTTAACACTTGTCAATCGATAGACTGTGGATGGAGTTCGCATCCGCTTGCTCGGCTGCCTACGCGTCACACATGGACCCGCAGCGACCCGGGAAATCGCCTTGACGAGTGTGTTTTTAAAACTATGTTAGCCTGTGCAGTGGAGCTGGGCGGCATCGATGAGGACACGGATCACCGAGCTCTTCGGAATAAAGCAACCGATCATCCAAGGCGGCATGCATCGTGTCGGTTATGCGGAGATGGCGGCTGCAGTGTCGAATGCCAGCGGCCTCGGCATCATCACCGGTCTGACGCAGCGCACACCCGAGGATCTGGCCCGCGAGATCGACCGCTGCCGCGACATGACCGACCAGCCCTTTGGCGTCAATCTGACTTTTCTGCCCTCATTGGGGGCACCGCCCTACCCGGAATATATCCGGGCGACCGTCGAAGGCGGCGTCCGGATCGTCGAAACCGCAGGTCGCAACCCCGAGCAGTATTTGCCGGCCTTGAAGGCGAACGGCATCAAAGTCATCCATAAGTGCACCTCGGTTCGCCATTCGCTGACGGCGGAGCGGATCGGCTGTGATGCGATCAGCGTCGACGGCTTCGAATGCGGCGGGCATCCGGGCGAGGACGACATACCAAACATGATCTTGCTGCCGCGTGTCGCCGAGGAGCTCGAGATCCCGTTTGTGGCGTCAGGCGGTATGGCCAACGCGCGCAGTCTCGTCTCCGCTCTCGCCCTCGGCGCCGATGGCATCAATATGGGAACACGGTTCATCGCCACTAAGGAAGCGCCGGCGCACGACAACGTGAAGCGGGCGCAAACGAACTACAAACGAGCCTGATCATGCGATCGCTGCGCAATACCGAGCGCGTGCTGACCAATGCGACGGTCGAGCAGATCCTCGTCATCGAGCGCGGCAAGGGTGCTGCTACGACGATCGAGGATATTCGCCCCCTCGTTGCCGGATCGGAGAACCGCCGAGTTCTGCAAGAAGAAGGCGTCATGGACGCGGCCGCGTGGAGCTGCGGCATGGTAGCCGGGCTGATCCATGACATCCCGACCTGCAAAGAGCTGATCGACAGGATCATGCAAGGCGCGGAGGAGATCATCAGCCGCCGTCTCGAAGGCTTGCCGACGGCGTGACACGGGCCAAACGGAGAGAAAGGACGAGACATCATGCCGGACCTGATCGAAACCATCGAAGACGGCGTGGCGACGCTGACCTTCAATCGGCCGGAACGGATGAACGCGCTGTCGACGCCCATTATGGAGGGGTTGCTCCACGGGCTGCCGCGGCTGGCCGGCGATCCCGGCGTCCGAGTGATCGTGCTGACCGGCGCCGGCCGCGCCTTCTGCGCCGGTGGCGATGTCAAGAGCATGGCCGAAGGCGGCGAGCAGCGCAGCGCAGCGGAGGCGACGGCACGTCTGCGCTCGCGAATGGAAGTGTCCCGCATCCTGCACGAGCTGCCAAAGCCGACGATCGCGATGATCAATGGTCCGGCCGCCGGCGCCGGGCTTGCCCTGGCCCTCGCTTGCGATCTGCGGATCGCCGGCGCCTCGGCCAGGCTGGTGACCGCCTTTGTCAGGATCGGCTTCTCCGGCGACTTCGGCGGCAGCTTCTTTCTGACGCGGCTGGTTGGGACCGCCAAAGCCCGCGAGCTTTATTTCACCGGGCGCCCGGTCGAGGCCGACGAGGCGCTATCCCTCGGTCTCGTCAACCGCGTCGTCCCCGACGAGCAACTCCACGATGTTACAATGGAGCTCGCCCGGTCTTTGGCGCACGGCCCTGCCGTCGCGCTTACCCTGATGAAGCGCAACATGAATTGCGCCGAGAGTAGCGGGCTGGCCGAACTTCTCGATATGGAAGCGGCGCATCAAGTGCAGACCGGCCGCACCGAGGACCACCGGGAGGCGGCGAAGGCGTTCGTCGGGAAGCGCGTACCGGTCTTCGTCGGCCGCTAAGGCCCTCGAATTAGCTGCGCAGCGCCGCAATGGTTGCGAACAGTAGAAAGCTTGCATAGCCATTGATGAGCGCCGTTCTGATCCAGTGATCCTCAGAATCATGCCGAGGTAGGGACTCTGGGAGCCGAGCGGGTCCTTGGCCATCTTTGCCTGCCGGCGTCCCCACAAGAGCGCCGTCAGAACGAGTGCGAGGAGCTGACAGGCCAACGCGCCAGAAATCGCCCAGACAGGTGGGCGAGCGCGCTCTCCGACTGAGCCCATTTGATCCGCTCAACTGTGCCGCGCATATTGGGCTTCCGGTCGGACATTTTGCGCAAGATCGCTACGAGGAAGCAGTGAATGCGGCATGGCGAGCGATCCAATCGAACCCCGGGTTCAGCGTTGCGCACTGGGTCCTGGCCGCAGCCCTCGCCGTGCTCGGCCGCATCCCGGAAGCAAAGATCGCAACGGCTCAAGTATTGGCGCTTGGGCCGAACTTCACGACCGCTGAGACCTGTGGGGGTTCCCACCACGCTGGCGGCACCCTTCACCAAAGACTGCCACGCGGCGGGATTACCGTAACGACACTCGTAGCCATCATTGAGTTATATCAGAGGGCGGCGTGAGCGCCAGTATCATGGTCGTCGACGACGAACCCGATGTCGCCGAGCTCTTCCGCCAGCGCTTTCGTCGCGAGGCGCGCGAGGGGACTTATGTCATGCACTTCGCCGCCTCGGGCGAGGAGGCGTTGGAGCTGCTGGGGGGCGGGATCGAGCCCGGGGTGATCGTCATCCTATCGGACATCAATATGCCGGGGATGGACGGCCTGCAGTTGCTGGGCGAGATCAAGCAGCGCTTCCCCGATCTGCCGGTCATGATGGTGACCGCCTATGGCGACGACGAGCGCCGCCGCCGCGCCGGCTAACTGGGCGCTGCCGAGTTCCTCACCAAGCTGGTCGATTTCGAGCGGCTGAAGGCCCAGCTCCGCCAGCTGCCCGCCGCAGCAGACTGATGGACGGCGTTAGAGCGGTTTTCGACCGAGTCGATGTGCCCGGCAGGCATCACCCCCACCCCGACCCGGCCCCATCGAGGGGGCGGAGTACAAATAGGAGAGCTGATCAAGGCCCTCCCCCTTGATGGGTCCCTTGATGGGGGAGGGTTTGGGAGGGGGTGAGCGCGGTGCAATTTGATCGGACCGCGTCAGCCGATAAAATCGCGCAATGCGGCAGCGAGGTCCTTCGGATTGTCGCCCTGCACGGTGTGCCCGGCCCGGGGGATCGTGATGAAGCGGCCGTCGGGCAGGCGCTGCGCCAGGCGCTCGCCGTCCTCCGCGTGGAAGACGTCGCTCTCCGCACCGCGCACCACGAGGGTCGGGCAGGTCACCTCGGCGAGGCCCTCGGCGAGCCCCTGGCGCTCTGCGGCATGCCCCTCGCCCATCTGCTGGAACCGCCGGCGGTCGTACTTCCACACCCAGGTGCCGTCGGTCTGCTGCCTCAGATTGTGCATCAGGCTGCGGCGCAGGACCTTGGGGTCGCGCCGCGGGTTGAAGGCGAGCGCCCGCTCGATGATCGCGTCGAGCGATTCCGGCTTGGCGCCGCCATTGACGAAATCGCGGATGCGGCTCGAGCCCCGCCGCCTGACCTCGGGGCCGGCGTCGATCAGCACCAGGGCGGACAGCCTTTCCACATAGTTGACCGCAAACGCGAGCGCGTTGATGGCACCCATCGACATGCCGACGAGGACAAAGCGGCCGAGCCCGAGCTCGTCGACAAAACCCCTGACGTCCTCGCGCTGGGCGGCGATCGAATAATCGGCGTCGGGCGCCCAGTCGCTGTCGCCGTGACCGCGCTGGTCGAGTGCAATGCAGTGAAACTCGTCGCGCAATGCGAGGCAGCACAGATCCCAGGTATGCGCGGTCAAGGCCCCGCCGTGCAGAAACAGGATCGGGCGCCCCCCTTCATTCCCCCAATCGAGGTAACGGAACCGAAGCTTGTCGATAAGCACGGTCTTCTCGCTCGGTAATACAACCTCGTCAAAGCTGAAGCCGGCGCGAACAGCGGTCGTCTTGAGATGGTCGTGGTATTCGTCGGCAGATAATGTCATGGCGTTGGCAGCTCCATTGGCGTCGGCATTGCAAGCTTTAGCACGAACTGACGTACCGGCTACTATTGCCATCACTTTATGACTGGCACACCCGCGTCCTCGTCATGGCTCGACCCGTCCGCAAGGTGTGTCTCCGCCGCCGGAGGGGCTACACTCGCCAGCAGCATCTGCGGGTTGCGCGGGGCGGCCCGGGCTCAGGAGGAAAACCGATGGCGTATGATCTGCTGATCAAGAACGGGCTGATTGTCGACGGCTCGGGGATGCCGGCGTTCCGCGGCGATGTCGGCATCAGGAACGGCAAGATCGTCGAAATCGGCAAGCTGAGCGGCGTCGCGTCGCGCACGATCGACGCCGAGGGCCGCGCCGTCGCCCCGGGCTTTATCGACAACCACTGCCATTACGACGCCCAGGTCACCTGGGACCCGCTGTGCACCTTCTCGCCCGAGCATGGTGCCACCACCGTGATCTTCGGCAATTGCTCGCTGTCCTTAGCGCCGGTGCGCAAGGGCACCGAGGAACGACTGGCTGAATTCCTCTCCTACGTCGAAGCGATCCCGATGGAGGTGTTGCGCACGGTCGAGTTCGACTGGGAGACGACCGGCCAATACATGGACCATCTCGACAAATGCCTCGGCGTCAATGTCGGCAATCTGATCGGCCACACCGCGGTACGCCACTACGTGATGGGCGACGAGTGCCAGAAGCCGGGCGCCTCCGACAATCAGATCAAGGCGATGCAGGATGTCGTCCGCGACGGCATGAAAGCCGGCGCGCTAGGCCTCTCGGTGTCGCGCGAGAAGGGTCACTATGATCCGCAGGGCTGCCACATCCCCGCCTTGTGGGCTGATGAAAACGAGATTTTTGCGCTGGGCGACGTATTGCGCGAAATGAGCACCGGCACGATCCAGGCCGGCGGCGGCCAATATGTCGAGCTGAAGGACGGCATGATCCGCCGTCTCGCCGAGGCGACCGGCCGCACCGTCGTCTACAACAGCCTCTCCCAGACGATGCGCAAGCCCGATGAGTGGAAAGTGCACATGGCACGCGTCGAGGAGACTGCGGCACTCGGCATCCGCGCCTACCCGATGTGCAGCCCGAACCGGGTCACGCAGGACTTCACGATGAAGAATTGCCAGGTATTCCGCGGCTTGCCGACCTGGCATCCGATCTTGCTGTCGTCGGATGGGGAGAAGATGAAGGCGTATGCCGATCCCGCGATCCGCGCCAAGCTCCACGAGGAAGCGGTCGTCAACAAGCCCGAATCCGCGGTCGGCTTCTCGAAGACCTGGTGGAATTACATGTGGGTCAACGAGCCGGTGCTCGAAAAGAACAAGTGGATGCAGTTCAAGTCGATCGGGCAGATCGCGGAAAAGCAGGGCAAGCGGGTGATCGACGCCTTCCTCGACCTCGTCGTCGAGGAGAAGCTCGAAACCCGTTTTCTGCAGGCCGAGAACAATGTCGATGACGAGGCGCTGACCAAGATCCTGACCCATCCCAACGCGGTGATCGGGCTCGGCGACGGCGGCGCGCATGTGCAGTTCCACGGCGGCTACGGCTACCTCACCAAGCTCTTGGGCGAATGGGTGCGCGAGAAGCAGGTGATGAGCCTCGAGCAGGCGGTGCGGCGGCTGACCTTCGACTCGGCCTCGACCTTCGGGCTCTATGACCGCGGGCTGCTGCACCCCGGCATGGCCGCCGATGTCGTGATCTTCGATCCGGCCACCGTGAAATGCGGCCACGAGGTCGTCGTCCGCGACTTCCCGAAGGGCGCCTGGCGCATCAAGGAGCCGGCCGAGGGTATCTTTGCCACTATCGTCAACGGTCAGGTACTGTATGACGAAGGCAAGCATACCGGGGCGCTCCCCGGCCGCGTGCTGCGCAACACCTATTGGCACGCCAACCACGCGTAGTTCGCTATAAGGCCCGAGATTGCTTCGCTTCGCTCGCAATGACACGTTGCTGTCATTGCGAGGAGCGCGCGGGCGCGACGAAGCAATCTCGGAACGAGGTGAATAAGTCGAGAGGACAGGGAATGGGCGAAATCTTAGGATTGGGCTGCACGCATCGGCCGGTCATGCTGCGCCGCAACGAGGACTGGACCGGCATGATGCGGACATCGCTCGACGATCCGGACATGCCGGCGGAGATGAAGGATCCGGCGCGCTGGCCGGCCGAGCTGCGCGAGGAGCTCGGCAATGATTTTGGTGCGGCGGCTGCAGGGCGGGCGCGCGAGGTCTATCGCCGGCACTTTGCCGAGGCACGGCAGGCACTCGACGAATTCAAGCCGGATGTGGTCGTCATGTTCGGCGACGACCAGTACGAAAACTTCAAGGAGGACATCGTCCCGCCCTTCGCCGTGCTGGCCTATGACCAGCATGAGGTCGAGCCGTGGAAGAACCGGGCCTGGAACCCGTGGGGCGAGCCGAACGACAAGCGGTTCAGCTTCGGCGGCCACCGTGCTGTCGGCAAATACCTGGCATCGGGTCTGCTCGAGCACGGCATCGACGCGGCTTATGCGTACAAGCCGCTGCACCACCCGCTCGGCCATGCCTTCGCCTACACGCTGTTGCTGCTCGACGACGAGCGGCGTGGGTTCGGCTACCCGGTCGTACCGTTCTCGGTGAACTGTTACGGCCGGCGGGTCAACGCGGCGCGCGGGCTCCGCTTGCCGTTGGCGATGCGCGACAAGATCCGTGAGCTCGACCCGCCTTCGCCCAGCCCGTCACGCTGCATGGCGGTCGGCGCCGCTGCCGCGCGGGTGATGGCGAAGAGCCCGTGGCGCACCGCGATCATGGCGTCCTCGAGCTGGTCGCATTCGTTCCTGACCGAGAAGAACTACCAGCTATGGCCCGACGTCGCGGCCGACCGGCGCCTCTACGATGCGCTGGACAAGGGTGATTACGCGACCTGGCACCGCTACACGACGGACGAGATCGAGGATAGCGGCCAGCACGAGGTGCTGAACTGGTTTTGCCTGTTGGGGGCGATGGAAGAGCTCGGCCGCAAACCCGACCGCTGCGAATTCATCGAGACCTGGGCCTTCGTCTCTCCAGTCGTCTTCGCCTACTACCTGCCCTGACCTGTCACCCGGCGGGAACCTCTTGGAGTAATCGGCCGAAGGTCGGGATGCGGTCGCCGGTGTTGAACGTGCGCAGCATCGCCCAGAACGAGGCTTGATTCGTCGTCACCACCGGCTTGCCGAACTCCTGTTCCCAGGCGGCGATCGAGGTCATCGTCGGGAAGTTGCCGCCGGGGACGACAAAGACCTCGATTTCCGGCCGATCGATCCTGGCGAAGGCATCGCGCGCGTTTTCCGGCCCGAGCTGGCCGATGGCATAGGAATCGCTCGCGCCAAACCCTTCGAGAACGACCGTCTCGAGCCCGTGTTTGCCTCGGAAATAGCGCGCGGCGCGTTCGTTCACCGCTTCCGAATAGGGCGAGACGACGGCAATGCGACGCGCTCCGAGCGCCCGCACCGCGCGGCCAACCGCCTGCGCCGAGGTGACCGCAGGCACGCCGGCACCCGCACTCATCCGCCGGGTCACGACATCGTCGTAATCGTCGGCGAAGAGACTTGCCGAAGTCTGCGCCAGGATCACCAGCTCGACCTTGGCGGTGCCGAGCAGCCGCGCCTGATACTCGATGTCCTCATCTCGGCTCGGCGAAAAGGTTCGCCCCGGGGTGCTCGTCATCAGCCGCCCGACATGCGCCTGATACGCCGCCGGCAACAGCCGGCATTCGATCTCTACGGTCGTGTTGGTCGAGGGGATCAGGACGCCGAAGTGGCGGGTCATGTGGCGGGCCTTTCCTGACGTGCTTTGCTTGTCAGACTAGCAGTGAATATCGACGATTTGCTACTGTGGCGAATCAGTCAAACAATCAGAAAGGATACGAGGATGAACGACGCGATGAGCCTGGCCGAGCGCGCCGATGCGCTCGAGCACAAGATGATGCGCGAGCTCGACGCGATCATCGTCAAATCGCGTCTGTTCAACCTCGCCGACGGCGATACGAGCATCCCGAACGGTCCGGCGCTGCTCGCCCAAAACCCGGGCAAGCACATGCTGATGGGCGACGACCCGCGGCTGCCGAAGATGCCGGAGCGGCCGACCCTGATGGACTTCTTCAAGTTCCGATTTGGCCCGGCAAACCACTTGCTGCAGAGTGCCAGACACGCGGTCCGAGCCGGCATGGACGAGAAGATCGTCATGGCCTGCCTGGTGCACGATATCGGAGTCATCGGCTTCATCCGTGCCGATCACGGCTATTGGGGCGCCCAGATGGTGGCACCCTATGTCGACGACGAGGTCGCCTGGGCGATTCGCGGCCACCAGGCGCTGCGCTTTTATCCCGATGAGTCGGTCGGCTATTCCTACCCCGAATCCTACATCAAGAATTTCGGCGCCGACTATCGCCCCGACCCCTACATAGAGGAAGAGTACAAGCGCGCCCGCGATCACAAATGGTACATGACCGCGCGGTTGATCACCGTTCACGACATCTATTCGTTCGACCCGAACGTTGTGGTCGAGCTGGAGGAGTTTACCGACGTCATCGGACGCAACTTCAAGCAGCCGAAAGAGGGGCTCGGCTGGGACAGCAGCCCGTCGGCGCATATGTGGCGCACCCTGAACCGTCCGACCCGGTATTTGTGAGCGATAGGGGGCGGGCTTGGCATGCGCCCCTCGCCACGCTTGCGGGGAGAGGGGAGAGCCGAGGGGTCTCATGGGGGCGACAAGCCCGGAATTGAGAGATGGCGATGAAACTCTACGGCTATTTCCGCTCCTCGGCCGCCTTCCGCGTCCGCATCGCCCTCAATCTGAAGAAGCTCGACTACGAGAACGCGGCCATTCATCTGCGGCGAAACGATCAGACCAAGCCCGATTACCGCGCCGTCAACCCGCAAGGCTTGGTGCCGACCCTCGATGATGGCGGCCGGACGCTCATCCAGTCGCTGGCGATCATCGAATATCTCGACGAGGTTTATCCCGATCCTCCTTTGCTTCCTAGCCACCCTGCCGAGCGCGCGCGGGTGCGTGCGCTGGCCGAGATCGTCGCCTGCGACATTCATCCGATCAACAATCTTCGGGTGCTGCGCTACCTGACGCATTCGCTGGACCACGACGAGACCGCGATCGCGACTTGGTACAATCACTGGATCGATGCCGGCTTTCAGGCGCTCGAGCGGCTGCTTGTGGGCGATCCCCGGACTGGCACGTTCTGCCATGGCGAGGCGCCCGGTATTGCCGACATCGCTCTGGTACCTCAGGTGGTCAATGCAGAGCGGTACCGGCTCGCTCTCGCTCCCTATCCGACGATCGCTCGGATCCATCAGAGCTGCATGGCGCTCGAAGCCTTTGCTACCGCCCATCCGGACCGCCAACCCGATCGCGAGGCGTGAGCTCCCCCAGAGTCCTGAGCCGATCGCCTCTATTGCTTTCGGGCGTCGGCGACCATGGTCTTCAGAGCGTCGAGGTCGATCGCCCCGGGAACGATGTGGTCGCCGATGATGAAACCGGGTGTGCCGCGAAGCTCGAGCGCTTTGGCGAGGGCCCGATTGGCGCTCAGCGCCTGGTCTATCTCGGGGTCTTTCATGTCGCGTTTGAGGCGGTCGACATCGAGCCCGACCGAGCCCGCGACCCGGTACACCACCTCCTCGCTGATCTGGCCTTTGGCGGCCATCATCGCGGTGTGGAAAGCTTCGTATCGCCCCTGTAGTCGCGCCGCCAGCGCGGCATGGGCAGCGATATCGGATTGCTCGCCGAGCACCGGAAATTCCTTGTAGACGAAACGCAGCTTGCGATCCTGATCGAGCAGCTTCTGTATTGCGGGCTGCACTTGCTTGCAATACGGGCAGCGGTAATCGAAGAACTCGACGACAGTGACATCGCCTTGCGGGTTGCCGCCCACCGGGGCCGCCGGATCATCGAAGACCTCGTGGCGACGATCGCGAAGCACCTGCGCCGCCTTGACGTCGGCGTCGCTGTTCGCCTTGGCTTCCGCCTCGCGCAACGCGTCGATCAACACATCGGGGTTTTTCATCAGATAATCGTGAATGATTCCCTCGATCGCCTTGCGCTGCTCGGGTGTGATCTCCTCCGCTGCAATCGAGCGAGGAAACGCGCCACCGAGAAACCCGCCAGCCAGCAATAATGCAATCAACAGCGCGCGAAATAGCATGGCGACGGATACTCCCACAGGGAAGGGTTTGAACCGGCAGCGATCAGCGAGAGTTCGCGACCCCGCCGGCACTGTCCTCGAAATGCTCCGCCTCTAGATGGATATTCTCGGCTCGGTTGTAAGCGGCGGAACTCTTCGGCAACAGCGCTTTGGCCCGGATAGCCTGCTGCTGAGCCACCTTCTTTTTGCCGGCAGAAAGTCCTTCCTCGGCCAGCGCCAATGCGGCCATGCCCATCTGGTTGTCCCGCCCGTAGGCGGTCGCCAGGAGGCGCCAGGCCCCGACTTCCTTGTCCTCGGTGCGCAGCGCATCGTTCAGATACGCGATCGCCCGTTTGTTGATCTTGGGATCATTCGACTCGATGTAGGTTTGTGCAAGCGAGATCCGCAGCAGCGGGGCGCCGGGGGCGAGCCGCACCGCCTCCTCGTAAGGCGGGATCGCATCGGAGATGCGCCCGTTTTCGAACAGCATCTGTCCCTTGAGTTCGCGAAAATACGGGTCCTTGGGAAAATCCCGAATCAGCCCATCGATGGTCGGCAGCGCCTTGTCGAGCCGCGGAATTCGGTAATAGGCAATTGCTCGTGCGTAGCGCGCAAGGACGGACTGGTCCTTCTCGGGAAAAGCTGCGAGCGTCGATGAGGGCGGCGAGATGAAGGCGTCGAGCTTGACCTTTGTCCGCTTCAACAGGTCGACGTTGGTCTGGGAATCTGGAACGTCGGAAAAGCGCGAGTGCTCGACGTGGTTGCGCAAGTAATCGATGCGCTGGGCGGTCAGTGGGTGCGTCCGCAGATAGGGGTCCTCATGGATCCCGGAGAGCATCATCTCCCCCTGCAGGATCTGGAAGAACTGCAGTAGTCCCCGCGCAGACTGCCCGCTGGCATCGAGAAAGGTCATGGCCGCGTGATCCGCCGAGGCTTCCTGGGTGATCGAATATTGCATGAGGGCGCGTTCAGCCACCCCTTCTGCGGGCAACATGGCCGCGCCGCCGCCGCTGCCCCTTGCGGCCACCGTCGCGGCGGCGCCGAGCACCAACGCGATGATCCCCTCGATGCTGGCGTTGCGCACTGCCTCCTGAAACCGCGTCAGATGCCCGCCGGCGATATGCCCGGTCTCGTGGGCGAGCACGCCGATCAGCTGGTTTGGTGTCTGGGCGCGCATGATCAAGCCGGTGTTGATGAACTCGTTCTGACCGCCGGCGACGAAGGCATTGATCTGCTTGTTCTCGATGAGATAGACGTGCAGCGCGTTCGGATCGAGCCCCGCCGCCTTCCAGATCGGGGTCACCATCGTCCGGATGTCAGTCTCGATCTCGGTGTCGCGAATGTAGCTCTCGGCACCCGCTGCCGTCTCGGTCGAGGCTAGCAACATCGCAACAGCAACTGCCGCAGCTAGTGGTGCGAACCTTACTCTCGGTGCCGGCATACCCTCACCCGCAATGCGGGCGAAGGGCCGCTCGATAGGCAAGCGCAAAGCCCCTCTCCTGCACCGCGGGAGAGGGGGGACCCAGCCGGCACGGCTGGGTGGATGAGGGTATGTCACGGGAATCTTACGACGGGATGAACCGCTGCCACCAACCCCGCCGGGGATTCGCCGGCTTCTCGCTTACCTGGTGGACGGATTCTGACGGCGGAGCACCGTGGGGCGACAGCGTTTGCGAAGCCGGCTCCGGCTCGCCCCCGATCGGCTGTCCCGGCACGGTTTCCCTAGCCGGCGCCGCCGGCGAGACGTCAGTCGCCTGCTCTGCACCTGTTGCTTCGAGCGAACGGGGATAGGGCGGGGCCGAGCCGGGGCTCTCGCTTTGGAACCCTCCTGAGACTTCTGCTCGGATCTCATCTGCCGCCGCAACCCGCTCCAGCGCGGGGGTTTCGACTTCACGGCCGGTTTGTGTGCTTTCCGCGCGATCATAAGTTTCGCTGGCGAATTCCGGCGGGCTGAGCCGCTCGATCACCGCATCGCGTACCTCTGTGGACGCGCTCGCCATGGCTTCGACCGCCATTGGCTCCTGCTCCTCGACACCCGGGGTCGGCAAGATCGCCACCAGATCAGGCGAGCGGCGTGGCTCCTCGAAGGAAGGTTCGACGCCCCCATCGCGTCGTGTCCGCCGTCTTCCGCCGCGGCGGCCGCGGCGGCGGCGGCGCTCTGCGTCACTCTCCTCATCGCCAACGCTGTGATCACCCTCGGCTATGCCATTTCCGGCCCCCAATCGACTCGCCGCGTTTTTCCCGTCCTCCGCGACCTCGCTCGGCGATGCGGAGGCGGAAGCCACCGGCTCCTCATCGCGCCGCCGGCGACGCTTGCGCCGGCGACGGCCGCGCCCGCGCTCCTCCTCGCTCTCCTGCTGCTGCCGGTCGGATTCGACGGTCTCCGCCGTCTCCTCGACGACCTCTTCGTCCTCGTCCTCGTCCTCGATGTCGGGCGCCTGAGTCAGTGGAGCGGCTGGCAGGACTGACGGCGAGGTCGGGCTATAGGCGCGCAGCCGCTCGAGCCGGAAGGCTGGGGGGATCAAGGCGTCGTCTCGCGCCAACAGCACGCGCAGATCGTAACGCGTCTCGAGTTCGACCAAAGAGTGACGCTTCTGATTGAGGATGTAGAGCGCCACCGTGGTCGGCACATAGACGCAGATCTCAGCCGACCGCCGCCTCATCCCCTCTTCTTCGATCGACCGCAAGACGTAAAGCGCCGTCGACTCGGTCGATCGCACAAAGCCGGTGCCGCCGCAATGAGGACAAGGCTGCATCGCGGTCTCGACCAGCGACGGGCGCAACCGCTGGCGCGACATCTCGAGGAGGCCGAACGGACTGATCCTTCCGACCTGAATGCGCGCCCGATCGTTCTTGAGCGCCTCCTTCAGCCGCCGCTCGACCGCCACCTGGTTACGGTGCTCTTCCATGTCGATGAAATCGATCACGATCAGCCCGGCAAGGTCGCGTAGCCGGAGCTGTCGTGCAATTTCTTCGGCGGCTTCGAGATTGGTGCGGACCGCGGTCTCCTCGATATTGCGCTCGCGTGTCGAGCGTCCCGAGTTGACATCGATCGCAACTAGCGCTTCCGTTTGATTTATGACGACATAGCCGCCGGAGCGGAGCTGGACGATCGGCGAATGGATCGCATCGATCTGGTTTTCGACTTGAAAACGGTGAAATAGCCCGATCTGCGCCTCGCGATAGGGCTGCACCCGCTTTGCGTGGCTGGGCATCAGCATCTTCATGAAGGCTTTTGCCGTGCGGTAGCCCTCTTCGCCTTCGACGAGGACTTCATCGATGTCGCGGGTATAAAGGTCCCGGATCGAACGCTTGATCAGGTTCCCCTCTTCATAGATTAAGGCCGGCGCGGTAGATCTCAGCGTCAAATCTCGGATCTCGTTCCACAGCCGAAGCAGGTATTCATAGTCGCGCTTGATTTCCGCCTTCGAGCGCTCAGCGCCCGCCGTGCGCACGATCACTCCCATACCTTCGGGGATATTGAGATCCTCAAGGATATCTTTCAGCCGGCGGCGGTCGATGATGCTGGTAATTTTGCGCGATACGCCGCCGCCGCGCCCCGTATTAGGCATCAGCACGCAATATCGGCCGGCCAGAGAGAGATAGGTCGTCAGTGCCGCGCCCTTGTTGCCACGCTCCTCTTTCGAAACCTGAACGAGCATGATCTGCCGCCGCTTGACCACCTCCTGGATCTTGTAGTGGCGGACGGTACGCGAGCGCTGGCGCTCATCCTCTTCCAGTTCGTCGCCATCGATCGTCTCGACGGTCTCGCCTTCGCTGTCCTCACGGTCAACGTCAGGGTGCAAATCCTCGGCTGAAACGACCTCGTTGGTGGCGAGATAGTTCCCGGGCGATCCGTCCGCGAATTCCGGGACCTGTACGCCGGCCTCGTCGACGGTCCCTAAAGCGCCCTCGCCCGTCGTATGCGCAGAGGTCTTGTGCATCGTCGCGGCCGGCTTCGCGATGGTCTCGCCCACGGCGGTTTCCGTGGCGACCGGCTCCCAAACCGCGGTCGTTGAGGCACTCGTCTGGGCGGCGGCAGCCTCCCGCAATGGCGCCACATTTTCCTCGGACGGTATGGAGGTGTGTGCCTCTCGCCCGGAGTCTTCATCCCGCTCAGTCGTCGGTGTGGGCTCGTCGGCGACCGCCTCGGCTTCGCGCGATTGTTCGGCTTCGACGCCGTCCTGTGCGCCTTCGGCCGCCGGAACCACAACTGGTTCGGGCAGGACCGCGGCGAGCGGTACTCCGGCTTCCTCCGACGCACCTTCCGGAATTTCACTCTCGTGTTCGGCGGCCTCGCCGTCGACAGCCTCGCGATCGCCCACCGGGATCCGGAAATAATCGGGATGGATCTCGCTGAACGCGAGGAAACCATGTCTAAGGCCGCCGTAATCGACAAACGCGGCTTGCAGCGACGGCTCGACGCGGGTGACCTTAGCGAGGTAGATGTTGCCTTTTACTTGCCTCTTTGTAGAAGATTCGAAATCGAACTCTTCGAGACGGTTGCCGCTGAGCACCACAACCCGGGTCTCTTCCGGGTGAGCGGCATCGATGAGCATGCGTTTGGCCATTCTGGCGTAACTCCGGAGCGCGTTCCCGCGGCCGCGCGAAAATCGGCCGGCAGCGCGATCCCGTGTGCAGGGAAGCCGGCGGCGCCTGGAGTTGTTCTATCGAGCAAAGACTGGGCCATGACAGATCTCGTCAGCAGAGCCAGGATCGGCTTCGGGTTCCTATATAGCGCCTCACCCGGCGCTGCAGCCTTGCGCGGCGGCAAGCGTGCTGCCGATCATTCCCACAGAGCTCACAGCGCTGCACCGGGCGCGGCGCCCGGCCGGCGGACGGCGTTCTTTCGCGGCGCCCAATTTACAGAGGAAAGCGGCCCACTACAACGGCTTCCTCGGGCTCTCGGGTGTGACCGAGAGAGGGCTTCACATGCGCCCTCAGGTGTCGTCGTATTCGGGTCCTACGGGGAAGCCCGCATGTCCGACGATAACGCATCCTGGGCGCGCATCCTGGGCGCGCATACAGGGAATGCTTGGATCGATCGCGATGTTGACGCATATAAGGATGCATCGCCGTGCGCGACCAAAGCACAAGGCGGCAGGGCGCTCCGATGCATGAGGGATGACGGCGGTACCAGCGAACAATGGTCAAGCTGATCCGGTTTCTATTTGTCTGCGGCGTGGTGCTGGCAATCCTCGGCAGCGCGCTCGTCGGTGTGACGATCTGGCATTTCGGACGGGATCTGCCGGATTACCAGCAGCTTGCTCATTATCAACCTCCGATCGCGACCCGGGTGCATGCCGGCGACGGCCGCCTCCTCGCCGAATACGCGACCGAGCGGCGGGTCTTCGTGCCGATACAAGCGATCCCCAAACTTGTCATCAAGGCTTTCCTCTCTGCCGAGGACAAGAACTTCTACAACCATCACGGGATCGACCCGGCTTCGATAGTGCGTGCAGCAATCACCGACGTAGGACGGTTGAGGGCTAGTCGCCGGCCGGTTGGGGCCTCGACGATCACGCAGCAGGTTGCCAAGAACATGCTGCTGACCAACGAGATCTCGATCGAGCGCAAGATCAAAGAGGTGCTGTTGGCCACTCGAATAGAGGCGGCGCTGCCGAAGAACCGCATCCTCGAACTTTATCTCAACGAGATTTACCTGGGTGCCGGCGCTTATGGCGTGGCCGCTGCCGCACTGACCTATTTCGACAAATCGCTCGACGAGTTGACGCTGAGCGAAGCCGCCTTTCTCGCCGGGCTGCCGAAGGCACCCAACCGCTACAACCCGGCGCGCAGCCCGCAGGCAGCGCAGTCCCGGCGCGATTGGGTCATCGACCGCATGGTCGAGGATGGCGCGGTGACCCAAGCGGAAGCGGCCCGAGCCGAGGGGCAGCCGATCGAGCGGCGCCACCGGCAGGGGACCGAGCAAGTGAGCGCACCCTATTTCGCCGAGGAGGTCCGACGCGAACTGCTCACCCGCTATGGCGATAAGGTGCTGTACGGGGCGGGACTGTCGGTGCGCACCAGCCTCGACGAGCGCTTGCAGGGGGCTGCCGACAAGGCGCTGCGCGACGGGCTGGTCGCCTATGATCACAGCCATGGCGGGTGGCGGGGAGCGGTGGCCCGCATTGATCCAAAGGCCGACTGGGCATCGCGCCTGGCTGCAGTTCCGGTGCCGGCGGTTGCGCGGGATGTCGGCTGGCGGATGGCAGTGGTCTTGCGCAGCGACGCCGACGGCGTGGCGATCGGCTTGGCCGATGGCGCCACCGGCCGCATTCCATTCTCCGACATGCGGTGGGCGCGGCCATGGCGTCCGAATGGTGGCTTCGGACCCGCGCCGCGCAGCGCCGCCGATGTCGTGAAGCCAGGGGATGTGGTGATGGTCGAGCCGCTGCGGGCGCCGTCATCCAAGAATGCGGTAGGCAACGCCAATCTCCCGCCCGCCTTCACCCTCTGCCAGGTTCCGGAGGTCTCCGGCGGGCTCGTCGCGATGGACCCCCATACCGGCCGGGTGCTCGCGGTCAGCGGCGGCTTCAGTTTTGCGATCAGCCAGTTCGACCGGGCGACGCAGGCCAAGCGCCAGCCCGGGTCGTCGATCAAGCCGTTCGTCTATCTAGCCGCTCTCGATCACGGCTTCACGCCATCGACTTTGGTCGAGGATGGTCCGATATCGCTGCCGCAAGGCCCCGGCCTGCCGATGTGGTCGCCGACCAACTATGCCCGGCTCAACCATGAGGCAAGGTTCCGCGGGCCCACACCGCTGCGCGTCGCTCTCGAGCAGTCGCTCAACGCGGTGACGGCACGGGTGGCCTCGATGATCGGGTTGGAGGTGATCGCCGAGACCGTCGAGCGCTTCGGCATCATGGACCATATGCCGCGCGAATATTCGATGGCGCTGGGCGCCGGCGAAACCACCCTGCTGCGCCACACCGCCGCCTACGCGATGCTGGTCAATGGTGGCAAGCGCATCGCCCCGACTTTTATCGATCGCGTTCAGGACCGCAATGGCGCGACGATTTTTCGCGCCGACCGCCGTCGATGCGACGGCTGCAGTGCTGTCGATTGGCAGGAGCAGCCGATGCCGGACGTCCCGGATACGCGCGAGCAGGTGGCCGATCCGGGGTCGGCCTTTCAGATCGTGACGATGCTCCAAGGTGTCGTCGAGCGCGGCACGGGCAAGGTCGTGCAGGCCGTCGGCAAGCCGATCGCCGGCAAGACCGGAACGACCAACAACTGGCGGGATGCCTGGTTCGTCGGGTTCACCCCCGATCTCGCCGCAGGGGTCTATATCGGCTATGACGATCCGGACAGTCTTGGTGATGACGAGACCGGCGGGCACGTCGCCGCGCCCGTCTTCCGCGACTTCATGATTGCCGCATTGAACGACGCGCCGGCGACCGGCTTCCGCACGCCGCCGGGAATGCGGCTCTATCGCGTCAGCGCCGCCACCGGTTTGCCGGCCGGCGCCGGCGAGCAGGCAATCTACGAGGCTTACAAGCCGGGGACCGAGCCCGGCAAGAACCGTGATCGTGGCTTGCGAAGCGAGCCTAGCGAGGAAGAGATGCCAATCGCATCGACGGGAGAAACCGAGGGTGCGCCGGCGCCGATGCCGATGGCGTCGCCGCGGCGCGGCCCTTCGGCGACCGGCACCGGCGGCCTATATTAGGAACGTCGAGACAAGTATCGGAGCAAGCCATGCGGGCCGAGATCCAGGCAGTCGCCGACGACATCAAGAAGTCGTTGGCGCTGCTGAGGAGGCATCTTTGACTGGGAGACCGCGACCCGCCGTCTCGCCGAGCTGAACGCGCAAGCCGAGGATCAGCACCTGTGGGACGATCCCGCGGGCGCGCAAAGGCTGCTGCGTGAACGCACCCGGCTCGACCAGGCGATCGGCAGCTACCGGCGGATCGAGCGCGAGGTCGAGGAGGCGGTCGAACTGATCGAGCTCGGCGAGGCCGAGGGCGAAGCCGGTGTCGTCGCCGAGGCCGAGGCGGCGCTCGAGCGGCTGCGCGCCGAGGCGGCTCGACGTGAGCTCGAAAGTCTGCTTTCCGGCGAGGCCGACACCAACGACTGCTATCTCGAGGTCCATGCCGGGGCGGGCGGCACCGAGGCGCAGGACTGGGCTGAGATGCTGCTGCGGATGTATGCGCGCTGGGCTGAAGCCCACGACTACAAGGTCGAGTGGCTCGAAGAAAGCGGCGGCGAGGAAGCCGGGATCAAATCGGCCACCGTCGCAATCCGCGGCCCTGACGCCTATGGCTGGCTGAAGACTGAGAGCGGCGTGCATCGCCTCGTCCGCATCTCGCCCTTTGATTCGAACGCCCGCCGTCACACGAGCTTCGCCTCGGTCTGGGTCTATCCGATGGTCGACGACAAGATCGAGGTCGAGATCAACGACAAGGATCTGCGCATCGACACCTATCGCTCCTCGGGTGCCGGCGGGCAGCACGTCAACAAGACCGACAGTGCGGTGCGCATCACCCACATGCCGAGCGGCATCGTCGTGCAGTGCCAGAGCGAGCGCTCGCAGCACCAGAACCGCGCGCACGCCTTTGCGATGCTGCGCGCCCGGCTCTACGAGGCCGAATTGCAGCGCCGCGAGGCGGTGACCGAGGCGATGAATGCGACCAAGACCGATATCGGCTGGGGCCACCAGATCCGGTCCTACGTGCTGCAGCCCTACCAGATGGTCAAGGATCTGCGCACCGGTGTCGAAACCTCGAACACCGGTGCCGTGCTCGATGGCGACCTCGACCGCTTTCTCGGTGCCGCCCTCGCCGCCCGCATCAAAGGCGCCGACGCGATCACGACGGCGGGCGGCTGACAGCTCACCGAGCAAGCGCCCCTCACCCCCTCCCTCTCCCCGCGAGCGG
>Ga0210407_10000725_pt1 | contig 34871 bp, 30 predicted proteins | sample IncBWC27MmetaG_FD_150860 | JGI IMG/M metagenome (GOLD analysis project Ga0210407, IMG submission 150860) | Forest soil microbial communities from Barre Woods Harvard Forest LTER site, Petersham, Massachusetts, United States - Inc-BW-C-27-M | ecosystem: Environmental > Terrestrial > Soil >...
ATCTTCCGCCATCCGGAAGGCGCTGGAGTTTGAAACCACAGCGCAGCCAGCTTCCGCAAATAGAGGCTCAATCTCTTTGGCCGCAGCCGGATCCATCGCGGCGAAGATAACTTTGGGTGTGCTGGCGTTGGGCGCCGCGGGAAAGACCTCAAGCCTGGCAACTTTCTCCGGCAACGGCGTATTCAATCGCCATTTGGCGGCATCAGCGTAAGGCTTTCCGGCGGAGCGGTCCGATGCCGCAAGCCACGCCACTTCAAACCACGGATGCTGGTCCAGCAACTGGATAAACCGTTGTCCCACGGTCCCCGTCGCGCCGAGTATGCCAACTGGAGTTTTTGTATTCATGAATTCGTCAAGTTTCTAAATTTTATCAGACGATCAAATGCGCCTAAGCAGCGCAAGATCGGGTCATCGGCTCATCGGAGAATCGGGTCATCGGAAAATCGTAACCCGGACCCAGAGGACCCAATGACCGGATGACCCGATCACCCGATCCGTCCTCACTTTTCTGCGGCGCCAGCGCTCTTTCGCTTCACCAGATACTCGTCAGCGAAGACCGCCACCAGAGCCGCTGTGGGTACAGCCACCAGCGCACCCAGCACGCCTCCCAGCGAACCACCCAGGGCCAGGGCAATGATGACCGCCAGCGGAGAAAGATCGAGCGTAGATTTCATGATGCGGGGTGCTAAGAATCCGCTCTCAACCCACAAATAGATTGCATAGAAAACGAGCACTCCCAGCAGCTTATTCGGAGAGTCGAATGCCGCTACGGTGGAAGCCACTGCCAAGGCGCTGAGCGGGCCGGCGATGGGCACAATGTTGGCAATGCCCGCATACAACGCCAGAAGGTAGAAGTACTTGAGGCCGAGAACGTAGAACGCGCAGAGGCTGGCCAGTCCCAGGCATGTCATTAAGATGGCTTGGCCGATCAGCCAGTGCCTCATCCGGCGTTCCGCGCGCACCAGCGTGGCCGCCAGCCTTTCCTGATGCTGCAAAGGAAACAAGGAAACTGCCCAGTGATAGGCGCGCTCGCCGTCCACGATGAAGTAAATCGTCAGGATGACGGCGGTGAAGAGGCCAAAAATGCCTCCGGCAAGGTTGAGAAATATTCCTCCAGCGCTGCCCACAATCTCGGTGGCGTATTTCTGCAGGACAGCGGGATCCAACTTATTGCCGAAGGGGAAGCGCTGCAACCCCTGGGTCAGCTCGGCGAGGTGTTTAGGCCAGTCGGCGGAAAACGCGCTGGCATCGCGATAGACCGGCGGCAACGCGAAGCCCACAAAGAGTCCCCCGGCCAGAGCCAGCAGTAACACCAGGACCAGAATGGCAAGGCCCCGGCTGGGACGCCGGCCCCGGATTCTGACCTTCCGAATGATCTGGATAGCGGGTGAGACCACCACGGCGAACAGCGCGCTTACATAGATCAGCAACAGGACGTCGCGGACCGTATATGCGATCCAAAGGCACAGCAGGACCGCAAAGAAGAAAGCGATGTCCGACCTGTAATTTTTCTGCAATTTTAGTCTCTGATTTCCGCGTCCCTGGCGTCGCGCTCGATCGTAAGTCGCACTTTGTCCTAGTCTCGAATGATTTCCGCGTTGCTGGCTGGGACGGCCATCTTGATTACTTTATAACTCTCATCCTGGTCCGCTACCCACAGGAGCCACTGCACGCTCTCGGTCGTCACTCTTATTTTGTTCAGTTCTTTATCAACTCCCTTAACGGAAATCTTTTCCCGGCCCAGCAGTTCCACGTCCACGGTGCTGGAAACGTGCTGGCGGGGAACCAGAATGCCAAAGCGCGCGGGTCCGCAGCGCAGTTGGCCGTCCTGGGGCGTGCATCCGGTGGCCAGGTAGCGCCACACCAGGATCTCGCGTTGGGAAAAAAAGTTGTCGTCCAGAACGACCGTAGAAAGCGGAAGCACATACGGCACATCCTGCTTCTTCTGATCGGGAAAAGTGATGTGTTCGACTATGAACTGCTCGTTCGGCTCGATCACCGATTCTTCCTTCAACGGGACCGTTGCACGCCAGGTGTAAAGCTGGAGGTTGCCATTGGGCGCGACGCGCATCTCCGAGCTTTGCTCGGACCTGGCCGAACCATTGTCTATTTTGATCTGTGAGGAAGCCACGCTTACATCCGTGCCTTGTTCAATCCGAAAGGTCTCGGTGCCGATTCGCTTTCCATTTACGAAGATTCCAAAACTGCCCGAGTCCACCACCTGGCTGCCAACGCCTTTCCCGGTCTTGTCGTTATTCTTGTTTTTGTTCTTTTCGTTCCTGTCCTGGCCGTTGACCACCAGACAGAATAGCGACAGCAGGGCCGCGATGAACAACGCTCTGGTCCGGCTTGTAATCATGCCGCCGTCCTTCGCTTCCGGCCGGCGCTTTCAATCACGGACAACTTCCACGTTGTTTGCCGGCACCGCCATCTTGATCACCATGAAGTTAGCGTCTATCCAAAGAAACCAGTGCATCACCTGCGGACTGGACTCGTCCATCATATGGACTGTGGGCGCGCCGTCATAAACATCCAGTCTGATTTTCGTGAGATCCTTCGCCACTCCGTTGACCGTGACTTTTTCCGGGCCAGCCAGCGCCATCATGGCCGTTCCGGAAGCGTGCTGCCGGGGGTTGAGAAAACTGAACTGGCTGGGGTTGCACGCCAGGCCATTGCTCTTGGGCGTGCAGCCGCTGGCCAGGTAGCGCCATAACAGAATTTCCCGGTGCGAGAAAAAATTGTCGTCCAGGATCACGGTGGAAAGCGGAAGGAGGTAAGGAACATCCAGCTTCTTCAGGTCAGCCGTGGTGAGATGCTCGACCAGAAGCTGGTCATTCGGTACGACCGTCGTTTCCTCTTTCGCCGGTACGCTGGAGCGCCAGGTGTACAGTCGGAGATCGCCTTTGGTGGTGACCTGCATTTCCGCGGTCTGCAGCGCCTGCACCGAGCCGCCTTGCGAGACCTTGATTTCAGAAGTGGCAGTGCTGACCTCCGGCCCTTCTTCGATGTGAAAGGTTTCGGTCGCCACGCGATTGCCATTCACGAAAATGCCGAAGCTGCCTGCGTCCGCGACTTTCCTTGCGGGTTTCTTGTCGTCCGAGGCGCCAAGAACGGTGGTAAACATCAGCACAGCGATCAGGAAAATGCTTTTTTTCACGTCTTCACCCTTTGTAAATGAGGTACCGCGTCAACATCGGACTCAAGAAGCTGTTCAATCTCCTCCGCCACTTTTTCCACGGACTTGCCGCTGGTGGCAATCCTGAACCGCGCCAGTGAATAGGCTTCACGGCGGCTTTCAAAGAGCTGCCGGATCCTGGTCTCTGCCGTCTCTTCCGTTTCTGCTGTCTCTTTCCTGGCCAGCGGACGCGCAACACCATCGCTTTTGCAGCGGAGCATAAGCTCGGCCAGGGGCGCTTCCAGCAGGATGGTGATTGCGCCTGCCTGCTGCAAGGCGATCCGGTTGTGAGGTTGCACAAACGTTCCGCCGCCGAGCGCGACCACCCAGTCGCCCGGCGCGCTGGCGGCCAGCAGTTCCTTGAGTGCCGCAGTTTCGATTTCACGAAACCTGGCTTCGCCGGAGGCGGTAAAGATTGCAGCAATCTTTCTTTGTTCGCGGTCTTCGATCAGCGCGTCCAGATCGCGAAAACTCCAGCCCAGTCGCCGAGCCAGGGCCTTGCCTACGCTGGTCTTGCCCGCTCCCATGAACCCGATGAGAAACACGCGTCGGTTTGGAGCGGCGCCAGTCATCTCAGATAAACGCTAAAGACAAATCCCGAAAAGAAGTTTTCAACCGCGGTGCGGGCCGCGCATTTATTGCTTCTTTACGCGGATTCTACCACTGAACGATTGCAGTTCCATCGAGGAAGAGCCGGAATGGGAGGTACCTGCGAAGGAACGTCCCGGCTTGGGGATGAAGGTGGTGTGCGATTTTTCCCGGAGGGGAAAATCGTTTTGCACCGTGCCGGAGACCGATTGCGCGCTCAGGTCCACTGACGCAGTCTCCGGCAGCGTGACATCGATGGCCCCGTTGTTGGTAATCAAACTGTAAGCGCCGCCGCCGGAGCAGTTACCCTGATAGCTGATATCTCCGCTGGTGGTGCTCACTTTAATCTTGGGACCCGTCACATTGGACAACTGGACCGACCCGCCCGTGGACATGATCTCCGCGTGGACGCCGGTCAGGTTGCTCAGCACCACGGGGGCCGTCAGGCTGTGGACGTGGAGAAACGAATTGGTGAGGTTATGGGCCGTGATTAACCCGGTGTCCGACGAGAGAGAGAAATCGCCGTCCAGGTTCTCGATGGTGATGGAAGCCGTGGAGGTATTGACGGTGATCGAAACGCCGGTGGGAACGGTGATCGTGTAGTCAACTTTGGTTTCGTCGCTGGCGGCTTTCTGTGGCGACAGAATATGAGTGCGAATGTCCACGCGCTTTCCGTCCGGCGTACTGCCGGCGTCCACTTCAACCTTGTCGGAGTACGTCACGGAGTTAACAATCACCTGGCGGGCGCTTCCCGGATGGAGCAGGACAGAGCCGCCGCCGCTGGCCACACTCACCACTCCGCCGGGAGCAACGCTCAGCGTCTGTTTGTGCGTTTCGCCGGCAAACGCCAGTGCGGTTCCCAGCAATAGGACCGTGATTAGTGTGCCCGTTACATCGCGTCGGGTCATGTTGGTTGTGCCTTCTGTCCGCTTTACTGCAGCGCGCGGACGGTCGCCATTTCATACAGCATGGCTTTCTGGTCGTATGCATCCATCAAATGTTGCTGCGCGGTCGAGTCTTCGGGATTGTCATCCACGGCCTTCCGGGCGTCCACAATATAAGCGTTGACATTCTTGAGGCTGTCTTCGTACGCCGCCCGCACCACCGGCTGCTGCTTCTGTACCTGCCCCACCAGCGCCTGGTCCGAACTGTTCAATGGCGGAGATGCTGGAGGATTGGCGGCCAGGCCGCCGGAAGTCGTCACGGGACGATAATTCACCAGGACCACGGCCATCAGGGCGAGCGCGGCCAGCGCGAGCAGCCCGCCGAGCGGCGTCCAGCTCTTTATGTGTTCAAACCGGATATGTTCAAACCGGATGTGTGCAAATCTGGTTTCTGCTTGTGCCGGCAGGTTCTGGGAGGGTAGCGTTAAATGTCCCATCCGGGACAATCGCCCCTCCGAAATCATGCCCTCATTGCGCAAGGACCGTTGAATGTTCTGCCAAACACGCGGGCTGGGATCGTGCAGGGGCAGCAGGAGCCGGGCCTGGTCGGCAATGTAGCGGAGGTCCTGGACCACGCTGGCGCAGTCGGTACAGGACCGCAGATGCGCTTCTTCCTCCCCGCTGCCGCCGCTTTCCACGATGTGCGGCAGCACGTCCTGAAACTGTTGGCAATTCATGTTCTTCGCTTCCTCTCCAAATCGCTCTCCCCAACTCGCCCAGCCGCGGATGTTCCGTGTTTCGGTTTATCTGCCTATCCGCGGGCGGCCTTTTCGGCTCTGCTGAGCTTTAACAGATCGCGCAACTTCATTCGTGCTTTGTGCAACTGTGACTTGCTGTTGCCGATGGAACATCCCATCATTTCCGCTATCTCGTTGTGCTCGTACCCTTCCACGTCATGCAGTACAAAAATGATCCGGTAGCCTGGCGGCAGGTCTTCAATGGCCCGCTCCAGGTTGACGCGGTCAATGGCCCCGGCCAGAACGTTGTCTCGCGCGCCAATGTCTTTTCTCGGCCCATCTTCATGCTGCGGCTCCAGCGCCTCATCCAGCGAAACCACCGGCAGGCCTTTCTTGCGCAGGTGCATCAGCACCACGTTCACCGACAACCGGTGCAGCCAGGTGGAAAAAGCCGACTCTCCCCGGAACGTCGCGATCTTGCGATGGAGCTGCAGGAAAGCTTCCTGGGTCAGATCCTCCGCCTCCGCCATGTTTCCGGTCATACGCAGGCACAGCGAGTACACCCGGCGTTTATGCAGCCCGTAGAGGCCTTCAAAACACTCGGCGTCACCCTGCTTGGCCCGCTCAATCGCCTCCGCCTCTGACAGCCCGGATGCAATCGTTATCTTGGCTTGAGTCAATTTGCCCTTGTCAGGCTGCTTGTTATCTAAGATGCCGCGCAGCAGCCGATTCGTTGTACTTGGCAGTGTAGTAGCTTCAGCCACTTCAGCTATGAAACCCGGGCGGAAGCTTTGGTTGTACGCGGACCGTCAAAGCCGTGTAAGTCTTACCTGACTTGACGCGCCTGCGCTTCAGGGCCAGGGGTTTCAAATTACCTGATTACCAAATTACCCGATTTACCCAATTTAGAGCCACCCCCTCCACGTCTATCTCGATCCCCGCGTTCCCTGCTAACAGGGAAAAAAACAGGGGAGAACGCGAGCGCTTGGATACTCCAGACATGCGAAACCTCGATTCCACGGGCCTTTCGTGAACGTTTTTCCCGGACCGAGTCAATTGGTAACAGGGAGGAACAGGGGAGGTAACAGGGGAGGAACAGGGGAGAATCGCCGCGATCGCCGTCATCGCACGTGATCGCCGCGATCGGAAAACCATACCACTGATGACACTGATAACGCTGATGTTCCTGATCAGTCAGAATCAGTGTCATCTGTGGTAAGGTTCTGTGGTTTCCTCGCTTTAGGTTTTCAAAGATCGTAATCTACTGGTCCGCCTGGGCGGGGCCGGCTGTTGGTTTTCTCTGGTAATTGCCATTTGCCAACCGCTAATTGCTCCCAAAGTGCGCGCATGGTACCGCGAAACTATAGCGAAATGCAAGAGCTAATTTGTCTGTGTTTTCAATGGGTTAAGCCGATGGCTCTTTTTCCGTTTGAGGCGTGGTTCGAACCGGTCTGGGGTCCCTTAATTCGTCTTTTTACTGCTTTTAAGCCCGGCTCGAAGCAGTTCCACCAGCGCGCCCGCGCCGGGGGCGGGAGCCTTTTGCCCGACAGAGCCCGTCCAGACCTTCCCGGACCAGGGTCTTGATCACGGCATGGCGGCTGATGTTTAATTCCGTGGCAGCAGCGAGGCATAGACATGTCAAAGATTGTTCGCTTTCACAAAGTAGGCGGACCCGAGGTTTTGAAGATTGAAGAGGAGACGCCAAAGCAGCCAGGCAAGGGCGAGGTGCGGTTAAAGGTGCAGGCGATCGGCTTGAATCGGGCGGAATTGATGTTCATGCGCGGCCAGTACGTCGAACAGCCGAAGTGGCCTGCCGGTCTTGGCTATGAGGCGGCGGGCGTGGTGGAAGCGGTTGGTCCCGATGTCGACAAAAAGTGGGTGGGCAAGCTGGTTGCGACCATTCCAGCTTTCTCCATGAACGACTACGCCATGCTGGGCGAACAAGTAATTGCTCCGGCTGCGGCGCTGGGCGAGTATCCTGCCAGGTTGTCCCCGGTGGAAGGCGCCGCGGTCTGGATGCAGTATGTGACGGCGTATGGGGCGTTGATTGCGATTGCGCATCTGGCAAAAGGCGATTTTGTGCTGGTCCCGGCCGCGTCGAGCAGTGTGGGTATTGCCGCGACAGAGATTGCCAGGGCCGAGAGCGCCATTTCAATCGCCACGACACGCAAGAGCAACAAGAAAGCCGAGTTGCTGTCCCTGGGTGCGGACCACGTTATTGCCACAGAGGAAGAAGACCTGGTGGCGCGGGTAAAGGAGATCACCGGGGGCAAGGGTGCGCGCGTGGTCTTCGATCCGGTTGGCGGGCCATTTCTGGAAAAGCTGGCAGAGGCTGCTGCGCCAGGCGGGACCGTCTTTGAGTATGGCTGGCTTTCGCTGCAACCGACGCCGTTCCCGCTGTTTTCGGCGCTGCAAAAGGGACTCAGCATTCGCGGCTATTCCTTGATGGAGATCACGCGCAATCCGGAGAAGCTATCGGCGGCGAAGAAATATATCTACGACCGGCTGGCCGATGGCCGGTTCAAGCCGAAGATCGCGAAGACATTCCCGTTTGCACAGACTGTTGACGCCTACAAGTATCTTGAGTCGAATGCGCAGGTGGGGAAAGTTGTGATCACCGTTCCTTGATTCACACGGAAAATGAGGAGAAAACGTCATGCAAATGAGCGGTAACACCATCCTGATCACGGGAGGGGGCTCCGGTATTGGCCGTGGCCTTGCGGAGGCTTTCCATGCGGTGGGAAACCAGGTAGTCATTGCAGGCCGCCGCAAAAAACTGCTCGACGAGACGGCAGCGGCCAATCCTGGAATGAAGGCCGCGGTCCTGGACATCGAAAATGCCGGAGCGATCCAGAGCTTTGCGGGACAACTTAAGAAAGACTTCCCGGCGCTGAATGTCGTGATTCACAACGCCGGCATTATGAGACCGGAGGCCGCGCGAAATGGCGCGACCGCGGATGCGGAGGCCATGGTGACAACGAACCTGCTCGGGCCGGTCCGCCTGACCGCGGCGCTGCTGCCGCTGCTTCTGAAACAGCCACGGGCCGCAATCATGACCGTTTCATCCGGACTGGCGTTTGTGCCGCTGGCGGCGACCCCGACCTATTGCGCCACGAAGGCAGCGATCCATTCCTATACCCAATCGCTGCGCTACCAGCTCGGCGGCACTTCCGTGCAGGTCCTGGAACTCATACCACCGTACGTGCAGACGGAACTCATGGGTCCGGGGATGGCAAAAGATCCCCGCGCTATGCCGCTCGAGGAATTCATTGCCGAAACCATGAAGATTCTCAAAACCTCGCCTGCTGCTACCGAGATCTGTGTGGAACGGGTGAAGCCGTTGCGTCTTGCCGAGGCGAGCGGCGGTTATGACGCGTTCTTCAAGAACTTCAACGATGCATTTGCCGCTGCGGCACATTAGCCCGCATAACCTCTCGCTGCTGTCGGTCAAGGATAAAGCAATCTTTGAAAGGCAACCTAAACCGGCTCAGGAATGGCCTCAATCCGGCCAAGCAGGAACATGTACGCGGCGATGCCGACCATCAAGAACGCGGCAGCCGCCCCAAACGCCCAGAAAAACGAGTGCGTAGTCTGCGCGATATAACCCGTAGCAATGGGCGCGGCAATCGCCGAGAGCTGGTTGCCGAAATTCAATATTCCTCCCAGAGTGCCCACACTCTCCCGCGGAGCAATCAAAGAGGGTATGGACCAACCCACAGGCGAGGCCGCGGACAATCCCCCGATGGCCAGACTGATCCAGACCAGGGCCGTCGTGATGCTCTGCGCGTACGCGGCACCCAGCACTCCCACGCCCAGCACGGTGCCTGCGATAAGGATTGTCTGCCGGACGAGCGATGCATCCCGGCCCCGCCGGACCAATCTGTCCACAAGCCAGCCGCCCATGACAAGGTCCGCAAACGTTGCCAGGAGCCAGGGTATGCTGGTGTACAAAGCGGAGTGCAGCAAATCGATGTGATGGGTGGACGATAGATAGGAAGGCATCCAGGTCAGCAAGAGGTAGAAAGTGTAATTGTAGGCGGCAGACCCCAGCACCAGCCCCCAGACCTTCCGCTGGCGCAATAAATATCCAATTGGTGCAGCCTTGGCGGCCCTGACGCGGTCCTCGGGCTGGGCTCCGCCATGCTGGATGAAATCGCGCTCCGCGGCGGACAGCGATTTGTCCTCACTGGGATTCCGGTAGAACAGGTAAAAGACAACAAAATAGAGCAGGCTGATAAATCCCGTCGCCGCGAAACTCCATCGCCATCCGAAACGCAACAACAGCAACCCGAGCAGGGGGACGCCAATCGCCGATGCGAGCTTGGCCGCGGAATCAAAGATCGCCGTCGCCAGGCTCCGCTCTTCCCTGGGAAACCAGTACCCGACCGCTTTCGCATTCCCGGGAAACGTCGGGGCCTCGCCCACTCCGAGCAGAAGGCGGGCACCCAGAAAGCCCCACAGTCCAGTCGAAATCGCCGCCGCAAACGAGGCCACGCTCCACAAGAAAGCTCCGATCCGCCCCACCAGCTTCACTCCGAAGCGGTCCAGAATGAGGCCTGAGGGAAGTTGCAACGCCGCGTAGGTCCAGCTATAGGCGCTCAACAAGTATCCAAACGTCACGGTGGAGATGCCGAACGCATTGTGCAGCGCTTCCTGCGAGACCGAGAGATTCACCCGGTCGAAGTAGTTCACCAGCACACCGAATCCCAGCAGGAGGGCGATGCCCCACCGCCGTCGCGGGACGGAGCGCACTCCCGTAGCCGATTCCGGCGTCACAGGCTGAAGCCACATGGCGTTCGTTTTGGCGTCATGGCAGTTTTGGCCTCGACTGCAATCCCGGCGCGCGTGACGGGCCGAGTTGGAGGCCGGTAACTATTGAGTCCACGACGTGTGCGACCGGGTGGCTGACATCGGCCACCAATGCTTCGGAGGAATCCGGCTCTTCCAACGCCGCAAACTGACTGGCTAAAAGCGATTCCGGCATGAAGTGTCCTGGGCGAAGGCCCAGTCGCTTGTCGATCTCCTCATAGGTCCCCTTAAGGTACACGAAGCGAATAGCCTCCCTGTCGGAAACGCCTTCGCGAAGCATGTTTCGGTACGATTCACGAAGCGCGGAACAAGCCAGGACTACATCACGCTTGTCCGCGATCCAGCTCCGGACAGCGCTGTTCAAGGACCGAAGCCAGGGTTTACGGTCCTCGTCCGTCAGGGCCGCGCCACTGCGCATCTTCTCGATATTCGAAGCAGGATGCCAATGGTCGGCATCCTCGAACACCCAGTTCAGCCGCATGGCGAGCGCCTCTCCGACAACCGTCTTACCTGAACCGGATACCCCCATCAGCACGACGATCATAGGTCCTATTCTGCGCCGCCCGCGCACGTTCGGGCGCGCTGGAGAAGCAGCTCGCGCTCCCGCGCGTTGCGGGTCAGCGAAGCCGCGCGCTCGAACTCCGCGCGGGCTTCGTCGAAACGACTTAGCTTCCGGAGGAGATCGCCACGCACACTGGGCAACAGGTGGTAGTTCTCAAGGGAGCGTTCCGCGGTCAGGATATCAACGAGCTCCAGCCCGGCGGCTGGACCGAACGCCATGCCGACAGCGACCGCGCGATTCAATTCCACGACGGGAGACGGCGCGAGCCGGGCGAGCGCCGCGTAGAGCGCGACAATACGCGGCCAGTCGGTCTCCTCCGGGGTGCGCGCCCGCGCATGACAGGCGGCAATTGCGGCCTGCAAGGTGTACGGGCCTGCGCCGTTGCCCAGCTTTTCTGCGAGAGCCAGCGCGGCGAGTCCCCGTTGAATAAGTAGCTGGTCCCAGTGCGCGCGGTTTTGCTCCAGGAGCAGGATTGGTTCTCCCGACGGGCCCACACGCGCGTGCGCGCGCGATGCCTGGATTTCAATCAGGGCGACAAGCCCATGCACCTCGGCCTCCCGCGGAGCGAGTCCGGCCAGGATACGTCCGAGACGCAGCGCATCTTCGCAGAGCGAAGGCCGCAACCAGTCGTCACCGGCGGTGGCCGAATAGCCCTCGTTGAAGACCAGATAGATGACCTCGAGGACCGACGACAAGCGTGCGGCAAGCTCAGCGCCGCGCGGGACTTCGAAGGGAACGTGTTTCTCGGCGAGGGTCCGTTTGGCCCGGACGATGCGCTGAGCGATCGTCGGTTCGGGGACGAGGAACGCGCGCGCGATCTCGTCGGTAGTCAGGCCTCCAAGCAGGCGGAGGGTCAGCGCAACCCGGGCCTCAGTAGAGAGAACCGGGTGACAGGATATGAACACCAGGCGGAGCAGATCATCGCCCACATTGTCGTCGAGCGCGGCTTCGAGGTCCGGCACAAGCAACTCCTGGGCCTCAAGCTCACGCCCGATTTCCTGGTACTTGCGCTCGAGCCGCGTGCTTCGGCGAAAGTGATCAATAGCACGATGTTTTGCGGTGGCCATGAGCCAGGCGCCCGGGTTGTCCGGGACGCCCGACTCGGGCCATTGCTGGAGCGCGGCGACGAGAGCGTCCTGTGCGAAGTCCTCGGCAAGACCGACATCGCGCACCATCCGCATCAGGCCTGCGATGAGCCTGGGTGATTCGATCCTCCAGACGGCGTCGATCGCGCGATGGGTGTCGGTAGACGGCACTGCTACCGATCACACCATCTTTAATGCATCAGCGCAAGGGTGGCGACGCTCCGGCCATGGTGTTCGGGGCAAGCCCCCATGGCATGAGCAGCCCTTCACCCAGCCGCTGCTGGCGACCGCTCCTATGCCTTGGTAGCGAAGTCTGCCGGATCGCCCATCTGACGAACTTCGGTCTCGCCCTCCCATTCCGGCCAGTGTTTCCTGTGAAGTTCCATGAAGGCGACCGCCGATTCCACCGCCTCCTTCTTCGACTTCAGTTCAAACTGCGCATAGCCACCGATGACCTCCTTGGCCTCAGTGAAAGGCCCGTCGGTCACGGTCACCTTGCCGCCGGAAAGCCGGACGCGGGCGCCCTGCGCGGTCGAGATGAGCCCCCCGGCCCCGAGCATCTTGCCGGTTTTGGTCTCATCCTCGCCGAGCTTCGCAATAGCATCCATCAGTGCCTTGGGCGGAGGGCCCTGCTTCTCGCTGTGTTTAACTATCATCATGAACCGCATGGTTGGATCTCCTTATTCATATTAATTTGTGTTGTGGGCCGAGTTTTCGGACGGCGACCGGCCGAACCTGGGCTCTATTTACGCGACGAACGGGCGACAGCAAAATCGACACGGAAAACGAACTATCTTGGACGCGGCGAAACTAACGTTTCTTCGTCGCTGCCTTGGCTCGCAACCGTTCCTCCTGCTTCCTGAGCTCAGGAGTGAGCTCGGGACCGAAGTCCTCCGCCTCAAATACCGGGCGAATCTCAATCTCAGTTTCACCTTCGTGCGGACTGGGGCAGCGTTTCACCCACGCGACAGCTTCTTCCATGGACCTCACCTGCCACAGCCAGAAGCCGGCGATCAGCTCCTTGGTCTCAGTGAACGGCCCGTCAATTACGGTACGTTTCTCTCCCGAGAACCGGACGCGCTTGCCTTTGGAGCTGGGCTGGAGCCCGTCGCCGGCCAGCAGCACGCCGGCTTTCACCAGCTCTTCGTTGAACTTTCCCATTTCGGTCAGCAGCTTTTGCTTCGGCATAACACCGGCCTCCGAGTCCCTGCTGGCCTTCACTATCACCATGCATCGCATTGGTTGCGTCTCCTTTTGAGTTTCAGATTACCTGACCCTCTACTTTGACGTCGAACAACCGGCAGTCAGATCGACAAAACACGCAGTTACTTTGCTTGGGAAGGCATTGCATGGTTCGCGAGGGAATCCGATCGAGCGCCCCGAGGCTTGGGGCGACATGTCCAACCATGAAAAGTCTCTAGTCCGGCTTCCTGGCGAGTACTCTTAGCGGAACCTCAATGGAGCCGACGCGATCTGCGGAGACGTCATGGACTGCGAGCCGCAGCCGGACCTCGCCGTCGGGAAGATCAATCTCATTGCGTACCGAGTATCCTGTTTGCAATATCTCGTCGTACTTGGCGGGCGGCATGCCTAGTCTGAAAACGCGGCGGCTGGCGTTGACCACTTTGCCGTCATGGTCATACGCGATGGCGATGAACTCGATGGTCGAACGATAGAGGCCCTTGGCATCCACTTCGGCGCTGACGTGGTTCATGTCTGCCGTGTACTCGATCCAGTAGCGCGTCACCGGAGGTTTCAGTCTGGCCGCCAAATCACCCGCCGGGCCGGCCTGGGGCTGAAGATCTTGCGCCGCCGGGTCCCCAGCCGAAAAGATCCGCGCGTGGAAGAAGACCTGCGAGGATGGAGGCGCGTCCGGCAGAAGCCCCGGGGAGCCCATGCCCAGCAGAACTTTCGCACTGTGCGCCGCGGGCGCATCCGCGAAATAGCCGCGCCGGTAAGCCAGATGATCGTTATGGCCGGTGAGCTTGACCTGGATCTTACGGAGCCGGCCATCGAACTTCTTGTTCTCAGGGGAATAGGTCACGGTGTAATAGCTCGAACCGTTCTCAATGGCCCGGGCGAGACCCTGTTTAAGCGCATTGCTGTTGTAGAACGGAGTCCCGCCGGTCTCCTCCGCCAGTTGCAGCATAGTGGCAAGTTCCGCATTGGTCCGGTCACTTGCTTCTGGAGCTGAAGGAAAAGCACTTTGGTCGATCATCCCAGTGCGCATTCCAGGGCCTGAGAGGGCGACACCAGCCGGCCGGGTTTGTCGAGGAGGCGGAGGAGGCACGATCAGGCCGCGGGCGTCTATAGGATAGACCGCCACCCGGCTGGTCGTCAGCAGGTCGCTTACCTGCTGCAACTGTGCACCGTATCCGCGCTGCGACTTGAAAGGATCCAAGGGCGATTCCGGAGCGAGGCTGAGCGGGAATGAAGCTGAAAACCAGATCACGTTCTTGCGGCCCGGAACAGCCCCGAGATAGAGCGCGAGCTGTTTCAGCGCATCCAGCGTAATCTGGACCCGCCGGTCTATGAGGTGGCCTTCCTCGTCCGCTTCAAACTGGCGGAGGCTCGCAAGCACACTGTCCATTGTGCTCTGTCCCATGGGACTTTGTCCCAAAGGGCTTTGGCCCACACCCAGCGCAGAGAAGCGGTCCTCCGCACTCTCGCCCTTATTGCCGGACAGCGCAAGGGATTGCATGGGCACACTCCTGTTCAATGCGGCCAGCAAAACAGTCGAGTCCGTGGTGAATCCCTGGACCAGGCGGAGCCGGGAGGCCAGGGTGAACACCGCCATCCGGGTGCCTGGTGGAATGGTCTTCAGATATTCAATGATCTTGTGCCGGGCATAGGCCTGGTCCTCCATTGGGGTGTTCACGGCATCAAGAAGGAGCACGTTGATTGCGCTGGCCGTAGATGGTTCGGGAATATTGCTATAAGTGTTGGGCGGCAACGGGGAAGGCTTGTCTGTTTTCGGCCCGTCGATGCCCGGCCCGTGTTCTTCAAAAGCCTTGATCGTCTGTTCCCGGCCATCTTCGAAAATGTGGAACGCTGCTTGTTGCAGGCCTTTGACCGGATGGCCATCATGATTGACAACAACGTCCACGACCACAAGATTCGCGGTGCTGCGAATGACCGGGACTGAAGTTGTTGACTGCTGCTCCTGGCTTGCCGCATCGCCAGCCGGTGGAGGGGACGAAGGACGGTCTTGTGCCGCTAAGATGGCGCCCAACGCCAGTAACGTTCCCGCAAGGAAGAGACGAAGCGGACGAAGGAGCCCCATAAGCCGACCCTCGCTTTCTGGTGACCGCCAAGAGCAGGCACCAGACGATGGCGTGAGTATAGATGAGGCGAAAAGAATCCGCTATGCCGATAGACTCACCGGCGCGACTGGCGTGATTGCGACAAGGCTCGAACCAGATACTGAAAATCGGGCGGCGGTTCGGAGTCAACCGAGATGCTCGCTCCCGAGCGCGGATGAACAAATTGAAGATGCGCGGCGTGAAGAGCGACGCGGGCAATGAGCTTTTCCGAGGCTTCCGCCCGGTGGTATTTTCTGTCGCCGATCACCGGGTGGCCCATCGCCGAAAACTGCGCCCGGATTTGATTCTGTAATCCCGTCACCAGTTCAACCCGGACGAGCGAAGCATCTGCAAAAACCCGTTCGACGGAATAGCGTAGCTCGGCGCGGGCCGCCTGGGGGTCTCTCGCCGTCCGCAACTGCTGGAACATTCCTTCGCGCCGAAAATAATGAACCAGCGTCCCTGCCGGAACGTCGAGACGGCCGCGCAGTACCGCGAGATACTGCCTCTCGGGAGTATGGTCGAGAAACTGTCGCACGAGCGCATCCCGGTCCGAGTCGGTCTTGGCAAACAGCAGTACCCCGGAGACAAAACGATCGATACGATGAACGACCAGGGCCCGTTGTTTCTTCAGCTTGAGTCTTGCGGTAAGCAACGACAGGGCGGATGGAGTATCGGCGCCCTTGACCGGCACCGCCAGAAGTCCGGCAGGTTTGTCGATCGCGACCACGGCATCGTCTTCGTAAAGCACGGACAGCTTCCCCGAGAAACGAACCTTGCGCCGATCTTCGCGGGCCGAACCCCGGTCCGGCTTTCCCATGCGCCCGCGAGCGTTTCGCCGAGGTTTTTTCATTGGCTTGGTCTTGACGAGCTGGTAATACTCATGCCGCCACGGGATTCGCCTTGAGATACGTCTCGATCTCGAGAATCTCGTCGGGACTCAGGCGGATTCCGCGGAGCGCACGATCTGCTTTGCCTGTTTTGTCGCGTTGGCGTCCCGGTTTCGTCGCTCGCGTAAATTGTACAGTTAGAACTCAAGTCGCATTTGCAGGGCGACCATGCGAGGACTGCTATCGCCACCGAGACCGACGCCGAGCAAGCCGGTTGGAGGTGAGGTTGTAGACGTGAGGGCGCCGAATCCGGTCTGGGTCGAAGGCTTGCCCGGAATGCCGGCCAGCACCATGCCGGGAAGGGCGAAATTCGGGTGATTGAATATATTGAAGAACTGAGCGTCGAGCCGCAACTTCAAACGTTCGGTCAGGGGAAACCATTTCGTGAGATAAAGATCACTCCAGAAGAAATCGGGACCGCGCAACGCATTGCGACCGAGGTTTCCAAACTGGCAACTCCGGGGATCGGGGATTGGCGCGCCGTTGCAGGCGCCGGTACTTGGATCGACCGCGGACACAAAGGCATCGGGATTCAACCACTGGATCGTTCCCGGCTGCGTTACTCCGGGAATGGAATGATGTTGATAAAGCGGTACACCGGGCACTACGCTTGCGAACTGCGGTCCGGCGCCCTGCACGATTCCATTTCCGTCCGCCGAGTAGGGCGTGCTCAGGACTGAGAACGGCACGCCGGTGTGCCAAAACACGCTGCCCGACACCTGCCAGCCGTTCAATACATATCCAAGCGCGTGGCTCCGCACTTTGACCGGCAACTCGTATACATATTGCGCCGTGAGATTATGGCGGATGTCATAGTCGCAAGGTCCATGATTGCGCGCCAGGTCGCCCGGGAGCGGCGAGAGGATGGCCCCCGCGGAGAACTGCAGGAATCCGCCGTTGGAAACCTCGTCGAGACAATGACTCCAGGTGTAATTGATCTGGCCTTGCAATCCATGTCCCAACCGCTTCATTGCGGTGAGTTGCAGGCCGTGGTAATTGCTGCCCGCTCCCGTAGAGAACTGCGTGACCGCGGCAAACCTGGGATCGGCCGGTTGCTTGTAAGGAAACGGGACGAAACAGCCCTGACACACCGTTTGATAACCGTTTACCTGCGTTACGTACGGCTGGTCCACGGCGCGGGTGCCGACATACTGCGCCTTCACGCTGGCGGTGGCCCCAAATTGATGTTCGAGTCCAAGACTCCACTCCATAAAATACGGCGCGCGCAATTTGCCATCCGGGACCGCCGTTATGTTCACTGGAGGAAGGCAGGTTGACGCATTAGCCAGCGGTGATGCGCACGAAAGCTGCCCCTGAGTGAATCCCGCCCCGAAGCGCTGGTTCGCAGCGATGGTCGCGTCAACTGCGCTATTGGGCACGCCCGGCGCAATGGATGCACCGCCCGCAGTACCCAGTAGACCGCCTTGGAATGTTCGCACATAGGGCGGGTTGGTCCCTACCATGTCGGCGATGGTCCCCGGCAGGATATCGCTGAAGAGGCCGAAGCCTGATCTCAGGATTGAATCCTTGCGGAACTGCCAGGCGATTGCCGTCCGGGGTTGCAGGATGGCAATGGGCGTAGAAGAGAACAGCTGGCCCAGGTTCGTTGCAATCACCGAGGTCAACGGTTGATTGACATCGTGGGAAATTGCGGTAAATGAGCCGTGAAGGCGCGCAATCTGCTGGTGCGGATTTGCCGGATTGGAATTGAAGGTATCACGCAGCCCGAACGTCCAGGTCAGTCTCGAGGTCACTCTCCAGGTGTCCTGTGCATACAGGTCAGCATTGAGAAAGTTGAATGGTTCATTCGCCGCCAGGGGAAACGTCTGGGTTGCGGTGGACGCCACGCCGTAGATGAACTGCGGCAACGTCGTGTAGGTTATGGTCGGTACAGTACCCTGCCCAAAGTCAAAGTCATTAAGACGAAAGATCCTGGTGTTGGTGCCGAATCTAAGTTCATGCGCGCCGTGGGTCCATGCAAGATTGTCATTGATGAAGAACCGGGAGGCCCGTCTTCCCTGGATCCAATTGTTATCGAGTCCGCCGATGGTGGTAAATGGTGCATTGGCTCCGCTCCCCTGCAAAACAATAGGGAATGCCGAAAGCGTCTTCTGGAAGTCCCGCGGACCGAAGAGGCTCTCATACCATGAAAATGCCGGATTGAAATAATTCACCAGGTTCTGGGAGAAGACATGCGCGTAGCCAGCGGCAAACGAATAAAGAGGTTGCGGGGAAACAGAGTCAAACACCGGATTGATGGGATCAGTATAGGCGGCTTGCACGCCGGTGTCAGCCTGGAAACGAAACCAGGCCGTGTTTTTCTCGTCGATGTTGTAGTCGATTCGGACTGTCTGCACCTGTTCGTGGTCGGCACTGGAACGCGACACGCTCCGCCGGTTCGCGCAACCATCCCCGCTTGGAGGACCGCCTGACGCGGAAGTTCCGTCCGCATTGAGCGGGCACCCGAGGACCGCCAGAGCCGCCCCACTGGTGTTGCCGTACAGCGAAAACATTTTCTGGTAGAACGGCACGAGTCGGGGAGCGGGCGCATAGGCCGATCCCGTCACCGAGTCAGTCCCACCTAAAGGAAGCTGCTGCAGGACGTAGTGCTGGAATGCTGTACTCGGAACCGTGATGGTCGAGAAAACGGGCAGGGCAATCCGCACCCACTCGCTGTCGAAGAAAAAAAACAGTTTGTTGTGAGCAAGCGGTCCGCCGAAACTGCCGCCAAAGTGGTTGACGTTCGAGCGTGGCTTGTGATTTCCGGGGGTGGCGTTCGCAAAATAATCCGCCGCGCTCAAAACCGAGCCGCTCCACAGTTCGTACAGGTTCCCATGAAAATGATTTGTGCCGGACTTCGTCACGTAGTTGATCTGCGAGGCTCCGTATCGGCCCTGATCGACAGAATAGGAGAGAGTGTTGACAGTCACCTCCGCGATCGAATTCAGTCCCAGCACCAGATTTGTCGAAAGGCCGCTGTTGAGATTCGTGAGCGGGTCATTGGTCTCCAGGCCATCGACGATGTAGCCGTTGGACAACGCAGGCAGACCGTTAAATTCCACGTTCCCGAAGCCGTTAGTTCCGCCAACGAAATCATTGCTGCTGCCCGCCGTGTTGATCAGGGCCCCGGGCGCAAACTGTAAGGGATAGGTCAGATCGCCGCCTGGGTTCGGCAGTTCCTCCAGGGCGACCGCATTCAGGGTCGTCACGGTGTTTGCATTTCCCGGATTGATGATGGGCGCTTCCCCGCCTACTTCCACCGTCTGGGTTGATGGGGCCAGTGTGAGGATGAAGTTGACGTTCTGCTTCTGCCCCAGGCCCGCAAGAACATTGCCGGCTTGTTGCGGAGCGAAGCCCGGTGTTTCCACCTTTACGGTGTAGCTGCCTGGCTTGAGCTGCGGAAAGTTGAACCGGCCTGCGGCATCGGTGCGGGAACCACGTTGCAGGCCGTTCTCATTGCTGGTGATCGTCACCGCTGCTCCGGGAACGAGCGCACCGGATACGTCCCTCACTTCACCAACAATGGCGCTGGTCGTCTCCCCTTGCGCGAAGGCCACCGCGGGAACCAGAAGGCCCGCGCCCAGCATCAGGGGGAGAATGCGAAGTACAGGGCGCAGGACCATGCAACGCGGAACCACGGTATGTCCTTCCTGAACATTGACCGCGAAGAACAGCCGCAGGCGGTCTTCAGTCGTAAAGTGGAATATACCATGTTGTGTTAACTATAGTAAACAAAGCGAGCGATATTATGATTCAACCGATTTCTGTCAGTGATCCTTGCCCAGCGCCGCCGTAATGGCTTTTTCCGCCAGCGGGCCCATCACGTCGTAACCGGCGTCATTGGGATGGAGGCCATCATAGGTCAGTTCGCGCTTGAACATCCTGGCGTCATCGAGCATCGCGGAGTAGTAGTCGAGATAGACAAAGCCGTTCTTTGCGGCATAGCTCTTGATCCAGGCGTTGAGCGCGATAATTTTCTCCGGCGGACGGCGCTCCGTCTGCGGCTTGATGTAATCGCACACCGGCATCACCGAAGCCAGCACCGCGCGGATTCCGTTGGCCCGGGCCAGTTCCGCCATCGACGTGAGATTGTCTTCAATTGCCTCCAGAGACATGGGGCCGGTGTTGCCGGCAAGATCGTTGGTGCCGGCCAGGATCACCACGGCTTTCGGCTGGAGAGCAATCACGTCGGGACGAAACCGGAGCAGCATCTGCGGCGTCGTCTGCCCGCTGATGCCCCGGTTCACGTAGGGTTTCCCGGGGAAAAATGTGTTGTCCTTCCGTCCCCAGAAATCGGTGATGGAATCGCCCATGAACACCACACGGCCCTCGTGCGCCGCCGGAGCAGCCAGGCGGGCATTCTCGTCGCGATAACGGGCCAGGTTGGGCCAGTCAGCCAGGGTCTTGCGCGCGCGGTCCAGATCGGCACGAAGCTTGGACACTTCCGGCGAATCCACGGTTGGTGAGGGCAACGGCGTTGGTGGCGGCGTGGGAGATTGCGGCACCGCGTTGGTTTGGGCGATCAGTGCCGAGCTCAGGCAAAGTGCAACAGAGGAAAACAGAATCTGGAGGCGTCTCATTCGGTCCTCTCGGGAATGGCGGTCTTTCTTGCGCTGACGAGTATAACTAAGGATTCGAAAGTTAGACGCGGCAATGCCGCGTCTCTACGCAGGGCATTTTCGCGGTCTGCGAGATCAACGTAAATCCGTGGCCAGCGCCAGTTCCGCCGCTTTGCCTTTCACGCCGCGCAAATCGAGTTTCCCAGTGCCCAGGTAAGGCAGCGCGTCCACGTGGAAGAACTGGTCTTTGCGTGGCTTCCACAGCGCCGGCAGGTCGCATTGGGCGAATTTCTCGAGCACCGGCGCGAGATTATCGTCGGACAGCGTGTGCAATACGACGATCCGCTCGCCTTTCTTTTCGTCCGGCACGGCGGCCACGGCGAAGACTTGTTCCGTCGAGCCAGCCAGTTCGTGGAGTTTCTCTTCGATCTTGATGTGCGGCACCATTTCGCCGCCGATCTTGCTGAAACGCGACAGGCGGTCGGTGATGGTCAGGAAACCGTCTTCTTCCATGTTGGCGATGTCGCCAGTCACGTACCAGCCGTCTTGCAAAACTTCGGCGGTCTTATCCGGCCGGCCCAGATAGCCTTTCATTACGTTAGGCCCCTTCACCAGCAGCATTCCCGGTTGGCCGGGCGGAAGAGCTTGCTGCGTTTCCGGATCAACAATACGTACGCTGATCCCCGGCAGCGGATGTCCGATGGTCCCGCGGCGCGCCGCGACCTGGCGGAAGCCCGGTGCGCGGAAGTCGCGTCCGTTGACCGCGACCACCGGGGAACACTCGGTACAGCCATAGCCTTCCAGCGGACGTATCCCGAACAAATCCTCAAACGCCAGCGCCACGCGCTCCGGCAGCTTCTCGGCACCGACCAGCACGTATTGCAGACTGCCGAAATGTTCCGGCGAACAGCGCTTCATGTAGGCCTGCAGGAACGTTGGTGTCGCCACCAGGAAAGTGACCCGGTACTTCGAGACCAGTTCGCTGATGGACTTGGCATCGAGCGGGTTGGGATGAAAGACGACGCCAATGCCATGCACCGCCGGCATCCAGAGCGTGGCCATGAAGCCAAAGGAGTGGAAGAACGGAAGAATGCCCAGGACTTTGTCCCGGCCGTCGAGCATGAAGACCTGCGTTACCTGCCGGATGTTCGAGAGAAGGTTGTAGTGCGTGAGCATCACGCCCTTGGGTTCGCCGGTGCTCCCGCTTGAGAAGATGATGGTCGCCAGGCTCTCCGCCGTGCTGGGCCGCGCGCCTAAGGCGCGTTTCAGCGCGCGATGCGGCAGCGTCCAGGCATACAAGAGCGCAATGAGTTTTTCCGACAGCCGGGGATTTGCCAGCGCGTCTTCGAGCAGCAGCGTCTTTCCGGGGATTTCCATTTTGGGAAAGCGCTCGAGGAAGGCTTTCGACGTGATGACCGTCTGCAGATTGCACTGTCTGGCGCACGACGCAATTGCCTCGTTGTTGGCGGTGTAATTCAGATTCACCGGAACGCGCCCCAGGAGCGTAGCGGCGTAGTTCGCCAGAGCGCCTCCGACGGAAGGCGGCAATAGCATGCCGACCATCTCCTGTCCCTGCCACAGCGAGGCCAGGCGGCGCGCCGCGAAGATGCACTTCACCAGCATTCCGCCGAAGCGTATCTTCGGCACGCGGCCATCGGCTGCCGCAAAGCGCCACGGATACCGGCGCGCGCTGTACACGAATGCTCGGTCCAGCGTGCGTCGCGGCTTGCGGTCAGCTTCAAACGCCACGCTCTGCAACTCCTGCACCGCGCGCCGGACCTGAATGGGCGAACTCTCCGGCGGAAGCGGCTTCCCAAAGCTGACAGTGACCGGATAAGGAATACGGCGCGGTGCCTTCCACAAGAAGCGGTTGCGCTCAAAGCTGAAGATGCTCCCCCAGACGCCGTGCAGGTTCACGGGCACAATGGGCGCGTCGACGCCTTTCATGATGCGTTCCATTCCGCGCCGGAAGGGAAGCAGCTGGCCGGTGCGGGTGATCTGTCCTTCGGCGAAGATGCATACGATCTGGCCATCGCGAATGGCGTCACTGGCCGTGCGTAGAGAGCGGATCATGTCGCGCGGCCGCAGTTCCGACGAAATCGGAATGGCCCGCAGCATCATGGCAAAGGGCTTTACCACGGGGTTGTCATAGATGCCCTGGAACATGATGAAGCGGATGGGCCGGTCGGTGGCCGAGACCAGCAGCAACACGTCCACGAACGACATGTGGTTGGAGACGAACAACGCTCCGCCTCTTTCGGGAATATTGTCGCGGCCGATGATCTTGATGCTGTACACCGTGTGTGTAAGCATCCACAGCAGCAGGCGCAGGAACCACTGTGGCAGCAGGTACAAGACGTAGATGGTCCCGCCGAGAGTAATAACGGCGCTGGCCAGAAATACGCCCCGGGTGTTCAAGTGGCCGTAACGGGTCAACAGGAAGTACGCGCCTGAAGCCACGGCCCCGGCGATAAACGACAGCAGGTTGGCCGCGGCAATGACGCCGCCCTTCTTGTCAGCCGCCGGGCGGTGCTGGATCAGAGAATTGATCGGGACCGCGAAGAAGCCGCCAAAAATGCCCAGTCCGGCAAGTACGACCACCGCCGAACCAAACGTATGCGACATGGCGCCCATCAGCGCGGCCATCACCGTCATCCCGAGAGCGCCCAGGGGAATCAGGCCGTATTCAATTTTGTTGTCCGAGAGATATCCAGCCAGGACGCTGCCCACGCCGATGCCCAGTGCCAGGGCCGCATCGAGCAGCGCGATCCTTGACGGGCTCAAGTGCAACACATCGTTGCCATACACGATTACCGTCTGCAAAAACAGCGGACCCAGAAACCAGAAGTAGGTATTGCCCAGGACCGCCAGCCACAGCGTCTGGTCCGGACGGATTAGATGGATCTGCTCCCACAACGCGGCGACAAAATTCGGGCGGAACTTTTTTTGCGGAGCCGCTGCCGGAACGTGGGTGATGCCAAGACTGCTTACCAGCCCCAGTCCGGCCAGTACGACCAGGACGATTCCGGCGCGGGGTTCGTGTTTCGCAAAAACCTGGGCCAGCCAGCCCGCGGCCATGGCGCCGGAGATAATCGCCAGGAACGTTCCCAGTTCGATGATGCCGTTGCCCCAGGAGAGCGATTTCTCCGGCAGCAATTCCGGCAGGAGCCCGTATTTGGAAGGACCGAACAGCGCCGCCTGCATGGCGACGATGAAGAGCACGACCAGGGCCAGCGGGAAGTGCGTAAAGAGCAATCCCGGATGTTGCCACAGCTCGCCGACCCGGGCGAGTTCTCCCTTTTGCGGCGCCGACAGCGCAACAATCGTCAGGGCCATCGCCGCAATCTCAATGATCTTGGTGGCAATGGTGACCTGGCGCTTGCTGAAGCGGTCCGCCAGAAATCCGCCCGCCATGCTGAACAGGACAAGAGGAATAAAGAACAGGAGCGTGATCAATGAAACCAGGGCGTTGCGGCGGGCGTCGTTCAGCGCCATCCCCAGCACCATGAAGGTCAGAAGATAACGCAGGACGTTGGCGCTGAACGCGCCTTGAAATTGTGTGATGATCAGCGACCAGAAACCGAGCCGCCAGGGCTTTTCGATTGTCGGCGGCGCACCTGCGGCGCCGGTTTTCTGGGAAGACAAGTCGGTACGGGGACTCGCGCTATCAGTCGCCATTAGACGGTCATCAGCTCTTTTTCCTTGGCCTTGGACATTTCTTCCATCTTCTTGATTTCATCGTCGGTCAGCTTCTGGACTTCGTCGAGGGCCTTCTTTTCTTCGTCCTCGCTGATCTTCTTGTCCTTCATGGCCTTTTTGATGGCGTCATTGCCGTCGCGGCGGATGTTGCGCACGGCCGTGCGGTGGTCTTCCAGGATCTTGTGCAGATGTTTCACCATGTCCTTGCGGCGCTCTTCGGTGAGCGGCGGGACGGGAATGCGAATGAGCTTGCCGTCATTCTGCGGATTCAGGCCCAGGTCGGCGCTGCGGATGGCCTTTTCGATGTCCGCCAGAATACTGGGATCGTAGGGCTGGACAGTCAGCAGTTGCGCTTCCGGCGCATGCACCTGGGACAGCTGGTTCAGCGGCATCTCGGAGCCGTACGCTGGAACACGGATGGTGTCCAGCATGTTGACGGAAGCGCGCCCGGTGCGGGCGGCGGCCAGATTTACGCGAAAGTCTTCTACCGCCTTGTCCATGCGGGTCTTGAGTTGCTGATACGTTTCTTTGAGTGCGGGCATGCCCGCGATCACTGATGGCGCCATGGCCAAAGCCTCACGGTAAAAATAAAGTCGTTTGATTATAGCGTGAGCCGCTTGGCGGGCGGGAGCGCTGTTCTGAGATACTCTGGGGAGGAAACGTCATGGGGTCGGCGCTACTGATCACTTACGCAATCGGAGTCTATGGTGTATTGCCAGCAACGTTGATTTGGGGCTGGGCACGATGGGTGCGTGCCCCGCGGCCGCGAACACTGGTTCCGGTTCTCGCATTTGTGGGTTTCCTGCTGGTTACGGTCTCTGCTCTGCTTGCGATATCCACCCTCCTCTACGCCCGTATCGCCGGCGGTTTTCGCTACTACGATCCAGCCCTGATGAGGATTTACGGATGCGGATTGGTGCTTTCCTTGGCGGGAGGGGCAGTTGCGTTACGCGGTGTGTGGCGACCAAGTCCAGTGCGCTGGCATGCTCCCGCGTGTGCTTTTGGCATGTTTGTGTTCTGGCTGATGGCGGCAGCCAGCGAATAGACGCAAGATTCCTGGAACTTTCAATTATCTGGGGCGTAGTAATGGTTGCAGGAGGCGGTCATGCAACGAACAGCGTCTTTGATGGCAAGACTTACGCTCGCCGCGTTTTTTGCGCTTGCCGCAGGTTCTTCACCGGCGCAAACAAACCCGGAAAAACCGTTTGTCTCCGGCGGCAGGATTGAGATGACTCTTGAAGGCGGCGACTACGAGGTCCGCCCCGGCGCTGACAATCGGGTCCGCGTGACTTTGAGCGGGAACATTGGCAGTGCCAAAGCGGCGGTCAACACTAACGGCACCCATGCCGATATCGAAGTGACCAACACGCCGCACAACAACTTCCATGCCATCATTGAAGTGCCGGAGGTTTCCGACCTCCGCATCCGGCTCACGGCCGGCAATCTGGTGACCGGGGCGATCAAGGGCAACAAGGACATTCAGAGTAACGCCGGAAACGCAGAGATCACCGTCGGCGATCCCAGCCAGTACGCCAGCGTGGACGCGTCGGTCCGGGCCGGCAACATTGACGCCGACGTATTCGGCAGTTCTACGTCCGGCCTGTTTCGCTCGTTCAAATGGCAGGGAAAAGGGAAGTACGCCGTGCGGGCACGCCTGGGGGCCGGAAATTTAGGGTTTCATAAGTGAGCACGACCGGCAGAGATTTCCGAGGAACCATGAGTACGCGGCAGTGCCGCGTCTCTACGTGATGATCCTTGCTAACCCCCAGTCGTTTGTTAGCGACCTGGTGGTCTATGTTTGCTGCGCGCGTTTCAGTTCGTCGCTGAGGAGCAGTGCTTCCGCGATTTCTTTCATGGGTTTGCGCATCTGTCTGCTCTGCCGCTGCAGGGCGAGATAGGCTTGTTCTTCATTGATCCCCATATCGCGTTGCAGGATTCCCTTGGCGCGCTCGATGATCTTGCGCGTTTCCAGTTGTTCGGCGAGCATCAGGTTCTGGTCTTCCAGGCGCGCCATTTCGATGGCCGCGCCCACCAGGAAGCCGATGGTGGACATCATCTTGATTTCGCGCTTGCCGTGAATGTGCGGACGCCGGTGCTGGAGGTTGATGACCCCGACCACGCCCTGGCGGCTGAGAACCGGCACCGACAGGAAAGCCTGGAAGCTGTCTTCCGGCAGTTCGCTGAAGCCCCGGAAGCGCGGGTCTTGTGACGCGTTCGACGGCACGCTAACCGGTTGCCGGTGCTCCGCCACCCAGCCAGTGATGCCCTGTCCCAGCTTGAGTTTCAAGCGGTCGACGGCTTCGGGGTGCGGGTTCTTGGACGCGCGCAACACCAGTTCATTCTTTTCCAGAACATAGATGAAACAGGAGTCACACTTCACCACAGCGGCGGCGAATTCCACGACTTGCGCCAGCACTTCGTGCAGCGAATCGCACTCGGCCATGCGGCTGCCAATTTCATGAAGAAAGTCCACCTCCGGGTGGTCGATGAGGCCAGTGGTTTGGGTTGCGATTTCTGCTCCCTGCAGTTCCATGTTCTGTCTCCCTTGGTTACGATTTATGAAAATGGGAACGGACCCCGAGAGGCCCGCCCCAGAACGTCCTGATTAGCTACCTGCCGGCACTGCCTCCGAGAATCTGTTCTCTTGCACCAGCGCCGCTTCTTCTTTGCGTGCCTCGTATTGGACCGCAATGCTGTCTGTGGCGGAACGCTCATGGCCGGGGCCGCTGGAAAAACCACACATGCCCAGGGCCATGATCGCCGCCTTCAGAGGCGAATATCCGTAAAACGACTTCACTCTGACCTCCTTGTGTTGGGGAGAAGCACTCCGGCAAAACCGGAAAGCGCCGCTCACGTTGTCGGTTGCGACGGCGAGGTCAGTGTGGTTTGTACAACGAGGGAGAACCTAATGAACGCCAGCGTTCGATGTTTGCTACTGAATCTAATCTGACAGAGGGAGGAGCTTAAGTCCAATTCAAAAAATCTATTGTGGCTATGCGTGACGGCACGGTCATTTACGCGCTGTTGATATTTGCGCCAGGCAGAACGTCTCCTGCTGGACATCGAAACTCAATTCAAGGCTGCGTTTGTGCGCGATGCAACTTGCCCACCAGCGCCAGCGCTTCTTCTTTTGTGGCGATCGAGCCATCCAGCTGCGCGTCTTCCACGGCGGTCAGCAGATCTTTGAACCGCGGGCCGGGTTGATGTCCGGCGGCAATGAGGTCGTCGCCGGTAAGCAGCGGCTCGGGGCGGATCTGTTCCGCGGGCAGGCTCCGCAGTTTTTCCTGCGTAAAGTTGTACAGCCCCAGATCACGATGGCTCCCTAGGCAGTCCAGGCGGTGCAACTCCAGATGTTCATCAAATTGCGGCAGGCGGAAGAAGCGTTTCAGCGTCGAGTCTTTCATCCGTGGGACGTCGGCAAACTTCATGTGGTTGGCAACCAGCGCGCAGACCTGATCGGTTTCATCATTCGACAGACGAAAGCGCCGGCAGATTTCTTCCGCCATCGTCGTCCCGATTTCAGCATGATTGTCAAAACGAATGCGGTCCGGAGCCGCGCGGAACGTGGGCGGTTTGCCTACGTCGTGCAGTAAAGCGCCCAGCGCCAGGGTCGTGGAGCAATTTGCCGGCAGGCCTTCCAGCAACATGAGAGTGTGCACCCAGACGTCGCCTTCCGGATGATATTGCGGCGGCTGCTGCACGCCCTGCATTTTCTTGATCTCCGGCAGAACTTGTTCCAGCAGACCGGTCTGGTCGAGCAACTCAAAGGCGCGGCGAGCGCGGCCTTCGGTCAACATCTTGAGAATCTCGTCGCGAATGCGTTCGCGGCTGACGTCGAGAATTTGCGGCGCGAGTTCTCGGATTGCCTGAAGAGTTTTTTCCTCGATTGCGTAATCCAGGCGCGCAGCGAAACGAACGGCCCGCAGCAAACGCAGCTTGTCTTCCGAAAACCGCTGCCGCGGACTGCCGATGGTCCGGATGATCTTTCGTTGCAAGTCTTCGCGCCCGCCAAAGTAGTCGAGCACTTCCTGGGTGATGGGATCGAGCAACAGCCCGTTGATGGTGAAATCGCGTCGCTGGACATCGAGCCGCGGGTCGGCGCTGAACTGCACCTGGTCGGGATGGCGGCCGTCCGAATAGGCGCCGTCGCTGCGGTAAGTCGCGACTTCAATGGCGTAGTTGGCCGGGCCTTCCGGCGCGTCGCGAACGACCGGCACCAGCACGACGCCGAACTGCGCGCCTACGGCGTAAGTCTGCGGAAGGATCTCCATGACCTGTTCCGGCGAAGCGGAGGTGGCGACGTCATAATCCGTGGGCTCGAGTCCCAGCAGGAGATCGCGAACACAGCCGCCGGCGAGATAGGCGGAGTATCCATGCTCGCGCAGTACACCCAGGATGCGAGTGGCCTGTTGCGCCTTGTCCGAGGAAAGATTCATGTGTATCAGCAATTAGCAAATGGCAATTAGCAGATAGCCGGACGGCGCCACCAAACCCCATCCTTCCCAGGCCCTTTGGCTGATGGCCAATTGCTATTTGCTAATTGCTCCGGCGTGCCTGTGCCACACACGCCATGCTCACATACTATAGATGTATGTCCGAAGCTTGCATTCTGGGGATTGAAACTTCCTGTGACGAGACCGCAGCCGCGGTAGTGCGGGGCGGGGAGCAGTTGCTTTCCAACGTGGTTTCTTCCCAGATCGCGACGCACCAACCCTATGGCGGCGTGGTCCCGGAACTGGCGTCGCGGGAACACTTACGCGCGATTGTTCCCGTCGTGCGCCAGGCGCTCGCGGAAGCGGGGCAGTCCTACGAATCCGTAGATGCCATAGCGGTGACCCAGGGGCCCGGACTTGCCGGAGCGTTGCTGGTGGGGATCAGTTTTGCCAAAGCACTGGCGTTTGCACTGGGGAAGCCGCTGATTGCGGTGAACCACCTGGAGGGTCACATCCACGCTGTGCTGCTGGAGGAAAAACAAAAAGGAAACCTCCAGCTCGCGTTTCCCGTGCTGGCGCTGGTCGTTTCCGGAGGACACACGCACCTGTTTCTGGCGCGCGAGCGTGAGCGCGGCTGGTCGTATGAAAACATTGGCCGCACCCGCGACGACGCCGCGGGAGAGGCCTTTGACAAAGTCGCCAAGCTGCTGGGACTCGGATATCCGGGCGGTCCAATTGTGGATGCCCTGGCGCCGCACGGGAATCCGCGCGCCGTACATTTTGGCCCGGCACAGATCAAGCATCGCAACCGCGGAACGCCCAGGGACCGCCAGACGCCGTACGACTTTTCCTTCAGCGGCATCAAAACTGCGGTGCTGCGCTACGTGGAAGTCGAAAAGATGCGTGACTCCATAGCGGCGCGACAGCACTCTCTGGCCGGCATACCCAGCCCTCGCGTCCAGGACGTGCTTCCGCTCTGCGACGCCCGGACGCTTGACCTGGTCGCTTCGTTTCAACGCGCCGTCGTCGAGGACCTGGCAGGGAAGACGCTGCGGGCTGCGCGGGAGCGGGAAGCGGCAACACTGTTTGTGACCGGAGGCGTGGCCGCCAACAGCGAATTACGCCGGACGTTCGAAAAACAGGCCGCGCTGGAAGGCTTGCCGGTCTTTTTCCCGTCCCGCAAACTCTCGACCGACAATGCGGCCATGATCGCGGCCGCCGCCTGGCCAAAATACCAGGCCGGCGAGTTCGCAGGCGCGGAATTCTCGGCTGAGGCGTCTTTGAGTTTGCGTTAAGAGGGCGGAGTGCGCCGCGGCGGCAAGATCGTTTCCAGCACGCGCGCGAGCTGGGCTTCGATGTCCATGTCTTTGTAAATCACAAGGGGCGAGTGGTTCTCCGGCAGGGCGTCAAGCGGACTTCGTCTCGCCGCAAGAATCACGATCGAGACCTTGGCCATCTCCGGCCGGGACTTGAGCGCGTCCATCAGTTGACGCCCATCCATTTTGGACATTTGCGGATCAATGATGACGAGGCTGGGCACAATGGTCTTCAGCATCTCCAGGGCTTCCAGACCGTTGGCGGCGGACTCCACCCCAAATCCCCGTTCTTCCAGAAAACGACAGACAGTATGGCGGATGAGCATGGAATCATCCACGACTAAAACGAGCTGATGCATGAAAGATTTTTCTGGGGATGCCTCAAGGTACCAAGACGGCCGTTCCGTCCGCAAGCAGGAAAGCGACAGGGTTGGGTACAAAAGTACCGCGCAAGATTAGAGTCTACGCCTCATCCGGCTCGATGTTCTCTTCAATGGCCATGTCTTTGAACTCGCTCGCGTCAAAGACCTCGCCACACGACTCGCATTCCACGAATTCTTGATCGTCTTCTCGGGCTACAACACGGACGCGGGGATGACGGCAGGGCTTCTCCATATCTCTGGTCGGTGGAAGTCGTTTCGCGATAGGTGAACTTTGGCTTGGCTTCATAATTCGGACCGAGACGCCCTTATTACGGCGACAGTACACGAATTGGCGGTATTTTAAGCCTGTCTCTCAGGTTGTCAAGTCTTTCTTAAGGACTGGAAGCGCGCGAAAGTGTCATATTGGACACAGTGAACAAAACCCCGAGCAACTAAGCCAGTCGCGCTCATGACCGCGGATGTTTGCCGTGCCGTAAAATGATTGTGAGGACGTAAGGGATGAATAGCGCTTCTAACCATGGACACGCAGCTGCTGCGGTAAAGCTGCCGATCTATCTCGACAATCACGCCACCACTCCGCTGGACCCGCGCGTACTGGAGGCCATGATGCCGTATTTCACCGGCAAATTCGGCAACGCGGCGAGCCGCAGCCATCAGTTCGGATGGGACGCGCTGACCGCGGTGGAAGCGGCGCGCCAGCAGATTGCCCGGCTGATTGGCGCCTCGGCGAGTGAGATTGTCTTCACCGGCGGAGCTACCGAGAGCGACAACCTGGCCGTCAAAGGCGTAGCTGAGATGTACCGGGCAAAAGGGAACCACATCATTACATCGGCCACGGAACACAAAGCCGTTCTCGATAGCTGCAAGCGTCTTGAGAAGTACGGGTATCAGATAACTTATTTGCCGGTGCAGCCGGACGGGGTCATTGATCTGGACCGGTTGCAGGACGCTTTTACCGAAAAGACCATTCTGGTCAGCGTCATGGCCGCGAACAATGAAGTCGGTACGCTCCAGCCGCTCCGAGAGATCGGAGAGCTCTGCCGCGAGCGCGGCGTGCTTTTTCATTCTGACGCGGTGCAGGCGCTGGGCAAGGTCCCGCTGGACGTGGACCTGATGAACCTGGATCTGGCGTCGCTGACGGCGCACAAACTCTACGGGCCCAAGGGTTGCGGAGCGTTGTATGTGCGCTGCAAGGATCCGCAAGTCCGGATTTCCGCCATCATTGACGGAGGCGGCCACGAGCGCGGCATGCGCTCCGGCACGCTCAACGTTCCCGGCATCGTTGGCTTCGGCGAAGCCTGTGCCATCGCGCAGAAAGAAATGCCGGAAGAAAGCCGCCGGACCGCCGCCTTGCGCAACCGGCTGAAAGACAAGCTCACCGCCGAACTTGAAGAAGTCAGGGTGAATGGCAGCATGGAGCATCGTTTGCCGGGAAACCTGAACGCCAGTTTCCGCCACGTGGAAGGCGAGCCGCTGATGGTCGGACTCAAGGACATCGCTGTCTCCAGCGGCGCCGCCTGCACTTCCGACAAGATAGATCCGTCGCACGTGCTCCGCGCGCTGGGTCTGAGCGACGATGACGCGCAGAGCACTATCCGCTTTGGCATCGGGCGCTTCAATACGGAAGCCGAGATTGATTACGTGGCCGGAAGAGTTATTGAGGTAGTGAGCAGTCTGCGCGAGCTTTCGCGCATGTAGGAAGAAAGTCATTAAGCCGCGAATGAACACGACTTGTTCTTGAGCCGGTGTGTGCGGTTTCGCGTCCGTTCGCGTTGATTCGCGGCTAGACCTCTCGCAGCGATTCGGCCATCCGCGAAATTACCGCTTTCAGCAGCGCGACAAACGAATTCTTGACGCGTTCTCCGGTCTCCAGCACTTCCGCGTGGTCGAGGGGTTGATCGAGAATCCCCGCGGCCATGTTGGTGACACAGGAAATCGCCAGGACTTTCATTCCGCAGTGGCGGGCCACAATGGTCTCAGGAACAGTGGACATACCGACCAGGTCGGCGCCAATCGTGCGGAAGAAACGGATCTCCGCCGGCGTTTCATAGCTGGGCCCGGGGACCACGACATACACGCCGTCAGAAATCCTGATGCCCAGCCGTTTACCTTCTTCCATCGCCAGCTTGCGGAAGTCTGAGGCGTACGCTTCGGACATATCGGGAAAACGCACGCCGAAGCGGTCGTCATTCGGCCCAATCAGCGGATTGCCGCCTTGCAGATTGATGTGGTCTTTCAGCACTACCAAAGCACCTTGCTCCAGTTGCAGATTGATTCCACCGGCGGCATTGGTCAGCAGTACGGCCTTGATTCCCAAACGGGAAAAGACACGAATAGGAAACGTGACTCGCTGGAGCGAGTGGCCTTCATAATAGTGAACGCGGCCCTGCATTGCCGCGACAGCGATTGCGCCCACTTTGCCGATCACCAGATTGCCGGCATGGCCTTGCGCGCTGGAGACAGGGAAGTGCGGAATCTGAGCGCAAGGAATGACGGTGGCATCGGCCAGTTCATCGGCAAAACCGCCCAGCCCCGAGCCGAGCACCAAGGTGATCTTTGGCTGCAATGTGGTCTTGCTCCGGATGAACGCCGCCGCTTCGTCGGCGCGGGCGTAGTCGTCTTGTTGTGAAGAAGGAGTAGAGATTGTCATAGGCCGCGCACCATTTTCAAGATCGATTTGTTTTAAGAATGTGTGGCACAGGCACTCTTGCCTGTGCATGTCATTCTTCTGATCGACACAGAGCACAGGCAAGAGTGCCTGTGCCACACAAACCAAACAAACAACAATCAACCTCAGCTTGTCATGAGCAACCCGACAATGGCCGCTGAAACCAGGTTCGCCATGGTCCCCGCCAACATGGCGCGGAAGCCGAGTTTGGCCAGGTCATTGCGCCGTTCCGGCGCCAGCGCTCCAATGCCACCGAGCTGGATTCCAATCGAGCTAAAGTTGGCAAAGCCGCACAGCGCGAATGTGGCGATGGTAATGGACCGCTGATCGAGAGTGGCCATATGTTCGCCCAGCGCCTTATAGGCCACCAGTTCGTTGATCACCATGCGCTGGCCCAGCAGGTTGCCGATGGTGGGTGCGTCATGCCAGGGGACGCCGATCAGCCAGGCCACCGGAGCAAAAATCACGCCCAGCACAGTCTGTATGTCCTCGGGAAACCAGGCCCAATGATTATGAACGCCGCCCATGATCCCGTTCACAACGGCGATCAAAGCTAGAAACGAGATCAGCATAATGCCCACGTTAAAGGCCAGTTTTCCGCCGTCAATCGTACCGCGCGAGATTGCGCCCAGAATGTTCTCCCCTTTGCGGCTTTCGTCTTCCGGCATTTCCACCTTGCCGCCGGTCTTGGGTTCTTCGGTTTCCGGCACCAGCATCTTGGCCATCAGGATGGTCCCGGGCGCGGTCATGATGACCGCGGAAAGAAGATGCTCCGGTTTGACGCCGAAGAAAATGTAAGCAGCCATGATTCCGCCGGACACATGCGCCATGCCCGCGGTCATGATGGTCATCAGTTCAGACTTCGTCGCCAGGGGAAGAAAGGGACGAATGGCCAGCGGAGCCTCGGTCTGTCCCACAAAGACCGAGCCGGCTACATTGAGCGACTCCGCGCCGCTGATCCCCATGGTCCGCGCCATCACCCAGGCCATGCCTTTGACGATCACCTGCATAACGCCGAGGTGATACATCAAGGCAAAAAAAGCGGAGACAAAAATGATGGTGGGCAGCACCTGGAATGCAAAGAAAAAGCCCATGTATCCCGGCGATCCTGCCTGGAGCCCCAGTGCGCCGAACACAAAACTGCTTCCGGCAAAGGCGTATCCAAGAAAATGAGTGACCGCGTCGCCTGCGAATTTCATGGCCCGGATGCCCCAGGAGTATCGGACCACCAGCAGGGCAAAAACAAACTGCATTCCCAGCCCCCACAGTACGGTTTTCAGCTTGATGGACTGGCGGCTGGTGGAAAAAATGTAAGCCAGCCCAAGCAGAACGATGATGCCCAGCAATCCTGAGAATCGGTACATTGGTCTCCTCGTCAGGCGCGGGCCTGAGGAAATCAGCGTTTGAAAAACTGACGTATTGTATACCCGCGGAGATTGAGTAACTGAGTAATTCGGTAAGCGGGGCTCCACGCCGTCGCAGGGCCTGCCTGATTCCGTGCGTGGGGGGGGCCGGATCAACGATTCGTAAATTCCACCAGCATCGAGTTTGGCGCGGGCGGCGCCGGAATCGAGAGACTTCGCGGCCAGCGGCATGGCTTCGGCCAGGGCATCGGCTCTACCTGCGGCGACCAGGGCAGCCGCGGCGTTCATCAGGACCACGTCGCGGCGCGGAGATTTTTCGCCTGCCAGAATCTTACGGATGATATCCGCATTGGTCTTCGTGTCGCCGCCGGAAATCGCACTTAGCGGAGCGGTCTGGAGTCCGAACAACTGCGGCGT
>Ga0210407_10000726_pt1 | contig 34824 bp, 32 predicted proteins | sample IncBWC27MmetaG_FD_150860 | JGI IMG/M metagenome (GOLD analysis project Ga0210407, IMG submission 150860) | Forest soil microbial communities from Barre Woods Harvard Forest LTER site, Petersham, Massachusetts, United States - Inc-BW-C-27-M | ecosystem: Environmental > Terrestrial > Soil >...
AAAGCTGAAGCCCAGCCCTATTTTTCTGGCCGTGCATCGTTTGGACGAGGGTGTTTATTTCCGCCGCCTCGACCGCGAAGAATTCGCTATCTTGTCTGCGCTGCATGCCGGGAAATCGCTAAACGCCGCGATCGAGTCCGCGCTGCGCGGCAGTTCGATCGGTTTGCCAGACCGCGCGGCGCACGTTGAAAAATGGTTCCACACCTGGTCGGCGCTCGGCTGGTTCTGCCAGCCGGGGAGATATGCTGTTATATCGCACATCCAAACTGAATCAATCGAGAAAGCGACAAAATATGAATAGCACACTGCATCAAATGCAAAAGCTGTACGGCCTGTTCGTTCGCGTTGCTTCCAGCCTGCAGTCGCCATTTCTAGCGATCATCCGTCTCTACTGGGGCTGGCAAATCGCGCAGAACGGCTGGGGAAAACTTCACAATCTCGCGCGCGTGACCGAATTCTTCGCGAGTTTAAACTTGCCTGCACCCGGACCGACCGCCACGTTCGTCGCCACCTTCGAATTTCTAGGTGGAATCCTTCTTGCCATCGGATTGCTCTCGCGCATCGCCGCATTAGGCCTTGTGGTTGACATGACGACCGCTTACATCACAGCCGATCGTGAAGCATTCCTCTCGTTTTTCGCAGACCCGGGCAAATTCTACAACGCCGATCCCTTCATCTTTCTCTTCATCGGATTGTTGATACTGATATTTGGGCCTGGCAAACTTTCTGCGGACGCTTTGGTACGACGTTTCGTAGCCGGGCCGACAGCTCGGGTAGCGAGCATGTCTGCAATCTGAAACACTCGGAGATCTTCCACACGACTCATCAAGACAACGCCGCAAACTGCGCCTGCCACGGTAGAATTCTGCCTGCAGCGTCGCGACAAGTGGCGCTTGATAGCCGGCTCCTCTCTAGTCGCAGCGTCGCCTAGTTGCGCCGGACGGAAAGAGCGGCATCAGCGAACGCGGGCCGGAAAACGCGACCATGAATACATGAACGCCTACCTTCGAAGAAGCTTGCTTGGGTGCCTGGCAGGAGCAGTGTCGAGCGTGGCCCTAGGGACAACTCTGGGCCATCCGCTGTTAGGCGTTCTGTGGGGCGTGGTTGTAGGCGCGATTTATTCTGCGAGCTTGAAACCTACGCGTCACGCCTATGTGGATAACCTTATGACCGGTGCCGCACTAGGGATTCCACTATGGGGCCTGATCAGCGTAATCGCAATTCCGCTCCTTGCCGGACAGATGCCGGAGTGGAGCGCCGAACAGATGCGCGCGGATTTTCCCGCGCTCGTCAGGTGGGTGTTGTATGGCGCTTCGCTCGGTTTGATCATCCAGGGATTGACCGACAGCGCTGAGAGAATCCTCGGTCCAGAGGTGGAGGTGGAATCGCCCGCGCAGCAAGAAAAGAAACGGATCGTGATACTCGGTGGCGGTTTCGCCGGAATGCGTACCGCGGAGTGCCTGGAGAAGCAATTCGAGGGTGACAGCGCCGTCTCGATCATTTTGGTGAGCGACACGAATGCGCTTCTTTTTACTCCCATGCTCGCCGAAGTCGCCGGAAGCAGCCTCGAACCGAGCCATATCAGCACACCTTTGCGCAGCAGCCTACGTTGGACGGAATTCATCCGCGGACGCGTGAGCAACATTGATCTGGAAACCCGCCGCGTAATCTTGGACCCTGATCACGCATCCAAAGAGATCGCCGCGCCGCGCGAAGTCTCTTACGACCAATTAGTCCTGGCCCTGGGCTCCGTTTCAAATTACTTGGGCATGGTGAACATTGAGAAGCTCGCATTTAACTTCAAGAGTCTCCTGGATGCCATCCGAATCCGCAATCACGTCATCGAGATGTTCGAACGCGCTGACCGCGAGCCTGATTCCGCGCTTCGACGCACACTTCTGACCTTCGTAATCGCGGGCGGAGGTTTCGCGGGCGTCGAGCTCGCGGGGGCCCTGAACGACTTTGCGCACGGGATTCTGGCCGATTATCCCAACTTGGCTCCAGAGGACTTGAGCGTCGTATTGGTTCATTCGCGCGACCGCATTCTGCCAGAACTGAGCGAGTCGTTGGCGCGTTATGCACAGGAGAGGATGGAAGCGCGCGGAGTCACTTTCCGCCTGAATACACGGTTGACCGATGCGAATCCCGGCGTCGTGGTGTTAAGCGACGGTGAGATCTGTGCTCAGACTCTTGTATGGACAGCCGGAACCGGTCCGAATCCACTGCTGAAGTCACTTCCAGTTGAAAAAGATAAGCGCGGCGCTCTCGCAGTGGAAAACACCCTGGGACTGCGCGGCAACCCGGGCGTGTGGGCCTTGGGTGACTGTGCCGCGGTGGCCGATGCGAAGTCGGGGAAGCCCTGCCCGCCCACTGCTCAATTTGCGCTGCGGGAGGCGGAAGTCCTCGCGAAGAATATTCGGGCCGAACTGCAGGGGCGATCGAAGCGAAACTTTCATTTCGATTCGTTGGGGGCTCTTTGCGTCGTGGGGCACCAGACAGCTTGCGCTGAATTGGCGATTCCGTTTATGAGGAACAAGTCTGTACGTTTTTCTGGGCTTTTCGCGTGGGTAATGTGGAGAGGAATCTACCTTGCGAAGTTGCCAGGCCTCGAAAGAAAGATTCGCGTACTTGTGGACTGGACGATCGAACTCTTCTTCCCGCGCGATATCGTTCAAACAATTGATCTGCAGTGAGGAGAATTCGTGTCTTCAGGCTTAAAAGCGGCAGCGCAAGTGAATGAGCCTGCCAGGTCCTTCAACTGGATCGACGCACTCCTCGGTCTCGCAGTCGGTGCTGCGGGCGGCGCACTCGGAAGCGTTCTTCTAACTTCATCGCTCGTTAGCGGCACTGTGCTGGGCTGCTTATTCGGGCTTGCCTTTGGACTTTTCTTCGCGCACCGAGCTACGAGCTCGGGTGCGGGATTGATTTGGGGACTTGGCGCTGCCTTTCTCCTGTGGTTGGTTCTTCCGGCGGGAATCTTGCCATGGCTGATTGGCTCTGGCCACTCCATGGCCAACCTCGCGGATGCCCGCGATCAATTTCCAGAACTGGTTGCCTATCTGATCTGTTTGGGAATGCCTGTGGGTGTGACGCTCGGAGTGCGCGGTAGTTTCAGAGGCAAGCTCAAGAACCAGCCACTCCACTGGTGGCGCGCGATCATGGTTGGCGGATTTTCAGGTGTACTTGGTGGAATGATTTTTGCACGTTGGTCCGTTGCAGGCGACTTCTTCCCTTTGATCGGCGGGCTCGCCGAGCCTCACTCTCGCATCGCGGCAGTGGCCGTTGAGTTCGGCGTAGCCATGTTTATTGGTTCCAGCTTTGGGCTGCTGTTTCAGCGTGACGTGCGCGGCTACGGTTCGTCCATGGGCTGGGGACTGGGGTTCGCTATTTTCTGGTGGTTCATGGGGCCGCTCACTCTTTTTCCACTCGCCTCCCGAGCGCCATTGGACTGGTCGGCGGATCAGGGAAGCGACCTTTTCGGCTCACTGGTGGGACACATCCTGTACGGATTGATACTGGGAGTCGCGTACGCCACGATTGATCGCTTCTGGGTAAAGTTGTTCATTGAGTCTGATCCCCTGAATCGCGAACCCGAAGGGCCTGGCCTTCTCGTACTGCGTTCACTGAGTTGGGGAGCACTCGCTGGTCTCGCGGGCGGAGCCGTGTCGAGTCCGGTAATGATCGCCACGGGCGTATTGCCCAAAATCGCTGGTCTCGATTCTCCCCTCTCCGTTTTTCGCGCGCTGCTTCTCCACCTCTTGGTGAGCGCAGTCATCGGCATGACCTTTGGCCTGCTGTTTCGGCACGAATCTTCGAGTATCGGACTCGGTGTCATGTGGGGTTGGCTATTTGGCGTGATTTGGTGGTACCTGGGACCGATGACCTTCCTGCCGTTGCTGCTGACCGGCGAGATCGACTGGCGCGCGAGCGCAGCTTCTGCACTGCTTCCGTCCCTCATGGCGCATTTGATTTATGGCGCCACGACTGCGTTTGCGTTCCTGTTGCTGGAGCGACGCTATACCCGCCGACTGCTCCACAATCCGCGAACCGCAACTCACGAACTGCGCCGCGTCCGCCCTGTGGGAACGCCCGCTCCGGCGCTATGGCTTTTCGCGCTAGGTATGGGCGTGCTGCTGCCAATCCTCCTGGGTTAGTCAATTAGCTCCCATCAGCGCCGACTATTGCGCCAATAGAAACTTGCGGACGTTTCACAATTCGCCGCAACTCCAGCCAAGAAACCGCCCTCGGATTCAGCTTTTATGTGCAATCGCAGAACAGCAAAGATTGCGGCAACCGTGGAACTTTAGGCCTCTTGCGGAATCTCACTTGCATACGCGGTCTTAGGCTTCGAGCAAAAGAGGCGAGGAGCCAGGGATGGCTGGCAGGATGACTACGAAGATCCAAGCCGAAAGGTCGCGAGAGATGGTTTTCAAGGACAACTTTGAGTCGCTGGCCGCTGAGCCCGTCTGCATTGGTCCGACACTTCACGTGAGTCTGACGATGCGAAGCGAAATCGAAGCCATCTCACAGCTGGTGGACCGACTGATGCCTCTGATTAGGATCTCCCATTGTGTCTCCGGCGACGAACGCGATGTCGAAATCGCGCTTCGCGAAGCGCTGGCGAATGCGGTACTGCATGGAAACAGGCAGGACATTCAAAAGAAAGTCCGTATTTCGTGTTGCGTTCACCCCGGAAAAGAACTGTCCGTTGTCGTTAAGGATGAGGGGAGTGGTTTTGACCCGAGCTGCGTTCCAGACCCAACAGCGGTCGAGAAAATACATTCGGAAAATGGACGGGGCATATTGCTGATGAATGCGCTTATGGACGATGTCCGTTTCGAACATGGCGGCACAGAGGTCCATTTGTACAAACGTTTCAAACCAGGGCTTGGTTAGTGGCGCGTGATGCTCACGGATGTATCGGTGATGACGATACCAGTCGTGGGCGTTGTTTGTGTCTCCCGCTCATGGATTCGTATTTTCAGCAATCGCCTCCGCTGAACTCATTTGAGTCTACGGGGAAATTGAATTCGCATCAAAAGGAGGCCACATGAAAGTAGTAACAAGGATCAGAGACAGACAACTGCCTGCCTCGCACACAGAGGTAAATCTATCAGAATTTGCCGATCCATCTGCTAGCCAGTCACCGACATTCGAGCAAATTCAATTTCGCCTTGACGATTGGCTGCGAGCAGGGCGAGAGCTGAAAGAGGAGCACGGCTTGGGCACGAAGGCCATAGCAAAAGTTGATTTAACGTGAATCTTGCGTCTCCCGCACGGCCGCGGGGGTCGCCGTGCAAGGCAAATCAAAAGATTGATGTGCGAACATGAGGTCAAAAAACAAAGCGGCGTTCGAGGTTGGCAGTCGGAGAGCGAAGGCAGAGATCCATTCAAAGCTTGAGTCGATCGTGCGTCCGCCGATAGGCGAAGAAGTTCGACAACGAACACTCCATCAAATGGGATCAATCGATCGAATTCATTCAATTCTTTCTGTGGAGACGATGCGGGCTGCAGCCATCATCCTCAACGAATTGCTCATTCTTGGCGGCTGGGTTTTAGGTCACTAAAGCATTGCCGCCGGTAGTCTACCCCTAGGTTGTTGTCAAATTGGAGACGTCGCGTAAGGGAGGCTCGGATGACCTGCAAGGGCGTCGTTAGAGTGCTACTGGTGGGTGAAGAGCCCTGTGAGTTTTTCCTCTATCGCCAACTTTTCAAGCGAAGTGACTGCCAATGCCACTTTGCCAAGTCCGAGCGGGAAATCGCAGAGATGTTAATCGCCACAGAATTCGATATTGTGCTCAGCACCCACAGAATCTCCGGCGGGAGAATCCATCGGCTCGTCGCCTTGTTGTCAGGTTCACGCGCCAGCGTGTTTTACTCGTTGCGTGTTGAAGAGGGTTACTGGTGGTTGCCCGTTCTCAGGGTTGGAAAGGAATGCTTAGGAACGCCTGCCTTGCGAGGAGGCGAATTCGTCCAAGTCCTTGATCAACTATTGAAGCGGATTCAAAGCACCATCTCCGCGCCACTGCCCTGAGCCAGAGTTTGTAACAATTCTCGATCAAGCCTTACAACCGTGCTTCTGTCATGGATCGCTCGGCGCTTTCAGCTCAGATCTACCGTGAAACTTTTGGCCCTCTAGCAAATCTCACCTAACGAATGCACTTTCACCAACCCAAGGAGGGGCGATGGGGACGACTATAAATCAGATGATTGCGGCGTCGTATCGATCCGTGCGCGCACAGTTGAAGCTCGAAGTATGGGGTGTCTCGATTTCGAGATACGGATTGGTTGTAGTCTTTCTGCTAATCGGGTTCTTGAAGTTCACTTCATCCGAAGCCGCCGGCATACAGCCGCTCGTTGCCCACAGCCCGTTCCTGTCCTGGCTGTATTCTGTCCTGAGCGTGCAAGGCGTGTCGAATCTGATCGGCGCCATTGAGATCGCGATTGCTGTCCTGCTGGCGCTCCGGCCGATTTCCGCGAAAGCATCGTTCATCGGCAGCCTGGGGAGCATCGTGACGTTTCTGCTGACCACTAGCTTCTTGTTCTCGACGCCAGGCGCCGTGCAATTGAATCATGGTTTGCCGGTATTGGGCGACGCAGGGCAGTTCTTGATCAAGGATGTCGTGCTGCTCGGGGCCTCGTTCTGGACTGCGTCAGAGGCATTAGGGGCTGCTTAGAAATCAAGAGACGCATGCATTGTGTCATTCCAGAAAATCAGCGGTCTCACTGAGAGGTTTTTTGGAGATGTCGGGAACCTCAGCATCGTCGGCGGGAAATCCGACGGGAAGCAGGAGGTACGGTTTCTCATTTGCGGGCCGTTCGAGCACTTGGCTCAGAAAACCCATAGGGCTAGGCGTATGAGTTAATGTGGCCAATCCCATCCAATGTAAAGCGGCGATCAGAAACCCACAAGCGATTCCGACGGATTCTTGGACATAGTAATGCTTAATCTTTCTTTGCTCCTCCTCGCGCTTAGGGGCAATGCCGTAGTCGAGGCGGAAGACTGCGATGGGCAAGGCGCAATCTCGAGAAAGTCTTTGTGCCAATCGGTCCCTAGAGCCGCCAGTGCATCGAGCCACTCGTGCGGAAAGCGCCTTTCGTAATTGTCCCTCTCCTCAGCTTCCGCGGCGATGCGGATCTTCCGCTTGATCTCAGGGCCCAAAACAACCACAAATCGCCAGGGCTGCTGGTTGGCTCCGGAAGGCGCGCGTGAAGCAATGCTTAGTGCCGTCTCGATGAGTTCGCGAGGGACCCGTCTAGGTGAAAAGTGTCGCACGGTGCGACGCGTGCGCATGCGCAATTCAAATTCGTGCGCCCGCGAGAGTTGTTCTTCGGTCGAAAGCCGTTCAAATTCATGAGGAGTGAAAGAATGACCTCTTCGTTCTGACATTTTGCCCTCCGACCCTTGCACTGTCGAAACCTCCGCAAGCGGAACAATCTCTCTAATGACCTTACTGCCCCTTCGACTTGGCGGGTATGAGTCGCAGATCAAACAGATCAGGCCGAGCGTAATGTCCAGTGACATCCAGCGTCAGACTCTCTTTTGTGATTGTTGAGAAGTCGATTTCAGCGATTAGTATTGTCTCTTCGTCGAAAATCGGTCCGGCTAGCACCATCCCATCGGGCCCGATGATCGCGCTGCCACCTCTAAGTATCAAGGCATCCGGCTGCGATCGTAGAACCTCCAAAGGCTCCAACTCCAGCGGTAAATCTCTTGCCCGTAGAATTCCACCACAGGCCATCACGAAGCAGCGACCTTCAAAAGCATAGTGGCGGCTCGCGAGGAGGTTCATCTCTTTCACCCAAGGCCACACAGCGACGTGCACGTCCTCCCGCGAGGCGTGAAGAACTTGCCGGGTCAACGGCATCCAATGCTCCCAACAGATGAGTGCACCTACACGACCCGCTGAGGTGTTTGCCGCGCTCAGGCTTGTGCCATCGCCCATTCCCCAGATCATGCGCTCGGAGAACGTTGGCATGATCTTTCGGTGGCAATTCACGAGCACTCCATCGCTGTTGAAGAGCAGATTTGAATTGTAAAGAGTTCCATGTCCCGGCCCCTCCTTGACGCGCTCGTTGACTCCGATGCTGAGCACGATTTCGAATTCCCGGGCCAAGGAAGCAAGCGCCTCGGTGTGTGAACTGGGAACCACGACGCTGTTTTCTACCAGCCGCGCAAATAGGTTCTTCGTCGGTTCGTGATCCCAGAGGGCGGCGTCGCGGCAGGAATCCAACCAACTGGGATAGCCCGGAAGCCAAGCCTCAGGAAAAGCAGCGACCTCCGCGCCCCGCGAAGCGGCATCCCGTATCAAACCGCGAGCTTTTACCATGCTTCCATCAAGGTTCATGAATACAGGTGCGGCTTGGATTACCGCAACACGCGTCTTCGTTTTCATTCGCGTAGCCCCGCCAATAGCCTACAGTTTTTCGCACTCCATTCCAGGTACGAACGATCAATGCTTCGAGCCGTGGCACGACCGCCGCACCGACGGGCGCCAACCGTACCCCAAGCGTTAGGTCTTCGATTCATATTGGATTCCTTCCGGGGTCCCAGGTTTCTTTCGAATCCGAAATTGATTTCGTTCGTAAGGCTTCGGTTGACTGGCGTCTTGAAATTCAGCACGTCCAGCAAGCCCTGTAACTTTTTCCGAACTGGCGAATCTAGCTAAAGACGTCCCAAAAGGAAGGTGCGTGAAGCCATTTCTAGCTCTGATTGTGGCGGTAGTCCTTGGCCCTTACCGGCAGTGCAGCAAGGACAAGTGAAGTCCGGCTGGTTATCCGTCAACCGTAGCTCCATATCAGGGTTTGCTGTGCGCCCACTGGAGAAGACGGAAATGTTCCCTCGAATGGCGGTCTGAACCTCACTGCAAGCCGCGCGATGGCAGCACCAGTGCCATCATCGCCTCAACTTCTGGGAATCGAGCGTCAATCCACGCGGGAATCAACGTCCGGACACGCCTCAAGGATGCTCAGGTTGTTGAGGTGGGAAGAGAGATAACAAGCATGGAGGAGCAGGATGCTGACCCCGAAAAGCCGAAAACTAAAATACTCAGACGTCACGCCCAGGCGACTCTATCTGGGGCGGCGTAATTTTCTTCTTGGATTGCTCGCAGCAACCGCCTCCGCGGGTTGCGGGGGAAAATCTCAAGACCTGCCTTCCGAACCCGGCGCGAGTCCCGTCGGGTCGAAATTGAGTGGCGTCATCAAAGGCCCCTATGGCACCAGTGAAGCGCAGACCCCCTATAACGACGTCACGCACTACAACAACTTCTACGAATTCGGAACCGACAAGAGCGATCCTGCAAATAACGCCAAGAACTTCGTTACCTCGCCGTGGTCCGTCTCGGTTGAAGGGGAAGTGAAAAATCCGCGCAAATTCACGATGGACGAAATCCTGATGCTCGCTCCACTCGAAGAGCGCATTTACCGGCACCGCTGCGTGGAAGCGTGGTCCATTGTGGTCCCGTGGATCGGCTATTCATTCAGCGTGTTGGCCAAGCTGGTTGAGCCGACTTCCAACGCAAGGTACGTCGCGTTCCAAAGCTATTACGACGTGAAGCGAATGCCGGAGGGACCGTCCGCTGGTATCGAGTTGCCCTATGTGGAGGGATTGCGGATGGACGAAGCGATGCACCCGCTGACGCTGTTAACGGTCGGAATGTACGGCGACACTCTTCCGAACCAGGATGGCGCGCCCGTGCGCATGGTGGTACCGTGGAAATACGGCTTCAAGAGCATCAAGTCGCTCGTCAAGATTCGCTTCGTCCAGGAGCAACCGCCGACCACCTGGAATCTCGCGAATGCGAGCGAGTATGGCTTCTATTCCAACGTGAATCCCAGCGTTGACCACCCTCGCTGGAGCCAGGCGACTGAGCGCCGCCTTGGCGAACTCCAGCGTCGGCCCACGCTCGCGTTCAACGGCTACGCGGACCAGGTAGCGAGCCTGTATTCGGGTATGGACCTTCGAAAGTATTATTAATGTTGGATGGTATTCTAGCTGCCTACGCGGATCGGGGTCCCCGAAGCGCACAATTTCGAATCGTTAAATTCAGCTTAGGGAAGGTAGCGAGCGTTCCATTGCGCCCGGCCACCCGAAAACAGGGTCTGGCTTCAGGCGGAAATCAGAAGGGCGGCCTATGCCTAAGCGGCCCTTCTGGGTCGATTTCCCTAGCCCCGTGAGAGTTCCGGACCGCAAGCCCCGAAGTGGGGCATGAAAGCAAGGCACGCAAGCCAGGCGGACTTCTCCTGTCACAATTGCTGAACACTTTTGGACCTACTTTTGACTTCCAATGGTGTTTTCATCGGTCGCCGCCGAGTCCTGGCCGACCGCTAGCTGGTATTTCTTGCCGGAGAAATCGATGCTGGTCAATAATGTGTTTCCGTCTTCTTCTTTTCGTATCTCATAGCCATCAGCCCTTCCCGGACGCGCCAAATCAACCAACCGCGCCGGCACTGTCGCCACGATTTTGTGAGATTGGATGATATTCAGTGCGACGTCGGGCCCGGTTCCCTCCCACTTGAGCTGATAGTTGCCCATCGCGAGTCGTGTACCATTAACCGTCACGGGTTCTTGGATGTTTAGTGAACCTTTATTTTGCGAACTATTGGTGGCCGCCGATCCACTTGTTGCCACCAGCAGCGTTAGTCCCAGCAACAGACCGTTGGAAATCTTTGAAACGTTCATGCGAATTACCGTCCTTTTTTTCGATTTTTGTCATTGCGGTTTCGCAACAAGTTGCGCTCCCGCGTTGATAGACGATTGAGATTTGGTTCCTACAGTCCGATGCGCACCAATCGGGAATGTTACATCGTTCCGAATGTCTTTCCCGCAATCGAGCTTCTGAAGTCTCGTGCCAGAAATCCGCGAACGATCGCGGCGCGGTTTGTAACTTTCTCTGGAATGCGGCATCACACGATAGACACACGATTCGGCAGCATCCTTAGAGGGACGTCGTAAACCAGCAGGGTCTAGCGCGTGAGAGTCCCCCGGGAAAGGACGCAACATTCCGAAGCCGCGCATACCTTATTCATGTATGAATAGATCCGAGAGATTAACGATCGGGCGCCCGAACCCTACGCTTTGCGGTAAGGGCGAAATCCGGCGCGATTCCTGTTGGAGACTGCTCCCGGTGCGGACCCTGTCTCGCTTCTGCTGTTGTCGAGGATAGGCATGCCAGGCGAACCACAGCCGCAAATGGATTCCAACGAGGCAGATCTCATTCGGCGCGTTTGCAATGGAGCGCCTGAGGCGTTCGAAGAATTGGTTCGTCCTTATGAGCGGGTCGTCTACATGACGGCGATTTCCGTTTTGAAGAACCCAGCCGACGCCGAGGAGGTTGCACAAGAAGCCGTTTTGAAAGCGTTTTCAAACCTTCCAAATTTTCGGGGAGAGTGTAAATTCAGCACTTGGCTCGTGCAAATTACCTACAACGAGGCCAGGATGAAGTTGCGAAAGGACCGTCGGCACCTTTACGATTCCGTCGACGATCCGCAACAAGGCGAGGAAGGCGACTATTCGCCCAGGGATTTTGCAGATTGGAGACCCATCCCCTCCGAATCGCTCGAAAGCGACGAAATACGCCAAGCGTTACAGAATGCCATCAATTCGCTCAGTTCGATGTATCGCGAGATCGTGAACCTGAGAGACATTCAGGATCTAAGTATAAAGGAGACAGCGACCGTGCTCGGCATTCCGGAGGCAAGCGTAAAAACCCGGCTTCATCGCGCACGGCTGCTATTGAGAGACGCCCTGGCTCCTGGACTCGACGGTTGTTGGAGGGCGAAACAGGAATATCGGAAAGTCAGACCATGGTGAAAAAAGAAGGGTACGATGGCCACAATTGAGATCAGCTGTGTCGAAATCTGGCGGGAAATCTCCAACTATCTTGCAGGAGAGATCTCTGCTGAACTTCGCGACAGGATGCAAGCACACTTTGAAGTCTGCAAACACTGCTCCGCCGTGCTCGACGGCACACGGAACGTCGTCGAGTTGGTGGGTGACGGAAGAGTGTTTCCCCTGCCCGAAGGGTTCAGCAGACGCTTGTATAGGAAGATTAGGCTGCTGTAGTATCGCGCTGCATCGGTTGAGTCGCTTCCGGCTGGAAGGGATCGGCAACATCCAGGTTGTCCATGTACATCCACAGCTTCCATTCATCTTCGTTATTTCTCCGCCAGATATCCACGTAGCGATTCCTGCGACGCACCGGCTCACCGCCCCGTTTGGGCGTCAGCGTTAACTCGTGCCAACCGTAGTCATAAGCCAAATCCCCTTGGAGGCGGATCTCGATAACAATCACCGCCAGCCTTGCTGTGAAATGCTGGAACAGATTTTCGAGGCGGGTTCTTAAGCTCTCCAGTCCGCTCTCACCAAATTCACTGGGTTGGCCGTCGGAGAAACTAACGAGCTCGGGATCTGCAATCGCCAGAAGCCGCGACGGGTCGGAAGAGTTAAAGCTATCCCGGAATTCGGACTTGGCCGCATTGATTGCGTACAGTTCGTCCATCTTCTTAACTCCGTCGTTAAATCGAGAAGAATGCATTATCCGTCCGCGAATCAATATTTTCAAAGTTGTTCTCGGAGAGAGCCCATGACCCGGGGAAGAGAGGCCCACCCATTGCTTCTAAGATGCGAAACCGAGTGCCACGACACAGAACAAAAACCAAACGAACCAACTCGATAGCGTTTCTTTCGCGCCTTCGGGAAGCAGGTGGTGCCGCGTCAGATGAGTTTACGCACGCCAATCGTAGTAGCGAAACTCGTCACCAATTCGTCACCAAAACTCGGTCATTTAGGGACATTTTTGCGATGGTCAGAACCGGAAAAGCAAGACAGGCAAAGGGATTTAGCTTTCTGACCACACAATTGACACGGTGGAGGTCTGCGGTTCAAGCCGCCGGAACTATTTCCACGGACTACAGCATCTAGGTGTAGGCATCGTGTCGGCGAAGATGGTGGCAGTTCTGGTGGCAGTTGGTTTGTGGGTCCGCGGCGCTGCCAGGCGTACTGAGTCAGGCTCAGCTTTCTTGGATCTCACTGATAATACATAAGCTGGCAGAAGCAGGCGCGCGAGGGCGGTCTACGGGACGTCGTCCAATTCAGATTCAGGAGCTAGTTCTCGCAAGGGAGTGGAGGTTCGAGTCCTCTCTCGGGCACCATATAAATAAGTAAGCGGGATTCCAGCGTGGGTCGAGGCGTTTCTGCTCGTTCCGCGAAAAGCAGATCCCGCTCTGCGCCCGCCAGAGTGCAAGGGAGAGATCCTTCGGCCGGCTTGAGGCAAAGGCGCCGGCCTCAGGATGACGATGCTCGTCGCATCGTCAGAGAAAGCGCGGGACTCCGTTCGGGATGACACGCAATTAGCTCCGCCGGGGAACCGTGAAGCCTTGCCCTTTCAGCTAGTCGGAGGAGACTCCTACTTTTTTCAGTTGTGATGCGCTTGGCTTTGCGCTAGGGGTGGTTTTGGTGCGCTCGCGGTAATTGTTGCGGGCGTTGCGCCAGTTGACGCTGGGAAGGATGAGCGAGGTGTCAATTCGGTCGCGATATTTTACGGCGACTTTCAGGAGCGAGTCGAGCATGGCGTCGGACAGCAGGTGCGGCTGGAGGCCGAGGTCAATTAGCTTGGAGTGTTTGGCGTTGTAGTAATGATCTTCGGCTTCGACGCGCGGGTCGGGTAGGTGGCTGATTTCGACGGTCAAATTGATTTTTTTGGCGGCGGCCTGGACGATTCCGGCGATATCCATGATCGAAAAGCTTTCGGTGAATTGATTGTAAACACGGCACTCGTGGCGCGCGGCGGGATTCTGGCAAGCGATTTCGATGCAGCGCACAGTGTCGCGAATATCGAGGAAACCGCGGCGCTGGCCGCCTTTGCCATACACGGTAAGCGGATGTCCGACGACGGCTTCGACGCAGAAGCGGTTGAGGACGGTGCCGAAAACTTCGTCGTAATCGAAGCGATTGATGAGCGCTTCATCGAGCGCTACTTCGTCAGTAATGGTGCCATACACTACGCCCTGATTCAGATCGGTGGCGCGCAGGCCCCAGATCTTGCAGGCGAACATGATGTTGTGGCTGTCGTGCACTTTCGAGAGGTGATAGAAGGAGCCGGGCTGCTTGGGAAATGGGAGAACGTCCTTGCGGCCATTGTGTTCGATGGCGATGTAGCCTTCTTCAATGTCGATATTCGGCGTGCCGTATTCGCCCATGGTGCCGAGTTTGATTAAGTGGCAATCGGGCTGGAGTTCGCGCAGGGCGAAAAGCAGATTCAGCGTGCCGACAACGTTGTTGACCTGGGTGAAGACGGCGTGGCCGCGGTCAATCATGGAGTACGGAGCGGAGCGCTGTTCGGCGAAATGGACGACGGCTTCCGGCTCGAAATTTTTGATCACATTGCTTAGGTATTCGTAGTCGGTGATATCTCCGACGTAGGATTCGATTGTTAGGCCGGTGAGGCGCTGCCAGGCGCTGAGGCGGTCGGAGAGCGGGCGGATGGGAGTTAGGGTTTGTGCTCCCAACTCGTGGTCCCATAGGCGGCGGACGAAGTTGTCCACGACGGCGACCTCGTGGCCCTTCTTGGACAAGTACAGCGCGGTTGCCCAACCGCAATATCCGTCTCCACCTAGCACTGCAATCTTCATACTTCCTCCGCGTGTTGTCGCACTTTTGTTTTCGTTTGAGCGCCGCCGCTTGACGCCCGTAGGCCCTATTGGCAGCGATGAATAGCTGCGGCCGGACAGCTTTACATCTTACCGTTGTCGGCTTCAGATGGCGAGTGGTGTGAGGTGAAAAACATAACGCGGAGGGCGCAGAGGCGGAACGTCGAGTACGCGGAGACTGGCAACGGCAGAATCGCGTAGGTGAACGCGCTGACATCGTGGCGAGCGGGGGCGCAGCAAGCAGAGCCCCTACCGAGTGTGAGCGACCGTGCTTCGACTGACACGGGCACGGCATGCCGTGCCCCTACAGCCCCTCGGTTTGTGCCGGAGCTGGAGTCGGCAAGGGGTGATTCGTGAGCAGGAGCTTGCCGCCGCTTTGGGAGACGATGTTGAGGTTTGCGGGGCCTACCAGGGTTTGCAGGTGGGGGAGGCTGGTTTGCGCGCATACCAAATAGAAGCGCGGCTGAGTCATCCAGAGGGTTGTGAATTTTGTGTCGTCAATGAAGACGTCCGGGGCGTCTGGAGCGTTCGAACCGTACTCGAGGTTTTGCACGCGGCCGTTCAAGAGCAAGCCGGTGCGGTTCGAGTAGAAAAAGATGGATGAGGTCGGGTAATAGTGGCGCTCCGAAATCAACGTGCCGTCGGGCGATTTCAGCAGCACTTCGGCGAGCGGACGCGAGGAAAGATACGGGTCGAACACAACCATGGCCGCGCGAGCCGCGTGGAAAAATAGAACCATCATGAGTGCGGAAGCGAGAAAAGCGCGCAGGCCTGTGGAGCGGAGGTTTCCCAGCGCGCCCACGAAAAAGGCGATGGCGGCGAGGAGCAGAGGAATCCGCAGATAGGCGAAGGATGGGAGCGTGAGATCGAGCATGTGTCCGAGGGAGAGGCTGTAAGATTTCGGATTCCTGGACAACGCCGACGAAATATCGCCGGGAGCGGGCAGATTGCGCACGTTCCAGTAAATGGCAAAGGCTGCGATTGCAGCGCACGCGGCAATGACGGCGAGCGTGCGAGTGCCGCGGCGCACCCAAACATTTTCCGTGGCCATCGCGGAGCCGATGAGCAACGCGAATGCCGGGTAGCACGGCATCGAATAATATTCCTGCGTGGTGGAGAACGTGAAGAAGATAAGGACGAAGCCGAGCCAGCAGAGAGAGAGCAGGCGGGCGCGGCCGGCGCGGTCAATTGGTTTGAAGGAAAGTTTGGCGATGGCCGGAAAGTAAACGCTCCAGGGGAAGAGCCAGATGAGATGGAACAGCCAGAAGTAGAGGCGCGGGACGGTGTTGTAATCGCGCGGGTAGCGAAGATTTAGAAAGCGGAGCAGCTGCTCGTTGATGAAAAAGAACCAGAGAAACCCGTGATAGGAATTGGGTCCGCTGTGCAGAGTAAAAACGAAATACGGAGGATTCCGCAACATGGCGACGATGTGCCAGGGGGCGGCGATCAGCAGGATGACGAGCGTACCGCTGACGGGATGAAGGCGTTTCCAGATTTTCCAGGAAAAGAGCTGGCGCGTGAGAAGAAGATAGACGATCGCGGCGCCGACGGGAAAAACGATCGCGATCAAACTTTTCAGCAGCAGGCCGGCGCCGAGGCTTGCCGCGAATAGGAATGCCCAGAGGCGCGGTTGAGGTTCTTCGTCGTCAATGGCGCGAAGAAATGACCACATGGCCAGGGCGGTGGTGAAGGTCAACGTGACGTCTGGAATCAAAACGCGGGTGAAGAGAAACAGGCCGACGCAGGTGGAGATGCATAAGCCCGCGTAGAAACCGGCGCGTTTGCCGAAAGCCCATATTCCGAACGCCGCAGTGACCCAGCAAAGAGCAAGCGCGGAAAGCGCGATGGGAATGCGCGCGGACCAATCATGCACACCGAAAATTTTGTAGGAAAGCGCGATGGTCCAGTAAATCAGCGCGGGCTTTTCGAGGTAGGGGACGCCGTCGAGGCGAGCGGTTACCCAATCGCCGGAGACGAGCATGTTGCGCGCGATTTGCGCCTGCACAGAGTCAACGTCGTCCATAAGAGACGGCGGAGAAACGATGCAACCAACATAAATCGCTCCGGCAAAAAGTAAAACGATTAGGTAGAGATACCAGTTCTTTCCGGGGCCGAATAATGGCTGGCCGGAGAGGGTGCTGCCTGAATCCGCCATTCTTTCATCCATAAGAAAAGTATGAGCAAGCCCCACAGGTGATAACCCAGATTGGCGCGCCTGTCCATGTGGGCCTGCAAAAGTGATTGCACGACTTTCGAATCAAATAGGCCCGGATGTTCTGCGAGGCCGGTGTTCAGCGTGTCCACGAGTAAATCACGCAGAGGGCCGCGGAGCCATTCGTGCGCGGGGATGTCGAAGCCAACTTTCTTGCGCGTGAGAACCGCGGCGGGCAATTTATTTTTCATCAGTTCTTTGAGGATGAATTTCTGGCGTGAGCCTTGGATTTTCAGGGATGCTGGGAGCGTGGCAGCGAATTCCACGACGCGATGATCGAGGAACGGGGGACGGACTTCGACGGAGTGCGCCATGCTCATGCGATCAACTTTGGTGAGGATGTCGCCGGGAAGATAATATTTTTGATCGAACCAGAGGAAGGGCGCGAGTGGATCGGGTGAGGTGAATTTTCCGCGCAACTCGGCGAGGATTCCGTCGAGCGCATTGGGTAGTTGGGTTTTCAGCAGGGAGCGCTTTTCTGCATCGGAGAACGTGCCGTTCCAGAAGACGTGGGCGCGCTCGCGCGACATGGTGGTGCCTTCGAGAAAGCGTTTTAGTTTGTATTCGAAGCTGATTTTGTCGTCGGAAACGGGCCAGTGGCTGATGGCTTGGAGCGCGAGGCGCACGGCGGATGTGGGCAAGTGTCTGGCGGTGCGCGCGAGCGCATTGGCGCGATAGGTGAGGTAGCCGCCGAACAATTCGTCGGCGCCTTCGCCACTGAGCGCGACGGTGGTTCGGCGTTTGCACATTTTGGAGAGGAACCAGACTGGGAGCGCGCCGGCATCGGCGGTGGGCTCGTCGGAGTAGTAGGCGAATTCCGCGATGGCCCCTGCGAGGTCTTCATCCGGCGTGAGGTCCAATTCCTCGTGCTCCGTTTGGTAGTGGTCCACGACCTGGCGGATGTATTCGCTTTCATCGAAACTGCGGCCGCGGAAGGAGATCGAGAAAGTTTTCAAGCGTGAAGTGGAAACTTGCGCGGCATAGTTCAGAATCGTGGAGGAATCCACGCCGCCGCTGAGCCAGACGCCCAGAGGCACGTCGGAGAGCAGGTGTTCGCGCGTGGACTTTTGCAGCAGCGAGTCGAGTTCTTCTTTCGCGGAATCGAGGGTCCAGTTGCGCGGATTTTCGAACGGCAACTTCCAGTAGCTGTCCGAGTGAATTTTTCCGTCGCGCCATTCCAGCCAATTTCCGGGCGCGAGTTTTTCGATTCCGTCTACGAGCGTCCAGGGGCACGGGACGTAATTCAGGGACAAGTAGCAATCGAGGCCGGCGAGGCTTAGGCGGCGCGCGATTTCGGGATGGATGAAAAGCGCCTTCAGCTCTGAGCCGAACAATAGATCCTGGCCGAGATGCGCGATGTAAAGCGGCTTGATGCCGAGGCGATCGCGGGCGAGGACCAGGCGACGAGAAGATTCGGTCCAGAGCGCTATGGCAAACATGCCGCGCAATCGGGCGAAGCATTGCGTGTCCCATTCCAGAAAAGCGTGCAGAACGGTTTCGGTGTCGGAGTGTGATTTGAAACGATGGCCGAGCGATTCCAGTTCGGCGCGTAATTCCAGGTGATTGTAGATTTCGCCGTTGAAGACGATTACGGTGTCGCCATTCGCCGAGAAGATGGGCTGGTCGCCACCCTCGAGGTCAATAATTTTCAGGCGCGTGGCGCCGAGAGAGCAGATTTCGGACCGGAAGACGCCTTGCTGGTCCGGTCCGCGATGCACGAGGGTCGCCGCGGCGCGCCGGATGCGGTCTGCATCGGGCGACCAATTTTTATGTGTGAAACCGGCGATACCGCACAAATTCCAATACTCCTCTTTGGGTTCAATCAATCGTAACGACAGTTTAGCGTGTCGTCCACATTTAGATGCGGCAGCGCGGTTGCAGGTTTGGCGCGGACGGCAGCCGCTACTTTCTGCCGAGGAAGACGAGCGTTACGCCGATGCAGACGAGGAGAACGCCGAGCCAACGCCTGCGCGAGACGCGTTCTCCGAGAAAAACCTGGCCGCCCAAAGCTCCGGCTGCGTAACTCAAGGCTGTGACAGGCACGACGAAGCTGACGTTTTCCATGGAGAGAGCGCCGAGCAGGGAGAAGAAGGCCACGGCCATCAGCGCGACGCCTAGCCACATCCAGGGAACTTGAATCGCGCGCAGCATCACGCGCAGCAGCGAGCTGGGACGGAAATCGTGAACTTCGCCGATGGTTTTCATCGCGCGCGTGACGCAAAGTTCGCCGGAAGTGCCGGCACAGACAATCAGAAACAACAGCACAGTTTCCCAAGCCATTATTTTTGCTCCGTGGTGCGCGGCGAAGTGTGGCCCACGATCAACACGCCCAGGCAAATCACGCCTACGCCGGCCCAACGAACGGGCGAAATCGGTTCATGCAAGAGGAAGTAGGCCCAAAGGGCGACCACCGCATAGGCAAACGAGCCGGCGGGCTGCACAAAACTGTAGTCGGCCCAGGATAAGACCAGCAAATAGCATACAAAAAACATCAGCTGGAGCAGGATGCCGAGCCAGATGAAAGGCGACTGCAAAATTTGCTGGCCGACGTGGAGCAGGTCCGCGGGCTGATGCAGCGAAATGGCGCCGATGGTCTTCATGCCTTTGCTGAGAGAAACCTGGCCGAGCGGGCCGAACATGATCATCAGGAATATCAGGACGAAAGTTTTCAGGTGCAAGCCGGTGGATGACGTCATGCGGCGCGGAACCGTCCGGCGAACCGGGCGCAAGGAAGCGACGGGAGCACGGTGAATCGATGCGAATTTATTGTCATGGTATACAAATTATTTTACTCGATTTATAGAGGCAGTGGCTAGTGATGAGTGACGAGTGGCTGGAGAAGAGCGAGACTTCGCTTTGTGAAAATCGCGGAATCTTTTTCAGCGCGGAACACTTGTCGCGTTGCGTGTTGCCACGGCGGTGAGTTTGCCTTCGCGCAGATAATAATTGATGCCGCGCCAGCGGATGGTGCGACGGCCGAAACTGGCTAGCCAAATCGCGAAGGCGACCGCGTCCCACAGCGGCACCAGCGGCATTTTTTTCCAAACGCGCAGCTGCTTCATTCCCCATATGCCGATGAGCCAGGTCATTATTATTCTGAGCGACAAATATGTGCCGAGATACGCGACGGCCACCGCTAACGACGGATGAATCGCGATGGCGACGAGCGACCACGGCAATCCCCAGGTGAAGATGAGGCCGAGGTGGCCCCAGGGGCGCATCAAACGCATGACCGTCATCCAGCGCAGGCGTTTGTAGAGAAATTCGCGGAGCGAATCAAAATCCGCGACGGAGTGCACGACGTACGGAAGGAGTTTTACTTCGTAACCCTGCTCGGCGACCAGGCGCCCGGCGTAAACATCGTCGGCGGGGCGGTCTTCGATCGTTTGATAGCCGCCGTACCCTGCGATCGCCTTCCGCGTGGTGACGATGGTTTGGCCGAAGGTGAACTTGATGCCGTCGAGCTGCCAGGCAACCATCACGCCGGCGAAAAAATCGGAGATCATGCCGATGGACTGTAGCTTCTCGGTGAGATTTTTTTCTTCGGTGGCAGAGTAAAGGCATGTGGCCGCGCCTACGTGCGGATCGCGGAAGGGCGAGATGACGGTGCGCAGATAATCGGGCTGGACGCGAACGTCGCTGTCAGTGATGACGAAGAAATCATGCTCTGCTTCCGCGACCAGGCGAGTGAGGCGCGCGACTTTGTCGTTCACTGCATCGCGGCCCGAACCGAATAGCAGGCGGATGCGGCGCTGGGGAAAATCGCGAATCAATTTTTCGAGAACCGGAAGCGTGGGGTCGCCCGGATCCACGCAGAAAACTAATTCGTAATCGGGATAATCCTGGCGGCAGAAGCTGGCGTAATTTTCGTAGGCTTCCGCGTCGAGGCCTTTGACGGGCTTCAGACAGCTGATGGGAGGCGTGAAATCCGGGTTCGGAGCGGCCTCGCGACGCGACGTCTGGAAATAGCGTACCGTGCTGTAGAGAGAGAGCAGGTAGTAGATGAAAGGGATAGCGCAAAGGGCCAGGAATGCGTATGCGACAAACGTCAAAATCTTTTTACCTCTCGAAGGGTACGGGAATCGTTCGGGCGCAAAATCCTAGCACGAAACGGGCGCAGCAGGCCCGTAGAGCATATCTCCTTTTATTGGCTGGAGCTACGAGTGCGGAAAATTGCGTGAGTGACACGGCGCCCGAGGTTGGTAACACGGCTGTAATACAATGGCGATAGCATCTCTGGCTGCAAGGACGGCATGACAAACAGCGACATAACCGACCCACAATACATCTTCAACCGGCACTATTCGTGGATGCAATTCAACGAGCGAGTGCTGGAAGAGGCGCGCGACGCGAAAAATCCGCTGCTCGAACGCGTGAAGTTTCTGGCGATCACCGCGAGCAACCTGGATGAGTTCGTGGAAGTGCGCGTCGCGGGAATCCTGCAGCAGGTGGAGCACGGCAATCGCGAGCCTGGTCCGGACGGGCGCGCGCCGGCGGAAGTGCTGAAGGAGCTGGCGGAAAAAATTCACAGATTCGTGAAATCGCAGTACGACTGCTGGCGCGAGGAACTGCTGCCGGCGCTCGGGGCGGAATCGGTTCGCGTGGTGAGCTTGAAGAAGCTGGGTCCCGCGGCGCGCGCGCACATTGAAAATTTCTACGTAAAGTCGGCGGAGCCGCTGCTGACTCCCGTGACGGTGGATCCGGCGCATCCTTTTCCGCACGTGCTGAACAAAGCGTTGTGCCTGGCGTTTTTGCTGAAGCGAAAAAGCCGCGGCGGGCAGACCTATTTGGGAGTGGTGACGGTGCCGCGCGCGTTGCCGCGCCTGGTGCTGCTTCCCGCGAAGGATGGGACGGTCGAGTACGTGTTTCTTTCCGATGTGATCCAGGCGTTCGCGAACAGGTTGTATCACGGCTACGAAGTGCTTTCGGCGGCGGCGTTTCGCGTGACGCGGAACAGCAATTTGTATCTGGAAGAGGAAGAATCGCGCAGCATCATGGACACGGTGGACGCACAACTGCACCGGCGGCGCAAGGGCGAAGCGGTGCGGTTGGAGATTGAGGCGAGCGCCAATCAGGAAATTATTGACCGGCTGGTGGCGAATTTTCGGCTGGCGCCGTGGCAGATTTTTCGGGTGGATGGGCCGCCGAACCTGGCGCGCATTTCGTATCTGTATGATCAGGCGCCGCGGCCGGATTTGAAGTTCCAACCGTTCGTGCCGCGGGAGCTGGCGCTGAAGCCCGGCGCGACTTCACTATTTGAGCTGATGCGCAAGCGCGATTTGCTGCTGCATCACCCATACGATTCGTATTCGGCCGTGGTGCGGTTCATTGAGAGCGCGGCGAAAGATCCGGACGTGCTTTCGATCAAGCAGACGCTGTATCGCACCAGCGAGAATTCGCCGCTCGTGCGCGCGTTGATTGAAGCCGCGGCCAAGAAGGAAGTGGCCGTGGTGGTGGAACTGAAAGCGCGGTTTGACGAAGCTTCCAACATTCGCTGGGCGCGCAATTTGCAGGAAGCGGGCGTGCAGGTTTTTCATGGCGTCGTGGGGCTGAAAACTCACTGCAAGCTCGCGTTGATTGCGCGGCGCGAAAGCGACGGGCAAATTCGGCGGTACGCGCATTTGGGGACGGGCAATTACAATCCTTCGACGGCGCGTTACTACACGGATCTGAGCCTGCTGACGAGCGATGCGCACATCACTCACGCCGTGCATCACGTCTTTAATTACTTGACGGCTTATTCCGAGCGGCCGAACTACCAGCCGCTGTTTGTGGCGCCGCTGAACCTGGGGAAAAGTTGCTTGAAATTGATCGAGCGCGAGACGGCACATGCGAAAGCTGGCCGGCCGGCGTTTATTTTCGCGAAGGTGAATGCGCTGCTGGACGAAAAAACTATTCAAGCACTGTACCGCGCTTCGCAGGCGGGCGTGCAGATTGAGCTCGTCGTGCGCGGAGCTTGCGCGTTGCGGCCGGGGGTGCGCGGGATCAGCAGCCGGATACGTGTGCGCAGCGTGATTGGGCGATTTTTGGAGCACAGCCGGATTTTTGTTTTCGGAAATGGCGGGAAGACCGAACTGTATCTGGGCAGCGCGGATTGGATGCACCGGAATATTTACGAGCGCGTGGAGGTGATGTTCCACGTGCGCGACGCGGAATTGTGCAAGCAAGTGTTTGGCGAGGTGATCGAGCCGTATCTGGCAGATACGGAAAAGACCAGGATATTGCTGGCAGATGGACGATGGGTTCGCGCGGGCGAAAACGGCGCGGCGATGCATGCGCGGAACGGTTTTCGTTTTAATGCGCAGGAATTCTTGATTGGGCTGGCGGAAGGGCGAGAGGCGGTTGGCGAAGTGCCACGGGCGCCGAGTTTCGTGAAGCTTGCTGGTCCTGACAAAAACATTTCCTCCGTATAGGATGTAGCGGCGCCGACCTTTCCATCCCCGGCGCGCCGAACTTTCCCGAGTACTCCAAACTTTCGCCGTATAATCGCAGGTCATGGAAGAAGGAATTGTTCAACGCGCCGTGAACTGGCTGCTGGGGCCGGAGCCAATCACCGAGAAACGGCCGGGACATTTGTGGCCGCGCTGGATTTTTTTGCGCGCGCTGGGACTGATTTATTTTTCCGCGTTTTATTCGCTGCTATTCCAGATCAAGGGCCTGATCGGGCCGAACGGAATCCTGCCGGCGGCGGATTACCTTCAAGCGGTGAATGCGGCCCTGCACGCGCAGAGTTACTGGACCGTGCCGACTTCGCTGTGGTTTGGAGCGAGGAACGGCGCGTTGATGACGCTGTGCTGGGCGGGGCTGGTTGCGTCGCTGCTGGTGACACTGAACCTGTGGCCGCGCGCGTCGCTGCTGATTTGTTTTCTGTGCTTTGTTTCGTTTGTAAGCGTGGCGCGGGATTTTTCGGGGTATCAATCGGACGGCATGCTGCTGGAGGCGGGATTCATCGCGCTATTTTTCGCGCCGGCGGGCTTGCGGCCGGGGTTGGGAGCGGAGAATCCACCATCGCGCGCGAGTCTTTTCCTGCTGCAATGGGAATGGTTCCGGATTTATTTTGAATCGGGCGTGGCGAAAATCGGAAGCGGCGACCTGGCGTGGCGCCAATTCACCGCGATGGACGATTACTATCAGAACGGCCCGCTGCCGACGTGGATCGGATGGTACGTGCAGCATTTTCCGCACTGGTTTCACGCATCGGCGACGGTTTACACGCTGGTGACGGAACTGCTGATCGTGTGGATGCTGTTTCTGCCGAGACGATTTCGCATTGCATGCTTTTTTATTGTGACCCCGTTTGAGATTTCGATTATTGCCACGGCAAATTATACGTTTCTGAATTATCTGGTGTTGCTGCAGGGCGTGCTGCTGCTGGACGACCGATTTCTGGAATGGATTTTGCCGCACCGGTTCCGTGAGTGGATTCGCCGCAAGGGTGCGTTGGGTTCGGCGGGCGCTGCCGGAGCTTTAGCAGGAGCGCCGGAATGCTTGAGCGCTCGCGCGGAATGGCGCGAAAGATTTACGCCGCTGCGAAGGGCGTTCGCGGGCTTGTGTCTTGGATTGGTTTTCTATTCCACCACGGCGCTGCTGCTGTGGATGTTCATGCCGGGACTGCCGTTGCCCCAAACGCCGGTACGGGCGCTGGAGCCATTTCGCATCGCCAATTCGTACGGGCTGTTCGCGGTGATGACCCACGAGCGCTACGAGATCGAATTTCAGGGCACGCTGGACGGAAAAACGTGGATCGCGTATCCGTTTCGTTACAAGCCGCAGGCCATTAATGAGGCGCCGGGGATTTACGCGCCGTATCAGCCGCGGTTCGAATGGAACTTGTGGTTCGCATCACTGGGGCCGTGGCAACAATCGCGTTTTGTGGTGTGGACGGAAGAGCGTTTATTGAAAAACGAGCCGGACGTGCTGGCGTTATTTGCGAGCAATCCGTTTGCGAGCGCGCCGCCGCGTGAGGTGCGCGCCATCAAGTATCAGTACTGGTTCACGGACATGCGCACGAAACGCGAGACAGGAAACTGGTGGAGGCGCGAGGATCTGGGGCAATATGCGCCGGCGCTGGAGCGCGAAGCGGACGGAAAGATCGCGGTGCTTGATTTGGCGCAAGGCGAGCTTGACCAGCCTTGAGATGCTTTGCTTCTGAAAAATCGCGCGGCGGATGGAAAGCAAGTTTTGCCACGCGCGCGCAAATCCGTTAGCCTGTGCGGGACCGTATGACACCAAGCCAACGCCATTCCGACGAACCACGAGAAGCAACCATCGCCGACGAAGTTACTCCGGAGCTGGTGCTCGCGCATCTTGCGACGCTTTCGCAGCCCGCGAGCATCCGGCACATCGCACATGGCATGGGGCTGAAGCATCGTGGGCGGCGCTATTTGCCGCGCGTGCTGCAGAAGCTGAAGAAGCATGGCGAAGTGGAAGAAACGCAGGGCGGAAGATTCCGGCTGGCGGGGACGAAGCACGCGAAGAAAGAAGCGGCTGGACAAGCTGCTGCGGCAAAACGAGTGAGCACCGCTGATGCCGCGACGGCTGGAGCGTCATCGGAGCAGAAGACGCCGAGCGCGGGAGTGGGTGACGACGAGAATCCCGCGGCCGGCGGTGCGTTGCGCGCGGCATCCGCTGCGAAATCAAACATCGCATCGGGGCGCGGGCGCGACCCGAATCTGGTGTCGGGGAGAATTGTGGCGCATCGCGACGGCTACGCTTTTCTAGTGCCGGATTCGCCGATGCCGCGCGTCGAGGGAGATTTATTTATTGGGCGCGATGGGTTGGGCGATGCGATGCACGGCGACCGCGTGCTGGCTCGCATTGAGCGGCGGCGGGCTGACGGCCGGGCGGAAGGCCGCGTGGTGCAGATTGTGGAGCGCGAGCACCCGACGATCGTGGGATTGTTCCGCTACGGGCCGCACGGAAACGTGGTGCTGCCTTACGACGTGCGCATTTTGCACGAGGTGGTGATTCCGTCGGGCGCGGAGCTGACGCCGGAGTTGCGGGAAAAGCTGCGCGAGGCTGCTAGCGGCGGTGGAGCAACTCCGAACAGTCGAACGCGATATCCGGAACTGGACGGCGCGGTAGTTAATGTGGAGCTCACGCGTTTTCCGAAGGGCGGGCTGGCTCCGGCGGGACGCGTGATCGAAATTCTGGGGCGGCCTGGCGAAATCGGCGTGGATGTCGAAATCGTTATTCGTAAGCATCATCTGCCGAACATTTTTCCGGATGAGGTGCAACAGGAAGCGCGCGCGACGCAAGCGCAAGTGGCGGAGAGCGATCTTATTGAGCGGCGCGATTTCCGGCATTTGCCGATTGTGACGATTGACGGAGAAACGGCGCGAGATTTCGATGATGCGGTGCACGTGACGGCTCTGCCGAACGGCCACTACGAATTGCAGGTGCATATCGCGGATGTGGCGCATTATGTCGCGCGGGGTTCGGGCCTGGATCGAGAGGCGCGGCTGCGCGGCACGTCGGTTTATTTTCCCAATCGCGCTGTGCCCATGTTGCCGGAGGAACTTTCTAACGGGATTTGCTCGCTGAATCCGAAAGTGGACCGGCTGGTGATGAGCGTGGTAATGGAAATGGATGGGGCGGCAAAATTGCTGCGGGCGGAATTCTTTCAGGGAGTGATCCGTTCGGCGGAGCGGATGACCTACACAAACGTCAATAGAGTGATCGAAGGCGATGTGGAAATGACAGCGCGGTATGCGCCGCTGGTGAGCGAGTTCAAGAGGATGAAGGAGCTGGCGTTGCTTCTGAACAAGCGGCGGAGCGCGCGAGGCTCGATTGACTTCGATCTGCCGGAGCCAGTGATTGAGTTTGACCCCGAAGGGCGGATGCTGAGCATCGTGCGCAGTGAACGGAACATCGCCCACCGTTTGATTGAGGAGTTCATGCTGGCGGCGAACGAAGCCGTCGCGGAATATCTGGAGAAGCGCGGCGTGGCTTCGCTGCATCGCGTGCATGAAAAGCCCGATCCGAAGAAGGTGCTGGAGTTCGAAGAGCTGGCGCACGCGTTTGGATATTCGCTCGGAGTGGAGGATTTGGCGGAGCGGCGCGTGACGGTGCGGCATGGACGCGCGCGTCCGCAAGCACGCGAGGGGCGCGGCGGCGGCGGGCGCGGACGCATGCGGCCGATGAGCGTGACCATGCCGGCAGCGGAGGAAGTGGACATACGGCCGCAGCATTACCAGCGGTTGACGGAGAAAATCGCAGGCAAACCGGAAGAGCGGATTCTTTCCTACCTGATGCTGCGTTCGCTGAAGCAGGCGCGATACGCGGTGGACGTGCTGGGGCATTTTGCGCTGGCGACAAAGGAGTACACGCATTTCACTTCGCCGATCCGGCGCTATCCGGATTTGATCGTGCATCGAGCTCTGAAATGGGCGCTGGAAAATCCGGACGTGGCGCCGCTGCGCGCTCACGTGGAGAACGCCCGCAGCGGGAAAGAGGAAACGGTGGCGGTGCTGGGGCCGTATCGCCGCGTGGAATTGCAGGACATCGCCGCGGAGAGCTCGGAAGCGGAGCGCCGAGCCGATGCGGCGGAGCGCGAGCTGATGGAATGGAAGACGGCGCAGTTTATGGAAAGCCATCTGGGCGAGGAATATTCGGCGCTGATTATTTCGGTGCAGAAGTTTGGATTTTTTGTGGAGTTGGTAGAAATTTTCGTGGAAGGCTTGGTGAGTATTGACCGGCTGGAGGAATTTACCGGGCAAAGATGCGCGTATCGTGACCGCGACCATTCGATTGTTTGCGAGCCGTATCGCGGTTCGCGCCGCGGTGGCGGAGCGAGGCGGACATTTCGGTTAGGGGATCGCGTGCGCGTGCGGGCCGAACGGATTGATCCTTTCCGGCATCGCGTGGAGTTTTCGCTGATCGACGACGAAACAAGCGATCGTAGTTGATACTGCGGAGGTGAAAGATGGCGTCGAGACAATGTCCCAATTGTGGGGCGGTGATGCCGGCGCGAAGAGTTGCCGCGTATTCTTATGATTTGGTCTGCGCGAACTGCCAGCATCCGCTGGCAATTTCGGAGCTCAGTCGAAATTTTGCGGCATTCGCAGGGCTGGCTGCGGGAGCGATCGCGTGGTGGATTGCAACGCTGAGATTTGCCAGCGAGCCAGGGGCGCCGGGCTGGGTGTGGCCGGTGTTCCTCGCCTATCTGGCGACGAGCGTGGTGGCGGCGTTGGCGTTGATGCTGGCGGCCACTTTAGAATTAAGAAGAGGCGATCCCGCGCCGCAGCACGAAAGTGTTACGCATCAAATACCACATTAATAACAGTACGTGATTTATTTATTGAGTTGTATATACTGCCGCAGTTGGCGCGCAGGCTGATGCTCGTTATTCGGCCGACTGAGGTGGAATGGCACGATACTCCGCACTGCTGGGCAAGCGCGTAGAAGCGAATTATCGCGCGGGAGATATGCAGCTCTCGGCGACTGGGACGTTGGCGTCCGACACCGGCAAATCGATTTTTGTCGAGGAGCACTTTTCGTCGGGCGGAAAAGAGAAAACGATGCGCGTGGAAATTCCCTATTCCTACCTGATACGCGTGGCTGAGATGCGCGACGAGGCCACCCGCCCACCGGGCGTGCCGAAGTCCACGAAGAAGAAATAACCTAGCCGCAGGCGAAGTTCTCGCCGCTTGTTCTGTGACCCGTCGTGGAACCCTGAAATCTCGCGGCCCATTCGCATTTGTGTGTCCGCGCGGGTATATTTTTGTGCAGGTTCGGGAGGCGAGAAATGAAACCGACGGTTGGATTGATTGGGCTGGGATTGATGGGCAAGCCGATGGGGCGCAACCTGCTGAAGGCGGGATTTCCGCTGGTGGTATGGAATCGTACGGCGGCGCGGGCAGCGGAGTTGGTAAGCGAGGGGGCGAAGCTCGCCGCGAATCCGCGCGAGGCAGCCGCGGCCGCGGATGTGTTGATTTCGATCGTGAGCGATCCGCCGGCGTTGGAAGAAGTGTTGTGGGGCGCACAGGGCGCGATGGGTGGATTGCGGCGCGGAAGCATTTATATGGATTCGAGCACGATTTCGCCGGAGCTGGCGCGGCGGGTGGCGGGGGCGTGCAGCGAACGCGAAGTGGATTTTCTGGACGCGCCGGTGACGGGCGGAGACTGGGGCGCGAAAAAAGGCGAGCTGGTGTTCATGATTGGCGGGAAGGCGGAGGTCCTGGAGCGCGCGCGGCCGGTGCTGGAAGTACTGGGGAAGAAATTTTTCTTACTGGGACCAAATGGAGCTGGACAGACGGTGAAGCTGGCGATGAATTTGATCCTGGCGTTGGAGGTGGAGGCGTTGGCGGAGGCGCTGGCGCTGGCTACGTCGGCGGGCGTGTCGGGCGAAAAGCTGGTGGAGGTGATGCAATCGAGCATGGCGCGAGCGGGTGTGCTGGATGTGAAAGCGCCGCTGATGCTGAAGAATGAATATGCGGCGAGTTTTCCGTTGCGGCTGATGCACAAGGATATGCGGCTGGCGCTGGAGCTGGCGCGGCAGCTGGGGGTTAGTTTGCCGGCTGCTGCTGCGGCGTATGGGACATACAGCGCGGTGAAAGACGCGTCGAAGGATGATCCGGATTATTCTGCCGTGGCGCGGTTTTGGAGGAAGGCCGCAGGGTGAAGTTACGGTTTGGCGTTTGGCGAGAAAAAAGTTAGGGGAAGGTCGCGGGAGGTGCGCAGGCCGGCGTTGGCGGCGAGGATTGCGGGGATGGAATTGACGACGACGGCGGCGGTGGCGACGTCGCCGTGCGTGCCTCCTGGGATCGTCAGCGTGAGATGCGGTTCGCCTTTTAGCACGACGGTGTCGGCGGGATGGCGGGCTCCGACGTACATTTTTAGCTCCATGAATATTTTTTCTTTGCCGCTGGAGACGCCGCGCGCGATTTGATGCACGCCGGCAACCTGGCCGGGCGCCACTTCCAAAAATTCGGTCTTGATGATTTCTTCCGCGATTACCGGTTCGATGGTTTCGGAAATATCGTCCAGGGCAAACCCCAGGCCATCGGCCACCATGGCGATGGATTCGGGAAGACCATGATGCTTGATAACTCCGGCGGCGACTTGCGCGTGGAATTCTTCGGGCGTCATACCGGCGCCGATTTTTTTCTGCAGAGGGAGGCGGCGCTTGGAGGCGTCCACAATGCGCACGGCGCTGAGCCAATCAATGCGCTGCGCCACGGCGCTGAGCGTGAGCGCGAGCTTGTCCATCACGAAGCCGGGATTCACCCCGGTGCCGACGAGCGCAACACCTTCTTCTTTTGCCGCAGCGTCGAGTTTCTGGGAAAGCTCGGGGTGTTTGCGGAAGGGATAGGCTAGCTCTTCGCAGGTGGACACGATGCAGCAGCCTGCGGCGATACACTCGAAAAGTTGATCCATCACGCTGGTGAGGTAGGAAGAGGTGGAGTGGACGATCACATCCAGTGGTTTTTCCAGCACGGTTGCAGCATCCGCTGAAATCAGGACGCCCCACGGCGCGTCGGTAGCGCCGATTACTTCGCCGAGGTCGCGTCCAGCTTTAGCGGGGTCTTTGTCTATTGCGCCGACGATTTCGAGCGAATCTTTTTGGCGCATCAGGCGAACGATGGAAGAACCGATGGGGCCGAGGCCATACTGGGCGACGCGGATTTTCTTTTTCACGATGGAGTTCCTGAGTCACGCAAGGAGCCAATACGTTAAAGGGTTCGTGAGCGGACTGCAACCGAATTTGCTGCGCCTGCGACGCGCGGTGCCATGAACGCCGCGGCTTCAGGGGCTAAAGCTCCTTATTCTTCGAAGGTTGACGGCGGCGCTGAAGCCCCGCCCTTCCTTTCACCCTTCCGAGCCTCACGATTGCGAGTTAATTCTTAGTGCGCGGTGGAATATTTTGAATAATCCGGGTAGGCCGGGTGCTTGATTGGCTGGGGCGGATTTTTCGCCAGCTCCTGCATGGCTACTTCGACGGCTTTTTCGAGCTGCGTGTCGTGGCCTTGCCGCCAAGCCGCGGGCTCCATCTCGATATCTACGTCGGGCGCGACGCCGTGATTTTCCACTTCCCAGTTTCCTTCGGTGGTGAAAAAGGCGAAGCGGGGAGCGGTGACAAAGCCGTCATCAAGCAGGCTGGGGTAGCCGCCGATGCCGACGAGACCGCCCCAGGTGCGTCTGCCGACGAGCGGGCCAAGACCGACGTGACGGAAATACCAGGGCAGCGCGTCGCCGCCGGAGCCGGCAAATTCATTGGTGATCATCACCTTCGGCCCGTAAATTCCGCTGAGAGGCGTGGAATAATCGCCACCTTCGCGCGCCGTCCAGTAATTCCAAATTTTGCGCTGCATGTACTGGATGATGTAATCGGCGGCCTGGCCTCCGGAGTTGAAGCGCTCGTCAATTACGGCGCCCTGTTTGCCCAGTTGCGCGAAATAGTAGCGATTGAAATTGGTGAAACCGCCCTCGCCGGTGTTGGGAAGATAGACGTACGCGAGCTTGCCGCCGCTGAGTTCAGTAACTTTATGGAGGTTGTCTTCCATCCAGGCGCGATTGCGCAGAGCAGTTTCGTCCGGCACCGGAACGACGGTGACTTCGCGCGAGCTGGAGCCGTCGGCGTGCGGTCCCACTTTTAGAACGGTCTGCTTGCCGGCGGTTTCCTGAAAATAGCTGTAAACGTCTTCGTCGGAGCGAACGTCACGGCCGTTGACGGCGAGGAGATATTCGCCCGCAACGACGTTGACGCCGGGTTGCGTCAGCGGCGCGTGGAGGTGCGGATTCCAGTTTTCTCCGTTGTACACGCGGGCGAATCGGTAGCGATTGTTTTCGATACTGTAGTCGGCGCCGAGCAGGCCGACTTGCAGCGGCTGCACTTCGGGAACGTCGCCGCCTCCGACGAACATGTGGCCGACGTTGATCTCGCCGAGCATTTGCTGAAAAAGATAATTTAGATCGTCGCGGGTGGCGATGTGATCGAGATAGGACTCATATTCCTTGGCGAGAGCCTGCAAATTCACGCCGTGGTGATGCGGATCGTAGAAGAAATCGCGTTCGATGCGCCAGATTTCGTCGTACATCTGTTTCCACTCGGCGCGCGGTTCGACCCAGACTTCCATGGCGTCGAGTTTGAGCGCGCCTTCGCCGGGCTTCGCAGCGGCTGCGGTGGGCGCGATGAACCAGGATTCGCCCTGCTGGTAGAGAAATTTCTCGCCGTTGAAAGAGACGGAGGCGTTCTGGATTCCGGCGATGATTTGTTCGGATTTTCGTTTTGTGAGATCGAATTTCGCGAGGACCAGGCTGGGGGGTCCCTGAGAATCCGGTGCAGGCGGAAGTTCGAGAGTGAAAAGCTCGCCGGTCTTGCCGGGAGATAGCTCTACATAATCTCTGGCAGGAATCGGTAGAGCAAGGATGCGCTGGCTGATATTGTCGAAGTCAATTGTGACTTTGACTGGTTCTTTGTCCTTATCCTTAGCTTTGTCTTTACCCTTGTCCTTACACTTGTCGCTATCCGCGTCCTGATCCGATTTCTTGTCGGCGTCCTTCTTGTCCTGATCGGATTTGGATGTGTCCTTAGAACCGTCCGCGTCTTTTTTATCCGTGGCGGGTTTTTCTTCGTCGCTTTCGGGCGCGAGCGGCGAGGGAAGATCCTTGCGGAGAACGACGACGTAGACGCTGCGGGTGACTTCCTTGCCGTCGCTGGACATGTCCAGGCCGCCAATCGTGGGGCCGACATTGGTGCTGGCGGCGAAATAAAGGTATTTCCCGTACTTATCGAACACGGCGAATCGCGCGTCGCTCATGCCATCGGTGATTTGCGTGGATTTTCCGGTGTCGAGCGAATAGACGCAGACAGCGCGGAAATGGCTGGGCAGCAGTTTGGTATAGGCAATCCAGCGATTGTCGGGAGACCAGGCCGGCTTGAGACCTTGGGCATCGTAATAATCGGTATCCACTTTTATCGGGGTGGGTTTGTCTAGATCCACGTACCAGAGATTGAGCCATTTGTCGGTGTAGGCGATTTTCTTGCTGTCTGGCGACCAGGTGAGGCCGTAGAAAAAGGACGGCGGAATTCCGAGATTGATTTTGCGAACTTCACCCAAGCCGTTCTGCGCGCGCAGGTGCAGCGCGTATTCGCCGGACTCGTCGGAAAAATAAGCGATGGATTTTCCGTCGGGAGACCAGGCTGGGCCGCGGTCAGCCACGCCCGGAGAATTCGTGATGTTGCGAATGTCGCCCTTTTCCGCGGGGACGGTGAGAATTTCGCCGTGGGCTTCGAAGACGGCGCGCACGCCGGTGGGCGAAATCGCGGCGTCGTTGATGTGCTTCGCGACTTTTTCGAAATGGGGGCGGACTTCGACGAGGTCGGGATCGATGTGAACCTGGATAGCTTGTTGGCGACGAGTAGAGAGATCATACAGATGGAGCGAGCCGAATTGTTCGTACACGATCGCGCCGGGACCGGCGTCAGCGGATTTAATGGGCAAGCCGGCGTTTTCGATGAGCTGCGATTCCGTCTGGGATTTTGTGTCGTAGGCAAAGAGGGTGTAGGCGCCGTTGCGGTCGGAGAGGAAATAAATCGTGTCGCCGACCCAAAGTGGATTGAGATCGTTCCAATCGTCGTGCGCGAGTTTCACGATGCTGGAGTCGGCCAGATTCGCGATCCAGATGCGAGGAGAGGTGCCGCCGCGGTAGTGGCTCCAATTGCCAAACGGCATCGGGGTCGGGCGATAGGCGAGATATTTGCCGTCGGGAGAGTAGGAACCTTCCCAGCCGATGGGGAGAGGAACCGTAGCGGGGAAGCCGCCGGCGGCAGGGACGGTGAAGAGAGCCAGAGTATTATTGGCGAAGCTGTCGCGCGGCGAGGCGAACAATATATTCTTTCCGTCCGGAGTCCATCCGGCGACGATATCCGGGCCGGCATGGAAAGTGACGCGGCGCGGCGTGCCACCGCTCGCGGAAATCACATACACATTCAGCTTGCCGTCGTACTCACCGGTGAAAGCGATCCACTGGCCATCGGGTGAAAAATGCGGGCCGCGCTTGATACCGGGCCCGGCGGTGAGGCGGATGGCTTCGCCACCTGCACGACTGACTTTCCAGAGGTCGTTGCCGTACATGAAAGCGACGTCGGTGCGGCTCAACGTGGGCTGGCGCAGCAGCAGCGGCTTGGCGTCTTGCGCGAACGATGCGGACACGAACGAAATCGTAAGGATGGCGAGGGCGAGCACAGCCTTCTTCATCGAGCAGTCTCCTGGAAGTCACTTAATTGCTTTTGGGTGATACGTCAGCGCGGGCAAAACCGTTTCAACCGGGATTAGACGCGGGTGAAGGGTGCGGGATAGCGGGATTTTAGATGTTTCGAGTCGCGGAGCGCGAGATTTTACGTTTTGGAGACACACGACAGCCGTCGCGAGGGTGGTCGTGGGCTATTGATGTGCGAAACGACGCCGGGATAGGCGCGACAGGAGATTAGGCTAGAAACGCGAGCGGCTGGAGCGGTAGAACTCGCGTAGCGTGGTGACGTTGGGACCGTAGGAGCCGACACGGCCAGCGTCCACGGGCAGACCGAGATATTCCGCCTGCTCGATGCTCAAGCCAGCCTGATCCAGTTCGGCGAGGCTGTAGCCTTCGGTGGGCACCAAACGGTTGCGATGAGACAGATCCACAGGACGCGGCGGGCGATGCGCGCTCCACCGTTTCCGGACAATCAAGAAGAAGTCGTCCCAGTCTCGTCTATTCCACATATCTTTCTCCCCTGCTGCCCTGGTGGATCAATTGGATGCACGCCGGGCGATTTGGGTAGCATGAACTTTCGCGCCAGCTTGCTGTCCATTTCTGGCATGGCCGGGAAATTACCGGGCCAGGCCAGACCGGGCCGCTCCAGGGACGGGAGCGGTGCCGATAATAACCCCATAAGTAGTGGAATGTCGCGTGCGAACATTCGCTGTATCCATAAAGTTATCGGCAAATCGTGCGCACCAGGTTAGGCCGGGGAAACA